>Ga0209344_10002391_pt1 | contig 20996 bp, 24 predicted proteins | sample Cruoilmetagenom6_FD_187293 | JGI IMG/M metagenome (GOLD analysis project Ga0209344, IMG submission 187293) | Oil polluted marine microbial communities from Coal Oil Point, Santa Barbara, California, USA - Santa Barbara Oil Seep Sample 6 (SPAdes)... | ecosystem: Environmental > Aquatic > Marine... | reverse complement strand
CTAATTATTTATCTAAATCATTAGTCTCTTCTTTTTTATCAAGTATAATTTTTTCTTTAACTGCTGTTTCAGACTGTTCTTTTGTAGCTCCATATAATTCAGGATGAATATAAGTTCCTTTTAACTCTTTTTCAACCTCATCCTCTACTCTATTTGCATTAGCGTATTTATCAGAACGAATTCCCGTTACAGACCAGCTAACCTCTGTATTAGGCTGGTTCGTTTGAATTATAAATTTATTATTGTTAATTTTTTCTTTAATAATTGCTTGTGCGAATGTTCCAATTACAGTTAACTGATATCTGAAATCTTTATTTGCTGCTTCAAAATAAGATGGTAATTCAACTATAGCATATCCATTTGCATCTGTAACAATATTACCACTATAGATATTCATCATTTCTGGTGATTCAACAAAACTGTGTACTAAGTATTTATTAGCCGGATCAAGAGGATGATCAATTTTAAAAGTTCCACCACCCTTAGCAATATTACCGGTAACATTTAAATTACCTGTTATAGTTACATCTCCTGTAAAATCAGCATTACCAGTAACTGATAAAGGATTTGTAGCATTTGTTAAGATATTATTACCAAGACGCAGCCTTCTAATATTTGAAAAACCACTTCTATTAAAACGAGCTATTGTATCCCCAAAAGTAGTACAACCTCCCATTAAATGTAGATTGTTTGTAGCTCCATTATGTTGGAACATTAAACCACAATCACCATTAAAAGAAAGGTCTTCAGAAAAAACAAGTTTTCCGGAATTAACATTATTAAAAGAACCAACAAACCCTAACCCTAATGCAGTTGTTGTATCTGTTTTACCAACGGCAAATGTATGTAAAGGATTCGCAGTAAACCCTACTCCAACAAATCCAGCATTTGAATTATAGATATTGTTTCCATTAACAGTCCAATTAGAAGAACCTCCTGATAAACTTGATAAATCAGCTTTAATTGTTCCTCCTAAATCAGTTATCTCCAAGCTATCTCCATTTAATACTACCGATGTGTTATACTCATTTGTCGGATCAGTATCTAAATCATTTGCAGCACTTCCCGCTACTTTTGAATATAAAGCATAAGGTACACTCACTAATTGAGAAGCTCCCATAACAACATAACTTGTTCCTCCTGTTGCATCCATAGCTGTTTCAATAAAATATGGACCGTTTGCCCAATCAATTGATGCAAATGTTCCAGAAACTACTGTTCCTGTTCCAATTTCTAAATTTACTAAACCATATGAATTACTTGTAGGCGCAAATGTTTCCTGATAAACCACTGTTCCTGAAGTACTTCCTTGCATTATTGTTAATCTCATCCCTACTGCTTGATTAGGTATTATATTTTGAGAAGCATCTCTTACAACCGCTTGGTATTTAAATGCTTCCGGACTTTGAGCCCACACGCTAAATGATAAGACTGCTATTGCTAATACTGATAGTATAATTTTTTTCATTTTGTTTTTTGTTTTAGGTTAATTATATTTTTAATTTTTTACGATTTTATACGTTTTAATTTTTTTCTTGTCAGATTGTGTTAAGGTTAACATATATGTTCCTTTAGAGTAATCAGATACATTAAAATTTGTTGTTGAAGATGTTAGAGTAATTTCTTCAACTAACTTCCCTCCCATATCATAAATTTGAATAGTAACCTCTTCATATTCATCAATAGTTAAATTGATTACATCTGAAGTAGGGTTCGGATAAATATTAACCGAAAAGTTAACATCTAAATCCTCAATATTGGTAATGGTTAAATTGGTCTGATGAAAGCCTTGCGTGACATCATTAGATCCATCAGAGACAGTTTCAATAACAGGCTCACCAATAGTAAAATCTATGGTGTTTGTTCCATTATCATAACTATCCCCTTGGGTGGATATGACTTCTTGTGCACTTAAGCTTATAGAAGAAACAAACAACCCAACTAGTAGCGTTTTCTTTTTCATGTATTTATAGTTTTTAATTAACAATACAATTATAATCAATAATTAAGATATTAACTAAAAAAAATAATTTATATTCAAACTAAATAAGAATTATAACTTGTGAATTTTGAGCACCTATTTATGGCGTTTAGTCATTATTTAATAGAAAAAATTGTATTATTAATTAGCTGGTATGATCTAGCACTATCAACCACTTTCCATCCATTTTTTTCCAATAGAGGGTAAAATACCCACCAATATTTCCACTTTCGCGAATAATATTCCATTTACCTAGCATAAAAGCTGACTGATTTTCCACTTCCAACTTTTCTATTGTGAAAGAAAGTTTGCCCATAGTAGATTTATCGGGATAGGATTTTTTGTAGTTCTCTAAGGTGGTTTGCCAACCGTATTTAATACCATTTTTTCCGACAAACATTAATGAGTCAGACTGCCAATAGCCTTGCATAAAAGCGTCAACATCTCCATTGTTCCAATCTTGCTCTTGTTGGCTCATCACATCTAAAATAGCTTCTTTCTCTTGCGATTGTTGTGTACACGCCATAGTCAAAATTATTACTGTTATAAAAAGTGTATTTTTCATATATTTAGTATCTGTCTTTAAAGTCCGAGTTTAGCTCAGAATGTTCGAGTTCGAGGTTTTGAAGTTTTTTAAATTCGGGAGTTTATGTAAATAACTGATTTAAAAAACGAAAATAACGAAGAAATCGGGCATTATGGACAAACTATATTTATAAAAAATCGGTTAATGCTGTTTGCTGTACTTTATTTATAACAAAAGCTATACTTTTTTGAATAACCGGTTGCATTTCTATATCTTGCTCAACAAATGGCACTTCTTTTCTATATGCTGCTATTAAATTTTCTATATAATCAGATGATTTTAACGGTTTTCTAAACGCCAATGCTTGTGATGCATTTAGCAATTCTATTCCTACAATCTTCTCTAAATTATCCATCATTCGAGCAACTTTTGTAGCTGCATTAGCTCCCATACTTACGTGATCTTCCTGTCCATTGGAAGAATCTATTGTATCCACAGAGCAAGGAGTAGCCAGTTGTTTGTTTTGACTTACTACAGAAGCTGCTGCATATTGAGGAATCATAAAACCACTGTTTAGTCCCGGGTTGGCTACTAAAAATGGAGGTAAATTTCTTGTTCCGCCAATGAGTTTGTAAATTCTTCTTTCCGAAATACTTCCTAGTTCTGCTATGGCAATTCCTAAATAATCTAACGCCATTGCCAAAGGTTGCCCGTGAAAATTCCCTGCTGAAATCACCTCATCAGCCTCAGGAAAAATAGTTGGATTATCAGTAACCGAATTAATTTCTGTTTCAAACACTTTTTGTACATGCGTAATGACATCTTTTGAAGCTCCATGAACTTGCGGAATGCATCTAAAAGAATAAGGATCTTGAACATGTTTTTTATCTTGAGCAGCAATTTCACTTCCTTCAATAACTTTTAATATGTTTCTTGAAGTAATAAATTGTCCGTTATGTGGCCTTACCTTATGAATTAACTCATTAAAAGGTTCAATTCTGCCATCATACGCTTCTAAAGAAATAGCTGCCACTACATCCATAAAAGTGGACATTTTTTTAGCTTTCATCAAGGAATAAATGCCATAAGCACTCATAAACTGTGTCCCGTTAAGCAATGCCAATCCTTCTTTAGATTTCAATTGAATTGGTTCCCAATTAAATTTTTTGTTAATTTCAGCAGCTGAATATTTTTTACCTTCAACAACTACTTCGCCTAAGCCTAATAAGGGTAATGACAAATGAGCCAAGGGAGCCAAATCGCCCGAAGCTCCTAAGGAACCTTGCTGGTAAACCACCGGATAAACTCCATTATTATAAAAATCTATTAATCGCTGAACGGTTACTAACTGAACACCTGAATTGCCATAACTTAATCCCTGGATTTTGAGTAACAACATCAACTGAACAACCTCTTGAGGCACTTCTTCTCCTAAGCCGCAAGCGTGCGACATTACTAAATTTCGTTGTAATTGCTCTAATTGATCGTTAGAAATTTGTGTATCGCACAATGAACCAAATCCTGTGTTAATACCATAAATAGGCTTATCGTGTCTGTTTAGTTTTTCATCTAAATAGGTTCTACATTTTTCTATAGCCGTTGTAGCATCTTCAGAAAGTTGTAATTTTTTCTGTTGATTGATGATTTCATTAACTACTGCTAAATCTATCCAGTTTTTATTGATATGGTGAATACTCATTTTTTTAATTCTTGAATTAATTCCTCAATAGTGAAAGCATGCTGCTCCCCTGTTTTCATATTTTTTACAGTTAATTTTCCTGAAGCCATTTCATCGCTACCCACCAACACTACATAGTTAATATTTTTGTTGTTGGCAAATGTCATTTGTTTTTTAAGCTTTGCAGCTTCAGGATAAATTTCTGCATTAATGTCTTCATCTCTTAATTGAAACAATAAAGGCAGACAATAATCTTGTTCTTTTTCTCCAAAGTTTACGAATAACACTTGCGTAGAATCTCCTTCAAATTCAGGATACAAATTATTATCTAACAACACATCATAAATTCTATCTGCTCCAAAAGAAATACCTACTCCAGAAACATCTTTTAACCCAAATTTACCCGTTAAATCATCGTATCTTCCGCCACCACAAATACTCGGAAAATTATCTACTTTTACTTCTATAATGGTGCCTGTGTAATAGCCTAACCCACGAGCTAGTGTTGGGTCGAAAATTACTCTAGCTGTTTTTAAGCCTAATTTTTCTAATTTCTCAAAAACAAATTCTAATTCTTCTATTCCTTTTTGACCGTTGATTGTGTTTCCTAGATATTTACTAAGTGAATTTAGTAGCTCTGATTCTACTTCTATCTTATTTGCATTTTTAATTTTTAAAAACAAGTAATCCCTAACACCCTCTACCAAAATTAAATTTAGTATTTTTTTTGCATCATCAGGTAATACCCCCAGATTTAATACTTCATTTACGACACCCTCTTTTCCTACTTTATCAAATTTATCAATAGCAACTACAATTTGTTCAAACTTATCTGTTTCACCAACAGATTCAACTATTCCCTGCAAAATCTTCCTATTATTTACAGAAACGGTATAGTTTAGTTTACCTTGAAACAATTCGGTAAACACATCATCAATAATTTTGATTAAATCTACTTCATTAAGCAAGGAATCTGAACCAATAATATCAGCATCACACTGATAAAATTCTCTGTAACGTCCTTTTTGTGGTCGGTCGGCACGCCAAACCGGTTGTATCTGAAACCTTCTAAACGGAAAGGTAATCTCATTTTGATTTTGTACTATATAACGAGCAAATGGAACGGTTAAATCGTAGTGCAAAGCCTTTTCAGCAATAGACTTTGTTAATCCGTTAGCATTTTTCTCTTGCAATGCTTTTTCATCCGCTTTAGCTAAATAATCTCCACTATTCAAAATTTTAAAAATCAATTTATCGCTTTCATCACCACCCGTACCTACCAATGTACTTAGGTTTTCCATAGCAGGCGTTTCTATTTGTTGGAAACCATATTTTTTATACACTTTTTTAATGGTATCGAAAATATAATTTCTACGAGCCATTTCTATTGGCGAAAAATCTCTTGTGCCTTTTGGTAAGCTTGGTTTATTACTACTCATAATGCTTTTAAAATATTAAAGGTACAAATTTAGAATAATAATGGTTTAACCCGAAATTAGTACCAACAAAAAAGCCCAAAAGCGATGAACACTTTTGGGCATTATTATTTAAACATGTTATTGTTTAGTGATGTGCTTCTTCTGATGAATTATTTATCATAATGATTCCTACAACTACACCTATAATCAGCACTGCCATAGACAAAGCTTGACCAATACCTCCATATCCTTCTATATCAATATATGTATAATGAAATGGAAGTGTAAACATAAGTGCAATTAGTATAAATCCTATTAATCTATTTTTTTTCATTTGTATATTTATTTATTGTTTTTTAATTCGTCAAATGTAACTCGCCAAACATAATTACTTCTGTGTAATTAAATTTGTGGCTCGTTTCATGTCGTTTTATTTTTTAGTTGATGCTAAAGTACACTTTTTTATAATTATTCAAAAAAAGATTTTATTTTTTTAAAGTGTTCCTCTTTTTTCTTGCTCTCTTTCTATAGATTCAAATAGGGCCTTAAAGTTTCCTGCTCCAAAACCTCTTGCTCCCATTCGCTGTATGATTTCAAAAAACAAAGTAGGTCTGTCTTCAACAGGTTTAGTGAAAATCTGTAACAAATAACCTTCTTCATCAGCATCAATCATTATTCCTAAACTTTTTAGGGTTTCAATGTCCTCTCTTAATTCATGACTATGCTCTTCCAATCTTCCCGGAACAGCCCTATAATATTCCTCCGGTGGAGTGGATAAAAATTCTACTCCTCTAGCCCTAAGTTTAGCTACTGTTGTAATAATATCGTCTGTAGCTACAGCAATATGTTGTGCTCCTGGGCCTTCATAAAAATCTAAATATTCTTCAATTTGAGATTTTTTCTTTCCTTCAGCGGGCTCATTAATCGGGAATTTAATTCTACCATTACCATTACTCATTACTTTACTCATTAAAGCCGAATATTCGGTATGAATTTGTTTATCATCAAAAGATAGGAAATTAACAAAGCCCATTACATCTTCATAAAACTTTACCCATTGGTTCATCTCATTCCAACCAACATTACCTACCATGTGGTCAATAAATTTCAAGCCTGTTGGTTCAGGATTGTAATCTGATTCCCATTTTTTATATCCCGGTAAAAATACTCCATTGTAATTCTTTCTTTCTACAAAAATGTGAACGGTTTCTCCATAAGTGTAAATTCCTGAACGTACCACTTCTCCATGCTCATCTTTTTCTACTGTCGGTTCCATAAAAGATTTTGCCCCTCTTTTAGTGGTTTCTTCCCACGATTTAGTAGCATCTTCTACCCAAAGTGCAATTACTTTAACACCATCTCCATGTTTAACAATATGCTCATTTATGGGCGATTTTGAATTTAACGGAGTAGTTAATACCAGTCTGATTTTATCTTGTTTTAATACATAAGAAGCATATTCTTTACAGCCTGTTTCTAAGCCTTTATAAGCATACGACTGAAACCCAAATGCTGTTTTATAGAAATGTGCAGCTTGTTTGGCATTACCTACATAAAACTCTACATAGTCAGTTCCTAAAAGTGGTAAAAAATCTTGTGCTCCTTCAAATATTTTTTCTAATCCGTATTCTACGTTTTTTATATCTTTCATAGTTTATTAGTTTTTTTAAGAAACAAGAATAGAGAAAAAGAGAAAAGAGAAACTATGACAATCCATTTTGGAAACCCATGGTCATTTTCTGAAATTCTTCTATTTTGTTTTCAAGTTGTTGTAATTTATTTTTATCTATATAATTTCTATGTAATGCAATAATTAACTGTGTCCCTAATTCAAACGAAGACCCCAAAGCAATATCTAAAAAATGAGAGAAAGACTTTTCTGTTCTTGACGAACCCTCTGCTATATTACTAGGAATAGAAATTGAACATCTATTAAGTTGTGAACTTAAATCATATTTCTCATTTTCAGGAAAAGTTTTCACAACATCAAATATATCATTCGCAATTTCAATACCTAATTGCCAAATTTTTAAATTCTTGTAATTATGTCGCTTTCTATCTCCCATTAAAAATCCTTAAATCATCTTTTCTCTTTATTCTCTTCTCTCTATTTAACTTAATGTTCCAACCACGACTGAAAATAACTTCCATCTTTAATTTTCATAGCTTCTTCAGTTACCATTAGCGGTTTAAATGTATCTACCATTACAGCTAATTCTTCTGTTTCTTTTTGTCCGATGCTTCTTTCCATAGCTCCCGGATGTGGTCCGTGAGGAATACCTGCCGGATGTAAGGTTATTTGTCCTCTTTCTATGTTATTTCTGCTCATAAAATCGCCATCCACATAATACAATACCTCATCAGAGTCAATATTGCTATGGTTGTAGGGTGCTGGAATTGATTGAGGATGATAATCATACAAACGAGGTACAAACGAACACATTACAAAACCTGCTGTTTCAAAAGTTTGATGAATTGGTGGTGGCAAATGTACTCTACCGGTAATTGGTTCAAAATCATGAATAGAAAATTTATACGGAAAGTTATATCCATCCCACCCTACTACACTAAAAGGATGGGCTGCATAAATATACTCATGAATCATATCTTGTTTTTTCACTTTTACCAAAAACGCTCCTTTATCGGAGTAAGTTTCTAATTCTGTTGGCGGATGAATGTCTCTCTCGCAAAATGGCGAGTGTTCCAAATGTTGTCCAAACCAGTTTCTGTATTGTTTGGGTGTATAAACCGGACTTTTAGATTCTACAATGAATAATCGATTATTGGCTGTTTCAAAATTAATTTGATAAATCATTCCTCTAGGAATAACTAAGTAGTCACCATATTCAAAGTCAATATTTCCTAAATGAGTTCTTAATTTTCCTTTACCTTCATGCACAAAAATCACTTCATCAGAATCTGTATTTTTATAAAAATAAGCTGTAAGTGATTCCGTTGGACTAGCCAATACGATGTGGCAATCTGAATTGAACAATACTGTTTTTCTACTTTTTAGAAAATCGCTTTCTGATGGAACAGAAAACCCTTTTAAGGCAAGGGATTCCATATTTTTTTCTACCGCAACTTTTGGAACAACACTATAGGACTTTAAAATCTCTTTTACCTGTGTTGGTCGATGTGTGTGATAAAGTAATGATGACATTCCATCAAAGCCTACCGTACCAAAAAGTTCTTCATAATAAAAATTTCCTTCTGGACTTTTAAAAACAGTATGTCTCTTTTTGGGAATATTTCCTAATTGATGATATCTAGGCATAATACGTAATTAAATCAATAATTTGTGTTTTCTACGAAACAAAGATACAAATTTAAGAAGGAAAATTCCTGACAAAAGTCAAGTTTTGAAATAAAAAAAGCAGGTTTCTCAACCTGCCTAAAACAAAGATTTGCACTGTTTAATCTAATCTTTAAACTAATTAATATTAACTCTTCTCTTCGTTTTTTCGTTTATTTTCTACCATTTTATTAGCAATAAACAACCCTAATCCTCCAAATAAAAACACCATGGAGAAATAACATACTTCATCTTTTAGTGGTGTATAAACATCTAACACATTTCCCACTAATAAGCCAATACCAACACCTACTGCTATTAAAGCAAATTTTAAAGCTGTTCCTATATTATTATTTTCTTTTTTAGGCAAGTTTAAATCCATGCCTTTTTCTATCATTTTTAATTTTTCCTGATTTTCCATTCTTCTAAGCAATACAATCATTGCAAACACTCCTAATGAGATAATAATGGGAATCGATACACCTATAATTTCTGTCATAATTTTTTTAATTTAATTGGTTTGTACATACTTTGACAACAGCTAATGAAAAAATGTTACAACTAAGAAGATTTCTTTTTATAAATTAATTTCAAATCAACCTATTAATTAAAACTTGTAACATTTTATTTCGTTTATGTGTCTTATCTTTATACACTAAAGAAACTATTTGTATTAGTTGGAAGAAACAGACCTCATAAAAGGATTACAAAATAAAAGTCATTCGGCTATTAACTATTTTGTACAGTTGCACCAGCAATTTGTATTTGTGTTGTGTGTAAAAATGATTCATCAGCGAGAGGTTGCTGAAGAAATTACCCAAGATGTGTTGATTAAATGTATTAAAAACATCAACTCTTTTGAGGGAAAATCTAAACTTAAAACTTGGGTGTATAGTATTGCTCACCATGAAGTATTGAATTATTTAAGGAAAAATAAAATTCCTACTACTGAACTTATGGAAAGTATTCCGATAGTTGATAACGAAAAAAACATACTCGACACATTTGCTGATAAGGATATGAAGTTAATGATTGAACATTTTTTTAACCAGCTACCTGCCGACCAAAAAGAACTGTTGATTTTATTTTACCTCAATGAATTATCGTTGAAAGAAATTAAAGCGGTTACAGCACTTTCTGCAGCTAATATTAGAGTAAAATTATTTAGAGCAAGAGAAAATTTTAAATCTCTATTGTCTGAAAAAGACATAACTTTACTAAATCAAATTAGATATGAATAAACATTTAAACGATATAGAAATTTTTAAAATTAGCAACCAATTACTGGATGATGCAACTCAACTTGTTGTTTTTAACCAACACCTAGCCACTTGCGAAACTTGTCAGCTAAAAGTGAATGAAGAAAAGTCATTTAGCAAAGCTATTCAAAGCAACTTAGCAGTAAACGATAAAATTGATGTTAGTGAGAAGGTCTTAAGCCATTTTCAAACAGAGATAAAGCCTGTTTTTATTGATCTAAAATGGACCATTTATACCTCCATTATTGTGGCCGTAATTTATATGTTAAGCACCATTCCGAATTTTATTGATGTTGCTTTTCCAAAAATTGAAAACTTAAACATCTTTATTTCTGCCGTATTTCTAATTTTGATGGTGGATGTGGTTGTTAAATACATTAGGTTTAAAAAAATGGTTCACTAACACACAAAAACCAACTGTTTAGTTATCTGCTGCAAACCACTCTGCGTAAGAGGTAGGTGTTTCTCTTAAAAATAAACTGTGTAAGGTAATATTAGAAGGAAGTTGCGCTTTAATTAACTCCGCATAATGTATTAACAGGTTTTCGCAAGTTGGCTGAAAAGGTACAATGATTAGCTTGGGCATAAAATCAAACTGCGTAAAATCAATATCCATCTTTTCATTTAAAACCAAAGCATGATCGTATTTATGAACGATTAAATCATTTACAATTTTTTTGATAATACCAAAATCTACCACCATTCCTTCATCAGAATCTGAAGTGCCATTTTTTATTTTTCCTTTAACGGTAACATTTAATTTGTAAGAATGTCCGTGAATATTCTTACATGGTCCATCATAACCAAGCAAGGCATGAGCCATTTCAAATTTAAATTCTTTTGTAATTCTAATTACTGACATAATACAATAAGGTAATTTTCTGCAAAACTATCATTAATCCACGAATTGAAACCATTAAAGGTTAACTATTCCAAGTTTAATAATTCGTTTTGTAATTTTTTGGTCAACGATTTTACGATAAGTGCATAAGAATCATCAATTAATTGATACAACATTTTATCACTAACATCAGCATCTACTAAAACCGTATTCCAATGTTGTTTGTTCATGTGGTAACCGGGTAAAACGCCCATGTATTGTTCTCTTAATTCAACTGCTCTTTCGGGGTCACACTTTAAATTAATCGATTCAAAATTATCTACATCTGCTAAAGCAAACATTTTCCCCATTACTTTAAAAACCAATGTTTTTTGGTCGAAAGGGAAACTTTCTGTCACTCCTTTCTTTTTTATGCAATATGCTCTATATTCTTCTATATTCAAGGTTAAAAAAGTTGTTAATTACTTAAATTTATTGACTATATATTTTTTCAAGCTATCCGCCAAATAAGGACTTTTCATCGCTTTTGCTAATTTATGTTCGCTTGGTTTTTTACTGTAAATTAATCGATAAACCTCTAAAACACTTAGTTCATTTTCCGGATTATCAATTAATGTAAGCACATCTCCTTTTTTTACTTTTCCTTCTTTTAAAACGCGAACATAAATTCCCGGAAATGCTGCCAATCGAAATTGCTTTACTACTTTTTGATTTTTAAACCTAACGCCCATTTTATAACACGGTTGGCGAGGTTGTGTTACCTGTATTTCAGCTTCACCTATTTGAAAAACTGCTCCAATTTTCAATGCTGCTTCATCTAAAAATTCAAGGGTGATGTTTTCTCCAAACAACCCAACAGCTATGTCTAACTTAGGATATTGTTCTGCCCAAAAAGCATAGTGATTGTATCCGTACAAATAACAAGCTTTGTCTTCTCCTCCATGATGTATTCTATCTATAACACAATCATTTTCTACATCGGTTTTTCCTAAATAAACGGGCTTGTTTACTGCTTTTTTAAAATAACCCGTTTGTTCTTCTTTTCCGTTAACAACAATGGTTTGAGGTTGACTGATATTTACAGAAAGTACTTGCATTACCACATTACTTAATAGGACTATTAGGCTCTTGAGCCATTTTACTATATACCAATTTACTAATTAATTTTGGAAAGAATTTACTTAAAAATACCGCCATTTTTCCTTCAAAAGTTAAAATTAAACGTTGTTTGTTCTTGGCTACTGCTTTGTAAATTTCTTCAGCTACTTCTTCAGAGGTCATCATTTTAGATTCATCTCTAGGCGATTCTTTTTGGGCATTTCCATCAGCAGATAAAGCTGTATTTCTAATATTAGAAGAAGTAAATCCGGGACAAGCAATAAGCACGTTTAAGCCAGTTTTTAAATTTTCTGTACGCAAGGCTTCTAAAAATCCTTGCATAGCAAATTTTGATGCTGAATAACCTGTTCTGGCAGGTAAGCCTACAAAACCGGCAATGGAAGAAACACCAACAACTGTTCCTTTAGATTGTAATAAGTGTGGTAAAGCATATTTAGTACAGTAAACTGTTCCATAAAAATTAATATTCATTACTTTTTCAAGTACTTCTACATCCATTTCATTAAACAACGCACGCATAGAGATGCCTGCATTATTAATCAATACATCTATTCTTCCATATGCATTAATGGTTTCCTCAATTAATCTTTCGCAATCTTCTTTTTTAGCTACATCACAAGCTACCTGCAAAACATAGGGAGTATATGGCTTTAGTTCTTCAGCAGTAACACGCAAATTTTCTGTGTTTCGGGCAGCAATTACAACAGCAACATTTTCCTTTGCAAAACGAATGGCACAAGCTTTTCCTATTCCGGATGATGCTCCTGTAATAATAACTACTTTCTCTACCATAATCTGTTTGTTTTTATATCGGCTAATTTATTACTTATAAAATTATTGGCAAAACAATTTAAAGATAGTTGATAACATTAGTTTAAAAAATCTTATTTATATTAAGTATTTTTGAGGCTGTTAATTAATAGAAAATGTGAAGCATGATAATAAAAGAAGTTACGACCAATAAATTAATTCAACAATTCCACCAACTTCCTTTCTCTATATATAAAAATGATAACAACTGGATTCCTCACATCAAACAAGATGTTGAAAAAGTTTTTGACCCCACCAAAAATAAAGCGCATGCTAACGGAAAAATAACACGTTGGTTATTATTTAATAACACTAATAAAGCCATTGGCAGAATTGCTGCTTTTGTAAATTTTGAAACTACAGAGAGTAACGAACAACCCACAGGTGGTGTTGGCTTTTTTGAGTGTATTAATGATAATGAAGCTGCCGCAACCTTATTTAACACTGCTAAAGATTGGCTAACACAACACGGTATGGAGGTAATGGATGGACCCATTAATTTTGGTGAGAAAAACATGTTTTGGGGCTTGTTGGTTGAAAACTTCACCGACCCTAATAGTTATGGAATGAATTACAATCCTCCTTACTATCAACAATTGTTTGAGGAATATGGTTTTAAAACCTACTACCAACAATTTATGTTTAAGCGTTCTATTGGAGTGCCTACCCAACAAGTTTTTGAAGATAAAAGTGAACGTATTTTAGCTGACGGGAATTACAGCATTGCTAATGTGAAAAACCTCAGCTTAAATGAAATTGCCGATAACTTTAAAACGGTTTACAACAGTGCTTGGGCAAATCATGATAATTTTAAGGAAATGACCACGGCTACTTCCCGAAAAATTATGCAGAACTTAAAACCCATTTATGATCCTTCCATCATGATTTTTGTTTACTATAAAAACAAGCCTATTGCTTTCTACATTAATATCCCTGAATTAAACGAACTGTTTAAATATGTAAACGGTAACTTAAACTGGTGGGGAAAACTTCAATTTCTTTACCATAAAATGGTACACCCTCCGGAAACAATGGTGGGCATTGTTTTTGGTATTGCCAAACGTTTTCAGGGAAAAGGTGTTGATGGTGCCATGATTAAATGGACACATGAAAGTTTATTGAAAGAAAAGCGATATAAACAAACGGTTTTGACATGGATAGGCGATTTTAATCCAAAAATGTTACGAATTGCCAAAGATTTAGATGCAGAAGTGTATAGAACCTACCATACCTATCGGTATTTATTTGATAGAAATAAACCTTTTGAACGCTGTCCTATCATAGAATAAAACTGTTAATCAACCCTTTGAAAAAAAAGGTTAAAAAAAACTAGGATATTCTTTTTTTATAAAAAATACACTGCTATATTTGCACTCCTTTTTTAGGACGACTTGGTAGCTCAGCTGGTAGAGCATTTCACTTTTAATGAAGGGGTCCTGGGTTCGAATCCCAGCCAGGTCACAGAAAAACAAAAAAGCCCTGAAGTTTAAACTTCAGGGCTTTTTTTATCTATTGATTTTTAAAGTCTCTTTATCATTAAAAACAAAGTCATTAAAACTCACATCCCCCTAAAACAACCTCTTATTACTTTCCATCATAGGAATGTACATGATAATCATCATAACACATCTAAAAGTTACTCCTTATAATTTAATTTTATAAACTAACCTATTGAATAACAAATAGTTTTTTTATATATTTGATACTTATTATTTTTAAATTAAACATAAATATCAAATGAAAAAACATATTGTATTTCTATTACATGGCGTTGGAAAACATACTGAAGGTTGGGCAAAAGATCCTATTATAAAAATAAAGGAAAAAATTGATACTATCTTAACTGAAACAAATAAACAACCTCGATTTGAACTTGAGTTTAAAGAACTAACCTACGGTGATATTATTGATGCTAATATGGCAACGATGATAGAGGGTGCAGCAGAATGGGAACCACTTCACAATTTCTTAAGTACCGGATTAGCAGAAAGAAACAATACTAACCACGAACCAGATAATAATAAAGAAAAGATTGCAAGCGGCTTAAGAGATTATGCATTAGATGTACCTACTTATATTTTAAATCCAGAGATTACTGATCTTGTTTTAATTCCACTAGTAAATAATGCAGTTGACACCATTAAAGAAAACCCCGGGGCTAAATTCTCATTTATCTGTCATAGTTTAGGAACTAAAGTAGGGTTCGATCTGATTCATCGTTTATATTCAGGTGGGAGTGATTTTAATGTACTGCCGTCAGGATTGCCCGAAGATGGGTCTCCTGAAATTCGATCATTCTATCAATTAGCAAGTATTCCTGAAGTGATGAATAAATTTGATGCACATGACCGTAACCCAAGCAACACATTTATTAAGGTGTGTAAAATGTCAGATATGGGAGAACAATTTGGAGTGATAACACATAGTTACCGTATCTTTGGTAATAAATTCGATCCTATAGTATGGATTGGATTATCTAAAAATATCTCGCCAACAGTATATACCTCTAAAATTCAATTAGACTATATTGATAGAGCTTGGATGCACGATTTTGACCTTTATTTGGACCATCCTAAAGTGTATTTACCATTGGTAGAAGACCTTTGTAATGTTGTACTTGATTCTAATTTTAAACAAGAAAAAATAACAGCATATGATAATAGTGATAATAACTTAAACGATGAATATAATGATATATATAGTGAGTTGAAGGACATTGTAAATGAAAATTCAAATGGAATCAATCTTTATAAAATGATTAACGATATTAAAACTATTATTGAAAAATTAAAATTATTAGACTTATGAGAAAATATATTTTAACTTTTATTCTATCCTTAATTGTTACACTTGGACTCCAAGCCCAAGGAGGTAATCAGGTTTTCCTGAAATCGCTACACGATGACATCATTAATAATCTAAAAAAACAAAAAACAAAGGCAGATTCACTCGATTTTATATGGTATGCACAATTAATAAAACCTTTTACCTATGAGAACGAATTACCAGTTTTTTATTTTAGCTATGATTCCTTAATGTTAAATAAGACAAATGATGTTTTAATTAAGGAATGGATAGCATATAACAGAAGTAAAATTGCCATGTTAATTGACAATGATTCAGTAATCATTAGAACTGAAGTAAAATCAGAAATAAACTTACTTAATCATACCATGTTCAGTTCAACTGTTGGTAAAATGAGAACCTTAAAATGGCATAAAGAATTTGCAGTTTCGGCAAATACTATTGACAGTTTAATAAATACTAAAGTTAAAGCAAATGCAGTTGCATATTCAAAGTTTTTAGATGAGCTATATGAAAAATATGAGAATAAGTATTCGAATGGTTATCGACAAAGAAATCTGTATTCTTTTCTTGCCGATGGTTATATTTATAGAAGAAGAACCCATAGAATGAATAAGCGATATAGCATTGAAAATGATAAATTTCGTGACCCATCACGATTTGCTATAACTTTAATATCACCCCCAATACTAATGATGAGTACCAATTCATTTAAAGGCTCATATGAAAAAGGAAATGTACTTGGAGCTGTACAATTAATTGGAGCTGACTATTATGTAGATAAGAAATTTAAACATTATATAGGTTTCTCCTTTTTTCATGCTTCTCCAATCGATTCTGAATATGGTTTATGGGATGGCTCTTACGCTGGAATTGAATTACACTGGAACAACAAGATCAATATTGGAATAGGTAGAAGTTATAAAAAGATTGAATATGATGGAGGTGAAAAAATTTGGAGTACTAAATTATTTTTCTCTTACGCTTTGTTTGACAGACTATTTAAGAAATAATTATTCTTCAAAAAATAAAGTCGTAACACATGAAAATTGGAATTTACATATCAGGCCTGGGACAATCATTTGTTGATGAATCTGTAGAAAAATATGCCGAAAGACTAATGAATGAAATTAGCTTTAATACCTCCGGTATTGATTATGAAATTAAAAAAGAAAAAGTAAATTACACTAAAGATAGGTACAGCAATGTAATAAGCATCTGCGAAAAGAATGAACAAGGTAACATCATTTATAAATTTTATGATTTTAGATACCACGAAATACTTACGGAAAAATTCAACAGCTATTCTCTGATTATAAAAAATCTACGGTTGTTCTTTTTAGTTTTTACAAAGTTTCCTTTAATTATTAGCCGACTTTTTAAATCTAAAAGTTATAAAAGACCGGGTCAAACTTTTTATCTTTTCATGATATTTATGCTTATTGCTTGTGCTGTTTTATTAATGCTCCCCGCAACCATAGGTCTTATTGCCAATTTAGCAGAATCCTCTATAATTGGCGATACATTGGCAACAATACAAAAAACTTTTCCCTTTTTAACAGATATTTCATTTATATCTAAAGCAGGAATTAAAGACTTTTCTAAAGGGTTAATATCCCTCACTGCTTTATTAGTGTTGTTTTTACCCAAAGCAAATATTTTAATTCCCAATTTAGCAACAGAATTTGTTTGTGCCAACGATTATATTCAACATGGTACGCAAAGACAGCTTTTGCAAGGTAATCTTGATCTTTTAATAAACTATATTACTGAAAAGGAAACAGACTGTAAAATTCATATTCATGCCTATAGTTTCGGTAGTATTTTAGCTATCGATTACATTCATCCTTTTGGCAATAAAGTATCCAAAGATGCTGATTTTTTCTGTGAAGCATTAATAACCATAGGTACTCCATTTGAATTTATTAAATCTTATTATCCTCAATTTTATAATGATAGAAACACAGAATTGGGTAACAAGATTTGTTGGATCAATGTATATTCCATTGCTGATGCTCTTGGTACCAATTTTAGAAATGACTTAACTATTGGCAATGCACAATTTGGAATTAGTAATGATTCAAGTAAGCCAACAAATATTAATTATGAAGTTGTTTCAGCTCACAAAGGTGGAATTATTGACTTCTTTACCTTATATAATGTTAAGGTTCATGGGATGTATTGGGATGCTAAAACTGAAGGACAAAGTTGTTTAAGACTTGTGTACGAAGAAATGATAAACCAAAAATTGATTCTTTCTTCCCCAATAATAACAATACTTTCAAAGAATTTTAGCTGATAAAAAGTAACACTTAAACAATATAAATGGATTTAGAAGCGATTTAAAGCTTCTTTTTTGCATCAAACTTACTTTTATACCCTTGTATTTTTATTTTTTATCTTAACTTTTATTTAATTATCAATTATTTACATCTTTAAAATTAAAAAACAGATAAATAGTAACACTACCATTTTTAAAAGAACATATTGTTAAAGAAATCTTTCATTTACCTCTTGACTTTGTCCTAAAAATCAACTACCTTCGTTTTTTTTAGCGGTGTTCAAGCTACAAGATTTCACGAAACAGTGCCGAGGCACACTTTATTATTATATGCAAGCAAGTAATTAGAATCTAAAGAAATAGCTTTATTTAGTAAAGATAATGCTTCATTTAATCTACTTTCTGACTCAGACAAAGGCTTAAAAATAGTTTGGTTAAAAATCTCCATAGCCTGATTATTTAATACAATTGCTTCAGGATTTACTTTTTTTTGTTCGCTAGAACAAGAGTAAAGTAATAGCAAAAATTGAATTAAAAAAATAACAACAACACTTTTTATTTTAATATAACCACTCATAATCAATTATTTATTTTTGATGGAAATAAAATTTTTTTTGATTAAAAACAGTGTGCACCGCACCGTTATACTTTAGCTTGCAGCTAAGCATTTAATCTTTACCACCTACCAACTCCAATTTACCATTTCCAAAAGAACGTATTGTTAAAAAACCTTTCATTTACCCCTTGACTTTGTCCTAAAAATCAACTACCTTCGTTTTTTTTCAGCGGTGTTCAAGCTACAAGCTCTCACGAAACAGTGCCGAGGCACATGGCATTTTTTAGTTCTTCAATAGAAATATGTACTATACCACCGCACTGTTATGTGTATGCTTGTAGCTAGACATTCTATCTAACCCCATCTTCCAACTCCAATTTTCCATTTTTAAAAGAACGTATTGTTAAAAATCTTTCATTTACCCCCTTGACTTTGCCTAAAAATCAACTACCTTCGTTTTTTTTTCAGCGATGTTCAAGCTACAAGCTCTCACGAACAGTGCCGAGCACAACACACACTATAAGCTACCAAAAAAAAGTAAGGAAATGTAAAAAGCCATTGAACCAAAGGTGTATATTAATACCCAAATACCTTTTTTGTTTCGTTCTTCTTTACTTTCATTTTTAAATTCTTCTTCTATCTTTTTGTACTTACCTTTATAAACAAAAGCGAAGTAATGAATTAATAAAAATATAACAGCAATTATAACAATCTCACCTTTAAGAAGATTAGAAGGTATTAACCTAATATTAGTAATTAATTCAAATGTTACAGCTATTGAAGCTAGTAAACACGTTAAACTCATAGACATCCCTATGTAAGCATTATATTCCGGAGCATCACTATCTCCCCACAATTTTCTCTGCCAAGTGTACAACCAGTAATAAATGTATTTATATTTTTGCCATATTTCTTTCATTATTCTTCTTTTGTTATATCATTATTTTTATTTTCTGGATTATATTTATTATGAACCAGTATTCCATTAGCAAAATAATTATTATTATTGGCTATCTTAGAAAGATTATAGGTCTGTGTATTTTCTTTTACAACCACTGTTTCAGTAATAAATATTTCTAATATGATTTTATTTTCTCTATCATAAAATAAGCAAACATCTCCTTTTTCAAGTTGTTCTACTGTCATTTTATAATGTTGTTGGGTTTGTTTTGGATTCACAGAGCTCCATCCTTTTCCTTTTACATAATAAGGATGGTCTGGAGTGTTTGTGTTTATCAAACCATTAGAAAAACTTATTTCAACTAAATCAATGTGCATTGGATTATCTACCTGTAAAACGACATTAGTCTCTACTTTTTTAGTTATTAGATTGTAAGTTAAAACAGAATCACCTACAACAATGTGCACCGCACCGTTATGTGTATGCTTGTAGCTACACATTGTATCCATCCTTTCTTCCAGTTTACCATTTACCATCTTATTTAAAACAACATTTCTGGAACACTACCCACATTAATCTTTTTTCATCTTTAAAGGTAAATACTCTTTAGCATCTATCAACTTATTATTTTCATAAATTTCTTCTCTTATTAATTTACCTTGTTCAGAATAATATTTCCATGTTCCAACTCTAATATTAGCTTCTTGTCTGTTATTTCCATCAAAAAAATAAGAATCCATAGCTTTAATTCCATTTCCATACCATTCAGTTTTTTTTCCCACCCAAAAAAACTCAAAATCAATGTATGTTCCTTCGGCTATTTTTATAGAATCACAATTATATCTTTCATATTTTTGTTTTCCTTGATTTATTTTTAAATCTTGTATAACAAATTCATTAGGACACCATTCTTTAGAGAATGAAACAACACTACCATAGATTAAATCAATATCAGACAATGATTTTAATTTTCCATTTTCATACCATTCTTCTATAAACCCTAAACTATCATTGTAAGCAATTTGAAGTTTTTTCTGACCATTTCTATACCATTCTTTTTGTGAAGGAAAAACTTTATTACGTTCGAAGTAGTTTATAACTTGTCTCTTTTGTTTATTACTATACCATGATGTATATATACTATCAAGTGAAGAATTTTTATAAAACTTCTCAAGCATTTTATTGTTATTATCATAATATCCTATTTGCTTTATTAATTCTCCATGTTTATAATACAGTAAACTATAACATTTTCCATCATATAACGAATCCTCACATGGTATAATTAACGTATCAATTCCTGTAAATAAACTATCATTTTTAAGATAATTGTTTTTTATTAAATTTATATTAGATTTTTCAGTTAAAACTTGTAGATTCATAAAATCGTTCTCTTGACCAAAGACAATATTAGAGAGACATATTGATACTATTATGACTATATTTTTCATAAATAACTATAAAAACAAAAATTAATCCAATTTATATATAAAATTAATTAGAGATTATCCAAATTCTATTATTCT
>Ga0209344_10002389_pt1 | contig 21002 bp, 17 predicted proteins | sample Cruoilmetagenom6_FD_187293 | JGI IMG/M metagenome (GOLD analysis project Ga0209344, IMG submission 187293) | Oil polluted marine microbial communities from Coal Oil Point, Santa Barbara, California, USA - Santa Barbara Oil Seep Sample 6 (SPAdes)... | ecosystem: Environmental > Aquatic > Marine... | reverse complement strand
GGAAGTTTAAAATTTAGTGATAACGTTTTTTGATTTCGTCTCTAAAGGCTACATTCAATTTCTTATATATGTTATTGATATGGGTCTTTACGGTACTTACACTAATAAACATGGTAGTAGCAATTTCTTTATTGGTTTTTTTCTCAAGAATTTGAGAGACAATGTTTTGTTCCTCTTTCGTTAGTGAAGCAATAGATTAACTTTTTAAGTTTTTTGAATTCCTTTTTTGTTTCAGAACTAAGTATATGTTTAGAGATATTGAAAATAGGAGCAATGCAGGTAATAGCCATTTCCATAAATTGGATTTAGGGGTGTTACGTTGTGCAATTTGTTGGTCGACAGCTATTTCATTTAGGTATAGGGCGGTAAACGACGCTTCCGAATATTTCAATGATAGTCGTTCTCCTAGCTCATTGTAATAGTTCGAGTTTGAAATGTCTTTTAAGTAATAGGAATATATTTCATTTCGCTTGTCCGATAAAAAGTTAAATATATACAGTTCCGCTAAAGGTTCATTTAGGTTCTCACCATATTCCTGTAAAGTCGAGAACCACTTTTTCGAATTAAGTTTTTTGTTGGCATCACTTCTAAAATCATTAAAATCGAAAGCCATTTGCTCTTTTAGCACATTTATATCTGAAAAAGTGGAATGATTTATTATTTGTAGAAGAAATTTCACAAAGAGCCTCGTTGGCGAATGAGGTTGGGAAAGTAATGGAGTCGGTATTATTTGCAATGAACAGAACGCTTTTGCCATACTCACAATTACCAAAAAAATGTTCAGTGATGGATGTTGAGTCAGAACACTCATCAACATGTATTCTGTAAACTCTATTTTGTATATTGAGATTGTTTCCGCTGAAAGAAAAATTGCCTAATGAATCTGTAGTTGCCTTTTTTAGAATCTGCTCCATTGAGATTCTGTCAAACTTTCTGTAATCTTCAATAATAGAAAGGTAAATGGTTTTGTTATGCTGTTGTTCGGCAATTTGACCTTTAAAATTGTATTGGGATAATACTTCGGCGGAAGAAAAAAGGATACATATGAAAAATAATTTTCTAAGCATTTGGCTGTATAAGGCGTATTTTAAAGACTGTTGTTTGTAACAAAGTAGTTATACTTGCGACCTATAAGGTACATCAATCAATCAAAATAATAATCAAATGAGTTTAATTCGAGTATTGCTCGCTATTTTTTTTCCGCCTTTAGCTGTTTTAGGTAAAGGTTGTGGTTCATTTCTAATTGTTCTACTTTTAACTTTTTGTGGCTGGGTACCAGGTGTAATCGCCGCACTGGTTATATTGAACAATCCTAATTAGAGATAACATACATCAAACTTATTAAAACCTTAGTTGCTGTTTTAGTAACAATACTTTTTGCTGCCTGTAATTTTACCGAAGAAATCTATTTCAATGAAAATAGTTCAGGTAAAATGAGCATAGCTTTTAACGGTGGTGAAATGCTACAAATGTTGCCAGAGACAGATTCTACGACTTTGGAAAAAAAGGTAGAGTCAATCCTTGTTTTTAAAGACTTATTGGAAGAAAAAAAAGATATTATATTAAAATTATCCCTAGAACAGCAGGCAAAATTAAAACAATCGGAGCCTTTTAGTCTGCACATGATAGTTGATCCGGATAATGGAGTGATGAAGTTTGATATATTTACGGATTTTAAAGATGTTTCAGATGTAGATGATACTTTTAACGCTTTTCAAAATGCCAGTGAAGCAAGTCCTACAGCAGGTGGAAAATGTATGCCTACCGGCACCACCGAAGAAACACAAAGGTCAATTATTCGTTCAAGAAGAATAAATTTAAGCGCGAAACAAAGATTGTTGATCAAGCTTTGCTTAAGCGTATTATAGACAGTTTGGCAAGTGCCGAAATGTTTTTTGTCAAGTTCTATCTATACGTTTAAATATCATTTTCCAAAGCGTGTAAAATCTACCAATATAGAAGAAGCCACATTTTCTATGGACGGAAAAACCATGATTCATGAAGTTAATTTCTTAACAATGATGAAAGATCCGGAATCTATGATAATCGAGGTAGAGTTAGAAAAATAGGATGCTGCTTTTCGTATCTTTGTAAGATGAACAAGAAGGTGCAAGTACAAGATTTAGGTCTTAAGGATTATAAAGAAACTTGGGATTATCAAGAACAGCTGTTTCAAGAGACGCTAGACCTTAAAATTAGAAATAGAAGAGAGGAGTTAAATTTAGAAACTCCTAATCATTTTCTTTTTGTGGAACATCCGCACGTGTATACCCTTGGTAAAAGTGGAGACATTTCTAATCTACTGGTAAATGAGAAGGTTTTAGCAGATAAAGGTGCTACGTTCTATAAGATAAATAGGGGAGGTGATATTACCTATCACGGTCCTGGGCAAATAGTAGGTTACCCCATTTTAGATTTGGACAACTTCTTTACCGATATTCATAAATACCTACGTTTTCTGGAGGAAATGGTCATATTAACTTTAAGGGAATACAATTTAAAAGCAGAACGCTCTCCAGGGGAAACAGGGGTGTGGTTGGATGTTGGAACCCCGTTCGTACGAAAAATATGCGCTATGGGTGTAAGAGCATCACGCTGGGTAACCATGCATGGCTTTGCATTAAATGTAAATGCTGATTTAGGATATTTTGATTTGATGATCCCATGCGGAATAAAAGGTAAGGCCGTTACTTCTTTAAATGTAGAATTAGGGAAAAAAGAGGTGGATGTGGATGAGGTAAAGCAGAAATTGTTAAAACATTTTCAGGTGCTTTTTGAAGCCGAAATAAATAAAAAAAACCGAGGTGTAAGCCTCGGTTTTTAATACTTTAAAATAGGTCTAATATTCTAATCCGAAAAAATCCATGACTGCATAATAGTCATTGGTGTCTACTCCGGCAGATTGTGAATTTGCTAACGTATTTTCTTTACTTGATTTACCAGAAGTAGTACTATTTGATTCTATAACAATCAATTTTAACTCGTCTAATTGACCTGCAGCTATAGATTTAAGGTTCTCTGTGCCAACTTCATAAAAGAACATCCAATATCTGTTTAAGCTAATTTCAACAGCAATATCGCTATTGTCACTAAGCCCGAATGCATATATGGGAGCAGATATAGGAGTGTAAGTATTGCCATTTTTTGAAAGATAACCAAGGATTAAGTCGTTGTCAATGACCTCTTGAGACAAAGCAGTTGCAGTAACTGTTATAGTCGCTCCAGATTCTGAAGAAAGGTCGTAGGTGTATGTGGCTACATTGGCATTACCATCCTCACCATCTTCGCCGTTGGCTCCATCAGTTCCATTTGTACCGTCTACGCCAGCCGGTCCGGTCGCACCTGTCTCCCCCTGTTCTCCTTGCGGGCCTGGTACACCTAGTGCTTCTCCATCTTCACCGGCAGGACCTTGTTCTCCCTGTATTCCTTGTTCCCCTTGCGGACCAATAGGGCCAATGTCTCCATCCTTTGAACATGAGATAAGTGTGATGGCAAATACTAAAATCGCACATTTGATAAAATTTGTTGTAATCTTCATTATTAATATTTTAGGATTATTTCCCTTTAATGAAGCTTTAGAATAAAGGTTAACATAGGTGCATAAAAAAACCGAGATGTAAGCCTCGGTTTTAAATTGGTATATGGTAAAGTTATTAATTGCTATATGCAGTAAGTAAAGTACTGCTCATGACATCTCCGTTTTTCTTGTAGGTCTCTTGTTTTACCATGCCAACACCTTCGGCAAGCCAAACTCTGGACGGGTATACTTGGTTTGCCATCATCATTACAGAACGATTTTCGCTATATAAAACATAACATTCATAAGTTCCTGCAGGTGTAGAAATGCTTTCTTTTTTCTCTACGTTTCTATTTCTCATATCCACAGCCATGTTCATATTAATACCACTCATACTTATTTTCATGGCAACATTGGCATCTTTCAGGTTTTGCCCAACACTTAAATCATTTGGTATTTCAATATCATTACCGGATATTTCAATATCCATGTTACCATACTGTTCCATCATATCTGAAGGTAGTAAAGATTCATAATCTAAGGTAACCACATTACCGGTACACGTTAAATTGTAATCTGTACTATATGCATTTTTGCCTTTGCCATCTGTCATATTTATAGCCATCGTGGCATTTGTGGTGCCTCTAGCATTAGTAACTTCAACCACCTTGTATAAGCTTATGCCTTGAACCTTGCCCTTTTTATTGTAATTGGTGTATTCCATTGAAACACCTTCGTTCATAGGGTAGAATTTGCTACAATTGTCTTGAGCGTTAATTACAGATGAACAAATGAATAGAGATAGTAAAAGAATTAAATTTGATTTCATTTTATAATAGTTAAGGTTCTGAATGGGAACTATTTAAAATTATGAAAATCAAATGGTTTATTTCGTTTAAATGTATGGTCGGTATATAAATGTTTGTAAACTCAACCTTTATGTGTGTTATCGTATTTTATAAACTTTTATACTGTTTTCTTGATCTTTAAAAACAAACTCAGGTTTTTTGTTTGAATTAATATCAGCCATATCTATAATAGAACTACCGAAAATAGGGAAGTTTGGTATGGCTTCGGCTTGACTGTCATAAAGGTAAATTTTCTGATTCTGTATGTCGGTAACAGACACATAAATTTTATCGTTTAGATAGAAAATTGTGGGTTTTGAGTATACACCCAACTCTAATTCGATTTTTTTATCGCGAATCTGTAAAGTGTTGTCGTTCATAATCGCCAATGTTCTAGAAGTGGCATCCATGCCATGCTCCTTGGACAAGTTTAAGTTGCTAGATGCTATTTTACCTTGTGTATTTATTTGATATAAAATACCATCAATAGAGGTAAATGTAAATTTGTTTTGGTAAAGTCTGATGTCATTGGAAGAAAATGAAAATTTATCATTTACCGTTATTCTTGTTTTACCTACCCTATTGGTAATTTTTAAATGCCCATTATCTAATTTAAAAACGATATAATCTTTCCTTCCAATTCTAAAATGTTGAGGTGCATCTAAGATATTGGCTTCGGCTGTGTCGTAGGTAAAGCCTTTAACAACGTTTCCCTTACTGTTGTACATGTGTACCTTTTTATTCTGCGTGACAACAAAACGATAGTTTTTATTGCCTTCATAGTCGAAAACGGCAAGCGCATTTAAATTGCCGCCTGAGTAATTTTTTTTAAAAGGAGTAACTTCTTTTCCATTTCTGTCTAAAATTAAAAATTCGTTATTTGTGGTAAACGCTAATTGAAGTTTCCCGTTTTTGAAAAGATCTACTTGGTGTACTTTGCCCTGTATGATTCCATCAAGTTGCTTTTTCCAAAGTACTTTTCCACTATTAGAAATCAAGTAAAGTATATTTTCCTGATCTTGAACAATAATTTCTTTTTTTCCGTTGCTATGATTGGTGACAAACTGAGGTATAGTGGCCAAGTCCGTGTTAAATTGAACTTCAAAAGCTGAGGTTACAGAATTTTGCTCTTCTTCTTTTGTTATTTTCGTAATTAGAAAATTGACATGAAAAAAGCTGGCATCGGCAATAAATTGAGAACCAAAAACATAATTTTTTAAATTGCTTTCGCTGAATGATTCACCAAGGGTTTCAGAAACCGATTCATTTAAAATAGTGGAAATACCATTGAAATTTGATATTGAAAGAACACTTGATGATGAGGTAAGCTTGTTGTCTGCATTTTTGAACAATGTCGTTTTGTCGAATGTATCTCCCGTTTTTATTTTAGAAATAATAGTTTCTAAAGTACTTTTAGAACTTGTGAAAATAAAAGTGTTTTCAATAATGCTAGAGTAGGTGTATGTTTGCTCACCAATTAATGAGATTAATGGTTTAAAAATGTCAATGTCAGATTTGAGTTCCCAAATTTCATTACTGCTAAATTCTTCAGTAGAAACTTTTTCATCATTTATATAATCTAGCAAGGATGCCGTACCATAAGTTCTTAAAAATAAAGCTTGCTCATCGTCAATTTCGGTAATTCCTATTTCTTCAACCGTGTTCAATAATGAGTCCGAGCTAGTAGCGGGGTAGTTCATTTTTGTTTGGTTAACAGTATATTTTTTAAAATCATCTAGACCAAAAGAGGTGATGTAATCTACATCGCTAGGAACCAATTTCCATAATTTATTTTGTATGGGTTTCGTATCTGTCAATAGTGATAAAAAATAGTTGTTTTTCGCATTAGTTTTTGCTACACCGTTTAATAAAATTTCTGTATCATTCATAGTAAGGTCAAGTGATACCCAGCTGGCAAAATTTGAAATATTTTCATCTTTACCGAATAGTTGCTGTAGCATAGCTTCTCCATTCTCAAGATCAATCCAAATATTCAAGACCTTATCATTGTTGGAAACTTGGTAGAAGTGCCCTAGCTCTTGATTTTTAACAGAGGATTCAGTATTGGAAGATATTTGCTCCAATAGAGATCGAGATGAGCACATGACCCAATGGCTATTAAGATGGGTAGTGTAAAATGTAGAATCATCTATCGTATACTTTGTTATTTTCAGGTCATTATAAGATAGGTTCTCAATACTTTTATTAGCTAAGTTGTTCCAATCATCAATGAGTAGACTATCATTGGTAATATAGGTGTAATCAATATTGATACTATCTACGGAGATTGCAAGTAGCCCTTTCTTCTGGTTCGTTAAATAATTGAGAGGAGCTATGCTGTCTTTTATACCTGAAAATGGTTTTTGAGACGCTAATATGTTTGTAATTTGGTTCGTAGAAAGTTCATTGGTTAACGTTTCAAAGTCATTGATTTTAAAAACTAAGTGGGTGTTTCCGGGGATGATACCCAAGATTGGATATTTAGTCTCTTGCTTAGTTGTACAAGTAATACATAATAAAGCTATGGCTGCATATAATAAAGTAGGCTTCATGCGGAGAAGTTTATGCAAAGTTATACTATTTGTAAAACTAAAGTCAGTTGTCAGGTAAAAGCTTAAAACTCATTCTGTGATATTTAGTGGGGCCATATTTTTTTATGGCAGCCCTATGTTCTTTTGTGGGATATCCTTTATTCTTTTTCCAGTTGTACATAGGGTATTCATCATGTAGTTTTAGCATATATGCATCACGTGCAGTTTTGGCTAAAACGGAAGCTGCAGCAATACTTAGGTATTTGGAATCACCTTTTACAATGGTAGAGTAGTGTATGTTCTTATAAGGTTTAAATCTATTACCGTCTACAATTATATAACTTGGTATTTGAGATAAGGAATCTATAGCATTGTGCATTGCCAAAATAGAGGCGTTCAAAATATTGATTTCATCTATTGCCGCGGGTTGAATATGTGCTATGCCAAAGCATATGCTTTCACTTTTTAATAACGGTTCAAGAACTGTTCTTTTACTTTCGGACAATAGTTTTGAATCTGTTAAAACCGAATTTTCAAAAGATTTTGGCAGAATTATTGCTGCAGCGGTCACAGGTCCAGCTAAACAACCTCTTCCGGCCTCGTCAGTACCTGTTTCATTAATATTTTTGTAAAATTTGAGAAGCATTATGTTTTTTTTACTTAAAATTTTGATTTTCAAATATTTATTTACTGTTAAATAATTGCCTTATTTTTAATATATTTAGGTTTTTGTTAAAAAAACAATAATAATAAGTATTTTTTTAACACATAACTTTTTTGGGTTAAGATAGTTTTTGGAATACTAAGCAATTTTTTAGACTTTTGGCGCAAGCTAATTCAAAAACAAATTTTATGAAACAGAAGTTGACGTGGATGTTGACACCTTTATTGGTGCTCTTCATGACATTTTCCTTTGCACAGGAAAAAACAGTGGCCGGTGTTGTAACCGATCAGGGCGGTTTGCCTTTACCGGGAGTGTCCGTTGTCGTGGTTGGAACAACCAGCGGTACACAAACAGATTTTGATGGTAACTACACCATTAATGTTGATCAAGGTGAAAAATTAAGATTTTCTTACCTAGGTCAAAAAACAGTTACTATGAGTGTTGGTGCGTCCAATACCATTAACGTACAATTAGAAGAAGATGCCGAAGCATTGGAAGAAGTTGTTGTCGTAGGTTACGGTTCTAGATCTAAAGAACTTTCTACATCTGCAATTGCTACGGTTTCTGCTGAAAAGATAGAAGCATTTGTTCCTTCTACTAGTATTGATAACATCTTACAGGGTCAGGCTGCGGGTGTACAGGTTACTGCTGCAAACGGTAGACCGGGTAATACTGCTTTCGTTCAAATTAGAGGTGTTGGTTCTATAAATGCACAAACTACTCCTTTATATGTAATTGATGGTGTTCCGATTCCAATCGATACTGAGAGAAATTTTAATCCGATCAGCAACTTGAACCCAAGTGATATTGAGACATTCTCAATACTTAAAGATGCAGCTACTGTATCAAAATATGGTTCTCGTGGGGCTAATGGTGTTGTTTTGATTACAACTAAAAGAGGTAAAGCGGGTGATGCTCGTGTTAAAATTTCATCTTCTTATGGTTTTGGTGAGATGATACCCAATAACTTTGATCTTATGAATACTACTCAGAAACTAGAGTTGGAGCGTCAGTATGCTGCTTTAGGTGTTGGTGCTGCAACTAGCTTACCTGGTGGTAATGCAACATTTGAAGATATTTCAAGATTAAATGCTTTAGATACAGATTGGCAAGAAGCTTTACTTAAGAATTCTATTATTCAATCAAATAATCTTTCTGTTTCTGGTGGTGATGAGAAATTAACGTACTACTTATCTTTAGGTTATGATAAGAATTCTGGTATCATTGAGAATATCGATGGTTTCGAAAGAATATCTGCTCGTTTAAATACAAATTACCAAGCAAAAGATTGGTTAAATATTGGTGCTAACGTATCAGTTTCTCGTAGTAGTACAGATTTACCGAGAGATAGAAACAATGTTCAGAATCCGTTCAGGGCAATGTATGATTATAATCCTTATGAACCATTATTCTTGACTAATGACGATGGGTCTTTGGTGACCGATGATCAAGGGAACAATATATACAACCCAACACGTGGGGGTTTCCCTATTGCTTTGGCTTTACAGACAGAGCCGGAAGATACTAGAAACTTGCTGTTGATTGGTAATATTAGTGCTGGTATGACTTTCGGCGAGAAATTTTCTAATAATTTCAGTGTAGGTTTAATCAGTAACAGATATAATAGAACATCACGTTCAATTGCTGGTGGTGTTTTAAATTCAATTGTAGGTTCTGCTGCTTTTCCAGGGACACAAACAGATAATTTAAATGTAGATTTTGAGTATAATGTAAATAACGTTTTTACGTATTCAGATACTTTTAATGGTGTTCATAATCTTTCTGCAAGTTTCTTGTTGGAGTATAATGAAAATATTGCAACAGATATGTTTGCTTCGGCTAGAGGTTTTCCATCGCCAGGCATTCCATATTTAGATGTAGCAGCCGAGGCAACATCTGTTGGGTCAACTGAATCTAGAAGAATTTTATTTTCTCAAGGTTTATTTGTAGATTATGATTATGATGGTAAGTACATCGTTTCTGGTTCTGTAAGAAGGGATGGTTCTTCAAGGTTTGGACCTGATAATAAGTACGGTTATTTTTATAGTGGTAGTGCGGCATGGAACATTGCTAATGAGAGTTTTATGGAAAACTCTATTTTCAATACGTTGAAATTAAGGGCATCATACGGTACTTCTGGTAATCAAAATATAGGTAATTTCCAATACTTAAATTTATTGGATTTCTCTAATACATATAATGGTCAAACAACTGCATTGCCTGTAGGTGTCGGTAACCCTCAAATTCAATGGGAGTCTCAAGCAATATTTGATGTGGGTGTTGAATTCGGTCTGTTCAACAATAGATTAAATGGTGTTGTAGATTATTTTAAGAAGAATTCAAATGAATTACTTTTAGATCGTCCAATTTCTTACACAGTTGGTGATGAGAACAACTCTATATTCTCAAATATTGGTGAAATTGAAAATTCAGGTATTGAGGTTACGTTGAGCGGGGATGTTATTAGAACTCAGAACTTCAAGTGGACATTAGGTGGTAACATTACGTTCATTGATAATGAGGTTGTTGAACTGGTTGATGATGAAGATATCATTACAGGTCCGTATGGTGATAACATATTGCGTGTAGGTGAAGAAATCAATTCATACTACGCTGTTGAATATGCAGGTGTTAACCCTGCAAATGGTGAGCCTTTATACTATGATTTAGATGGTAATGTTACTAATGAGTTTAGTGATAGCTTCCAGAAAATACAAGAAGGTAAATCTCCAATAGCTGATTTTGAAGGCGGTTTCTATACAGCTTTTTCTTACAAAGGCTTCGGTCTTAGAGGAGATTTTGTATACAAAGGAGGAAACTATATTTATAACTTCCAACGTTCTTCAGGTATTTCAATTGGTAATATTGCAAGTAACCAAAGAGTTGAAGCGTTTAACTATTGGAAAGTACCTGGTGATACAGATGTTTTACCTAATCCAATATTTCAAAGTAATGCAGATCAAACTTCTACAAGATTTTTGGAAAAAGGGGATTATTTAAGGTTACGTACATTGACTTTAGATTACAACATGCCTAGAGATATGATCGATGGAATTGGTCTAAATTCTTTAAGATTCTTCGTAGCAGGCCAAAATTTATTTACAATTACCGATTTTAATGGTGATCCAGAAGTAGGTTTAGGTTCTGCCGAATCAAGTGAACCTGGAGATAGTGGTTTCGTACCGGGATCATTTAACCTATTTAGTTATCCAAATACAAGGTCTTATACTTTTGGTGTTGAAGTAGGGTTTTAAAAACAAAAAAAAAGTTAGAAATGAAAAATAACATAAAATTATTAGTTCTTATATTTTCGTTCGGGTTCTTTTTGTCCTGTGACGATGAGTTAAATGATCTACAACCTTTTACTCAAGGTAATCCTGAAACGTTTTTTAACAGTGTTGCGGCATTTCAAAACGGTGTTGATGGTGCTTACAAGCAATTGTGGAATTATTATTCAGATCCAGGTTCTGGATTGCAAGGTATTCCTGATATTCTTTCAGATAACGTAATTCTTGTAAGAACGGGTAGAACCTCAAACAGTAATTATTTTGACTATAGATATGTAGCAAGCACAGGTGGGGCAATAGATTATTACTGGAGTGAAGCTTATGAAGCTGTGAATGTTGCCAACTTGGTAATTGCTCAAATAGATAATTTAGGTGACGGTGCAGATAAGAACAACATTCTTGGTCAAGCATTGGCAATTAGAGCTTGGGCTCATTTTGATCTAGTTAGAATTTACGGAAAAATTCCAACGCAATCTGCAGATGCGAACGCTTCTTTAGGTGTTGTTTATCTTAAAGTTGAAGATGGCGATACTGATGATCCTTTTGCTGAACCGGCAAGAGAAACTGTTGCTAGTAACTATGCTGAGATTATTGGCGATTTAGAAAGAGCTAGTCAGTTAATTGGAGAGGATAATGGTCAAGGTAAATTGAATGCAGAAGGTGTATACGGGCTACTTTCAAGAGTTTATCTTTACAATGGCGAATATCAAAAAGTAATTGATGCTGCAAATGAGGTAAGTGTACCGTTGGCTACCGCAGAAGAGCTTGAAGGTTTATATACTGATAGCAATGAAGCTGGTATAGTTGTTAAGTTGGCAATTAACACTTCTTCTGAAAGTAGTGGTAATAATGTTGGTGTTTTGTATAGTCAAACTTCAGCTTCTGATGTTTTGGAATATGCTTTTGATTTTGATTTCTATAATAGTATTGATGAAGATGATTTAAGATTAGGAGTAATTTCTTATATCGGTGAAAATAGTGGTAATCAGTACAACGCTATTAATAAATTCTTAGGTGAAACTGGTGAGGTTAATGGTCGTGTAGATGTAAAAGTTATGCGATCTGCAGAGGTCTTATTGAACAAAGCAGAAGCTCAGTATGAGTTAGGTCAAGATGCGTTGACTACACTAGACGAGCTTAGAGATTTAAGATATGTATCTTATGATGGAGGAGAAACTGGTTCTGCACTTGAAGATGCTATCCAATTCGAGAGAAGAGTTGAGTTATCTTTCGAAGGGCATAGATTCTTTGACTTGAAGCGTCGTGGAGAACCAATTGTTCGATCTACTATGGGCGATATTATCGACGGTTCGGGAACACCTCCGGATTTCCCTACTATAAGTGCAGATAATTTTAGATTTCAATTGCCAATTCCTATTGCAGAAATCAACGCTAACCAAAACTTTGTTCAGAACCCTGGCTACTAAAAAATAGAATTATGAAAAAATATATATTAATAATAGCGGTACTATTTGCTTTTGTTTCTTGTGAAGAGGAGAATATAGTATTCGACAAAGAAAACGGACAAACTGGTGTTTCTTTTGCTACTACAGCATACAATGTTTCTGTACCAACTGAAGGTTTGACTTTAGAAGTACCTGTAAATGTAACCACGGTTTCAAATGCAGATAGAACATTTGATATTTCTGTAGATGAGGCTACTGTTGGTGATGCTGCTAATTATGCACTTGGATCTGTGGCTATTCCTGCTGGAGAATATACTGGACTTTTGAATGTTTCTTTAAATTTTGATCCATTAACAGATGGTACAGTTTATAGTTTGATTGTAAATTTAGATGCGCCCGAAGGTGGTGTTGCATTTGATGAAACTCTTGAAATTGAATATTTTAAGGAGATAGTTTGTAATGATATCGTTGTTACTATTGTGACTGATACTTGGGGTTCTGAAACCACTTGGGAGATTACAGATGCTTCTGATGCTGTAGTTGCTTCAGGTGGTCCTTATGCAAATATTGATGGTGGTGATACATTCACAACAGACGTTTATTTAGAAGATGGTTGTTATACATTTACAATTTTTGATGAATACGGAGATGGTCAGGTATATGGTGAGATTGTTGGTAATTATAGCATTACATGTTCAATACTGAATGTTCTTGAAGGTGGTGGAGCATTTGGTGCTTCTGAATCTAAAGAATTTTGTATAAACCAATAATGCTTTAAAGTCATTATTGTATAATTTATTTAAAATCAGGCTGAAGCAATTTAGCCTGATTTTTTTTGAATTAAGTTTAAGCTTATATTAACGACGTAATAAATACCTTAATTACCATATATTATGAAAGTTGAATCTTTAACCAAATTTTCGGGTTTATTTTTCTTGTCTTTATTCTTGGCATGTTCATCAGATGATAATGTTACTATTGTTGATGAAATAGAACCAGAAGAAGAAGTAATTGAAGAGGAAGTGCGAGAACCAGAGCCAGAAGTTCCTGCTGAAACAGTTTATCCAATTGAGGGTGAAACAGGTACAATTTTATTTAAAAATACGACATTGACTAAAGAAGGGTATGTTTTATTTAACGAGACTTCTGATAGTCGAGCTTATTTAATGGAGAAAGATTCTGCTCTTATTGTACATGAATGGGAATTGGAGTATAATTTGGGCAATGATGCCGAACTTTTGTCAAATGGTAAATTGTTGGTCTCGTTAAGAACTGAAAACCCTGATTTTAGCTTCGGAGGTTTCGGAGGTGTTATTCAGTTAATAAACCCAGATAGTTCGGTCGATTGGGAATTTACTTATGCCAGTGAAGAACATATAATTCACCATGATGTTGAAATGCTACCAAACGGAAATATCCTTGCATTAGTTTGGGATTTAAGAAGTACTGAAGAGTTAGAGGCTATTGGTTATATAGGTGAAGATGAAAAAGTATACACAGAATCAATTATTGAAATTAACCCAGTTATAGATGAAATAGTTTGGGTATGGGATTCTTGGGATCATATAGTACAAGATACAGATGATTCTAAGCCACGTTTTGGGGTAATTAGTGAGCATCCAGAATTGATCAATATTAACTATATCGATGTTCTACGAGAAACCGTAGAACCAGATGGAGATATAATGCATGCTAATGGCTTTGATTATGATGAAGAGAATGATATTATTTATATGACCATTAATAATTTTAGTGAAGTATGGGTTATAGATCATAGCACTACTATTGAAGAAGCAAAGTTAAGTACAGGTGGTAATTACGGTAAGGGTGGCGATTTATTATATAGATTTGGCAATCCGGCGGCTTATGAAAATACTTTAGGTGATCGTATCTTTTATAATAATCATTTTCCTAATCTTTTAGAGAACAATGTACCAGGTGATGGAAATATATTGGTTTACGCCAATGGTAATGGAGATTCAAAACAATCGGTTGTATATGAGCTAAGTATACCTTCTGTATTTAATCTGCAACCCAATTTCAATAATGAATTGGATGTGGTTTGGAGCTATACTAGAGATGGTTTACATGCGCCACGAGTATCAGGTGCAGTTCGTTTAGATAATGGCAATACTTTAATAACATCAGGTACTTCTGGTATTATAGAGGTAACTGGTGAAAAAGAAGTTGTTTGGGAGTTTGAAGGACCAGGTTTCTTCTGGAGGTCTTACCACTATGATTTTGACAGCACGGCAATTTCATTTTTAAATAGTGATAATCCATAATTACCGAATGCTAATCGTGTATTATACATATACAAATTAGCGTTCTATTTTTAAGTTTTTAATAACAGTTTTTAAACACATCTATAAATAATAAATAATTAAATTGAAGAAAATAATGATTCAAATGATTAAAAATTTTTCAATCTTTATCATCGCTACTTTGGCTTTTAATAGTGTTTATGCGCAATATGCATACTCGCCCGTACCAGAAGAAAATATTGTGAATTTTGTTACTACTAGTAGTAGTACTGAAATAAAACCAGAAAAAACAAAAGGAACGCCCTATCTGAATGAGAAATTTATTCATGGTGAAATTATAGTTCATGATAAAGTTGAAGAGGTAGGTAAAATGCGCTATAATGCATATAGAAATGAAGTTGAAATTTTAGATAATCAATCTAAAGATTCATATTATTCATTATTAAAACGGGCATATATACAAGTTGAGATAGGAGGTAAGATATACAGCATTTATACCTATTTCGATTCAGGTGAATCAATAAAAACGAGTTATTTTACTGATTTAAATGAAGGTAATTTAAAATTATTGTTTAAGCCTGAGGCTTTGTTGAAACAGGCACGCAGCCCTAGTACTTCTTATGAAAAATATTCGCCACCAACATATGTATGGAATAGTTCGTATTATCTCATTGATGAATCAAATAAGAATGCAGAAAATCACGCTGTTAAAGTTCGATTAACCAAAAATAATATTTTAGGTTTTACGGGGTCAAGAAGGGAAGAGATGAGGCAATATGTAAAAGAAAATAAGCTGAACCTAAGGCAAGAGGATGATGTAGTTAGTTTTCTTAATTATTACAATTCATTATAGACAAGAATTAAGTTTTAATAAAAAAGCCAAAGTTACAGTTACATCTTTGGCTTTTTTTGATTCCAATTATTCTACCCTAAACTCAAAAAGCTCTGATTTTGAGGTGTTATCAAAAGAATCTGTAGTGATAACTCTCCAATAATAGGTAGTGCCTGCATGTATGGTTACATCAATATTTGATTCGATAGTGGAACCTAGAGAGGTCTTGGGTGTTTCTACAGAATCGAATAAAACCTCATAAGATACAATATCATCATCCACATCAGAAGTTGCCCATTGTAATGTAATAGTAGTGGTATTAGAAATTGTGGAACCACGCTTCGGATTAATGGCAATTGCAGGAAATGGCGCATAGTTTTCAATACCTAGACCTTGATTGTAAAATGCCCAAGTCTCACTGGTTGCGGTAGTAGATGTTCCATTTGAAAGAGAAATTACATACCATTCATATGGCGTTCCTCTAATAATACTAATGTCTTTTTGGTTGGTATTAGAAGTCGCTGTCGTTACACTTCCTGTTTCAAGATTTTTGACTTTTACTTCATAAGAATCTGTATTTTCTGAAGCAGACCATTGAAAAGTTATTGTGCTCTTTGTTTCATCATTTGAGTTTATAACACCCTCATTACATTCGGTATTATTTTCTGGGAAAACTAAAGTAGCTGCATTAGGATCTAGTACAACAGGTACAATTGGGTCAGCCTGAGTTTCGTTATCAGAACCTCCACCGCACGAAATGAATAATGTAGCGAGTAAGAATGTGTAAATTGTATATTTTAATAGTTTCATTTTCTTATGATTTTGTAATTAGATAATGTATTGCCCGATTTTACATTTAAAATGTATATTCCGGTAGCTAAACTATCTACACTTAATTTTATTTCATTGTTAGTAGATTTCATCTGTTTAGATAAAATACTAGTGCCGTTTACGTCAAATAATGAGATAACAACTTCAGGGTTAGAATCCGAACCAAGATAAATGGTTAAATCACCTCTTTCAATTGGGTTGGGGTAAATGAATAAATTATCGCTAATCACCACATTTTTCGTGTAGACTCCTTGGCAATCTAAACCTGTTTTAACGGTTATTAGTGTAGTCACATTTTCTAAAGGTAATGTGATTTCTTTAGCTGAAGTTGAATACATTTTATCATTTAAGAAAATAGTATATAATTCTCCTCCTGAAAAGTTTAATGTCACCTCATTGTTAAGTGAATTGATCTTGGCAGAAACAGATAACGCATCAGGCTCAGAAATACTTAGGTCAAAGCAAACTTCGTAACCTGATTGCCCTTCGACGGTAATACATAATTTATAATTGCCTGCGGATAAATCGGTAAATGAGCTTTCATCGGTAAAGCTTGCACTTACTGAGCCATCAGTACTTGATAAAATTACATTATATGTATATGATGTGTTAGCTGCAGAAACTAAAATACTACCATTATTACTTGAATTACATGAACCGCCTGTAGTTTGTATTTGAAAATTTGTATTTGGTAAAGAGAAAACTTCACAACCAAAAGTATTGACTGTAGTTCCATTTGGGGTATAGTCGCATTGATCAATCTCATTAGGGACACCGTCATTATCACTATCGTTGTCACAAAGGTTACCAATACCGTCTAAATCGTCATCTTCTTGAATAGGGTTGGCAATTAGCGGACAATTGTCGTCAATATCTACAATTCCGTCGTTATCATCGTCAGTATCACAAGCATCACCCTCTCCATCACTATCGGTATCTAATTGATCGGCATTTGCCGTTAAAGGGCAATTATCATCAACATCTAAAATACCATCGTTGTCGTCGTCGTCGTCGTCAGGTGAGCCATCAACAACTAAATCATCAATTATAACACCTTCCTGTGTAACCGATGGGTCAGATTGAAATACGATTCTAAAAAGCACATTACCCTCACCTGTAAGATTTGGCTCACCATTAGCAGCATTTAAATTAAAATCATATGCATACGCTGTCATTTCAGTATTTTCTCCTGTCCATTGAGCACCAGGGCAGTTTTGACAATCATCAGATTCTTCTGACAATGCATTAGTTCTATTACTGTTATACCAATTTGGTTCACTGTCAATATTTCCAAGTATGTCCCAATTACTACCGCCATCAATGGAGTATTCGACATAAACTATATCAAAATTTAGTTCAAGATCATAAGCCATATTGAATTTAAGTACCGGTGCTATAATAGTTGTCATATCATAACAGTTACTTAATAGAATAGCTTTAGTGCTATTTGGGTGATTGCCATTTAAATTGGTGCCATATACGTTAGTGCCAGAAGTTGCGTTATTTAAGTTTGTACCAGTTGGTACACCTTTTTGCCAGACATTTTCAGAATTACCATCATTATAGGCTATCAATGATTCTGCTTCGGTCTCAAAAGTATTTATATCTCCACCTGAACCTGGAGTGTTTAAAAAGAACCTATTTTCTAATGTGTTGTTGTCATCGTAACTATCATTAGCAATAGTTGTCGTTAGTTTTATTGTAGAAGCTCCAAAATTAACCGAGGTTTCCAGTGGTAATTCTATGATTGCTGTTTCATCACTCAACAAATTACCTGTCCAAGTAAATGTTTGCAAAGGGTTCCCATTAATAGAATATTCTATATCAATTGCTGTAATGGCATTAATACCTTGGTTTTCTACAGTTGCTGTAGGAGTAAAATCAGAACAAAACACCTCATTGGAATTCGGTTTAATCGAAACTAATCTGATTTCATCGTAAGGTATTTGAACGGGTATAGTTGATTCCCATACACCTCTCCCATAAGTAGACGCTATAATTTTTTCTCCATCCAAGTTAATTTCAATATCACTAATAGCAACATTTGGTAAATTGGTGTAGTATTCTTCCCATTCTGTTAAGGAGTCGTCTAATCTGTAAACACCTAAGCTTGTGCCAACATAAATTGGATTCTCAGTATGTCTTCCTTGATGCGCAATAGAGAAAAATGCTTGATCTGTAGGAATGTCAAATGTTATGTTTTCAGAAGTTGTTTCTGTTTCACCTATTGTTATCTTAAATACACCTCTTTCTGAAGGTTGTTCGTTTTGGGCAATTCCTACTCTGTCAGAAGTTGTTAGGTAAATAATGTTGCTATCATTTGAATTAATGGACATGTCCGAAATTTCAGAATCCATTACCTTAATCAGGCTAAAAGTAGCACCTCCATTTCTACTTCTATATAATATGTTGCTTTCAGCAGCAAATATGATTTCAGGATTATTAGGGTCTATTTCAAGGTCATCGATATTGCCTGTCCCTATTGAAGAAGAAATTTTATTCCATTGATTGTTTTCTAATTTGTACAATGCATCAAAACCGGCATATACAGAGCCGTCAGAGCTGATTGTTAAGGGTGTTATCCAATTTCCCTCAATTGTATTTCCATTAGCATCAGTTGGTGCACCAACAACACCAACTGATTGTCCTGAATCTGAAGAGATAAATAAACTTCCTCCAAATTGAACAAAACCATACACTAGACTACTATTGTTTGGGTCAATTTCGTAATCCATACCATCACCACCAGTAAAAACATTCCATTGATTTTGATTACGAATAAAACCGGCATTGTCTTGTAATCCACCTGTTATTTTACCAGCATCATTTTTAGCGACAGAAATTCTGTAAAATTGACTGATGGAAATTCCGGCAGTATAATCTGTAAAAGAGCTGCCTCCATTTTCAGACATATAAATACCACCGTCACTACCTACATAAAGTTTGTTGTTAAATATCTTAATAGTATGTATGTCTGCATGAGTATATCCTTGGTCGGAAACGTTCCATCTATTCGCTCTTATAAAGGTGTCACCTGCATTGGTACTTTTCCATACATTTAAGCAACCTGTGTAAACTTCGTTGAAATTAGTAGGCGAAACTTCAATTGCAAGATCAAACCAAGCTTGGTTTGATTCGAAAATATCTTGCTCACTTGCAGTTCTCGTAAAAGATTCACCGCTATCTAAAGATTTATAAAGTCCGCCAAAAGCAAAACTATTCCCTCCCGTCAAGGCTCTAAGTAAATAAACCCCTGAAGGATTAGCTTTACTGGTGCCAATTACCAACCTACCGGAGTTTTCAGGTATACCATCGGTAATTTCAATAAAGCTATTGCCACCATCGGTAGATTTTACAAATGTATTTGAGGTAACCGCATATATTGTATTAGAATCATTCGGTTTTAATTTGAAATCTTGAATATTGCCGCCTCGTTTTACTTCCCAAGTAGTGCCTCCATTGGTAGATTTTTGAAGCCCCACACTTGTACTTGCCCAAATAGTGTTCGAGTTGGTAGGGTCAATAGTAATTTCGCTCATCAACAGATTTACGTTTGAATTACTAGGGTTTAAACCTGTTTCGTTCCAGCTATTTCCACCATCTGTAGATTTAAAAACACCTACGCTATATGAATCAGCGGCATCGTCGTCACCGGTAGCAATGTAAATAGTCTGAGAATTATTAGGGTCAACCGCAATGCCTGAAACTCCAATCTGTGGAAAATTATCAAACAAGTTTACCCAAGAAGAACCACCATCTATAGATTTCCAAATGCCACCGGCAGGTGCGCCTACATACCAAATGTTTTCATCGTTAGGGTCTACAGTTATTGCATTTACTCTGCCTTGTCCAGAAAGTGCGCCTGAATACGTGTTATGAGTAAAAGGTCCTATAGCATTCCAGCTAGCGGTAGGGTTAATTTCTTTGCCTATACTTTCTTGTTTGTTTTTCCAAGATTCCCATAACTGATATGAGCTTGGTAATTTTCCGTTTTTATCGATGTAATGGCTCCAATAATTTTCCCATCTTTTGTAGGGCTTAAAACCACTTCCTTTTGTAGAATAATCTTTATCGCTCCAATATTCATTAAATGCATTTGATATTTCGTATAAAGAATAGGAGGTAGATGAAGATTTCGAGGTTTTTTGATTTTCCTTTAGGTCTTTCATCCATGGTGCATTCTCGTTGAATTGCGCCGTAGCTGATGTAATCGCCAAACAAGCGAATAAATTAAAAAATAGTACTTTCATTAACATTTTTTTATAAAAATCTGAAAAATATTCCTTTAAATTGTAAAGTCTACAGTTAAATTTTAATATTGGGCTGATAATTGTTTATTTATATCTCATCAAAGTCGCTTAAACTTTCACATTTACTTACCAACAAAAAAAATTAACTTTGCAAGGGTAACGATGCTTCATGAAATATATACTTTTAGTTTTATTGTGTTTAACAACATCGATTGTGTTAGGTCAAGATTTAATCGAAAAACCACAGAGAAAGGGTGGTTTAACATCAATTGACAAGAAGATAAAGCCAATAAAACCAATAGATAATCTGAAAAATGACTCTATAACTTTGACTATAGAAGATTATAAGATTATTTCTTTTGAGAGAGATACTACGTTTTTAGATACCACCTTAACTATTCAAAAAGAATACAAATATAATTATCTGCGTGAAGATGATTTTGAACTTATGCCATTTGGTAATATTGGTCAAGCGTACAATGAATTGGGTGTAGATTTTGAAAGGGTAAGTAGTTATCCAAGTTTGGGTGCTATAGCTAAAGATCGAAAATATCTTGAAAAAGAACAAATTA
>Ga0209344_10002388_pt1 | contig 21007 bp, 19 predicted proteins | sample Cruoilmetagenom6_FD_187293 | JGI IMG/M metagenome (GOLD analysis project Ga0209344, IMG submission 187293) | Oil polluted marine microbial communities from Coal Oil Point, Santa Barbara, California, USA - Santa Barbara Oil Seep Sample 6 (SPAdes)... | ecosystem: Environmental > Aquatic > Marine... | reverse complement strand
GTGAGCTGCTTATATTTCTTCATCTGTGCTCCTTTTACTTGGTCGTTTAAGTGGCTCCGATATTAACGCAGCTCGCCACCTAAATTCGCTTACAAAAGTTGCACTTCAGAGTTGAATCCGCCGTTATGCCAAGCTTGCCTCAGTTTTCATCTGCACTGAATATGTGTGGCTATTTGTCGAGTTGCACGATGAGAATATGCTGACCTGGATAGAGTGTTTCTACGTTGCTATTCCAGCCTTGCAGCTTTTCAACACTCACCTTGTAGTTGCGAGCAATAGCGCTTAATGTGTCACCTTTACGCACTGTGTACTTAACTGTATTCCCAAACAACTGATTGGTAAGGGCAGGGCGTGCATCAGATGCCTCGAAGTCATTTTCAGCATTCTGACTATTAAGTGGTACCAGTAGCATCTGCCCAGCACTCACCTTAAGTTGCGTTGACAGGCCATTGATGGATCGAAGTGTTTCTGATGACAGGCCGAAGCGTGCCGCGAGTTCGTTTAAGTGATCACCTTCCCTGCTCTCATAAGCCTGCCATGATACGAGTGGTTGGCTGTTGCTTGCCAAATTGGCGCGAAAGGTTTCCACCTTATCCACAGGTAGTAATAGTTCATTGGAATTTTCTTGCAGGATCACCGGACGGTTGTGGGCTGGATTCAACGCGCGGAATTCATCCAGCGTAACGTCCGCCAAACCTGCGGCGAGCTCCATATCAATATTTGTTGGCGTACTGACAGCCACGAAATATGGTTGATCTGGAACGGGATGTAGCGCCAGGCCGAAGTTGGCAGGATTGCCGATGATATTCTTTATTGCTTGAAGTTTGGGTACATAGTTGCGTGTTTCGGATGGCATTGTCAGACTGGCATAATCAGTCGGCAAACCCGATTTTTGGTTATGTGCGAGAGCTCGTCGTACTGCGCCTTCGCCCCAGTTGTAAGCGGCAAGTGCCAACTCCCAATCGCCAAACATACCATGCAGCTTTTGCAGGTAGTCAAGCGCGCCGAGGGTCGCACTGACAATATTCCGTCGCCCGTCGTACCACCAATTCTGCTGCATTCCAAAATGTTTGCCAGTAGACGGGATAAACTGCCAGATGCCAGATGCGCTAGAGGTGGAATAGCTCGTTGGATTAAACGCGCTTTCGATCATGGGTAGCAATGCGATTTCCGATGGCATTCCGCGTCGCTCAACTTCCTCCACGATAAAGTGGAGATAGCGCTCCCCGCGCTTCGTCATACGTTCCATATAGTCTGGATTTTTTGCGTACCATTGTTCGTGCTTCGCCACTAGTGGGCTATCTAATTTGCGCAACGTGAAACCATTGCGGATACGTTGCCATAAGTCGTTTTGTGAAAAATCAAGGTCGTCTGTGAGTGTCAGATCGAGGCCAGTGGAATTTGTGGAAGGTGTTGATACGGAATCTACTTGTAAGGCATCGAGCGCGCTATTCGAATAAAATTTCTCCTCCGCATGAACAGCAGGCAATGTGGTAAGCGCAATGCAAGCGGAAAAAACGAATAAGTAAAGTTTGTTTAGCTGCATTAGAGATGTCCTACAGAAAAAAATTATGTTGATGGTAGCCGAGGGTGAAAAGCGCTTTATCTATACTCGCTCAGCTAAGTTTTCGCTACGCCTCTTTAAGTCCGACAGGTTGTTAGGTATTTTTGTGATTGTTATTCGCATGAGTCTATTATATTTGAAGCTTGTTCCCTTGCTTTAATAAATGCTTGTTCGGTTATCATTATATTGCGACTTTTTGGTGTTTCCAAGCTGATACGTCCCAGTGCTCCAGTACGGTAATCCTGTAGCAGCATGAGAGCAGCTTTTTCGAAATCGGGGATACCTCCCTTGAGCTGATAACCGCGCCGTTTTGCGACTGCTTCGACAATGCCCACTCCATCCAGACCTTCAACGGAGAATCCGTAACGGTTTGCAAGGAGGTTGGGATAGCATGCCAGTAGAATGTCGCCCAGAAAGCTGGCTACTTCTTCATCGATTATGGCATTTCTCCCTACCGCGTGGCTTGCAGCCAGCATGAATCCGTCGCTGTCATATTCGATTTTTGGCCACATTAGTCCCGGCGTATCGATCAGCGTCATCCGTTCATTCAGGTCGAATCCCTGCTGGCTTTTGGTCACTGCCGGCTCGTCGCCTACAGCTGCCACCCGGCGCTTCAAAAGCGCATTGATCAGTGTGGATTTTCCTACATTAGGGATGCCCATGATCATCATGCGTAGTGGCTTAAGCGTGTTATCTCGATGCGGGGCGAGCATCTCGCACAAACCAGGAATCTTGGTGACATCTCCGGGCTTTTTGCAAGATATCGCTACAGCTTTAACTCCTTGTTGTGCATTGTAGAAATTCAGCCAGGCTGTAGTGACAGCAGGGTCCGCCAGATCGGATTTATTGAGGATTTTCAAGCAGGGACGCTGGCGATGCAAACGCAGCTCCTTAATGACAGGATTGCTGCCCGCTTCTGGCACGCGTGCATCCAGTACTTCTATTATCATATCGACGCGTTCCATGGTTTCGGCTGCCTTTTTGCGCGCCGAGACCATGTGGCCGGGAAACCACTGAATGGACATTCGTAATCAACTATCTAGCTAAAGGTACATTTTACTCCTCGTTGGCTGAGACGTCATGTTAGTTGTTACTCGAAGGGTGAGCTTTATATGGAGCATGGCCTTACACAAGGGGAGCAGTGTTTTCCGATCTCGGTATGCTCTTCATCGCCATCCTTCCAAAAGTAACGCTAATTTTACGTCACCCTTGGAAGATTATGTTTCGGGGGAGGGGGGGGTGCTTGGCCGCTTAAGTGACTCTGATATTAATGCAGCTTGCCAAATAAGTTTGCTTAAAAAGTTGCACTTCAGAGCTGAATCTTCCCGTATTTTAATGGAAAATTAACAATTTATTGTGACTTGCCTAGTAGTATGGCTATGCCAATTTTGTTCTTTTATCGGTTGTCTGCTCTCACCAATATTTCAGTTTTATTGGCAGTACCCTGAGCTGCGCGCCGAACTCTGTCATTGATGGCAACCCATTCTTGCGTTGCGGGAGGCGCTTCAGCCAAAATGCGATCAAAATTGGCGTGATCAATACGGTGCAGTGACGCATAGAGTTCGCGCCCATATTCATCAGCCAGCAGAGGCATCTGAAATCTTGTGATTTCAGCACTGCTTGCACACTTGTTATTATCACTCAGATTAAGGACTGCCACTTTATAGCCAAGACTAGCCAGTTGATGTGCTCGAAGCCATAACTCGTCTGCAGGATGAATTTCAATTGGAGTTGCGGGAGCATAGTGTGAGTTCAGCATGCCGGAGGCTCGTACCTTGGCGGAAATTGGTTGAGTCAGCAAGAGTTTCTTATTAAGAGTGTCTTCAATAGCTTCGACGGAAAGCCTGCCGGGCCTCAATAACACAGCCTCTCCATGCACCAAGCTAACGATAGTGGATTCCACACCGATACGGCATGGACCCCCATCCAGAATCATACCCACCATGACTCCCAATTTGTCATGCACGTGTTGCGCTGTAGTTGGGCTTACCTGCCCAAAACGATTGGCTGATGGGGCTGCAATTCCGCCGCCAAATGCACGTAGGAGAGTGGTCGCGACGGGGTGGTCTGGCACACGCAGACCTACGGTGTCTTGCCCACCGGTGACCTCATTTGGTACTTGGCCGGAACGTTGCAGGATCAAGGTCAGTGGGCCTGGCCAGAATGCTTCCGCCAGTCGCCATGCGTCGTCGGGGATACTCTGCGCCCAAACTGGTAGTTGGGAGGCTGCGGCAATATGAACGATTAGAGGATGATAATTTGGTCGGTCTTTGATCTCAAAAATCTTTTGCACTGCAAGCGGGTTAGAGGCATCCGCCCCCAATCCGTAGACAGTCTCAGTGGGAAAAGCCACAGTCTCGCCTGCCTGCAGTAAAGCCACAGCAGCTAGTATCTTGTCATCCAGGATAGTATAGGGATTCACTGATATTGTCTTATTTTGAATCCTGCACTCGGTCAACTTGTCGGACTTCCGCCGACGACCCATCACCCGAATAAGGATAACGTACATGTCCGAAGCGGATCAAGAACACTGCTAGCGTGAGAATCAGTATAGAGCCAGTTACCGCGAGCATACGCCAGTCATCCATGGCTTTCATGTCCAAGATTAGGTAGCGCGCAAGTGCTACCATGCCGATGTACAGCGGGAAGCGCACTGGCAGTTTGCCTGATTCGTAATATAGCCCGACCATGGCGAGAACTTCCAGATAGAGGAAGAGTAGCAGCAGGTCGGTTAGTGCCACTTGTCCCGCTCGCGCCATAATCATGGTTTCGTTCGCCATGGCGAACACGGTGGCAATGGCGATGACTAGCAAGCCGATATGCTCGACCAGAGCAAGAAGTCGTTGGTTGAATTTTTTTATGTTTGTTTGCAATCCGGTAGAACCTCAATAATATTAAAGTGTGTCGTTGAAACTCGGGTGATTTAGTTTTTAATAATTTGACGTTACAGAGCCAATTTAATGGCCAGATCTTCACGTTGGATGCATGAGCTGCACTCACGAAATACATTAACGGATGGTGACAACTGATGGCCAGAAAAAACGTTCTGACTAAAGTACACCTGATATATTAGCAGTGCATTGTAGCGAAGCTATTCCATTTGCGGATATAGAAATATAGCTGTACAAAGTGAGCATGCCATCCTCGACACGCTCGATCAGATGATCAAATCGCCAATAATATAATTAGGGCATAAAATATTAATTATATTGATAGGCATATGTATATCCCGCTATGGGGATGTCAGCGTATTTATGATGTAACTATCACTAGCAGCCCGACAGACTGCTAGTGATAGCGTTCACTAAACTCCAGAGTCGCGCTAATACTAATTGCTGAAAGTTGTGTCAAGCGTCCATCAATAGTCGCACGGCTTCGTGATATTTTTCCGCAGTCTTTTCGATTATGTCGGCAGGAATTTGCGGTGCTGGAAGTTGCTTGTTCCAGCCAGAAGCCCCCAGCCAGTCACGCACGAACTGTTTATCAAAGCTAGGCGGGTTGCTACCCACATGGTATTGATCAGCTGGCCAGAACCGAGAAGAGTCGGGCGTCAGCGCTTCATCAATCAAATACATTTTTCCTGAGGAGTCCGTACCAAATTCAAATTTGGTATCAGCAATGATAATCCCCTTGGTGGCCGCATATTCTGCGGCCTGAGTGTACAGCGCCAAGGCGGCATGGCGCACTGCATTCGCACGCGGTATACCAAGCAATTTTGAGGCTTGCTCGAAGGAGATGTTTTCATCGTGTTCACCTGCTGCTGCTTTGGTTGAAGGTGTAAATAATGGTTGCGGCAGTTTTTGCGCTTCCTGTAAATCGGGAGGTAATTTAATGCCGCACACCGTGCCAGTCTTTTGGTATTCTTGCCACGCGGAGCCGGCCAGATAGCCGCGAACAATGGCCTCAATGGGCACAGGCATCAAGCGTTTCACTACAAAGGCTCGGTCAGCCAGTTGCGAGCGTTCTTCATCAGTCTTGACTAATGATTCTGGCTTGATACCGGTAAGGTGATTAGGGAGAACGTTAATAAGCTTGCTAAACCAGAAGTTGGACAGGGTAGTGAGTACTTGACCCTTGCCTGGTACTGGAGACGGTAAAATGACATCGAAGGCAGACAAGCGATCAGTTTGCACAATAAGCAGGCGATCATCATCCACTTCATAAATATCACGCACTTTTCCGCGGTGCAATAAGGGCAAGCTGGTTAAGTTGGATTCAAGTAATACAGACATAGGGTTCCCTTTTTAGTTAAGTGATGGCAGCTTGATCGCAGCAATTGCTTCGGCCTGCTGTTTGCGGAATGCGATGAGCCGCTTGGCTAACTGTGCATCGTTCAGTGCCAGCATGGCTATTGCGAACAGGCCAGCATTGGCCGCACCAGCTTCGCCGATTGCAAATGTAGCCACCGGAATACCCTTGGGCATTTGAACGGTGGATAGTAAAGAATCAATTCCCTTAAGGTATTTTGATGGGATAGGTACGCCCAATACTGGCAGAGTAGTTTGACCAGCGATTACGCCAGCCAGATGTGCAGCACCACCCGCGCCGGCGATGAAACACTGTACACCCTGTTCACTCATCTCCTGAACATAATCCAACAATAATTCTGGTGATCGGTGCGCGGAGATCACGCGTGCGTCATAGGCTACCCCGAAATCATGCAAAGGGCGTGCGGCCGGTTCCATGATTTCCCAATCATTTGAACTGCCCATCAAGATGGAAACTAGTGGTTTGTTCATGCTACCTCCATATATTTGATAATTTTTTACGTGTTTATAGCTGTTGTTGTTTACTTACTACAAAATGCTGGTAGAAATTGAATGCATTGAGCTGCCTGACAATTTAAGAAATAGCATTTATTTATGATACTCAGATACAAAGTCGGCAATATGGCTGTCTGCTAGCTACGAACTGACAAGCTCACTACTTTGATGCTTACGCAAATCTGTAACTGTCGTACCGTGGGAGCATAGGACCTTTTCAATCTCGTTATCTTTTCCCAACTCATCTTAGTCCAGGTAAAACTGGCGATCCAGAAATATGCGGCTAACATCAATTTCTTCGGCTTCAATGATCATTAAATCAATCTTGATGAGATTGTTCTTGGCGCCGGCGAGCATAGGTTGCATTGGCGTATACGCGCTCGATCTAGTGAGTTGTGGCGTCGTGAAATTCGGTGCCCATGTCAATCGGCGTGTCGTATGGAAGGATAAATTTTAGATGGTCAGTTTATTTTATCCTATATATCAATTTATTGTTTAAAGACTCCATATTGTCAATCTGTGTATTAAGAGTGAGGAGCATCTACATTTAATATTAAGAAATTGAATACTAAAATATATTAATACAACAATAAAAATGAAAGAAACGCGAGTTAATTAAATAAAATCAATCAGTGTAATGCAGCGGTACAAAACAGCAGGACAGATTACAATAGATTAATTATTGTTTCGCTTGGACGTGCTTAACACCGTAATAACTCATTGAAATTATACCGCAGTTAAAATTTAGTGAATGATCAAAGTTCAGCCCTGTTGCTTTCTAAGCAAGTATTTCGTTCTAGTGAGATATCAATCTACGAATATCCTTAATGCGTGGGTGAATTTTAAATTTCAACTGCGCCATTTATGTTCATAGTTATTTTTTAAATCCAATAAGATAGATGCCAATAACTTTTCCCGTTTTATCTTTAAATGGGTCATAACAAGTATAGAAAGAATTACCTAAAATATCGATATCTCCACAATACACTTCACCCTTGATCACTGCATCATAGGCTTTGTTATGGGCAAGTGTAGTTCCTACCCCGCGAACACCTCTAGGTGTTAATACGTTTGTACTAACCCGAATAAATTCGTCGCCATCTTTAACAAAGATAGTTGAATAAGCACCAGATTTTTCTTTAATTTCATCAACTACAGTATACGTATTGTTTATTTTGTATTTGCCAAAATAAACTACTGGGGCAATCATATTCCCAGACCTTTCCACTCCTTCTAATCTAGGTTCGCCCATTTTTATAAATTTAACTTTTAGTTCATTAACTGTATCCCTGGCGTCATCTGCACCCGCAGTGGACATGAACAGCAATGTTGTTAGAAACAAAATTGTTATTTTCATAAAAAATTTCCTTTTTTAAAAAGTAAGATTTCGAAGTGGAATATGCTCTTAAAAAAACAATTTAATTTATTGATTTAAAATATAAAATATGTCTCACAAAGAATGTTTAATGATGATTGCCTTGTAAACAACCAAAATAACGCTGGAGATCGCTATGAATCATGGCATAAAAACGATAAAACTACCATAAGCGATAGATGGTTTGAGGAAATCAAAAACATAACGACCAATCGAGTCTGAGTTCATTTAGTAATTTCGATGTAATGCCCGTATAAAGCGCTCTAATCCCACTTTGGTAAGCACCAGGGAACTATTGGGCACTATATCCCCCAACATCTGGACGTGTTGCCAGTTTTTTTACAGCACAATGTGTGAGTTGTTCAGTTTTTAGTAGTGATTGCATGTTGTATGTTATGGTAAATGTCGCCTACTTAAGTTTTATCTTCGACTGATTCCGCATTTTCTTCAGTTTGGCTATCGTGGTTGATCTGACTCGAATCGTATGAGTGATACCGCATTAGTGATGATAGATATATTTTCTATCCAGGTAACCTCGAAGATTTGACGTTGCCAACTTTGTCACCTTCGTGCTGTTCCAAAGATTATTAAGTAGACCCCTGCATTTCTCACCTCTGAGAATATCTTGACTATTAATCTTAAGCATTTAACATGTGCCCTATATATTTGTTATTTAATTATATTTAAACAAATTTAAGAAGGAGTGTGTCTGTATATTTGTGATCAGTCTTAATAATGTCTACAAGCATGACGCGTGATTCACGTTACCTTTGATTGATTGTCCCGATAAATTATTACGGAGGAATTTAAGTAACATGAACCAGGATTCTAATATTACTACTGAGAACAAACGTAACATATGGGTTCGTGGCTTGTATATGTTGATTATGGCCCTTGCATATCAAATATCTGGAACATTGATGTTTATCGCTGCTATCTTTCAATTTTTGGTGATTTTAATAACCAGTAGGCCTAATACTCAGCTACTTTCATTTGGCCGCAGTTTGGGGCGCTACTTCCAACAAATTGTAAATTTTCTTACTTTTTCTTCTGAAGAGGTGCCTTTTCCGTTCAACGATTGGCCATCAGGCGACTGAAATGTTGGAGATTACGATCAGTCAATTACAAACTGAAACAACCAGAAAGTTTAGTATCGCTTAATCCTTGGCGTAATCATGCTTCGTGCAACACTCCATCCATCAGGCGAAGTTGACGCTGCATTTTTCCCGCTAGTTCCAAGTCGTGGGTGACTACGATGAAGCTGGTGTTAAGCTTGGAATTAAGTTCTTGCATCAGTTCAAACAATGCTTGTGCGCTGCCGCGGTCCAGATTACCGGTAGGTTCGTCTGCCAAGACGCAAGCTGGCTCGGTGACTAGTGCGCGCGCTACGGCAACACGCTGACGTTCACCACCGGAAAGTTCGGCGGGTAGATGTTCCGTACGGTGTGCGAGGCCTACCAACCCGAGCATACGAGCGGCAATCGGGTCTGATTCACTCCGCTTCATGCCACGGATCAGTAATGGCATAGCAACATTTTCCAGTGCGGTAAATTCTGCCAGCAGATGGTGGAACTGGTACACAAAACCCAGTGCCCGGTTGCGCAGAGTGCCGCGCTCTGCTTCATTCATGGCTTGCACATCGTGACCGAGGATGGCGACGCTACCGCCACTGGCCTTATCCAACCCACCAAGCAAGTGGAGCAGGGTGCTTTTGCCGGAGCCGGAGCTTCCAACGATGGCGATACGTTCGCCGCGCTTGACGTCAATATTAACCCCGTTTAGCACAGGTACTTTGAGTTTGCCTTGAGCAAATATTTTACATAAGTTGCGGCAGGAAATGACCATCTCACTCATAGCGTAGCGCCTCTGCCGGTTGTGTCCTTGAGGCGCGCCAACTTGGATATAGCGTAGCTAATAGGCTGATAATAAATGAGAAGCAGGCCACAATCAATACATCGTCTCGCTGTAAATCGGAGGGTAATTCGCTGATGAAATACACTTCTTTGGAGAGGAAGTGCATGCCCAACATTCGCTCTATAAACGGCACTACTGTGTCGATGTTGAGGCTTAAAAGTATACCTCCTCCCACGCCGAGTACAGAGCCGATCAGGCCTATAAGGGCGCCTTGAACGATGAAAATTTTCATGATACTGGCGGGCGAGGCACCAAGCGTGCGCAGGATGGCGATGTCGGCTTGCTTGTCGGTAACCGCCATTACCAACGTGGAGACAATGTTGAATGCGGCTACCGCCACGATAAGTGACAGAATGATAAACATCATTTTCTTTTCGATCTGCACTGCGCGGAAATAGTTAGCGTGCTGGCGCGTCCAGTCACTAACGTAGATATAACGCGGCAATGCACGTTGCATTTCGATGGCCACTTGCGGAGCCAGATCGAGGTCATGCAGACGTGCGCTGATGCCGCTGATCGCGCTACTCATTTGATAGAGCTTCTGCGCGTCATTAAGGTGAATCAGTGCCAGCGAATTGTCATAGGGAGCCATGCCGACCTCAAAAATGCCGACTACACGGAATTGCTTGAGGCGCGGTAACATTCCAGCAGGCGTGATCTGCCCCTGAGGAGAGATGAGTAACACTTTGTCGTACAGATGTGCCCCCAGTGTGCGCGCCAAATCTGAACCCAGTACGATACCGAAACTACCTTCCTGCAAGGCTTCCAATGAACCAAATTTCATCTTGTCAGAAAGGTCTGTTACTTTGTTTTCATCCTGCGGCAAAATGCCACGTACCATTACGCCCTGCACATTTTGATTAAACGACACCATGCCTTGTCCATTAATGAAAGGTGCGGCAGCCGCCACTTGCGGATATTTTGACGTGAGCTGTAGGGTAGGTTGCCAATCCAGCATATGGTTACCCTCTTCGCTGATTTGCAGGTGAGGCGCGATACCTAAAATGCGCGTACGGATTTCTTTCTGGAAGCCGTTCATCACCGACAGCACTACAATCAGCGCGGCCACGCCCAAGGCCATACCCAACATGGAGATAAGCGAAATAAAGGAAATGAAATGATTGCGTCGCTTGGCACGGGTGTAACGCAGACCGATAAAGAGTTCGTAAGGACGCAAAGTGAATGACTTAAAAAAAATAGGTCGCTAGTTTGCCACAAGAGCGATAACTGTGGGACGGTAAACTGGTGCGGATAAAAATTACTTCATTCCAGTCATTTTAGAAGCCTGTCGAGCTTAAACTATCTAAGCGAAAATTTAGCTGTGCGAAAGCAGATGTTGCGAGCTTGCAACTTGCGGCGAAATGACTGCTTTCCCCACTTGCCGGGTTTTATGATCAATAGTCATGCTATCGACAATTTCTTGGTTTTTTTAATGGATAAGCACAAGCTGAAGATCAATGGGCTGCGGCATTGTTCAAATTAAGATTCGAATTTCGCTGCCAGCATGCCATCATCAGAGTCTGTTGCTTCATAACTGCTCAGCATATTGTTCTATTACAGCTATAACGCACAACCTGTTAAGTTGTTAATCTTGATCAGCGTAGCCTAAAATACTCAAGGAATATGAGTTTCCACTTGTTCAGCTGAGATGGCTGCAGTTTGTACAGGCTGACCTTTGCGTGATCCAAACGTATAAGAGTAGATCCGGGTAAATTCAGCGCCCATCAAAAATATCTGAGCAGAGTAATATATCCATAGCAATAAAACAACGAGCGAACCTGCAGCTCCGAATCCTGAAGCAACGCCACTTCTTACAATGTACATACCGATCAGGAATTTGCCGATCATAAACAGAAACGCGGTGACCACCGCACCAACCCACACATCGCGCCAATATATCTTCATTCGTGGCATAAATTTGTAGATCATTGCGAATGCAATAGTAATGAGCAAAAAACTCAGCGTTATGTCGATTAAATTTGCGAGAAACTTAAATTCGCCCAATAAAGGTGCCCACCATTTCCCCAATACTGCCAATGCAGCACTTAAGATGAGCGAAACAGTCAATAAAAAACCTATTCCCAAAATCATTCCAAAAGCAAGCACTCGAGTGCGTATTAATCCAAATATCCCGGCATCCTTGGTTCTTGCGGGGGCACGCCATATTCTGTCCAAGTCGTTCTGTAACTCGGCAAACACTGTCGTTGCGACAATCAGAAGCAAAGCCACGCCGATAATAGCGGCAGTTACACTCTCTGTCGGCTTACTAACGCTTTCAAGCAAACCTTGCACTACCAATGCACCAGTTGTCCCCATATAGTTCTGTAGCTGAGCAATAATTTCTTCTCTTGCTACTTCAGCGCCAAAAATAATCCCCGCTACAGATATAACAATCAGTAGAAGAGGTGCAATCGAAAACACTGTGTAATAGGCAAGTGCTGCTCCCATGCTGGGTGCATTATCATCAATCCACGCTGAAAAAGTGGCTTTGATAAGATTTAATATTGTTTTTACACTCATGGTATTACTCTGAAGAGTTAATAATAATTATTGCACATGGTTAGTTAATTTTTTGATTTTTACTGGCGCCGAATTTTCTTGGCATGAACCCAGATAATCCATTAGACCTGATTCGTGCGATGACTTCGCATTCCCCCCTTTGAAAAAGGGGGGCTAGGGGGGATTTGAGCATTGCAGGGACACAAAAATCCCCCTTAATCCCCCTTTTTCAAAGGGGGAGGCTGGTTAAATTGCCTAATGGATTATCCGAGATTAAAGCTTTATTTTTTAATTTTGAGAAAATTATTTAATCTCTGTGGTTTTAATTCCACGCTATTTGGGAAGAGAGTCAACGAATTGTAAGAGCGCAGTTTACAGTTGATATGACAGTAATAATTTTTCGAGTAACGCCGTATTGTGACAAAAGTTGGATTTTTAGAGACGCCCTTAACTCTATTTACTCTGTAAGACCTGCTCTGTCAGTTATTGTGCCGACCATGCTTGAGTGTTTGCGTTGCTTTTCAAAAGCAACCATCCGCCTCGAATTAATTTTCATTTATATCTTTAAATATTATGACAAGACGCGCTGAGTGCGGTGGAAAATCAGGTGGGTTTTAGTAAAATTGTTAAGCCAGTCAACCTTCTTAGCGTGCTATGCGTTTATGCTCTAAGGACGACTCCGTCGTTCATTTTACAAAAGGACTACAATGAAAAAATTGCTACTGGCTTTTATTACATTCGTTATTTCATCCAGCCTTGCGATGGCTGCTGTGAACTTAAACACGGCCACAAAGGACGATTTATCTGGGATCAAGGGTATAGGCCCGGTGAAGGCTCAATCGATAATCGATTACCGCAAGAAGAATGGTTCATTCAAGAGTGTGGATGAATTGGACAATGTTAAAGGTTTTGGTAGCAAGTCGGTAAATAAAGTACGGTCCGAGTTGATCGTGTTCGGTGCTACTACCGAAAATCACCCCTCGCTCAGTTCCACTTTCACTACGGTTCTTTAAGTCCGACAGACTGCTAGACCTTAGGCTAGCTAAGGCTTCACTCTTTTTTGATGTAGTACAAATAATAACCCCGTCCGGCGTGAGCTTGACGGGGTTATTATTTGTACTTGTATGTTAATGGTAAAATAACCCACTTTGTTTCAGGATCAAAATTGATGCACCACACTATCGAACATTTTGTTGGTAACACGCCACTGGTCAAGTTAAAACGAATTCCTGGTGAGACAAGCAATGTGCTGTTAGCTAAATTGGAAGGCAACAATCCAGCTGGCTCGGTGAAAGATCGTCCGGCGTTCACAATGGTCATGCAGGCCGAAAAACGCGGTGACATTAAACCGGGTGACACCTTAATAGAAGCTACCAGTGGTAATACTGGTATTGCGCTCGCGATGGTAGCTGCTATGCGAGGCTATAAGATGATACTGGTGATGCCTGAAAACCAGAGTATCGAACGTCGTCAGAGCATGCGTGCATATGGTGCGGAATTAGTGCTGACAGACAAGAAGGGTAGCATGGAGTTGGCGCGTGATATGGCGGAGAAACTGCGCGACGAAGGTCGCGGGATCATCCTCGATCAATTCGCTAACGCGGATAATCCTCTGGCACATTATCAAGGCACCGCACCGGAAATTTGGCACGATACGCAGGGCGGTATCACTCATTTTATTAGCAGTATGGGCACCACCGGTACAATCATGGGGTGTTCGCGCTACTTCAAGGAAAAAAATCCCCATATTCAGATTATTGGTGCACAACCAGAAGAGGGTGCGCAGATTCCCGGCATTCGTACATGGCCTGAAGCTTATCTTCCAAAATTTTATGATCGCAAACGTGTAGATAAGCTGGAAATGATTGGTCAGCAAGAGGCGGAAGATATGACCCGTCGTCTGGCGAGCGAAGAAGGCATCTTCTGTGGTATCTCGTCCGGCGGTGCTTTGGCAATTGCGCTGCGAGTAGCGCAGACAGTAGAGAACGCAACGATCGTGTTCATCGTGTGTGATCGTGGAGATCGCTACTTGAGTACAGGTATATTTCCGGCGTAACGTGCTCGCTTCTGACAAAAAAATTTTGGGTAATCGGAGTTAAGTTTATTCCTCCATAGCCATTTCAAGTTCCAGCCAGCTTTCTTCCAATTCGGCCACTTTTTTTTCACAGGTTGCATGCAACGCGTTCAGTTTGATGATTACATCACGGTCAGGATTGACATAGGTAGCAGGATCGGCCAACTGGCGATTGATTTCACCTAGTTCCGCCTGAGCTTTTGAAAGCGCGGCTTCGAGTTTAGATTGTTTCGATTGAAGTGCTTTCCTGTTTGGCTTGGATGCAGGTGACTGGCGCGGTTTTTCTGGTTGAGCTTGAGTCGTTTCGCGCGGGCGGCGTGTTTCGATCCAATTTTTGTAGTCTTCCAGATCGCCATCAAACAGTTTGGCATTGCCATCCGCAACCAGCCATAACTCATCGGCTACAGCGCGGATCAGACTGCGATCGTGGGACACCAATACCACTGCCCCAGTGTATTCTTCGAGCGCCAGGGTGAGGGCGTCACGCATGTCCAGATCGAGATGGTTGGTGGGTTCGTCGAGCAACAATAAATGTGGCTTTTGCCAGGCAAGCAGGGCCAGCGCCAAACGGCTTTTTTCGCCACCAGAAAAGCTCGCCACTGGGCGATCTTCGCTGTCTCCAGCCAGACCGAAACGACCGAGAAAGGTGCGCAGTACCTGTGTCGTTACTTTGGGTGCCAGCTTTTCCATGTGTTCTAAAGGCGTTGCCTCGCTATCCAGGTTTTCCAGTTGATGCTGAGCGAAATAACCGATACGAATGTCGGTCGTAATTTCCAGCGTACCTGAGGTGGGCTGAAGCTCACCCACCAGCAATTTAATCAGGGTGGATTTTCCGGCGCCATTCGGCCCGAGCAGGGCGATGCGCGCACCTGCTCGCAGCACCAAATCAACGTTAAGAAATAGCGCTTTGTCACCATAGCTAAATCCCATTTTATCGGCACGCAGTAATAAGTCAGGGCTACGTTCCGGCGCCTCGATTTCCAGCGCGAAATGGCCGTCTGTAATATGGACTGGGGCTATGCGCGTCAGCCGCTCCAGCGCTTTAACACGACTCTGTGCCTGCTTCGCCTTAGTTGCCTTGGCACTAAAACGACGAACAAAATCTTCCAAGTGCGCGATTTTTTCCTGCTGCTGGTGAAAAGCTTGATTTTGCTGTGCTATGCGTTCGGCGCGGGCGCGCTCGAAATCGTCGTAGTCTCCGCTGTAGCAATCAATAATTTGGTCATGAACATGGGCAATACGGTTGACGCAAGCATTGAGAAATTCGCGATCATGCGAAACCAGAATAAGGCTGCCGGGGTAGCGTGCAAGGTATTGTTCAAGCCAGAGGATCGCCTCCAAGTCGAGGTGATTGGTGGGTTCATCCAGCAAAAGCAAATCGGCTCTATGCATGAGTGCGCGGGCTAGATTCAAACGCATGCGCCACCCGCCGGAAAAGCTGCTAACTGGGCGCTCCAGAGTGTCGTTGGCAAAACCTAATCCATTCAGCAGTTGAGCGGCACGGGCTTTGGCCACGTAACCATTAATTGCTTCGTAGCGCTGCTGAGCTTCAAACCAGTCCGAATCATGCTGCTCTCGCGCCAGACTTTTTTCAAGCGTACGCAGCTCCACGTCACCGTCTAGCACGAACTCCAACGCGGGCTGATCTGAGTTGGCGATTTCCTGTTCGACAAAAGCGATTGTCTTACCAGATTGCAACGAGATTTCGCCGCTATCCGGCATAATTACGCCGCGAATCAGTCGAAATAGTGTGGATTTACCACAGCCATTTTTGCCTACCAGCCCGATACGTTGGCTGGCGTAAGCCTGAAAATTTACTTGCTGCAATAACGAAGTGCCGCCTTGCAGGTAAGTCAGATTTTGAATATTTAGCATGGTGTAATGATAACAGACGTGTCACGTCTAAATAATAGAGCGGAAGCTGGGTTAGTTTGTCCGATTGCAGCTGTTCGTCAATGGTAGCAGTGAGTCATTAGGTTTGCGCAGAATTGTAAATTTAACCGGGCACTAATGACAAAATCTGGCTAAATATATTGAGCTGCTTATAGAGTAATTGGGACGTAACTTTAATTCCGATCGCCTCCACCATCAATATAATGTCACCCTTGTGGTGGCAGTTTTTTTGGTGTTGCCATTTGCTGAAATCGTCCCTGACCACTTCCAGAGCCTAGACGGCGCACCTCTCCTCGAGTATCACACCTCTCCTCGTGTATCATGTTAGCCACCACGCATACTTCGGAGTGACACCATAAATGACACCATAAAACGCCACCTGTTCCTCGTCGCCGTTGTCTGCCTGATCTTAGGTGCCTTGGCATGGGTAGTGGTGCAGAAAATGCGAGGGCCGGTCTTGGTCGGTTACGAAGTGGCAGCGCGGTCGTTGGTGCAGACAGTCGTGGCGACCGGCCGGGTGGTGGCTGTTTCGCGGGCGCAGATCGGCAGTCCGGTGACCGGCGTGATTGTCGAGCGGCGTGTGCAGGAGGGCGACGTGGTTCAGCCTGGCGACGTGCTGGCGGTGCTGCGTGCCGATGACCTCGAGGCGGCCGTGCGCGAAGCAGAGGTTGCCTTGGCCCAGTTACAACAGTCGACGCGTCCACAGGCGCAGGCCGCATTGCGCGAGGCGGAGGCGAGCCTGGCCCAAGCCAGCCGCGAAGCCCAGCGTAGTCGGGCCCTGTTTCAGCGGCAAGCGGTCGCCCGGGAAACGATGGAACGGGTGATACAGGCCGAGACAATTGCCCGCACCGCCGCCGAGCAGGCGCGGCTGACCGCCCGTTCGCTAGTGGCAGGCAACCCAAACGAGGCCTTGGCGCGCGCCCGAGTGGCCAGCGCCAAGGCGCTGTTGGCCAAAACAACGATCCGCGCTGAAGTCGCCGGAACCGTGCTCACCCGCAATGTCGAGCCAGGCGACCTGGTGCAGCCCGGCCGCGTCCTGTTCGAAATCGCCCGCAACGACGACACCGAAGTGTTGGTACCACTAGATGAAAAAAACCTCGAAGTGCTCGCGCTCGGCCAAGCGGCCATGTGCATCGCCGATGCCTATCCTGCGCGGCCATTCCCGGCAAAGGTCAGCTTTATTGCGCCCAGCGTCGATCCACAGCGCGGCACGGTGGACATACGCCTCACCGTGAAGCCGGTGCCTGATTTTTTGCGCCAGGACATGACCATCTCAGTGAACGTGGAAACGGGCCGCCGAGACAGTGCCATCATAGTGCCTAACGATGCGCTGGGTGCCAAGAACGGCAACCACGCGGAGCTGTGGCTGGTCTCCGATGGCCGCGCCACGCGGCGCCAAGTGCAGTTGGGCCTGCGTGGCCTGATCCAAACCGAAGTCACGGCCGGTTTGCGGGTCGGCGACTGGATCTTGGCGGATGCGCAGGCCGTGGTGGCCGAAGGCGATCGGGTGCGCGTGGTGTCCAGCAGCTTGTCTGTCGGTGCTGCGAAGACTGCCACGCGCAAGGAATTGCCCGCCAAGCTGGACTGATGCCGATGTGGATTGAGTGGACAATCGCCACCAAGTTCCTGCATGAAGGCAAGGTGCAGAGTACGCTGATCCTGGTCGGCATCGCCGTGGGCGTCGCGGTAATCGTCTTCCTCACTGCGCTGATCACTGGACTGCAGAGCAACATCATCAACCGTACGTTGGGTACTCAGGCCCACATCAAAGTTCAACCTACAGAAGAGCGCAACCGCATCCTGCCGCCCGCCACGGGAAGTGTGCAGCTGGTGCTGGAGGACAAGCGCGCCCAGCGCCTGCGCTCGATCAATAACTGGCAGCAGGTGCGCGACGTGCTCGATACGCTGCCGCGGGTCACAGCTGTGTCGCCGGTAATCTCGGGGCCGGCGTTCGCACGCCGCGGCGAGGCACTGCAGTCGGTGGTGCTAGTCGGCATCGACGCGCCGCGCTACCTGCGCATCATCCCGATCCAGAAGGACATCGTCGCCGGCGTGTTTCGCATCGCTGCTGGCGACGCCGTAATCGGCAAGCAGCTGGCCACCGACCTCGGCCTGCGCGCGGGTGACAAACTACGGCTGGACGGCGGCCAGCAACGGGAGAGTGTGGTTAACGTAGCCGGGATCTTCGAGCTGGGGGTGCGCGAACTGGACTCGCGCTACGTGTACCTGGAAATGAAGCAAGTACAGTCGCTGCTCAACCTGCCTGGTGCAGCGACGATCATCGATGTGACGGTGGATAACATTTTCGACGCGCAGACAGTGGCCGCACGCATCAGCCGCCTCACGGGACTGAAGGCAGAAAGCTGGATGGAAACCAACGCCCAACTGATGAACGCCTTGCGCTCACAAAGCCTTTCCACGCAGATGATCAGTGCGTTCGTAGCATTGAGCGTGGCGCTTGGCATCGCCAGCGTACTGTCGGTGAGCGTAGTTCAGCGCACGCGCGAGATCGGCATCCTCCGCGCAATGGGCACCACACGACAACAGATGTTGCGAGTGTTCCTGGTCCAGGGGGCACTGTTCGGACTGGCCGGTTCGCTACTGGGTGGCCTGGCGGGTTATGGCCTGGTGGGCGCGTTCAATACCTTCGGGCCAAAACTGTTCTTCATTCCGGTGAGTCCGTGGCTGCTGGTGGCCGCTGCTGGATTGGCAATGGTGACCGGCATTATTTCGGCAGCCGTGCCTGCACGACGCGCCGCTTCCCTTGATCCAGTGGAGGCGATCCGCCATGTCTGAACACGACGCCAGCCAAGAGGTACTGCGCCTGCAGGGTCTTCGAAAAAGCTACAACGTCGGCAAGCCGACCGAAGTTGAAGTGCTGCACGGGCTGGACCTGCGCCTGCAACGCCGCGACTTCGCCGCGCTCGTGGGTGCCTCGGGCTCGGGCAAGAGCACGCTGCTCAACTTAATCGGCCTGCTGGACAGACCCACAGCGGGCGAGCTGTTTCTGCTCGCCGAGCCCACCCGGAGCATGGATGACGCCCGGCGCACGGCGGTGCGTGGCAGTGCGATTGGCTTCGTGTTCCAGTTCCACCATCTTATCCAGGCCTTCACCACGCTGGAGAACGTGCTGATGCCACTCATGGTGGCCACCGGCAAACCCACGCGCGAACAGATTGAGCGCGGCCGCGACCTGCTTGCCCAGGTCGGCCTGGATGGGCTCGAGCAACGCAAGCCCGACCAGCTTTCTGGTGGTCAGCAGCAGCGCGTGGCCGTGGCCCGTGCCCTTGTCACCCACCCGGCGCTGCTGCTGGCCGATGAACCCACCGGCAACCTTGATAGCAAATCCGCCACTGAAGTGTTTCAACTGTTCCGCAACTTCAACCGCGAGTTCGGCTGCGCCGTGCTGTTAGTCACCCACGACTCGCGCATGTCCGAGCAATGCGACCGCACGATCACGCTCGTGGACGGCAACATCGAAAGCGATGCATGATTTCGGTTTGGAAGTCAGTCAAGACGGTATCAACGCTAGTCCAAGCTACGCTTACTGGCAGTATCAATGGATACCTGAAGGCGAATGACCGCTACTGGTAAGCGGATGTACGTGCAGCAGGCTACGAATGTCCGCAGTGGTTTAGGGTTGTCAGACGCCTGCCCCACTGAGGGTCGTTGCATCTTGCTCGGGCTGCGACTACGGGCAGGCGTCTGACAACCATAAACCTGAGTGGTCATTAAGAACTTGAGGTTGTTAATTCCGCTGTGTGCCAATTGCTGACGCCGATGACCGACCGCATTATGGCAACGTAGTATGATGGCGTCGCCCAGCGGTCAGCTAAGGCAAGCCCGCATACCAGAATGAAAGTGATAAGTATGAAAGCAAATGAAACTAGGGTAGACAAATTTCTGGCGACAAATGAGACGACATTTGCCATTCCTATATATCAAAGAAATTACGACTGGGCACTTACTCAGTGCAAACAATTGCTGTTCGATATTATCGAAGCGGGCAAATCAGATAAGATAAATGCTCATTTTATTGGAAGTATAGTTTACGTCCATGATGATGTTTACACTGCTTCAGGACTAACAGAATTAACCATCATTGACGGTCAGCAAAGGCTCACAACTCTGACCCTTATTTATATCGCTTTGTATAGGCTTGCGATTGAACTTGGTGATCAATTGCTGGAGAACAGAATACAAAAAACATATCTGATAAACGAGTTCGCACCAGAAGCAGAAAAGCTAAAACTAAAACCGACTGAGAATAACAAAGATGCTTTTAAGCATATCCTGAATTCCGATAATAGTGATGAGTTTAAAGGGTTTTCGAGGGTTATCGAAAATTACAACCATTTCAAATCTCATATAAATGCCGACAATCTTGAGTCAGTTCAGCGGGGGCTTGCTAAGTTAATATTTGTTGATATATCACTGGATAGACAGAAAGATAATCCTCAGAGAATATTTGAAAGCCTCAATTCAACTGGACTTGAACTTTCTCAAGCCGACCTGATTAGAAATTACATTTTGATGGGGCTTTCCCGAACCAATCAAGACAAGATTTATAAAGCCTATTGGGAAGTAATTGAGCGCGGTGCCAAGGATGAAACGCTGAACAAAAGTAGAGTATCTGAGTTTATTCGCGATTATCTAACTTTTAAGAACAAAGAGATCCCTAATAAGGGCAATGTCTATGTAAAGTTTACCTGATTAGTTACATGCCTCAGCCGCCCGAATGGCAGCTTCAGGACATGGGGTAGTAATCGCCGCCGCGCGAACGAGGCGCTTGAGGATAGTGCCAAGATCGAAGCGACGGTTAAAACGGTACTGAACCTCGGCCAGATAACGGTCTGCGTATTTACGGAAGTCGAAAGCATGGTAGGTTCCATTGATAGCTGTTTTCAGGTTGGCCAGCACGGTAT
>Ga0209344_10002384_pt1 | contig 21027 bp, 19 predicted proteins | sample Cruoilmetagenom6_FD_187293 | JGI IMG/M metagenome (GOLD analysis project Ga0209344, IMG submission 187293) | Oil polluted marine microbial communities from Coal Oil Point, Santa Barbara, California, USA - Santa Barbara Oil Seep Sample 6 (SPAdes)... | ecosystem: Environmental > Aquatic > Marine... | reverse complement strand
ACTGAGAGTAAATTGCTTAAAGAATTTGGTATTGTAGCTTCACTAAGCATTATAGCCATTTTTATATTATGCTTGCTTATTATTCCTATCCTTTACACGTTTTTACCATATCCTAAAGAACGTCACTTAGAGCATTTAAACAAGCGATGGATTGGTGCTTTTGTAAATTGGATGGAGAACATGGTAAAACATAGAAAAATTACCATTTATGCAACAGCTTTACTATTAATTATTGGAAGTATTATTGGGATCTATCAAATTAAAATTTCTGGAAGTCTTATAGAAGACATGCCTCAAGACACGGAATTCTTTAGAGACATACGGTTTTTTGAAACTGAATTTAATGGTATTATGCCATTAGAAATTATGATAGATACCAAACGTAAAAAAGGAGTTATGAAATTAGCGACTTTAAAACGTATGGAACAATTAGAAGAGTTAATTCATGATATTCCTGAATTATCTCGACCAATCTCTGTGGTTAGTTTAGTAAAATATAGTAAACAAGCGTATTATAACGGCAACCCTAAATACTATCAATTACCAACAAGCCAAGAAAATAATTTTATTTTATCTTACGCTAAAAACTCAACATCTAATGTTGACATGCTTAGTAATTTTGTAGATAGTACTGGGCAATATGCTCGTATTACTACCTTTATGAAAGATATTGGTACGGCAAAAATGGAACGCATCCAAGAAGATCTACAAACCAAAATAGATAAAGTCTTTCCTAAAGAACGCTATAATGTTATTATAACTGGTAAAGCCCTTGTCTTTCAAAAAGGGACAAAATATTTGGTTAAAAACTTAGCCATTTCGTTAACCTTAGCCATTGTTCTTATTGCGTTATTTATGGCATACCTTTTTCGTTCGTTTAGAATGATTATTGTATCATTAATCCCTAATTTATTACCATTATTAGTTACAGCTGGCTTAATGGGTTACCTTGGAGTACCAATTAAACCTTCTACTATTTTGGTATTTAGTATTGCGTTCGGTATTTCCGTAGATGATACTATTCACTTTTTAGCTAAGTATAGGCAAGAATTGCAAGCCAATCATTGGAAAATTAGAAAATCCGTTTACGCAGCACTTAGAGAAACTGGTGTTAGTATGATCTATACATCTATTGTACTATTCTTTGGATTTTCCGTATTTACAATTTCAAGTTTTGGTGGAACCGTAGCTTTAGGTGCTTTAGTTTCTATAACATTACTGTTTGCAATGCTTTCTAACTTATTGTTATTACCTTCTCTATTATTATCTTTAGAGCGTAATATTGCAAACAAAGAAGTGTTACGAAAACCTTCAATAAATATTATTCCTTCAGAAGATGATGATGACGAAGAGGAAAATTCAGAACAAAAAAATTAATAAGGCTAACATGACTTTAAAATAGGCCATAATTCATTTGAATTAAATGGTTTATTTTAAAATTCATTTGGTATAATATATATTAGCATTAAAATAATTATAAAATGACTTCAAAAACTGTAGCTCAATTATTATCACAAGATGTAACCTTACAAGATGTTACTATAAAAGGTTGGGTAAGAACCTTTAGAGCTAACCGATTTATTGCCTTAAACGACGGTTCAACTATCAATAATATTCAATGTGTAGTTGATTTCGAAAATTTTGACGAAGCATTATTAAAGCGTGTTACAACAGGTGCCGCAATTCATATTAAAGGTGAGTTAGTTGAAAGCCAAGGAAAAGGACAATCGGTTGAAATCGCTGTAAAAACATTAGAGATTTTAGGGGATTCTGACCCAGAAACATATCCAATTCAACCTAAAAAACACTCTTTTGAATTCTTAAGAGAGAATGCACATTTACGCACAAGAACAAATACATTTAGTGCTGTGATGCGTTTACGTTCATCATTATCATTTGCTGTTCATAAATATTTTAATGAAAATGGCTTTAACTACATGCACACACCTATTGTAACAGGTAGTGATGCTGAAGGTGCAGGTGAAATGTTTAAAGTAACAAATTTAGACGTAAAAAATCCACCATTAAATGAAGATGGTTCTGTAAATTATAAAGAAGATTTCTTCGGAAAAGAAACTAACTTAACTGTTTCTGGCCAGTTGGAAGCTGAAACTTATGCCATGTCTTTAGGTAAAGTTTACACTTTTGGACCTACATTTAGAGCGGAAAATTCTAATACAACGCGTCACTTAGCAGAATTCTGGATGATAGAACCAGAAGTTGCTTTTATGGATTTAGCTGGCAACATGGATTTAGCGGAAGATTTCATGAAATCCGTTTTAAGTTATGTACTCGAAAAAAACAGTGAAGATTTAGAATTTTTAGATAATCGCTTACAAAAAGAAGAAGAAAAATTACCTCAAGCACAGCGTAGTGATATGAGCTTAATTAAAAAAATTAAGTTTGTAGTAGACAACAACTTTAAGCGTGTCAGTTATACGGAAGCAATTGATATTTTAAGAAATTCGAAACCAAATAAAAAGAAGAAATTCAACTATATTATAAATGAATGGGGAGCAGATTTACAATCTGAGCACGAGCGATTCTTAGTAGAAAAGCACTTTAAATGTCCTGTAATTTTATTTGATTATCCGGCAAACATCAAAGCATTTTACATGCGTTTAAATGAGCCAGACAGTGAAGGAAGAGAAACAGTAAGAGCTATGGATATTTTATTCCCTGGTATTGGAGAAATGGTTGGTGGTTCTCAAAGAGAGGAACGTTTAGACGTTTTAAAGGAAAAGATGAAAGCCTTAGATATCTCTGAAGAAGAATTATGGTGGTATTTAGATTTACGTAAATATGGCACTGCAGTTCATTCTGGATTTGGATTAGGTTTTGAGCGTTTAGTAATGTTCGCAACAGGTATGGGAAATATTAGAGATGTCATTCCTTATCCAAGAACACCACAAAATGCAGAATTTTAATTGTTATTAAATTTAACGTGACAGATTTTAAAAACCTGTCACGTTTTTTTCACTACATTTATAAGCAACAGAAATTTTATGTCTTTAAAGCAGTTTTTATCATTTAAGCTATCACAAAAGCTATCGCCTCAACAGATTCAACTTATGAAGTTGATTCAGTTGCCTACACAAGCCTTTGAACAACGTTTAAAGCAAGAGTTAGAAGAAAACCCTGCCTTAGATACAGGAAAAGAATCAGAAGTCTCAGAGGACAACCTAGATGAATTTGATAATTCTGAGGAAACTTATGATGATAATGAAACTATTGAAGCTGAAGATATTAATATAGACGAATATCTGAGCGATGATGAAGTTCCAGAATATCGTACTCAAGCCAATAATTACAGTGCAGATGATGAAGACAAATCTGTGCCTTATGCTGCTGGAACATCTTTTACACAACATTTAATAAATCAATTAAATACTTTTAGACTTTCGGATCAAGAAGAAGAAATTGCTTATTTCTTGGTTGGTAGTGTAGACGAAAGTGGCTATATACGACGTTCATTATCTGATATTACAGACGATTTAGCGTTTACTCAAAATGTATATACCACAGAAGAAGAGGTTGAAAAAGTATTACAAATAGTACATCAGTTAGACCCAGCAGGTGTTGGTGCTCGTAACCTTCAGGAATGTTTAAGTATTCAGCTGCATAGAAAAGAACAGCGTCCTGATGTTGCTATGGCAACGGCTATTATAGATAAAGGTTTTGAGCAATTCACAAAGAAGCATTATAAAAAGTTAATGCAAAAATTCAACATTGATGAAGAACAACTTAAAGATGCTGTAGAACAAATAGAACATCTTAATCCTAAACCAGGTGGTTCTTATGCTGGTAATAATAAAATTGTTCAACACATTGTACCAGATTTTGCTATTAAGATTGTAAACGGCGAATTAGAACTAACTCTCAATGGTAGAAATGCACCAGAATTGCATGTATCAAGAGAATACAACAATATGCTTAAAGGGTATAAAGAGAGCAAAGAGAAATCTAAATCCCAAAAGGATGCTGTAATGTTTATTAAGCAAAAGCTAGATGCAGCAAAGTGGTTTATAGAGGCTGTTAGACAACGTCAACAAACATTGTTTATTACGATGAGTTCTATTATGCATTACCAAAAAGAATATTTCTTAACTGGTGATGAACGTAATTTACGACCTATGATATTAAAGGATATTGCAGACGAAATTGAAATGGATGTCTCTACCATTTCTCGTGTTGCAAATAGTAAATATGTAGATACACCTTACGGAACAAAACTAATTAAAGAATTCTTCTCAGAATCCATGACTAACGATCAAGGTGAAGAGGTTTCTACAAGAGAAATTAAGAAAATTCTAGAAACGGTAATTGAAGAAGAAAGCAAAAAGAAGCCAATGACCGATGAAGCGCTTGCTAAAATCTTAAAAGAAAAAGGTTACCCAATTGCAAGACGTACTGTTGCTAAATACAGAGAACAATTAGATATTCCTGTGGCTCGTTTAAGAAAAGAACTTTAAAAAAGCCCTTTGGATGAAAGATTTTATTTTAAAAGGCATATCGTTTGTGTTTCATCCGTTAATAATGCCATTATTGGGTGTGATTTTCTACTTTTCTAAAACACCTCGGTTTATTCCAGAGCCCGTAATTAAAGCTAAGATTTTTTCGATAGTAATTCTCACTATCATTTTACCTATTTTACTCTTTTTTTTACTTAAAACCATAAATAAAGTCGATTCAATTTACTTGAAAAGTACTAGAGAGCGTTTAATTCCGCTCTTTATCAATTCTGTAATTACCTTATTAATTCTAATAAGAGTACTAACACCTAGTGAAATTATAGAATTATATTATTTCTTTTTGGGGATTCTTTGCTCTACTTTAACTTGTTTCATTTTAGCTGTTTTTAAAATAAAAGCCAGTATACATATGATTGCAGCTTCAGGTTTTACAATGTTTGCCGTAGACATTGGCTTGCATTACAAAATAAATATAAATGGAACGATAGCTCTAATGCTGATTATTCTTGGAGCCATTGCTACATCTCGTTTGCATTTAAAAGCTCATACAAATCAAGAATTAATAATAGGCTTATTTACAGGCCTAACTCCACAAATTTTTCTACTTAGTTATTGGCTATAATACATAAAACATGAGTCCTATTTTGAGGGATTTCATATCAACCCTTGTATTATCAGATTGTAAATTTGCATCAAAAATTGGATTAAGACCATAATACAGATGAAAATTCCATGTACCATAACCGGCACTTAAAGTAAGCCCATATTGAAGCTTATTAAAACTGTCTATGTTAGAGAGTTTACTATTCTCAATATCACTCATAAACTTCGTAGAATTATAGAGTAGATAACCTATTTTAAAACCTGTATATATACGCCAAAAATTATAATCACTTGCTGTAGATGTCCTCCATCTAATTTCTAAAGGAACTTCAACCAAATAGGTCGTAAACTTATTTTTTGTTACGTTATAATCACTTTCGTCAATAATACTAAATTCAATGTCATTAGTCGTCTCAGAGATCAATATGTTTTTTTGATTATATGAATTTGCAGACAAACCCAACCCTAAACCTATAGCAACATTTCTTCGTTCATTAATAGGCATATCTCTAATAAAGCCTAAATTAAAACCTGATGAAAAGCCACTTTGTTTTACACCTGACGGTTTTTCATTCAATAAATTATAGGTTACAGATGCATAAAACTGATCTTCTCTATAATCCTTATAAAGTTCCGATACATCTTCTTTATTAGTATTATTATTTTGTGAGAATCCAATGATACCAATTAATACTAAAAGCACAAAAACAAAATTTTTCATATTTATAAAATTACAAAATCTTTAATTCATTTTTGCATAAAAAAAACGCCCTGAAAAAATCAGGACGCCTATTTATATAATTATAAATTATAACTATTATTCATCTTTTCTTGCATTAGCAATATACATTACTTTTAATGCATTAGCTTTTCGTAGTTCTTGTTTAATATCTGAAACCAAACCTGCGTTGGTATCTTTATCAACTTTAAGACCTACTACTACTTTACTTTGCAGTTCTTCATTCATTTCACTAATACCTTGATAAATTGAAGACTGTACATCCTCTAAACCAATAAATGCATCATTAAATTGAATTCTTGGCTCTACACCAAATTGCTTATATTGACTACTAGGTTTACCTGCGTAGATAAAAATAGTTCTATCTTTTTTAAGTTTTTCAACCTGATCTGCACTAGGTAATCGGTTTTCAATCATTAAAGAACTGTCTCGCATTACGGTTGCAACCATAAAAAAGAAAAGTAACATAAATACAATATCTGGAAGTGATGCCGTCGAAATTGCCGGTAATTCACCTTTTTCCTTCTTTCTAAATTTTGACATATTTATTTCTTTTAGTCTTTATCTGGTTCTGCTTCAGACAACTTCATAGGGAATAAATTCTTAATGGTCTCAATACGCTCATTAAGCACTTCATCCTTACTAAATTGGTTCTTTTCCTTCTCTTCTAACATTGCGGTAAATACTTTTTCCGCATTAGGATAATACTTCTTATACAATCTTGTTGCTTCTCTTTCTCTTAAGATATTGTAAGCTGCAACAAGCTCATTTTGTACATCCATGTACTTTTCATAAGTCGTTTCCCTATCATGCTTCATTGAGATAATAGCTTTGTCTGGATGGTCAGATGAAGATTCATCTCTCTTACCCTTACAATACGTACAAGTTTCTCCAGCCGCATTTGTTCCTCCACCATTGTCTAAAAACTCAACTGCTGCTTGTCTCAAATCCTTTAATTGCATTTCCTCGTCTTCCACTAATAATTGGTTATGACGGTTTATTAAAACAGTAAATAAATTTTTCTGCTTAATAATAGGAGGTGTAACTTCAGAGTCATCAATAGGTGGCAAACTTCTTAATAATCCTTTGTCTTTTTCAATTGTTGTTGTAACTAAGAAAAAGATAAGTAATAAGAAGGCAATGTCAGCCATTGATCCTGCATTCACTTCGGGTGCTGCTCTTTTTGCCATTTTTATATTATTTACTAATTACTTTTTTTACTCCTGAGAAAATCATAGAAATTGCGGCAACTGCTAATAATATATAAAAGGCAACTAAGCCAGCTCCAACCATTGTTGATTCCCCTTCAGTTGCAAATGTATCACCATTTTTATACTGTATAGGTAAATCACTACCTGATACAGCATAAGATATAACTAATACTGCAACAAAAGCTCCAACACCGATTAAGGTATTCTTAAGACCTGCTGTATTTGTAAATAGATTTTTTAAAACAAAAAACACTACAAATGCTAAAACTAAGCCTAATATCACATAAGCAATATAAGCCATTGGGTCTACAAGACCAGCGCTTTCGCCAGTCTTTATTGCTTCGTCTCCAGCAGCAATAATTCTAACTAGAGATATAATCCCAGCTAAACTTAGTACAGCGGCTACTATTTTTAATATTTTGTGCATAATTATTTTTTATTTTTTGTGTCTTACTAGTAAATCCATCAATGTGATAGATGCATCTTCCATATCATTTACAATGCTATCAATTTTAGCAATGATATAATTATAAAAGATTTGAAGTATAATAGCTACAATAAGACCAAATACTGTTGTTAAAAGTGCTACTTTAATACCACCTGCAACTAAAGAAGGTTGCATATCACCAGCAGCTTCAATTTTATCGAAGGCTTGAATCATACCAATTACCGTACCCATGAAACCAAGCATTGGTGCCAAAGCGATAAATAAAGAAATCCAAGACACATTCTTTTCTAATTGACCCATTTGAACACCACCATAAGCTACAACAGCTTTTTCAGCAGCATCAATGTCTTCATCTGCTCTATCTAAACCTTGATAAAATATAGAAGCAACAGGTCCTTTTGTATTTCTACAAACCTCTTTTGCAGCTTCGATACCACCAGAATTTAATGCATCTTCTACATTTTGGGTTAATTTTTTAGTGTTTGTTGTTGAAAGGTTTAAAAAGATAATTCTCTCAATAGCAATTGCTAATCCAAGAATTAAACATAGTAGTACAATACCCATAAAGCCTGGACCACCTTCAATAAAACGCTTTTTTAATTCTTGATGAAACGTCAAGTCTTCAGAAGCTGGTTCTGCTTGAGTTACAGTTGTTACAGTTGCTGTTGCGCTTGCAAAGGCTGTTGTTGCATTTGCATTAACAGTTCCGATAGCCATTAAACATGTTATGGCAAGGATAGAAAATAATCTTTTCATTGTTCTGAATCTTAATTTTATTAGTTAAAGTGTTAAAGATATAAAAAAATATGCAATTATAACGTAAAAATATCAGCAGAGAGGAAGGGATTCGAACCCTCGATACCCTTTTGGAGTATACACACTTTCCAGGCGTGCGCCTTCGACCACTCGGCCACCTCTCTCTAAATTTTAATGTTATATTACATCAGGGCAAATAACGAAAAAAACTTCAAACACTAAAATTTATTGTGTTATTTTTAAGACATTTCTCCTCTAAGTGAAGTTTCAAAATAAAATTGAAATTCTTCTGGTTTTACTTTTTCACCTAAAAGATACATCATTTTAGCTATTGCAGCTTCTGTAGTTATATCTCTGCCTGAGATCATACCAATTGTTTTTAACTGCGAACTTGTTTCATATTGTCCCATGTTTACACTTCCTCTTACACATTGTGTAACGTTTACAATATATAGTCCGTTTTTAATAGCCTTTTGCAATAACACAATAAACCAAGATTCTGTTGTTGCATTACCAGAACCATAAGTTTCTAAAATGAGGCCTTTTATCAACTTACTTGTAAGAATCGCTTCACAAATTGGCCTTGATATTCCTGGAAACAATTTTAACACTCCAATATTAGCATCCATTGCAGTTCTTACAATTAATTTTTCATTAAGATTTGGTTTCCATAAATATTCCGAATTCACATTTAAGTGCACACCAGATTCTGCCAAATGCGGATAATTAAGAGATTCAAAAGCTTCAAAATGCTCAGCATTTAATTTTGTAGTTCTATTACCTCTGTATAATTTATATTCAAAATACAAACCTACTTCTCTAATTATTGGCACTCCTTCCTTTTGTAAAGATGCCATTTGAATAGATGTTATTAAATTTTCCTTAGCATCTGTTCGTAAATCTCCTATAGGTAATTGAGAACCTGTAAATATCACTGGCTTTGCTAAATTCTCTAACATAAAACTGAGTGCAGATGCAGAATAACTCATAGTATCACTACCATGCAAAACAACAAAGCCATCAAAATCCAGATAATTATCTCCAATAATAGTTGCAATATCTGCCCAATAAATAGGATTCATATTGGATGAGTCTATTGGCTCTTCAAATGAAATAGTCTCAATTGTACAGTCTAATAAACGTAGTTCTGGAATTTTAACAAGTAAGCTATTAAAATCAAATGCCTTTAGTGCACCAGTTTCAACATCTTTAACCATACCAATAGTTCCTCCTGTATATATTAATAGGATATGTGGTTGTTTTATCATTTAGATTCCGAATATAGCTTTTGAATTTTCTGTGGTAATAGTTGCGATCTCTTCTTCGCTTACGTTGTAAAGTTCCGATAATTTTTCTAATACCTTAGTTACATATGCACTTTCATTTCGTTTACCTCTAAAAGGTTTTGGTGCTAAGTAAGGAGAATCCGTTTCTAGAACAATATGCTTTAAGTCAATCTGATTAATAAATTGATCTATTTTGCCATTTTTAAAAGTAACGACACCACCAATTCCTAATTTCATATTATAAGAAATGGCTAGTTTTGCTTGTTCTAAATCACCCGTGAAACAGTGAAAAATTCCATATAAATCATCTGACTTCTCTTGTTCTAACACTTCAAAAATTTCATCAAACGCTTCTCTGCAGTGTATTACTATTGGTAACTTGTATTGCTTAGCTAAATTAATTTGATATTTGAAGGCCTCAATCTGAATATCTAAAGTAGACTTATCCCAATAAAGATCTATTCCTATCTCTCCAATAGCGCAAAACTTTCGATTTTTCAAGAAATCCTCAACATGCTTTAGTTCTTCCTTGTAATTTTCTTTTACAGATGTTGGATGCAAGCCCATCATTAAAAAAACATACTCTGGAAAATCTTTTTCGAGTTGAAGCATTGCTTCCGTATAAGTTGAATCTATAGCAGGTATAAAAAAACGCTTTACATTAGCATCAATAGCTCTCTGCATCATTTCCGTTCTATCATCATCAAAAGCATCACTATATAAATGCGTATGTGTATCTGTAATTATCATTTTACAAAAGTAAACTATCTTTGCACAAATTAAAATAATGGAAACACTGAAAGACTTCCTTATTAATAAGGGTTATTCTAAAATTAAATTAAAGTTTACCAAAACAAATCATTTTGAAATTAAAGCTTCAATAAATGGTATTAAAGGACGTTTTATTTTAGATACAGGAGCTTCCAATAGTTGTGTTGGTTTTGAGGCTATTGAGCGATTTAATCTCAAGGTAAAAGATTCGGAAATCAAAGCCGTTGGCGCAGGAGCATCTAATATGATGACACAGATTTCTACATCTAATTCTATAAAAGTAGGAAAATGGAAAAAAAACCGTTTATCATTAATTTTATTTAATTTATCCCATGTTAATACCGGACTCATTAACCATAATGCAGAGCCTGTTGATGGCATTATTGGTGCAGATGTTTTAAAAAAAGGCAAAGGCATTATAGATTACGAAAAAAAATACTTGTACTTAAAACTAAAATAAGCATTGTAAAATTTAGATTTTTCTTACCTTTAAAGTCAACCCTTCTTTTGAATTAATAGCAAAAAAAATGAACCCTACCATCATTATAGCAGATGACCATCCCCTTGTACTTAAAGGTCTACATGATTTTTTACACGAAAACAAATTTAATGTTATAGCCAGTGCAAAAAATGGAAAAGAAGCATTAGCTTTAATTAAAGCCCATCGACCAGACATTGCTATCTTAGATATAAAAATGCCTTTTTTTACTGGTTTAGAAATTGCAAAAAAATGCCAAGCGAGCAATATTAAAACGAAAATCGTACTAATTACTTTCGAAAAAGACGAAAACACTTATAACGAAGCAAAAAAATTAGGTGCTTATGGTTATGTTCTAAAAGAATTTGCTTTAGATGAGATTGAAAGTTGCATTACTTCAGTTAGCAATAACAAACCTTATTTTAGTCCAGAACTTTTATCTTATATCGAAATTAATAATGCTCCTGACAAAATTAAGACTTTAACTGAAGCCGAAACGAAGATTTTCAAACTTATTGGAGGCAATAAAACGGCTACTGAAATCGCAAAAGAGCTAAATATATCGGTTAGAACTGTAGAAAAACATAAAAGTCATATTAGAACAAAACTCGCACTAGACTCAAAATCAGCAAGTTTGTATTTATTTGCAAAAGAAAATTTAAGATTTCTTTAAATATACGTAGTTCTACGTATAGTTTTACATCCATTTATTTAAGATATTTACATCAGTGATTTAGTTGTTATCAATGAATCATTGTTATTAATTAAGGGTTAATAACGAGCTATTAGTTAGTTCTTAGGGATCATTAAGTCTCGGATTGTTAATCCGAGACTTTTTTTATACAATTAAGTCAAAAAATACGTAGTTCTACGTATAGTATTGCATTAAAATAATTTGCAATTTTACATCAGCTATTAATCAATGTCTCAAGTTAAATTCTAAAAAGCTCTGAGTTGACTTATAATTCAGAGCTTTTTTTTAAAAACATGAAATTTATGGAAACAACGAAAAATGAATCACAAGCAAAAACTGACAAAATATTTATATTTTTATTGGTTGTAAGTTCTGTAATCGTAATCTCTGCAAATATCGCAGTTAATTTTTTTAGTTAATCTTAGTTAGATAATCTCTTGTTAGTTAGGAGTAAAAAAGCGCAAATCCAGAGGAATTGCGCTTTTTAAATTTTATTTACTTTAAGACCTACATCTCTAAAGCCTTCTTAACATTATTATCCATTAATAATTCTTCAGGGTTTTCTAATGCTTCTTTTACAGCTACCAAAAATCCAACAGATTCTTTTCCGTCAATAATTCTATGGTCGTAAGATAACGCCACATACATCATAGGATGAATTTCAACTTTGCCATCTACAGCGATAGGACGTTGAATAATATTGTGCATTCCTAAAATTCCACTTTGAGGAGGATTAATAATTGGTGTAGATAACATACTACCAAATACTCCACCATTAGTAATAGTAAACGTTCCACCTGTCATTTCATCAACAGTAATTTGACCATCTCTAGCTCTAAGTGCTAATCGCTTTACTTCAGATTCTATACCTCTAAATGATAAATTCTCAGCATTTCTAATTACAGGTACCATTAATCCTTTAGGACCTGAAACGGCTATACTAATATCAACAAAATCATAAGTTAACATTTCCTTACCGTCTATCATAGAATTAACAGCTGGATACATTTTTAAAGCTCTAACCACGGCTAAAGAAAAGAAACTCATAAAGCCAAGGCTTACACCATGTTTTGCTTTAAAGTCTTCTTTATATTGCTTACGCAATTCAAAAATTGGTGTCATATTAACCTCATTAAATGTGGTTAACATTGCCGTTGTATTTTTAGCTTCTACCAAACGCTCAGCCACTTTACGACGTAACATTGACATCTTACTGTGCGTTGTACTTCTATTTCCACCTGTTGGAGTTCCCATTGAAGGCACTGCTTTCACAGCATCGTCTTGAGTGATTCTTCCATCTTTACCTGTACCAGAAACCGTACTTGCATCAATTCCCTTTTCAGCTAATACTTTTTTAGCAGCAGGACTTGCTGTCCCTGTTGCATAAGTTTTAGACGCTTCAGCAATTGGCTGAGAAACTTCTTTTTTAGGAGTCTCTTCTTTCTTTTCAGTCTTTGCAGGCGCTTCACCACCTTCTGGTTTTGCTGCACTAGTATCAATTAAACAAACTATAGCACCAACAGCAACGGCATCACCTTCTTCTGCTTTAAGTGTAATTGTTCCACTAGCTTCTGCTGGCAACTCTAAAGTTGCTTTGTCGCTATCTACCTCAGCAATTGCTTGGTCTTTTTCTACATAATCTCCATCTTGCACTAACCATTCTGCAATTTCCACCTCAGTAATTGATTCGCCTGGTGAAGGCACTTTCATTTCTAAAATCATGCTTTTTTCGTTTTGTTAAGCTCTAATTTGCGTTGCGTTAATTATAATTATCTCTGGTTGTTTTTGGTTTTATCAAAAACGTAATCTATAACTTCTTTATGACGTTTTTTAGAACGTACTGAACTTCCTGCTGCTGGTGCACCATAAGGTCTTCTGCTTGCTGATCTAAATTGTCTAGCTTCGTCAAAATGCATTAATAAATGACTGTATGCTCCCATATTTCTAGGTTCCTCTTGAGCCCAAACAACATCTTCTGCATTTTTATATTTTTTCATCATTGCTCTCATATCATCTGCAGGCAATGGAAATAATTGTTCTATTCTAACTAAAGCAACATCATCTCTTTCTAGATTTTCTTGTTCCTCTAGTAAATCATAATAAAACTTACCTGTAACAAAAACTAATGTTTTTATTTTATCTGCTTTAGCATTAGCATCATCAATTAACATTTGAAAACTTCCATTTGCAAATTCATCAACTGTTGATACCACTTTTGGATGACGTAATAAACTCTTTGGTGTAAATACAATTAAAGGCTTTCTGTAATTTGCTTTCATTTGTCGTCTTAACAAATGAAACATGTTCGCAGGTGTTGTACAATCTGCAACAAACATATTATCCTTTGCACATAACTGTAAATAACGCTCCATTCTTGCAGATGAATGCTCTGCTCCTTGCCCTTCATAGCCATGTGGCAATAACATTACTAAACCGTTTTGAAGCTTCCATTTATCTTCTGCAGCAGAAATATATTGATCTAACATTATCTGTGCTCCATTACTAAAATCACCAAATTGTGCTTCCCAAATAGTTAAAGTTTTAGGACTTGCCATAGCATAACCATAATCAAAACCTACTACTCCATATTCTGATAACAGGGAATTATAAATAAAGAATTTCCCTTGTTGATCACTTAACTTATTATGAAGGATTATTTCCTCTTCACTATCTTCTACTTTTACAACAGCATGTCGATGAGAAAATGTACCACGTTCTACATCTTGTCCAGAAATCCTAACGTCATTACCCTCTAATAAAAGAGATCCATATGCCAAATGCTCTGCCATAGCCCAATCTAATCGATCTTCATCAAACATTGTTTGTCTAGATTCAATTAAACGTTGAATTTTTCTTATAAATTTTTTGTCTTCTGGTAAGTTAGATATTACTTCTGCAATTTCTCTAAGTCCTTCTTTAGAATACTTCGTATCCACGGACATCATCATTTTATCTTCTTGTACTGTCTCAAAATCCACCCATTCATTTTGCATAAATGGTGTAATTTCGGTTTTCTTAACCTTACGAGAATCTTCAAGCTTTTCTTCAAGCTTATCTTTATATTCTTTTTCTATTTTGGCAACAAAATCATTATTAATTACTCCTTCTGCTAATAGCCTTTCTGCATAAATATCTCTAGGATTTTTATGTTTTGCTATTGCTTTATATAATAATGGTTGTGTAAACTTAGGTTCATCTCCTTCATTATGTCCATATTTTCTATAACCTAGCATATCAATAAAGACATCACGTTTAAATTTCATTCTAAAATGTAATGCAAATAATGTGGCATGTACCACAGCTTCAACATCATCTGCATTAACATGTAAAACAGGCGAAAGTGTTACCTTACCAACATCAGTACAATAGGTACTTGACCTAGCGTCTAAATAATTAGTTGTAAAACCAATTTGATTATTTACTACAATATGGATTGTACCATTAGTTTTATAGCCATCTAATTGTGCCATTTGCACTAATTCATAAACTAAACCTTGTCCTGCAATTGCTGCGTCACCATGAACAATTATAGGTAATACTTGCGATGGATTATCTGGATATTTATCATCTTGTTTAGCTCTAGAAATACCTTCTACAACCGCACCAACTGTTTCTAAATGTGACGGATTTGGTGCAATGTTAATATTTATGTGTTTTCCAGTATCTGTAACACGATCACTCGTCCATCCTAAATGGTATTTTACATCTCCATCAAAAACCTCTTGCTCATAATCTTTACCATCAAATTCGCTAAAGATATCTTTTGCAGACTTCCCAAAAATATTAGTTAATGTACTAAGACGACCACGATGCGCCATTCCCATTACAAATTCTTTTACATCATATTCGGATGCTTGCTCAATTAAAGCATCTAAAGCCGGAATTAAAGCTTCGCCACCCTCTAAAGAAAAACGTTTTTGACCTACATATTTGGTATGTAAAAAGTTCTCAAAAGACACTGCCTCATTTAACTTTCTTAATATATGCTTTTTCTCCTCAACAGAAAATTGTGGATGATTATCATTAACATTCAACTTATTCTGAATCCATGCAATTTCTTCAGGCTTTCTGATGTACATATACTCTACACCAATAGATTCACAATATACTTTCTCTAAATGATCAATAATTGTTTGTAGAGTAGACGATGTACCTAAACCAAGAACTTCACCAGCAGAAAATACCGTATTCAAATCGGATTTTGATAGGCCGAAGTTTTCAATTTCAAGTGTTGGTGCATACTTACGTCTTGCCCTTACTGGATTTGTTTTTGTAAACAAGTGTCCTCGACTTCTATAGCCATCTATAAGTTTTATAAGTTGAAACTCTTTTTGAAGTTGTTCTGGCATTTGCGTAGAAACACCTTCAATAATTTCACCTTCTAAGCCGTAATTTTCGGATCCAAAATCATAGCCTTGAAAAAAGGCACGCCAACTAGGCTCTACAGAATCGGGATTTTTGAGGTATTGGTCATATAAATCAGCAAAATATGCCGTATGTGCCGCGTTAAGAAAAGAATATTTATCCATTAGACTTTTTGAGACGTTTTCGTTTCAACATAATTTATTCAAAAATACAACTTTTACTAAATATAGATAAGGTTTTATTATATTTATAACATATAGAAAAAAACAAATACCTTCATTATGAATAACAATTATATTTCCTTTAAAAAATCCTTACTTACTGCTTCTATAATTTTCTTTTTCACAATCAGTTCTTTCTCACAAGAACCAATCTCTAAAACTAATAACTTTTGGAATCAAGTAGAATTTGGAGGAGGGTTGGGCCTAAATTTCGGTGATGGCTATTTTAGTAGTTCTATAACTCCAAATGCGTTATATCGTTTTAGTCCTTATATAGCTACTGGCATTGGGCTAAATTTTTCTTATAGTTCTCAAAAAAAAGTATTTAAATCTACTGTACTAGGAGGTAGTATTATAGGTTTATTTAATCCTATTAGAGAAATACAGGTTTCTACAGAATTTGAACAATTACATGTTAGTCGAAATTTCGACGAAGAATACGCATTATCCAATTTAGATGACGATTATTGGTACCCAGCTCTATTTATAGGTGCTGGTTACACTAGTAGCAATGTAACCATTGGTATTAGATACGATATGCTTTACGACAAAGATAAAAGTGTGTATTCTGAAGCATGGATGCCTTTTGTTAGGTTTAGATTTTAACAAAAGTTGATTCAAATAGATTTACTAAAATTATAATTACTACAAAACACGAATTTCCTTTTAATAAAACCCACAATCAAACTTGTGGGTTTTATTATAATTTCGCGTCAAAAATTCACCTTAACACTAACTAATATAGTTGATTACAAAAAAATATTGTATTCAAACTTACTGAAAAGATATGATTAATCATTAAATAGGACAAAATTATCCTAATACATGATAAATATCATATATTTTTCATGTTAGCCTATTTAAATTTGTCAAAAATTAAATCTAAAACAATGAAGAAATCACTAAAAATTTTAACAATGATCGCTATTGCAACTGTTTTTAGTTGCGGAGGAGGTGATAAAAAGAAAGAAGCAGAAACTGGTTATGGTAAAAAAGCACCTGTAAAAACAGAAAAGAAAGAGGCAGCTTCACAACGTATAGAACTCTCTAATAAAGGAGTTGGCCCAATTAAATCTGTAACATTAGAAGCAGAGGTTAACCAAGACATGGCAGCACATGGTAAAGAAGTGTATGCAAAAATGTGTACCGCCTGTCATAAGGCAGACAAAAAATTTATTGGTCCTGCACCAACGGGAATTTTAAAAAGAAGAACTCCAGAATGGGTAATGAATATGATTCTTAATCCAGAACAAATGGTTAAAGAAGACCCATTAGCTAAGGACTTATTAATGGAATTTAACGGTGCACCTATGGCAAACCAACACTTAACAGAGGAGGAAGCTAGAGCTGTATTAGAATATTTTAGAACTTTAAAATAAAAATTTATGAAACTAACCAAACACCTGTTTATTGTCTTTGCAATTGCGGCTCTTTTTAGCTCATGTAAAGATGCGAACAAAGACGCTTCAACCACGTCATCAGAACTAAAAACCGAAACACAATCTACAGAACGGACTGGCCAAGCCTTTATTGAAGATGATGGCAGTACAACCGTTTTAAGTATTGCTATTGGCTCTAAAGATCACACCACTTTAGTTGCTGCAGTTCAAGCAGCTCAATTAGAAAATGCTTTAGTTAACGCAGGTCCTTTAATGGTATTTGCACCAACAAACGAGGCATTTGCAGCATTACCAGAAGGTACTGTTGAGAACTTATTGAAACCAGAAAATAAAGATGCTTTAGCTAATATTTTAAAGTATCATGTGACTCCTGGTAACTACTCAAAAGATTTTTTAAAGAAATTTAAAAAACTAGGTCAAGCCAATAATGATTATGTAAAGGTAGAAGTCGTAGACGGCGAACCTATGATTGGAGGAGCAAAAATATTGGCAAGTATAAAGGCTGGTAACGGAATTGTACACGTTATTGACAAAGTTTTATTACCTCCAACTGAATAATTCTAACGCTAATTAAAACAATAAACAATGAAAAAAATACTAAAATCAACACTTGCAATTGTAGCGGTTTTTGCCGCATTTACAAGTTGTAATAATTCTAGTAAGTCTAGTAATTCTGGAGCCTTATCTAGCAACAACGCAGAAAAAGTATATGTAGCACCAGGAGAGCACGATTCGCATTATGCATTCATCTCTGGTGGTTATAGCGGTAACCTTACCGTTTATGGTTTACCATCTGGACGAATGTTTAAAGAAATTCCTGTTTTCTCACAATTTCCAACAAATGGTTATGGGTATTCTGAAGAAACTAAACCGATGTTAGAAACTTCTTATGGTTTTGTGCCTTGGGACGATTCGCATCACCCAGATATTTCTCAAACAAAAGGAAAGTTAGATGGAAGATGGGTTTTTATTAATGGTAACAATACACCTCGTATTGCCAGAATTAGTTTAACCACTTTTGAAACTGAAGAAATTATTGAAGTTCCAAATAGTGCTGGTAACCACAGTTCTTCTTTTATAACAGAAAATACTGAGTATGTTGTAGCAGGAACTCGTTTTTCTGTTCCAATTCCTCAAAAGGATATGTCTATAAAAGACTATAAAGGTAACTTTAAAGGAGCTTTATCTTTTATATCTGTAGATCCAGAACATGGACATATGGATATCAAATTTCAAGTATTGATGCCAGGTTTCAACTATGACTTATCACATCCTGGACGTGGAAAATCTCATGGTTGGTTCTTCTTCACCACTTATAATACAGAAGAAGCAAACTCACTACTAGAAGTTAATGCATCTCAAAATGATAAAGATTTTATTGCAGCTATAAACTGGAAAAAAATTGAAGAATATGTAAATAATGGTGGTGGTACAATGATGCCAGCTGAATATGCACATAATGTATATGATGATAACACACATACTGCAACTTCTACAATGAAAAAAGAAGTACGTGTAGTTAACCCAACAGAAGTTCCTGGAGCAGTCTATTTAATTCCAACACCAAAATCACCTCATGGATGTGATGTAGATCCTTCTGGAGAATACATTGTTGGTAATGGTAAATTATCTGCCAACTTAACAGTACATTCATTTACAAAAATGTTAGATGCCATTAAGAATGAAAAATTTGCAGGTGAAGCTTATGACATCCCAATTTTAAATTTCGAAGATGTTTTAGCAGGTTCAGTTGAGCAACCAGGATTAGGACCTTTACATACTGAATTTGATGGACAAGGAAACGCATATACTACTTTCTTTATTTCTTCTGAAGTTGTAAAATGGAAATTAGGTACTTGGGAAGTTATTGATAGAAAACCAACCTATTACTCTGTAGGTCACTTAACCATACCTGGCGGAAACTCAGCAGAACCTTTTGGTAAATACATGTTCGCAATGAACAAAATAACAAAAGACCGTTATTTACCAACAGGACCAGAAATGGAGCATAGTGCACAGCTATACGATATCTCTGGCGACAAAATGGAGCTACTTTTAGATTTCCCAACACATGGCGAACCTCATTATGCGGCAGCTATTCCTGCAGAAATTGTTAAAAACAACTCTCGAAAAATCTTTAAGTTAGCAGAAAATGAGCACCCTAAAAAAGCGCTTAGTGATGCAGACACTAAAGTTGTTAGAGATGGTAAAAACGTCCATATTTATATGACTATGATACGTAGTCACTTTTCACCAGATAATATTGAAGGTGTTAAAGTTGGAGACAAAGTATTCTTTCATATTACCAACTTAGAACAAGATTTTGATGTACCGCATGGTTTTGCCATGATTGGAGCTAGAAATGCAGAATTACTAATCGCACCAGGACAAACTAGAACCTTAACTTGGGAACCTCAAAAAGTAGGTGTTTGGCCATTCTATTGTACAGATTTCTGTTCTGCCTTACACCAAGAAATGCAAGGTTATATCCGTGTATCTCCAGCTAGTTCAGACATTGAATTGTCTTGGTCTCTAGGAGAATAGTTTATTACTTATAAAAATTTAGGGAAATTTTGTTTTAGTGTTTATTTTCCTAATATAAGGCGAGAGTTGACATGTCGCTCTCGCCTTTCTTTTTAAATCACTAAACACACCAAATAAACTCAAACTACTTGATTATAAAATTTGGTATCACTAAATGATTAATTAGCTAATAATATAAGATTATGAAAAAGGCTGGAATTATAATGATATTAGGATCCTTATTGTTGCTTGGACTATTTAAATTCCCTTTATGGAACATCATGTTAGGTGCTCCACAATATCCAGAACCATTAGGAATGAATATTTTTATTCAAGGTATTAAAGGTGTACAAGAGTTCGATCTACAAAATATAGACGGTTTAAACCACTATATTGGAATGAAAACCATTCCGAAAGCAGAAGATATGTGGGAGTTTTCAGTTTTTCCTAAAGTAATTATCGCAATGGTAATTTTAGGAGTAATAATAGGCTTATTAGGCTATTTAGAAAAAGTAAGTTACAAGTACTTTTTAGGTTGGTTCTTATTTATGTCTATATTAGGTGTTTTAGGAATGTACGATTTTAATAACTGGCTTATAGATTACGGAAGTAATTTAGATCCTCATGCTATTATAAAAGTAACAAATCCTGATGGCACACCAATGTCTTACAAACCACCACTATTAGGTTTTCAAAAATTACTAAATTTTGACGTAACTTCATTGCCACACATAGGAGGTTATCTTATGTTTGTTGGTATGGCACTAACACTCGTTGCTTATTGGCTAGGTAGAAAAGCAAGCCTGAGAAAAACAACACAGTAAGTAAGACTGTAATTTTCACAAACACTAAAACACTAAAAATCATGCAAACACTAAAACACTATTTAATTTTTGCACTACTACTCTTATTTTTCAGTTGTAATGTATCACCAGAACCTATAGATTATGGAAGTGACGGTTGTCAATTCTGTAAAATGACTATAGTAGATAAGGTCCACGCTGCAGAAGTTGTCACTAAAAAAGGTAAAGTTTATAAATTTGATGCTACAGAATGTATG
>Ga0209344_10002383_pt1 | contig 21041 bp, 13 predicted proteins | sample Cruoilmetagenom6_FD_187293 | JGI IMG/M metagenome (GOLD analysis project Ga0209344, IMG submission 187293) | Oil polluted marine microbial communities from Coal Oil Point, Santa Barbara, California, USA - Santa Barbara Oil Seep Sample 6 (SPAdes)... | ecosystem: Environmental > Aquatic > Marine... | reverse complement strand
TCCGGCCGAGTAACCACCGGCACCCGTTCGATCAGCAAAAACATCGGCACCGATGACCGATGTCTGAGCACCGATGTCTGACCTGGCACCGATGCACCGATGGTGAGCGACCCGAGGCGCCGGCCCATGCGATGGAGCGCCATCCCGTGCCCTGGGCCACCGACCTGTGCGCTAAAACGCCAGGTCATTGGTGCAAGGCACGGGTGCGGATGGGAATGGGTTGCGGAAATGGGAAAGTGACGGATCCAGACATTTCTGCGCTAGGATCGCGGGGTGAGCGAAACCGACAATCAGACGATGGCGAGTCAGGAAATCGGTGAGGTCAGCGCCGCGGATGTGCTGCTCTTCAAGGTCTGTGTCGCCGCCATCTGGTCCGACGGCGCCATGGCGGCGGTCGAGCGAGACCATCTGAGCACGCTGATGGATCGGATCAGCGCGAGCGAGGACGATCGACACGAGCTGCGCCGGATCGCGTTGGACGATGTCAGCCGGAGCACGGTTCTCACCGAAGTGGGCGAACTCGATGCCGCCGGGAAGCGCAGGCTCTACGATCGTTGCATCTCGGTGCTCTCTGCTGACCGGAAGCTTCGGCGCGGTGAACTCTCCTTTGTCGGTGACTTGCGCCGGCGTTGCGACATCGGCGCCCTGCACCACCAGCGTGCGTTGTGGCGGGCCGCTCCGGGTCGTCGGTTTCTTCGGTTGGTCCTTCCCGTGGCGCTGCTGGCGATGGTGGCCATGATTTTGTGGGGCCTTGGGGCCGATGACGAGCTGCGTTCGCCTGACGAGTTCGCGGCTCACACCGAAATCATGCTGCCGCAGGCGCCGGCCGGGAGCCCGGCGATGGACTCCCGGGCTCTGTATGAGGCCATCCGGCACTCGGTGGTGAAGATCAATGTCCTCATCGATGAGGCGCTGGTCGGCCACGGATCGGGTGTCGTGGTCGGGGGCGACGGGGACGGGCAGCTCTATGTGCTGACCAACCGGCACGTGGTTTATCACGAGGTGGCGGAGTGGTCTCGACTGAGCTTCGAGATCCAGCTCGAAAACGGGATCCAACTGCCCGCGATGCTCGATTTCTACTCGCGAAGGCACGATCTCGCCGTCGTGGTCGCGCCCGGGATCGGCGGATGGGGTCTCCCGGTGCCGCTGCGAATGTGCAGCGATCTCATGGTGGGCGAGCAGATCTATGCCGTGGGCAGCCCCATCGGTCTCGATCACAGTTTCACAAACGGGGTGATCTCGGCGTTGCGGGGCAGCGTGGTCCAGATCGACGCCACCGTTCACTCGGGTTCATCGGGGGGACCGATCTTTGATGACCGGGGGCGGGTCTGCGGGATCGTCACCACCTCGCATATGGAGAAGGACTTCTCGTTCGCCCTCTGCGGCGAGACCGTGCTCGAGATGCTCGACGAGCGGTTGGCTGCCCAGTAGAGCGAGAGGCTCCGGCGAGGCCGGCGTTTTTCACCACAGAGGCACAGAGCCACAGAGGGACACAGAGACATCGCAGATTGACTCATCGCATCATCGCAAACGTCGCAACCACGAAGACGCAAAGACACAAAGCCATCGCACACGAAGGCATCGCAGTTGAACCACAAAGAACACCAAGGGCACAAAGGCCATCGCAAAGCCATCGCATTTGAAACCCGGGTCTCGCTGCTGTGGCAACGTCTGATTCCGTAGAAATGCGCATCTGACCCGAAGGGTCCCCACAGGTAATGGGGCGCGCTACTCGCGAGGGACTACTTCGCTCTCTCGGGGGACCCTTCGACTCGCTCGCGGACTCGTTCGCTCAGGGTGACATGATTTGAAGTTGCGGTCTTTTGATCGGTAGGCGTGGCCCGGTAGCATTGCGGTGCTCAGGGTGACATGGAGAGGACGGTGCGATGTGGTGGGTGCGAGCGTCCCGCACCGTAGGGTGGGGCTGGCCCCACCTTCAGACTCGCAGCGGTTGGATTCGCGTGTCCGAGAGACAGTGGGGCGTTCCGGTAGGCGCGGAGGTGTGAGGTTCGTCGGCTTCCTGGAGCACCGGCCTTCTGATCCGCCTCCGGTTCGGAGGCGGCCCAGCGTCGCACCATCGGCGTGGTCGCGTGGGGGGATGATTGGAAGACTGCGACCACGCCGATGGCACGCCGACGGCCTCCCTTCGAACCGGAACAGATGCACCGGAACTCTCTACCGCGAGGGTTGCCCGGCAGCGCCATTGTGTGGAGCGTGTCGCGTTGCCGGATGGTCGTTCCGGCACAATGGCGTGCCCGGCACGCCCCGGTGAGCAGTGTCTCCCGCGTGCTCGGTGGCGGTCGCGGACTCGCTCGCTCCCACGGAGCTTCGACACTATCGACGAACGATGCACCAGGTTTCCAATGCGATGCTCTTTGCGATGGTCTTTGTGTCCTTGGTGCCCTTTGTGTTTCAACACACCGCTCCGGTCACCACGGTCGACCCCTCGAAGGCCAAGCAGCGCTCACTTGCCGCCGAAAAGCCCCCCGAGGAGTCCCCCGCCGAGCTTGGCGAGATCATCGGTCACGCTGCCGTCGCCATCGGAGTCGAGCAGGCTGCCGATGAGATCCACGGCGCCCGGCGCCTTCTTCTCCGCCGCCTGGCGCTCACCACCGAGGAGATCGGTGAGACTGCCGATGTCGAAGCCCTGTTTCTGCTGGTTCTTACCGAGCATTCCCAGGACGAGGGGGGCGAGCATGGCCATGATCTGGCGCATTTTCCCCGCATCGATCCCGCTCGAACCTGCGAGGGCGTTCTCCACGTTTGACTCGCGGCCGCCAAAGACGTGTTTGAGGATGCCCATGCCGGTGTCGGCCGCGCCCGAGCCCTGGCCGAGAAAGCCGCCGATGTCATCGAGGATTGACCCGTCATGGTCATTCTGAAGGGCGCCGAGCAACGACGCGGCGCCATCGGTCGATTGTGCATTCTTCATCAGTCCACCGAGGAGCATGGGGAGGGCGCCGGCCACCGCGTTCTCGGTTTCGCCGCGGCCGAGGCCGAGCTGTGAGGCGATCTGGTCGATCCCGCCGGCGCCGAGTTGGCTGCTGAGGGCTTCGAGCATGCTTTTCTGGTCTGTCATGTGTCTTCCTTTCGAGTGGGTCGGAGCACCCGGTTGGTTGAAGATCTCGGGTTGAGGGTCGATTCCGCATCGCATATCTCTGTTGAATGAGACACCTTGAACCAATTGTCAAATTTGACAGGTGGTATTCCGAGCCATAGTATGACAACCAGAGTTTTTCCGCCTTGGAGGGCATCATGAAACTGAACCGCAATCGCTGGACGATCGCCGTGGTCGCTGTGTGGGTGCTGGCGTTGATCCTGACAACCGTCATGGCCCCTGCACCCGCGGAGGCAGGCGTCGGTATTCGTGGATGGATGGTCTACACCCCCAACCATCCCAACGGGTGCGCGCCGCTGCCCTATGATTGCTACTTCATGGAAATCGTACCAGACTGATTCGACCGGTGGTGCGTCACATCACGGTCGCCGTCGGTCTGACCGGCGCGATCTGCCTCGCCGGGGTCGTCACCGGTCTCGAACCGCCCGCTCTGGGTTCATCCGTCCGGTGCGAGGTTCGTCCGGTCACCCTGGAGAAACCCGCATATATGGTGGTGGACGCGGTGGTTCGGGGCGATCGGCTGCTCCTTCCCGACTACACCAATGGTCTCCGCGAGATCGATCTGAAGACCGGGTCGGATCTGCGATCGGTGCTGCCCATGGGCCGTAAGCGGGGTCAGGTCACGGGTCCGCAGCACCTCGGGTGCGGTGGTGGTCGGTGTGTGGTCCTCGGGGATCGGTACCACTGGATCTACTACAACGAGGACTTCGAGTTCATCGACGAGATCTCCGGAATGACCACCGGCGCCGGCGCCCAACCGCTGGTCTTCGGCGACCGGATGGTGGTGGCGGGAACCGCCAACCCGGCGGTCACCGGGGGCGGCGTATCCTTTCTCTTCGTTCAGTACGACGACGGGTCGGTGGTGCCGCTGCAGGAGTATCCGGCGGGGATGACGATCCCCGAGATCGCCAAGCGGATCCACTTCCAGGGACCCACCGCCGGTGGCGTCGAACGGCTCGCGAACGGCGGCTGGATCTATGTCGACCCCCGCAGTTACGGGGTCTTTGTCTTTGACCGCAACGACCGCCTCGTCAAGGCCTGGCGGGGCGCCAACCCGCGATTCCGCGCACCTAATTTCGCCGCCTATGAACTGATCCACGACGCCACGGGCCGGGAGTCGTTCTCGCGGTGGAACCTCGCCCAGCCCCTGGTCAAGAAACCGGTCATTCTGGGCGAGAATCTTGTGGGTTTTGTCCTCGGCATCCCCGATGGTGATCTTCAACAGCGGCACGAGCTCGATATTTATCGTCTCGACGGGTCGCCGGTGGCAACGGGGATCAAGCTCCCGGGCATCATCGGTGGTCGCATGGTGATCGCGGATGCCGGTCACGGCCGGCTGGTGGTGGTCGGACAGAAGACCTGGGAACCGGGCGCCGAAACCTTGGCGTGGCAAGTGACCCTCACCGGTCTCGAGAACTGAAGATGGACCAGATGCGACGCGCGTCGCAACACCGAGGACTGATGCAGCGCAGAGCGGTTGCCATCGTCATCGTCGTCATCCTGATGGCTGCGGTGGGAGAGGCTGCGCCCCGTGTTCTAGGTCCCGACGATCGTCCCCTCGATCGCGCCGCCGTACTGGCCGACGCCGATGCCTACTGGGTTCGCGATGGCGCCAGTCTTCCGGTTCTGCTCCAGCCCGATGCCGAAGATGATCTCAGATTCCCCGATCTTCCCATCGCCCGATTGCTGGTCCTTGACGCAACGACGGGCGAGCCGGTCTCCAATGGCAGATTGCGCTGGACCGATCCCCGGATTCCCGACACCTTTTCAGCCGTCTCATGGTCGGCTCGGGGGGGTCGCCTCGAGATCGGTTGTCGTGGGGGTGAACCGGTCGAGCTCATCGCCGATGGTTTTCGAACCCGCACGGTCAGCCTCGAGCCCGGGGACCGGCGTCAATCGGTCCTCCTCCAACCCAACGGCGACCTCGAGATCCGGGTCCAACCCGCGCTGACCGGCACGTTGTGGCTTGCGGCCGAGGAAGAGATTTCGGTGTTCTCGCCCTTCTCCGAGGCCGCTGGGGAGCACGAGATCGGGTCGGATGGCACCGTTCTGGTTTCCGACCTCGATGCCGGTGCCGCCTATCGGGGTGTCGTGGTCGTTCCCGGCCGAACGCCCGTCATCGGAGAGATCACAGATCTGCCGCGCAGGCTCGAGTTGACGCTCGGTACGGGTCTCGCGGTGACCGGGCGAGTTGTCGATCCCGATGGCAAAGAACTGGTTCGGGCCCGCGTCACCGCCACGGGCCGGATCGTCGACTTCGGCGGTTTCCGCTACACGCAACAGACGCGGACCGGCCAGGAGGGTCGTTTCTCCATCAAGGGGCTGCTGGCCGGAGAGATTGAGGTGAAGGCCTGCGCTCCCCTCCACGCCTGCGCCACCGAGGTCATCACCCTCGGCCCCAACGGGGCTGCCGAGTCTGTTTCCTTCCGTCTCGAACCCGGCCACGATCTGCGGCTGGTGATCATGGACGACTACGGCCGTCCCGCAGCCGGCGCAACCGTCATCGACACCAAGAGGTACAGAAAACTCGAGACCGACAAGTCAGGTGTGTTGGTCTTTGAGGGTGTTCGGCCCGACGATGAGCTCTCGCTCAAGGTCTTCGGCGCCGGAATCAAGTTCTGGGAGGGTTCCATCGACACCCGCGAGAACGAGGTCGTGCTCCGCTTGGCGGCGGGTGGAGTCATCGAGTGGCCGATCCTCACCAATCGAGAGTTCAAAACCGATCAGATCGTCGCCACCTGGTCCCGACTCAATCACCAGGGTCGGGAGATCGCCGAAGGAACGGCGCATTGGGACAGCCACCTTCGGTTGATCCGCGCCGATGGGCTCGATGCCGGCACCCACCGTCTTATCGTTCGCCTGCCCGGGGCCGCCACCCTCCAAAGCGAACCTGTGACCATCGATCTCGGGGAGGAGACAAGCCTCCCGGCAGTCACCCCCGAACGGGGGATGGCCATCTCCGGGAGAGTCCTTGATGGTCAGACCTTCCAACCCCTGGCCGGTGCCCGGGTGAGCTGCGAACCCGGTTCGCCGCATCAGTTCAGAAAACCCCACCGGCTGGAGAGACTGCAAACGACCGTGAGCGACGCTGATGGCGTTTTTCTGCTCGAGGGACTCGATCCCGGACGATGCCGTGCGGTCATCCGGGCGCCCGGTTTCGCCGCCTGGCGCCGCGATGAGGTCGAACCCGATGATGCGGGCGCCGATCTCGGTGACATCGAACTCGATCACGGGATGACCGTCGTTGGTCGGGTGATCGATCGCGGGGACCGTCCCCAGGCCGGCATCACGGTTGAGATCGCCGAGGACGCCGCCTATGCCTATTTAGCAGAGGCCACCACCCGCACCGACCACGAGGGTTGGTTCCGCGCCGAAGCCCTCCCGGTGGGTCGCTGGATCCTCAGCGCCAGCCGCGGTGAGCAGACCGCCCGCACGACCATCGAGGGACGCCCCGGCGAGACGGCCACCGCTGAGCTCCGTCTCGGCGGTCTCCGTCTTGAAGGTGAGATCTGGATCGGCGATCGTCGGGCCTCCGGTGGTCACCTGGTGCTCGGCACCGATGGCGCGCGTGGCGACGGAATCGTCGTCATGGTGCGATCCGATCTTGATGAGAGAAGGTTCTTCGGGATCGAACGTCCACCCGTGAGCGTCACAGTCGCGGGCGACGGCCGCTTTGCCGCCGATGGCATCTCGGCCGGCGTCTACACCGCCTCCTACACCCCACCCGGTGCCGGAGGCGCGCCCGTCAGTCAAGAGCTTGTGGTCCCCGATACTGAGCTTCACCGGTGTCTCATCCAGTTCTCCGACGCCGGTCTCGATGGTCGGGTGATCGATCCGGACGGTCTGCCCGTTGCGGGCGCCGCGGTCTTCGTCATGTCCCGGGAAGGTCGTCCGCTGGCCAACGGATATTCGGATGGCGAGGGGTCGTTCGCCTTTGTCGGGCTCGATGCGGCCACCGTCGGCGTGACCGCCATCCACAGTGAGTTCGGCGATGCCGAACCGGTCGAGATCGAACTCCGATCGGGCGACCGCGTGGGACCGGTGACCATCGAACTCCTGCCACCCGATGGTGCGGAACTCTCCCTCCGGGTCTCCTCGGCGGGTGGGTCACTCTCGGGAGCGCCGGTCTACCTGGTGGGCGCCAATACCCTGACCGGTTTCACCGACGATGCCGGGGTGGCCGCCTTCACGGGGATCGAATCGGGTGTCCACCGTCCGTGCGCCGCGGCCTATGGCGGCGCCGCCGGGTGCGGGCCGGGGATCGATCTTTCAGACGGTGATAGCCGCGAAAGCGCGCTCTCCCTCGGTCGAGGTGGTTTTGTCGATGTTCTGCTCGGCCCCATGGAGCGGACGCCGGCGCTCCGGGTGCTCACGGAGGACGGGATCGATCTGACAAGCATGTTGATGATGGTCAGCCCGCCGTTGCCCGGTCCCGAGGGGATCCGCATCGGCCCGCTCAAGGCAGATCGCTACAAGATCGTCGTGGTCATGCCCGAAGGCACCCGTCAGGGCGCTATCGGTGCCACCGAAGGCGAAGTCACGACCCTCGATCTGCGGTAGCGCCCTTCCCAACCACGAAGGCACCAAGACTCGAAGCCAAGACCAGGACATCCTCTTGAACCTTGGAGAACGCGGCGGTCGCAGAGGCGCAGAAGCATTGTAGTTTGTCGCATGAGGGCGCTTGTGACCTTCGGCCTACCGACCGTGGTTACCGGAACGGTTGATTGAAACACAAAGGCCACGAAGATCACAAAGGACATCGCAAAGATCAAAAAGCCATCGCATTTGAAACTTGGATCTCGTGGCGGGATTGCTCCACCGATACCGGACACGCGAGTCGTCCCCGAAGGCCATCATCAGTGCAATCGGAAACCCTGTCGTTTGGATTTCGAATCGGTGACCCACTGCCGACGAAGAACGTGGTCCCCACTTTTTAAATGCGATGGTCTTTGCGATGCCCGACTTTGTGTTCTTCGTGTTCTTTGTGTTTCAAAACACCGCTCCGGCAGCCACAATTGACGAGCCGCAGGCCCTGAGGGTACTCGAGTGCCGAAAACCCTCTGTCCCGCTCCCGCGTGTGTCTACCGCCTCCGGCCGCCGCCGCCTCTCGACCTCGAGGCCCCGCCGCTTCCGCGATTCATCTGCTGCGACCGCTGACTGCCTCGCTGGCGGGCGTTGTAGTCGCGGCTCATGGAGTTGCCGCTGCTGGGCGCCTGATAGCTCGGGCGACTCTGACCACCGGTTGAGGGTCGTGTTGATGGTTGGGTTGAAGGTCGTGTGGATGGCTGGGCGCCGACGGAAGGCTGGTGTGCCCCGAGGTTCCCACCCGACAGGGCCGGTTGTGTTGACGGACGTGTCCCAGTCGTGGGCCGGTTGCCCTCACCGGTGGACAGCCGGCTCCGATCGCCCGCCGAGGGAACGCCGTCGTTTTTGGACCAACTTCCCTGGTCGCGCCGATCCCAACTGCCGTCGTTGTTGCGCCGGTAGACATCGCCCTTGCGGTCAGTGTAGACGTTGTTGGCGCGGTCGGAGCCGGCCCTCGGTTGACGGTTTGTCGGGTTCGCCCGGTCACGGGTCTGGGCAACCCGGTTGGCATTGTCGGGTCTGGAGTAGATGTTGTTGCGGGTGGCCGGACGGGAGTGGTGGCCTGGACGATTGGCGCCCTGGCGGTGGCCCTGCCTGTAGCCGGCACGGTAACCGGCGCGGTAGCCGGCCCTGAAGCCGGCTCGCGCGTAGGGTCGATATCTGCCCGGGCCCCACCAACCACCCCACCTGCCGTAGCGACCCCAGCCACCGAAGCCGATGCCGAAATGGAAGGGTCCGTTGGAGTAGCTCAGACCGAAGCTCCAGCCGTACCACGGGTTCCAGCGGACGTGGAAGCCCCAGGTCGCCGGCCGGGGATAGTAGTAGTGGCCCCACCAAGGGCGGTACCACCAGCCGGTTCCGTAGACCACGCAGCCGGACGAAACATAGGAACCCGTGTAGCCCGGTGTGTAGCCGACATAGACCACCTCAGGAGTGGATTCGTAGATGTGGACGTGGGTGACGTTGTAGACCGGACTCGAGGCTGGAATCGTTGAGATTTCGGCGGGGATCTCCGCTGCGACGGTCCAGGGACCCTTTGGGGAGACCGCCTGGTACCAGACGGCCTGGTCGCAGGCGTAATAGCGGCTTCCAACCTGAATCACCGACGACGCAGTGTTGACCGCGTAGCGCATCTCGGTGTCTTCGATGGCCTCGAATTTCGGCTCACCGTCGTACTCGACCTTGAAGGTCGTGTCAGAGCGATCCACCGCCGCGGTCTGGGGAATGGACTGCTCGAGAACCGCCTCGCGGGCCTCCTCCGTACCGGCCACGTGGGCTCTGAGATAGCCGACATCGGAGTCGGCCGGGATCTCAGAGAAGGTGTCGGTGAGCTCGTTGTTGGCCACGTACTCCCAGGGACCCTTCTCGAGGTCTTTTGACCGGTACCAGCGGCCGGACAGCATGACATAGTAGTTCTGGCTGGCGACCTCGAAAACCACATCGGAGTCGGTGTTGCCGACATAGAGGATCTCGTTGCCCTGAAGCGGCGCCATCTCGAGGTTTCCGTCGATGAAGATGAGCTCTGCCGGCTCGGTGGAGACCACGATCTCGGGAATCCGATCATCGGTGGTGTCGACCGAAGAGTCCTCGAGCTCCGCCTCCTGTTGCTGCTCCATCTCTTGGCGCTGTTTCTCGAGTTCGGCGTCGACGTTCTGGACCTCCGTTGGCAGACTTGTGGCGATCTTCCATGGACCCAGGATGTCGCGGGCCGTGTACCAGCTGCGGTCGGAGGCGAGGAAATAGTCGCCCTTGTATTTGACGATCACAAAGGGGGAGTTGGCGACCCGTTGGAGCTCAGAGCCGTCGATGTCCTGCAGATCGGGGTCTCCATCGATGAGAATCAGGACAGAAGGCTCGAATCTCACGATGATCTTGGGGGGATCGTGTTTGAGCCCCGCTTCGGATGCCTCGGTGCGGTCGGCGAGATCGAGGGTGGGCAGCAGGTGATCGAGGGAGATCTCGAGATTCCAGGTCGGGATCTCGCGTTCGAGAATCGCGGCCAGATTCTGCTGTTGCTCTTCAGTGGACTCGGGGAAGCGCACCGACGGTACGCGGATGTCGGTAAAGGTCACCATCCGGGTTTCGCTGTCGGTCTCAAAGCGCGAACTCAACCAGACCGCGCCAAAGACAGGCGCCGCATCGGCGGTCATCTTCACCGAGACCGCAGCCCTGGACTCCACGCTATTGCCTTCCCAGCTGTCGAGCTGGGGCTGGTACATGGTGATGATGGCCTCGCCGGAAGAGATCTCCTGCGGCCAGTCCCAGCCGCTGTCGTCTTGTGCACGAGCTGTCCCAGACCACAGAAAAACCACGCCGAGAGCAAGAACGGTGACAATAAGGACTGGCTGATTCAATCGCGCTTTCATTTCGGCTCCCTTCGATGTGCCGCGAGCCTAGTGTACTGCGTTTGAAATCCGTTCCTTTTATCTGGCGAGTCATCCGTGTCGCTGGCAAGGCGCGACGACGCAGTCGTAGTTTGACGACTTCAAGGAGGCGCAACGCAGCCAGCGGCGCGGAGGGACGTCAGGAAGAGGTAGGGATTTCAAACGCAGTACACTAGCACCGATGTTGTGAACAACGGATCGGTGGTTCGGTGTAATCCGGGGTAGAATGAACCGATTCCGAATGGAGGCTCTCACGATGAAAAAGGTCGCTCTCATTGCCATCGCCCTCACCCTTGTTGTAGCCATCACCAACCCGGTCGCCGCACAACAGGTGCGCGATGAGACAAAGCTCACCTACGAGGTGCTGAGTGGCGAGTGGACCAATCTCATCGGCGGTGTGCTCGATCTCACCGACGAAGAGGCCGCCGCCTTCTGGCCGCTCTACGAGGAGTACGGCGCCGCCAAGGGTGAGCTGTGGAACAAACGCATCGATCTCATCAAGGTCTTCCTCGACGCCCACAAGGACATGTCGCCCGAGATGTCGCGGATCCTTCTCGACCAGAGATTCAACATCGATCGTCAGATGCTCGGACTCGAGATGAAGTACGCCCAGGTCTTCGACGATGTCCTGCCACCCAACAAGGTGACACGTCTCTTCCAGGCCGAGAACAAGCTCGAGATCGCCATGAACATGGAGATCGCCAAGGACGTCCAGCTGGCCAAGTAGGGGCCGGTTTCACACCCGACCGTGAACCGGCGAGATTCGGGATTCAAACACACAAAGGGCAGGGCCTGAGCCCTGCCTTTACTTTATTCGTCTGGTTTCAGAAGTCGGTCGTCACTCGGCGGTGAAGGACTTGACCGCCATCTCCTCGTCGTCGAACATCTCGAAGACGCCGACGAGCTGTGCCATGGTGATGAGCTTGCGCGCCTTCAAGTTGACGTGCAGCAGCTTGACATCGGCTTCCTTCTCGGACGCTGTGACCTTGCAACGGATGAGCTCGCCAAGGCCCGAAGAGTCGATGACCTTCACCTTGTCGAGGTTGACCACGAGCTTGCGTTGACCCACATCGAGCTCGTCGACGAAGGCGCCGCGCAGAACCACATCGCCTTTGCCGATGGTGAGCTTGCCTTCGAGATCCAGAATCACTACATCGTCGACTTCTCGCCTGATAACTTCCATTTTTCACTCCCGGGGCTCATTGAGCGGATTGATCCGCATCGAGCGTAGTTTCCGCTGCATTATTGCACAGACCGGTCCGCGCCACCGATTCAGGGATGCTTGATATCAGCCTCGTGGTCGACCACCGGCTCCGACATTTCGTCGCCTGCGGCCTCGGTGGAGGTTTCTTCGAGATCCCCGGCGAGGCGGGCTGCGGCTTGTTTGTCCACCGACCGCAGGTGGAGATCGTGCTGAGGGAAGGGTATTTCGATTCCTTGCTCGGCCAGGGTCTGATCGATTCCAACCCGGAGATCGCTCGAGATGCCCACAAAGTCTCCCCGGGTCCACGCACGGAGCTCGAACTCCAGCGCGCTGTCCCCAAAACCGGTGAAGATGGATTTGGGCTCGGGATCATCCAGGACCCCTGGATGGGCCCGCGCCACCTCGGTCAAGAGCTCGATGATCCGTGCGGTGGGCGAACCGTAGGCGACTCCCACCGGGATCTCCATCCGTCGTCGATCATCGCTCAGAGTCCAGTTGATGAGGTTGTCCGAGATCAGGGTAGCGTTTGGGACGATGACCTCGGCGCCCTGCCAGGTCTGGACCACTGTCGCCCGGATCCCGATGTCTTTGACCAGACCCGAGATCTCGCCGATCTGGATCTTGTCGCCGACGTTGATGGGCCTTCCGAAGAGCAGGATCAGGCCGGACACGAAATTGTTCACCGCGTCCTGGAGTCCAAAACCGATGCCCACTCCAAGGGCGCCGATGAGGATGGTGGCCTTGCTGAGGTCGAGACCGGCGGCGATGACGGCGATGACACACCCGAGGGTCACGACGAGGTAGGTCGAGGTCTTCGAGATCGTCGCCGGCACACCCTTGGGGAGATCGAGGCGCGGGAGCACATCCTCGTCGAGCACAAAACGAATCATCTGAGAAAGTTTGACCGAGAACCAGATGACGACGATGAAGGTCAGGAGACTGGAGATCGAAAGGGAGGCACTGCCGAGGGTGAATTCGAAGAGGAGGAAGCTCTTCAACGCCCGCACCGTCCATTCCAGAGCACCGTAGTAGTCCAGGACAGCGTTGATCCAGACCAGACCCGCGACCACCTTGATCACCCGGAAGACCACCGTGCGGATTTTGTCGCTGTGGTAGCGAACGATGAGGAGACGTCGGGCGGTGGTTGTTCTGAGTGCGATGGTCACCGCCCCGAAGCAGACCAACACAAACATCCAGAGCGTGATGGCGTCATAGATCGAGCCCAGGGTTGCCCCGGCAAGAGCCGATGATAATGCGACGGCGCCGACGATGTTGGCCACCGCCGACACCGAGAATGCGATGGTTCCAGCGGTGGCGATCCAGACGGCGCCCCAATACCAGAAGTCTTTCGTCACGTCGGCGAGCGATTTTTTGCGGTGAAGCGCCCATGCGCAGGAAAAGGCCCCAAACACAGCCAAGAGAAGCTCGCACGCCCGATACAGGAAAAAGGTGCTCGGAATCAGATCGATAAGGAGGTAGAGGGCGACCAGACCCACCAATAGGCCGATGGCCGGCCGCATTTCCGACCTGACGAGGTCCGGGAGCAGGCGAAGCATGATCAGCAGCAGGACCAGACCCAGAAGATTGAGATAGGCGGTCGGTGCGGTTGGTTGGAACCAACCTCCGAGGACCATGATGGTGACCAGTAAGCTCGACTCCACCGGCCGTTGTAGAAGAGAGGCGGTGGTCTTCAGCGTCTCGTCCGAACGGACCCAGAGCTCAGCCTTGCGGCCGAGCCGGAAAAAGACGATGAGGACGACGACGAAGACGACGACGTCACGCACCAAGGTCCGCACGTTCTCGTCGACGAACGTTCTGAGAACCGCGATGTTCTTTCTCGCCGATTCAACCACCTGTGCACCGAGATCGGCACTCCAGGGTCCGCCAAAGGCCCGCCACAGCGGCGGGCTGTCCAAACGCAGGAGATCGAGTTGACGGTGCTCCATTTCCTGGGAGATTTGATCGTGCAACGCCCTCAATCGACTCCGTCGCGTAGACGTTTCAGCTTGAATGGTCAGAACCTCGGCGCGCCGATCGCGGACCGTCTTGCGTGTTGTTTCGATGGCCGAGATGGTCTCTTGGACCTGTTGGACGAGCGCGGTCGGGAGTTCGGCGACGTCGGCATCCTGGAGCGTCAGCTCCCACAGCTCTTTCCGGCTTCTGAGATCGGCGAGATCGACGTCGAGCTGAATGGTACGGGCGTTCAAGGTGTTGAACCACCCGTTGAGTCTGCGTTCGATCCGAGCGATTTCGGCATCGGCGTCCTTGAGAACCTGCTGTGGCCCATCACCCTCCAGAAGTGGCAGCGTTTCGCTTTCGAGCGAGTCGACCGCCTCTTTGTTTGCCGGCAGAGCGCCTGCGATTTCGGTGATCTCGTCTCGGGGCTCCGCTCTTGCCTCGATCCCGCGCAGCAGGGCTGCTACTTCGCCGGTTCGGGCGGGGATCTGACTTCCGGGGATCGGAGTCAGCACGGGGACGGGGGATGGTGTCGGCGCAGCTGGTTGATCCCCTTGAGCGAGGACGGGAGATGCCCCCGCCAACATCGAAGCCAGAATGACCGAGACGAGGACCGGCTTGCTGAACGACTCCACCAACCGATGATGTTGAGATTCCATGCTCCTCCCTTAGATGCGCCGGTCTAGGTTATCCCACGGGATTCGAATATTCGCCAACCGGGAACTTTTTCGGCGCCAATCGTACTTACACCATCGACCGGCTCTTTGCTCACTGGATCCTTGGTGAGGGGGCTCGGGACACATCGCCGCGATGGTGCGTCATCCGCGACGTCCTCCATTGGGTCGACTGACGATCCGTCAGCCGGATGCTCGATATCGTGTACCGTGTGGCCGATGGGGGACGTATGTCGAAGACCACCTGCCTGTTGACCGGCGCTACCACGCGCTGGCTTACCGTCTTCACAATCTGTGCCGCAATGCTCGTAGGGATGCCCGTGGCGCCGGTCTTCGGACAGGAGACAGCAAACACCACGGTGACCGGGTCGAGCGATGAGGACTCAGAAAACGACGACACAAAGAAGAAGGCAAAGAAGAGTCTGCCCATCATCCCGATCCCGATCTTTGTCACCGAACCGGCCATCGGCTATGGTTTCGGGGCTGCTGTTGGTTATTTCCACAAGCGAAAGGGCGACGAACGGGACGACAACGAAGACGTCTCCCCCGCCTACACAACCGGCACTCCGCCGGGCAGCGGAGGAGACAAAGAGTCAAAGCGCCCGCCGACCATCACCGGGGTTGCCGCTGCATACACCGACACGAACACCTGGATGGTGGGCGTTGGGCACTCGGCATCATGGAGGGAAGACACGATCCGCTATCAGGGGGCGCTGGCCTACGCGAACATCAACTCGACCTTCTTCTTCCTCGACATTCCGTTCGACTTCAATCTCAAGGGCGGCATCCTCTATCAGAACATCCGCTTCCGGCTTGGCGAGAGTGACTTCTTTCTCGGGGGAAAGCTCTCATACCTCAACGCCGACGGAGAATTCACCCTCGGCGAAGGGGCCCCAGACGGTTTCCTCGAGCGCAACTCCAACGACAGCGGTCTCGCGTTTCAGGCGGTCTGGGACACTCGCGACAACACCATGACCCCCGACGAGGGCCAGTACTTCGAAGCGGTCGTGTGGCGCCACGATGACGCGCTGGGTGGCGAGTTCGACTACTGGAAGGGCGAGCTCGAGCTCCTGACGTTTCACGGGTTCGCCAAGCGATTCGTTCTCGGTTTCCGCCTCGACGTTGACGCCGTCAATGGCGACTCCCCTCTATGGGCCTTTCCGTGGATCTCACTGCGCGGAATCCCCGCGCTCAGATACCAGAACGAGATCGCGGGCGTCGTCGAGACCGAGCTGCGGTGGAACATCTTCGAACGGTGGGCGGTGCTCGGCTTTGTTGGTGTCGGCGCCACACGCGGTGACACTCTGAGATACGAGGACGAATCCGGCATCGTCGCCGGCGGCGTCGGCGGCCGGTGGCTCTTCCGTCCCGAGGACAGCCTCTGGGTCGGCGTCGATATCGCCACTGGTCCCGAGGACACCTACGCCTACATTCAAGTTGGCCACGCCTGGTAAGAGCGCGATAGCGATAGCGATAGCGATGACGATAGCGATGACGATAGCGATGACGATGGCAATGGTGTCCTCGATCACCCCTCCGCCTTCGGCAAAGCCTTGCTCAGGATCACGAAACCCAATACGCCCGAAGTGAGGGAAGCGAAGAGGATCCCGATCTTGGCGGCGGTGATGAGCGCCGGGTCGTTGAACGCGAGATCGCTGACGAAGAGCGACATGGTGAAACCGATCCCCGCGAGACACCCGGCGCCGACCACCTGTGCCCAGGTCACACCCGCAGGAAGCGCCCCCTTGCCGGCGCGAACGACCAGCCAACTCATCAAACCGATGCCCAGTGGTTTCCCTACGACCAAACCGGCGATGATCCCGAGGGCCAGAGGACTTGCCAGGACTTCAAGGACATCACCCCCCAGCGGCACCCCTGCGTTGGCGAGGGCAAAGAGCGGCAGGATAAGCCACACCTGCACCGGGTGGAGATAATGCTCGAGCATGAGACCTGTGGGCAGGGTTTCTCCGGCCCGCGTGTGAATCACCCCCACGGTGTTGAGCTGCTCGGAGTCGGTGACGATACAGCTGCCCGACTCGAGCTTTTCCTTTGCCTTCTCGAGGCACGCCTCGGCGTTGGAGATGAACTGTTTGATGTTCATCTCGGGTCGCACCGGAGTCACCATGGCGAGCAGAATGCCGGCGATTGTGGCGTGCACCCCCGAGGCAAAGACAGCGAGCCACACGGCGGCCATCAAGGCGAGCAGAACTCCGGTTCGGCGGATCTTGAAGCGGTTGGCGGCAACAAGCGCGACCAGGAAGATCGCTGCCACGAAAAGGGGGCCGAAGTCGATCTTCTCGGTGTAATAGAGCGCGATCACCGCAACCGCCCCGAGATCATCGGCGATGGCCAGCGCGGTCAGAAAGACCTTGAGTCCTAGGGGGACCCGTTTGCCGAAGATCGCCAGGACGCCCAGGGCAAAGGCGATATCGGTGGCCATGGAAATCCCCCACCCGCGTGCGGCGTCGCCACCTTGATTGAAGAAGACAAAAAACAGGGCCGGCACCACCATCCCACCGAGGGCGGCCGCCACCGGTAGCGATGCCTTGTCGAACGACGAGAGCTCGCCCACCACGAGCTCGCGTTTGACCTCGAGCCCGACGACAAAGAAAAAGATCACCATCAAACCGTCGTTGATCCAGTGATTGAGGCTGAGCTTGAAGATCGAATCGCCCCAGCCGACCCCGATGTAGGTGTGAAGTAGATCGTCGTAGACACCGGCCCACGGTGAGTTTGCCCAGACGAGGGCGGTGATGGTGCACGCGAGCAACAGGATGCTGCCGGTGACCTCGGAGTGGACAAACCACTCGAAGTAACCGCGGAATCCTTGAGATTCGTTTGTCTTGGCCATCTGATGTCTCCGATGTGCGCCCGACTTCATCACTGGAGGGTGCCGTCAAACGCAGCTTTCTTCCCGAGGTTGATGGAATTTCGCATTCGGGATTGCTGCGGGTATCTTGCCACAGACGGGACGGGCCCTTGGAGATCGGGAATGGCTGCGATCGGTTGAGGTTACAATCCGGTGGACAAAGGAACCCAGAGATGAGCAAACCAGACGACAAAGAGCCGGCCGTCACCGAGGATTCACAGCAGGAACGGGGTGGGGATCGGACCGAAGGCGACGAGACCGTAGCCGAACCATCCATCGAGGAAATCGAGGAGACGCCGCCGCGTCGTCGGATCGACCCGATTCGGCTGATCACGGTGATGGTGCTGATCGTCTGCATCGCGCTTTTCGGCTGGCACCTTTATTCAGATCGTTTCACCCCCACGACCGACCAGGCGCGGATCGAGGGTTTCATCGTTCCGGTGGTCCCCCAGGTCTCAGGCTATCTCGTCGACATCTCGGTGGACCTCCACGACCGCGTCCACGCCGGTCAGGTGCTGGCCCAGATCGATCGGGAGCCGTTCGAGCTCGCCGTCCGGTCGGCGCGGGCGGCGTTGGCCAACGCCGGCCAGCAGGTCGGGGCCCAGACCGCCGGGATCGAGGCGGCTGCCGGAAAAGTCGGAATCTCCCTGGCGCGACTCGAACGATCGCAGCGCTATTACGACCGGGTCCAACGGGTCTTCGAACGCAACCCGGGAGCGCTCTCCCAGGCCGACCGCGACAACGCCGATGCCTCGCTCGCCCAGGCCGAGTCCAACCTGGTTTCCTCCGAAGCACAGCTCGAACGGGCCAAGGTCCAGCTCGGGAGTACGGGCGCCGACAACCCGATGATCGAGACCGCCGCCGCGGCCCTCGCCACCGCCGAATTCAACCTGTCGCAGACCACGGTCATCGCCTGGGCCGACGGCGCCATCGACAGCCTTGCCCTCGATGTCGGTCACTTCGCCCAGGCGGGTCAGCCGATCATGAGCTTTGTCTCCGACAAGGGGTTGTGGATTGCGGCGCATCTCCGCGAAAACAGCCTCTCTTACATCGAGCCGGGGCTGCCCGTTGATCTCGTCCTCGACGTGGCCCCCGGCAGAATCTTCCCAGCCACCGTGCGCTCGGTCGGAGTCGGCGTCAGCACCGGTGGATCATCGAACCGCGGCGAGCTTCCGGTGGTCGAGGGCGCTCAAGGTTGGTTGCGGGATCCGCAGCGTTTCCCGGTCATCCTTACCGTTGACGGGGAAGAGGCGTCGAGACTTCTCCGGATCGGTGGGCAGGCCACCGTCGTCATCTACACCGGTGATCACCCGCTGCTTAACCGTCTCGCGCGCTTCCGAATCTGGCTCGAGAGCTGGTTGTCGTATGTCCGCTGAGGCGATCGCCGAGACCCTTCCGGGCTGTGGCGCAGAGGCGGCCCGGACCCGGAAAATTCTCCGTTTCTCGATCGGTGTGACTCTGACCATGGCGCTGGCAACCGCCATCGCTTGGCCGGTGTCATTTCTCAGCGCGGTCCTGATCGGGCTGCTGCTGAGTTCACCAACCCCCCTCAGCCTGCGCACGGGGTTCGCCTTCGTTGCAGTCGTCGCCATCGCCATGGCGCTGAGCGTCGTTCTGGCCGCGGTGCTCGTTCCCCACCCGTTGGTTTTCCTCGCCATCACCGGACTCCTGCTCTTCCGGATCTTCCATGCGGCGTCGGGTGGCGGCAACCCTCTGGCGGTGCTGTGGATGATCATCGGTCTGCTCCTGGTCCCGCTGCTGATGATGTCGGCGCCCGTCGCCGGTCTCCTCATCGGTGTCTGGATCACTTTCGGCGCCATGGTCGCGGTGGGTTTGGCGCTACTGGTTCAGGCCCTCATCCCGGAACCACCGACCGTTCCGGACGGGCCGGCTTCGGCGCCCGTCGGAGGCGCCCCGGATCCGGCCACGAGATTCCGCGCTGCGGCCATCAGTACGCTGGCCATCATGCCGTTGATGGTCGTTTTCTACGTTTTCCAACTCACCCAACACATCGTTGTGCTGATCTTCGCAGCGATCCTCGCCATCACCGCCAACTCGACGACCGGGTCCAAGATGGGCGTGGGGCTCCTCGTCGCCAACATCGGCGGTGGGGTTCTCACCCTTGTGATCTACAACCTCCTGGTGGCGGCGCCCGATCTGCAGTTTTTTGTCGCTCTGATGTTTCTGACAGCGCTTCTTGTCGCCCAGCAACGATTCTCCGACAAACCCAATGCATCCCTCTACGGTTCAGCACTGAACACCGTGATCATCGTGATCGGTTCGGTGACCACATCGACCGCAGAGGCGGATACGAAGGTTTACCTGCGCCTCATCCAGATCGGTCTCGCGGTGGTCTACATCGTCGCCGCGGTCGGGTTGCTCGAGGCGCTGTGGCCGCAGAGGGCCGATTGATGCGAAGAGCGGTTTTCGGTCTGATTCTGATCGCGACGGTGGGCGGGTGCACGCTGGGCCCGGACTATGTCAGGCCCCGGGTTCCGGAAGCCGAGACCTACCGGCAGGACAACCCGGAAGGCAGCTCGATCGCGGATCTCGGCTGGTGGGAGATCTACGAGGACGAAACGCTCAAGCAGCTCATCCACATGGCTCTGGTCAACAATCGGGACCTCCGCGTCGCCCTCGCCCGGATCGAAGAGGCGCGGGCGAGGCTCGGCATTCTTCGCGCAGATCTCTATCCGGTTGTCGGCTATGGCGGGACCGCGACCTACGACGACACTACCCGGCCCGACGATTCGACGCCGGCCGCGAGCGCCTTTGTCGATGCCTCCTACATCGTCGATCTATGGGGGCGGGTGCGGCGTTCCAACGAGGCGGCGCTTCGGGATCTCCTGGCCACCGAGGAGGCATACCGGGCGCTCACCATCAACCTGGTGGCCGATGTCGGTCGGGCTTACTTCCAGTTGCGGGGGATCGACCAGCGGATCGGGATCTCCGAGGACACGGTGGAGACCCGCAGAAAGTCCCTCGATATCGTGCTCGCCCGCTACGAGGCGGGAATGGTCTCCGAGGTCGATGTCCACCAGGCCACCATCCAGCTCGATGATGCGCTCGCAGCCATCGAGCGTCTCCGGAGGGACCGCGGGCGGACCGAGAATGCGATCAGTCTCTTGCTCGGCCAGCCGCCCATGGACATCCCGCGTGGATTGGAACTCGAAGACGCTCTCCTGCCTCCAGAGGTCCCCGCCGGCCTGCCCTCGGAACTCGTTCAACGTCGTCCCGATGTCAGGCAGGCCGAAGAGCTGCTGGCTGCGCAGACGGCCCGAATCGGCGTGGCCGAGGCTGCGCGGTTCCCCTCGCTCACCCTGACCGCCGATCTCGGGGCGAGCGTCGTCGATGGCCTCGGCTCCGGATTCTTTTCGATCGGGGCCAACCTCTTCGGACCGCTCTTCGAGTCGGGTCGGAACAAACGACGCGTGGAGGTCGAGGTGGCGCGCACCGAGGCGCTGCTCAACACCTACGAGCAGTCCATCCTCAACGCCTTCCGCGAGGTCGAGGATTCGCTCATCGCCGTTGAGACCTTTCGAGCCGAGCACACCATCAGGAGAGATCAGCTGCGTGCGGCCACCGGGGCGACCGAGCTGACCTGGGCGCGCTACGAGGAGGGGCTCACCAGCTTCCTCGAGGTCCTCGACATCGAGCGCTCGCGCTTCTCCTCCGAGCTTCAGGCATCCGTCTCCCGCCAGGCGGAGCTCGAGTCCATTGTCCGGCTCTACCAGTCTTTGGGTGGTGGGTG
>Ga0209344_10002382_pt1 | contig 21049 bp, 11 predicted proteins | sample Cruoilmetagenom6_FD_187293 | JGI IMG/M metagenome (GOLD analysis project Ga0209344, IMG submission 187293) | Oil polluted marine microbial communities from Coal Oil Point, Santa Barbara, California, USA - Santa Barbara Oil Seep Sample 6 (SPAdes)... | ecosystem: Environmental > Aquatic > Marine... | reverse complement strand
CCAGCGCGGGCGCCTGCCTGAAGAGACCGGCGAGAACGACAATTTCCGGGTTCGCCGCTACATCGCCAAATACACCATCAACCCCGCCATAGCTCAGGGAATGTCCAGACATATCGGCTCGATCGAGGTCGGGAAAAGGGCCGATCTGGTGATGTGGAACCCCGCCTTTTTCGGCGTCAAGCCCGACATGGTGCTGCTTGGCGGCATGATTGCCGCAGCCCCGATGGGCGACCCGAACGCTTCGATCCCGACACCGCAGCCGGTGCATTACCGTCATATGTTCGGCGCTTATGGCAAGGCGAGGACGGAATCCTCGGTGACCTTTGTCAGCCAGGCGGCAATCGAGGACGGTCTGGCGCACAAGCTCGGCTCCGCCAAGCAGCTGTGCGCGGTGGAAAACACACGGGGCGGGATCTCCAAGTCCTCCATGGTGCTCAATGATGCCATGCCGCATATCGAAGTTGATCCGGAAACCTACGAGGTGCGCGCCGACGGCCAGCTGCTCACCTGCGAGCCGGCTACCGAGTTGCCGATGGCACAGCGGTATTTCCTGTTCTGATTGCTCCCGCTGTCCGTCCACCTCTCCTGCCCCAGGTGAGATGGACGGCACTGGAAGCTGGAATGCCCCTTAAGCCCGCGTTGACGGCTGCCGTGCGCAACCAATCTGGATTGGTCGCCACGGGCAAGCCTGTAACAGGCGGCATGTTGCAGCACTGAAAGAACAGCCTGCGGCTGTCACACTTGGTTTAGCTTGGCAGCCCTCAGAACAGATTTGCGCCTGCGCCGTCCTTCTTCTTGGAACCTGGTGCCGGAGACCACTTTTTCTTGACCTTTTAGCCTTTCATTACCCTTTCCTGAAATAACATTGGGCTGGCCCGCCGCTTGACCTGCTGAGGGCTCCCCTTCCGGGTGCGATATTCATCACCGGTCACTCGTGGATTGCAATGACGACACATGCAAAGCAGGCCAAGAACTTCAGCCAAGTCCTGACGCGACCCAGCATCATCGCTGGTGCCATCGCGCTCGTTGTTGCAATTGCGACCGGTGTCTACGCTGAACGCCAAAATCGCCTCGTCCACCACCAGAACGAACAGGCCAAGGTCAGCGAACAGCTTGGCCTCGTCAGGGCGAAGCTCGAAGGCAACGTCAACAGCAACATCCAACTCGTCCGCGGGCTGGTATCGGTGATTGCCGCCGAGCCGAACATGGATCAGGCGCATTTCAGCCGGATTGCCTCGGGACTGCTGGGAAAACACTCGCAGCTGCGCAACATTGCCGGCGCTCCGAACCTGGTAATCAGCCTGATGTATCCGATCAAGGGCAATGAACAGGCAATCGGGCTCGATTATCGCAAGAATGGAAAACAGCGTGAAGCTGCCTTGCAAGCGGCTGGGTCAGAGCAGATGATACTGGCTGGTCCGGTCGATCTTGTTCAGGGAGGACAGGGGTTCGTTGGGCGGTTTCCCGTGTTTGTCGAGACTGACGGCGGCAGACGTTTTTGGGGATTGGTGTCCGCTGTTATCGACACCGAACAGCTCTATGCCGCCAGCAGCCTGACAGCTCTCGATCTGCCCATCAATATTGCCATCCGCGGCCAGGATGCTACCGGCGCGAATGGCGATGTCTTCTATGGTGACGCGAGAGTTTTCGATAATGACGATCCGGTGACCTCACAGGTATCGCTGCCAAGCGGCAGCTGGCAGATCGCAGCCACTCCTATCGGCGGTTGGACGTCCACCCCGGACAATGCCTGGCAGGTACGGTTTCTCATCCTGCTTGCCGGGTTGCTGGTCATCCTGCCGGTTCTGATCGCCGGCTATCTGAATGATCTTCGCCAGACGCATGTTCAGGAAATCAACCGCCGGCAACGCCAACTGCAGCGGCTTTCCCAACGGCACAAACTTGCCCTTGAAACTTCGGAAATCGGAGTCTGGGAGATCAATCTCGACTCCTGGGAACTCACTTGGGACAACCGGATGCGTGAGCTATACGGCGTGAGTGACAAGGTCACGATTACGAAGGAAACATGGGAACGGCGGGTTCATCCTGATGATCTTGCACAGGCGTCGCAGGAGTACCAGGCGGCGATTGCAACAAACAGCGCTTACCATTCGAACTTTCGCATCCATGTCAGTGATAGCTCGACGCGCTGGATCCGATCGATCGGGGCAGTGCATATCGGCAGCGACGGTTCACGTTTCCTGGTCGGCCTGGTGTGGGACGTCTCCGCCGATGTCGAGCTCAACGCCAGCCTGCTCGCGGCCAAGCACAGCGCCGAATTGCGCAATCAGGAACTCGAGGAAGCACGCGCACAGATGGAGCGCAACTCGCTGCATGACAGCCTGACCGGCCTGCCGAACCGGCGGTTCCTCGACGAGAAGCTTCTCGACGGCGCGGCCGAATCCAGAGTGACAGCGTTGCTGCATATTGATCTCGACCGGTTCAAGCAGATCAACGACACGCTGGGGCATGCTGCGGGTGACGCCATGCTTACTCATGCGGCATCGGTGCTGACCGCAAGCACCCGGGCGGGTGATCATGTGGCGCGCATCGGGGGCGATGAATTCATCATCGCCACCACCTCCGAGACGGGCGTGCAGCAGCTGGAAACCCTGGCAAACCGGATCATCATGAAAATGCGCGAACCGGTGCTCTATGAGGGGCATGAATGCCGTTTCGGAGTCAGCATCGGCATCGCAATGGCACAGGCGGACCAGCCGCTGTGCGGCAAGCGTCTGCTGATTGATGCCGATATCGCGCTCTACCGGGCCAAGAGCAACGGACGCAACCGGTACGAATTCTTCAACGCTTCGCTGAAGGCCGAGATCATCAGGACCAAGCGTGTCGCCGACGATATTCTCAACGGCCTCGAGAGAGCCGAGTTCGTTCCATATTTCCAGCCGCAGTTCGACGCCAAGACACTCGACATCGTCGGTGTCGAGGCGCTGGCGCGGTGGATTCATCCAAGTGAGGGCGTGCTGGCGCCGGACGCATTCCTGAAAACGGCGGGTGAATTGAGCGTGATCCCGCTGATCGATCGGTCCATTCTCGAGCAGACGCTTTGGCAATCGACCCGCTGGAAGGCCCAGGGCATCACCATCCCAAAAATGTCGGTCAATGTTTCTGCCGGGCGGCTTTACGATGATGACCTGATCGAAAGCCTCAACGGTCTCGTGTTTGATCGCGGGACGCTGTCGTTCGAGCTGCTCGAATCAATCTTTCTGGACGACAACAATGAAACGATTGTGGCCAATATTTCGCACCTCAAGGCTCTCGGCATCGACATCGAGATCGACGATTTCGGAACCGGCTATGCCTCCATCGTCAGCCTTGTCCAGGTCAAGCCGACACGGCTGAAGATCGACCGCCAGCTGATCGCGCCCGTTGTTGAATCGAAAAGCCAGCGCAACCTCGTGGCCTCGATCATCGACATCGGCCAGTCCCTGGGCATCAAGGTGGTGGCGGAAGGCATCGAGACCATGGAACATGCCGCCATCCTGCGCGACATCGGCTGTGACACCCTTCAGGGCTATGCGCTGGCCCGTCCTATGGATTCCGACGACCTCATCACCTTCGTTCGGGAAGAACGCTGGCGCACCGCCGCCTGATAAAGTCACGCGGGGAAATCGCACCAGCGAGAACCTGGATGTTACGACTGAAACGTGCGTGGGCCCCGAACTGACAAGGCCAAAGCCATCTCAACGATGTAGGGGCTCTTTGCGATTGCGGGGCATGCCTCAGATCGATGCGAATTCGGACCTGACAAAGCAATTTCGGCGTTGATGCGCAGCGCCGGATCGGCTAGAAGTCCGCTGTCAGCTGCTTTGCGGGGCTGAAGACAGGCGAGCTCCGGTTCGTCCTCCCCGCCAGGCGCCACGGATGCACCCGTAGCTCAGCTGGATAGAGTGCTGCCCTCCGAAGGCAGAGGTCACAGGTTCGAATCCTGTCGGGTGCGCCAAAAATTCGTGATAGTTGTAATTTTTCTAGAGCGGCAAGTTTGTGGATGATACCCCTGCATCCCAGGGCAACACAATCGCGCGTTTTTAGCTCGCGAGTCATACCTTTTGAGTGTTGGGCTACGTCATGCGCACCACGTTTTCCTTTCGCCTGTTCGCTGGCACCTGACCATGGCTGGTGAGTTTGTGAGCATGCTCTCATGCCCTAAATTCTGCGACCAAGACTTCATATCTTCCGCTGAAGCCGCTTGTAGTCCCCCGATGCGAGCCAACATGGACGTAAGCTGTGCGGTTAGGATTGCCTGCGGTCGGTTGGTGTGGTTGAAGAGCTTGTTCATGCATGCCCTTCTTCGCGGGTCAACGGTATGGCGGTCGTCCTCAGCCTATGAGATCCGTGAATGCCTTTCCAAGTCCTGTGAGCGTTAATCGCGGCGGATCATTTGTTGGTCTCAATCTTGCTGAGCGCGATCGTCAAACCTCACCCACATTTCAGATAGCAGTTCCGCTGGGCGATAACGCTTCGGCCTGACGGCCAGGAGAGCAAATCGCGTCAGGGCCTATCGCTTTCGGGCAATGAAAAATAAAGCTGCGCCCAACAGGTCTTTTGCATCGGGACAGAGTGCAAGAGTCGTTACATTTTGATGATGCGTCATCTCATAGCCCGCCCGCTCAAGAATCAGGCGGTAGTTGTGATTAAACAAAACCCCCTTTCGAGCAATAGAAATATCAGGCATGTCCTCAAAACTGAAATAACGAAGGTGATGGCGCGACAAGCCATCTCCCTCCCACCCCATAATGTAATCCACTCCAGCTTCCGCCGCTGCTACATAGATCCTTTCCACTAATTCCGGATAGAGAAGACATGTCGTCCGGACATGAAAGAGCATTTTCGGGCCGGACATCTCTTTCATTCGAGGCAGATAATCAAAAACGTCTCCTGATTCGAATGACATGTTCGGCAACGCGTATGCCTCTTGGTTGAGCGTCGCGACGAATTCTTGACGATCAATGCCGACAAAGTGAGTGTTGGGTAGTCTCTGCGCAGGGCGAGCAATGATCTCTGCGCACAGTGAACCGAAATCAAGGACAGTGGCAATATTGTTTTCGCTTATACAATTTGCCAATTGTGTATCAAGCTCGTCAATGAGATGACCATCTCCCGACTGATGGCGACCCTGTGTTATAAAGCGCTCAAAATACCCTGCCCATGTCTGGCGTGTCAGTGCGTCATCGTAAATATCAAATGATTCTGAGCGCGACAAACGCCGGTTTCTGATAGCATCCGAGAGATCGTCCGCTGATGATTTCACATCGACCGTTTCGCTTCTCAGAAGTTCTTCAACATAGGGCCGGACACTGTTGAGGATCTGGTTCGCTGCTGAAACCTTTCCATCGCGAAGATAAATATTCAGTTGGAATAGTGCCACCATTTCATGATCGGGAAAATCTGCCAGAAGCCTCTGGACCGTTTCAGCTTCACCGGAAAAGTCACCTTTGGCTCCCTGGATCCGTGCAAGCAACATTCCCAGAAAGGGGTCATCCAGATCGTGCTTATGAGATGCGATCAGGACCTGCGCTATATCCAGGCGCCCAGCACCATATTCGCCGGCAGCGATGATAAAATCAAACACGAGATTTCCGCCATGGCGATGGCGGTAGTACGGCGTGTTGATAAGTTTGAGCTTTTCCGGACGCACGACAAAAAATTGCGCAAACCTACTCAGGCAAGCTACTTTGTCGTTTTCATTATCAAACACACTTTGTAGCTGATTTATGTTTTGCTCAAACAGATAGTCGAGCGGAAGCAAACTTGCGAGGGCAACGGTGATTTGATCCGGACGCAACGCAGTGTCGGCCGGCTGAGTAACGACATCAATCTCTCCTTGAGGAACAACTTCATCTTCACCAAATTGAATTCCAATGCGGCGCAAGAAACTTGCCATGGATTAGTCTCCATTAATCTCGTTCATTTCCGACCTACAACTCTCCTTAGGGACACACAAGGGCTGAACACTTGATCTATGTGAATAGCCCCTAGATTTGCAGACGTCTATCATCCGTAGGATTTGCACGTCAGCAGAGAATGAGGAACGTGGGCGTCAGAAAAGCTTGGGGCTATTCAGTCGGCTGCTCGCCGCATACGCTCAATAAGTGGGTGGTGAAGGCCGGGAACACATCCCACGCCAGATGCCTCAAGGATTCGTTTCTTTTGAAATTGGCTGTCTTATTTTGTCCCAATTCATGATCAATTTCATGAACAGACGATTCGGAGAAACACTGTTGTTTTAAGTCCCAGTAAGCCGACGAGACAGCCGATGCGGGTTTCACCCCTCGGCTCTTTCTTTGATCCGCGGTTCGATCCGCCAATCCAGCAGCGCTTTTTGAAACGTCCGCAAACAGGAAGCTGATCAAATGCCCGCAGTTACAACCTATCCGAAAACCGGCGACGCCTACATCAACGGCGTTCTAGGGGATCGGAAATGGGCAGTCAGCGATTTTACCTACAGCTTTCCGGCCAGCGGATCCTACTACGCAGCAGGATATGGCTGGGGCGAGCCAACGGACAATTTTGGCGTTCTCAGTTCCACCCAGCAAGTGGCTTCTCGTGCAGTGTTTAACAACTTTGCTGCGGTCGCCAACCTCAGATTTACCGAAATTGCCGAAACCGCTACGCAGCACGCCGATCTGCGTCTGGCCATGTCCAATGCGCCCAGCACCGCCTGGGCCTACCTGCCAAGCAACGCGGCCGAGGGCGGAGATGCCTGGTTCAACAAGGGATCCGGCTATTACTCCAATCCCGTGAAAGGCAATTACGCCTACACGACTTTTCTACACGAAATGGGTCATGCACTCGGGCTGGAGCACACGCACGAAGCATACGCCATGCCGGTAGACCGCGATTCGATGGAATACTCGCTTATGAGCTATCGCTCCTATATCGGCGCGAGTGTGGGCAGCGGGTATGCCAATGAAAGCTGGGGCTATGCGCAATCGCTGATGATATATGACATCGCAGGCCTGCAACAAATGTACGGGGCGAACTATGCCACAAACAGCGGCAATACGACTTATACTTGGAGCCCGGCAACAGGCGAGATGTTCATCAACGGCACCGGTCAGGGCGCGCCCGGCGGAAATCGTATCTTTCAGACCGTCTGGGACGGTGGTGGCGTGGATACCTACGATTTCTCCAACTACGCCACCAATCTGACAGTCAATCTGAACCCTGGCGGATGGAGCACGACGTCCGCCACTCAGCTCGCGAAGTTGCACTATTACGGCACCGAGATTGCGACGGGCAGCATTGCCAATGCCCTGCTTTACAATGGCGACACACGCTCGCAAATCGAGCGGGTTATCGGCGGCTCCGGCCGCGATTTGATAATTGGAAACGATGCAAACAATGAGCTGTTTGGCGGAACCGGCGACGACAGGTTGTTTGGCGGCGCGGGAGCCGACCGCCTCTTCGGCGGGCCGGGCGCTGACAGCATGGATGGAGGCGATCGTTTCGACTATGCGGTTTACGATGAAGCCAGCTATGCTGGGTTCACGGCTTCGCTGCACTATGCCGGCTGGAACACCGGGGTTGCGGCAGGCGACAGCTACCTCAGCATGGAGGGGCTGATTCTCGGATTGAGCAACGACACGGGCTACGGCAACGACCTGGTCAATTACATCTACGGCAGGACCGGTAACGACACGATTTTCGGCATGGGAAACCAGGATTTCCTGTTCGGGGAAGATGGCAACGACAACCTCATCGGTGGCGATGGAAACGATCATCTTTTTGGCGGCGCAGGCGCGGATATACTCCAGGGCGGTGACGGCTTTGACTATGCGCGCTATGACGAAGCGAATTATGCAGGATTCACTGCGTCGCTCTCCACTCCATCGCTCAACAGCGGCGCTGCAGCGGGGGATCATTACGCTGATGTTGAAGGCCTCATCCTCTCCAGCGGCAACGACGTGGCCTATGGCAACGGCGAAGCCAACTACATCTACGGACGCGCAGGCAACGACACGCTTTATGGCCTTGCCGGCAATGACCATCTGTTCGGTGAAACGGGAGCCGACAGCTTCATCTTCAACACGGCACCCTCGGTTCGGAACACGGATGTGATAGGGGATTTCATATCCGGGGTGGATTCCATTGGCCTCCACCGACTTTACTTCGGAGCAGCAGATTCCGGTGACGGTACGCCACGATTGTTTCTAAGCGCCGCTGCAGAGACACTGGATGCCACTCTCTTGTTTGATACCAACAGCGAATTGTTGTTCTACGATGAAGATGGAGCGGGGCCGAACGCCGCACAGCCCTTCGTTTATCTGTCGAACGTCAACTACCTGACTGAATCGGATTTTTACTTTGTTTGAGCCAGGGCTGAGACGCTACCGGAACCGCAGGCCGATCGATCGGTGGGGACTACTTTTGCTATGAGGCCAGATCGGAGCGACGCGCCTTCAATTCGCGCAGACAGTCAGATAGGCAAGCGTATCGAGCCATTCCACCTGACCTGAGCCCCGAGATCCTTCCAGTTTTCCGGAAAGTTTTGGGTTTCTAATCTGGCCCTATGCGGTCTGTCTTTCCGTAGCCCATTTCATTCTGCCACGCCGCGCATTCAATCCATCGCGGTTCCAAACCAGGACATGTGCCGTTCCCCGAACCGCACGTCATTGCGGTACGCGCCGATGATGCGTGCCCTGCCGGGTCAACACCATGCATTCGGTGGGCCCCACCTCAAAGAGAATCGCGCAAGCGGCCAACCCAGCCCTTCTTGGCGGCGGCTTCCTCGCTCGGTGCGTCTTCCGAGGCCTGTTGCGGGCCAACGATCTCGCTGAACCTGGCGAAGAAATCGCCGGCCAGTTTCTTGGCCGTGCCGTCAATCAGGCGACTGCCGAGCTGGGCGATCTTGCCGCCGATCTCTGCCTTGACGTCATAATTGAGCATCGTAGCGTCGCCATCGGGCACCAGATCGACCTTCGCGCCGCCCTTGGCAAAGCCGGCCATGCCGCCAGAACCTTCGCCGCTGATGGTGTAGCCGTTCGGCGGATCGAGATCAGAAAGCGTCACCTTGCCGGTAAAGCTCGCCTTCACCGGGCCAACGCGCAAGGTCACCTTGGCATTCATCTCGTTATCCGACGTCTTCTCGATCGACTCGCATCCGGGAATGCACTGCCGCAGAACGTCCACATCATTCAGTGCGGCGTAGACCGCTTCGCGGGAGGCTTCGATGCGTTGTGATCCGTTCATTTCCATCTTGGTATGTCCTTGCCAGTGTGTGGGCCAGTGTGTGGGCCAGTGTGTGGGCCAGAGTGTGGGCCAGTGTGCGGGCCAGAGTGCGGGTCAGAGTGCGGGTCAGAGTGTGCGTTGGCCGCGGCGGCGGATTTCGATCATTTCAGCGACGATCGAAAACGCGATTTCGTCGGGCGTAATTGCGCCGATATCCAGCCCCGCCGGTGCGTGAATATTTTCGAGCTGCGTCGTCGGCACACCGAACTCAGACAGATCGGCCTTCAGAGCAGCTGCCTTTTTGCGCGAGCCGACAAAGGCGAGATATTTGGACGGCACCTGCACAGCCGCTTTCAGCGCGGCACTGTCGCCGCGACCCTGCGTGGCAATCACCACAAAGTCGCGCTCGCTGCCATCGGCGGGAACTGCATAACCGTCGATCAGACGATCGATTTCGCCGAAGCTTGCGTGATCGGCTTCCGGCGCGCAGATGGTGATGAAAAATCCCATCCGCCGGGCTAGGTCGGCCAGCGCGACGGCGACGGGTGACGCGCCGCAAATCAACAGGTTCGGTCTGGGCAAGACAGGCTCCACAAACACATCCATGGTTCCCTGGCTCGGGCACATGTTCTTGGCATAGATGATGCCTTCGTGCACTTCTCCGGGTTTGACCTGGTGTTCTGACAATTGCTCGTCAGGCTGGATGCTGACAAGCCGCGACTGGCCGTCGGCAAGGGCTTCGCGCGCGGCCTTGAGCACCGCGCCCCGGGCGCAGCCCCCGCCAATCCAGCCGTCGGTGATGGTCCCGTCCGCCAGGATCAGCGCCTTGGCGCCGGCCTTGGCTGCAGTCACCGAAACCGTGCGAACGACGGTCGCCAGCGCGAATGGCTCGCCCCTGGATTTGTAATCATTCATCAGATCCAGAATATCGGTCTGTTTTGGCATGATCATATCCTCGCCAGATAGGGTTCAAGAGCCTGGAGACTTTCCAGATTGTGGGCCGGCGCAAACAGGTCGATATGGGGCAGCGCCGCTTTCATGCCGGCGGCCTCCGGCGCATAGCCCTGCCAGCCAATCATCGGGTTGAGCCAAGCGATACGGCGGCAGCGTCGGCGCAGGGCCTGCATTTCGACACCCAGTTCTTCTGCCGGACCGGTGTCATAGCCATCCGAGACGATCATGACGCAGGTGCGCGAATGAATGCAGCGCCTAGCGTGCCAGCGATTAAAGGTGGCGAGGCTTTCGCCGATGCGGGTTCCGCCGCCGGTGCCCTGCGCCAGCAGCGACATGCGTTCCATTGCGCGCTGCGGATTGCGCTCTTTCAGCGCTGGCGAGATGTGGATCAGGCGGGTGTGAAAGACGAAGGCTTCGGCTTCGCGAAAACTGTCGAGAACGCCGTGCATGAAGCGCAGGAAAACAGCGGAATAGAGGTTCATTGAGCCTGAAGCGTCCAGCAGTACGACAAGGCGCAGCGGCTTGTCCTTGCGCTTTCGCCTGATCAACTCCAGCGGTGTGCCGCCATGGGCAATGCTCTTGTGAATGGTGCGCCGCAGATCGAGCCGCTGACCCGAGCGCCGTGCATGCATCCGCCGCGTCAGCCGCTCGCGCATGCTTTTCGCCAGACGCTCGGCGAGTTCATGTGCTTGCGCCAGATCCTCGGGTTGAGTGAGGTGGCGGAAGTCCGTTTTCGACAAAAGCTCGGTGCGTGACGCGCCTTCGCGTTTGGATTCTCCGGTCTCAGAAACCTCGCTCCCCTCCCCGCGCTCGACATGGTCGGCCTGATCGCTTTCGCCGAACCCGCGCTGACCAGCTGTCTGCGTCTGCAGCCCCGGAGGCGATTTCTGCGGCGCGCCTGAAATGCGCGTCGCAGATTTCATCCCGCGCTGCAGCCACCAGGCATCGAACAGCTCGTCAAATTTCTGCCAGTCGGACTGCCGGCTGCAGAACAGGGTTCTCAGGCCTGACCGAAGCCGCGATGGGCGTGCTGCATCATTGCTGGCCAAAATCGTCAGTGCATCACGGGTTTCAGCCAGGCCGACGATAAACCCGTTGTCGCGCAGGACCCGGGCAAAGCCGTTGAGCTTCGTCCGGGCCCCTGCCCCCAGCGGGTTTTCTGTTGCCAGCGCCAGGCTCATCTCAGGCCACCTTGCCAAGCAGGCGGTCGGAGACCTCGCGCGTCATGCGGGACTTGTCCTCTACTGTTTTGATCAGGCACATCAGTGTTTCATGCACCGCTTCGGGCTCATCACGCAGGTGGCGGATCTCGAGCCCGGCCAGCGTCGCTGCCCAGTCAAGTGTTTCGGCGACGCCGGGTGACTTGCGCAAGTCTTCCTTGCGGATGAGGCTCACCATGTTGGCGATCTGCAAGGCCAGATCGGTGTCAATGCCGGGCAGGCGCGACAGGATGATCCGGGCTTCGCGGTCGACGTCGGGATAGTCGACATAATGATAGAGGCAGCGACGGCGCAGCGCATCGCTGAGTTCGCGGGTACCGTTCGACGTCAGGATGACGCGCGGGATGCTGTTTGCGGTGATCGTCCCCAACTCGGGAATCGAGACCTGGAAGTCCGACAGCAGCTCGAGCAGAAACGCCTCGAATTCCTCGTCAGCCCGGTCGACCTCGTCAATCAGCAGAACCGGCGGCTTTTCCTGCCGGATCGCGGCCAACAGCGGCCGTTCCAGTAGATAGGCCTCGCTAAAGATGTGCTCCTCGATCGCTGAGGCATCTGTGCCTTCGCGCGCCTTGATGGCCAGCAACTGACGCTGGTAGTTCCATTCATAAAGGGCCGCGCTCTGGTCCAGTCCTTCGTAGCATTGCAGCCGGATCAGCCTGGTATCATGGGCCAGCGCCAGGGCGCGTGCCACTTCGGTCTTGCCGACGCCGGCTTCGCCCTCAAGCAGCAACGGCCGCTTGAGGCTTTGCATCAGCCATAGCGCGGTGGCCAGATCGCGGTCGGGAATGTACCCGACCGCAGCCAGTTGCGTGGCGACTTCTTCCTGTGGAATTTTCACCGGAACGTCCCCGAGCTTACGTATGCAGGCCGAGTTTCTCGCCGACCTTCCAAAGCCGCCATGCATCATGCGGCATCTGGATGTGACCGGCGCCAAGGAATGCATAGGCATCGTTGACGGCGTTGGAGAAGCACGGCACACCGCCGACATGCGGGCTTTCACCCACGCCCTTGGCCCCGATCGGGTGATGCGGCGACGGGGTTACGGTGTGATCGGTTTCCCAGTGTGGCGTCTCCACCGCAGTGGGGAGGAAGAAGTCCATGAAGGACGCGCCCATGACATTGCCGTACTCATCGTAACGGATCTCCTGCCCCATGGCGCAGGCAAAGGCTTCGGTGAGGCCGCCGTGAACCTGACCCTCGATGATCATCGGGTTGATGCGGGTGCCGCAATCATCCAGCGCATAAAAGCGCCGTGTCTTGGCGACGCCGGTATCGACGTCGATGTCCATGACGCAGAAATAGGCGCCAAACGGATAGGTCATGTTCGGCGGCTCGTAGTAATTCACCGCCTCCAGTCCCGGTTCCATGTTCGGCGGCGGTGCGTTGTAGGCAGCCCAGGCGATTTCCTTCATCGTCTTGAACTTTTCCGGCAATCCCTTGACCCGAAAACGGTCAACATCCCATTCCAGATCACCTTCGTGCACTTCCATCATGTGCGCGGCGATCATCTGGGCCTTGGCCTTGATCTTGCGGGCTGCCACCGCTGTTGCCGCACCCGCCACGGGCGTCGAGCGCGAGCCGTAGGTTCCAAGGCCGTAAGGTGCGGTGTCGGTGTTACCCTCCTCGATCATGATGTCGTCGGCGGGAATGCCGATTTCGGTGGCGATGATCTGGGCGTAAGTGGTCTCGTGGCCCTGCCCCTGGCTCTTTGTGCCCATGCGGGCGATCACCGAGCCAGTCGGGTGGATGCGGATTTCGGCTGAGTCAAACATGGCGATGCCGAGAATGTCACAATTCTTGGCAGGCCCTGCTCCGACGATCTCGGTGAAGAACGAGATGCCGATCCCCATCAGTTCGCGGGTTTCGCCGCGCTGGAAAGCCTCGCGTTTTTTCGCCTGCTCCTCGCGCAACTCCTTGTAGCCGATGGTGTCCATCGCCTTCTTCATGGCGGTGTGATAGTCGCCGCTGTCATATTCCCAGCCGAGAGCCGACTGGTAGGGGAACTGCTCGGGCTTGATGAAGTTCTTGATCCGCAACTCCGCAGCGTCCATGCCGAGTTTTTGGGCCAGAACTTCGACGGCGCGTTCAATGGCAAACACGGCCTCGGTAACTCGGAACGAGCAACGGTAGGCAACTCCGCCCGACGCCTTGTTGGTGTAGACGCCGTCAACGGCCAGATGCGCTGTCGGAATGTCGTAGGAGCCGGTGCAGATATTCATGAAGCCGGCAGGCCATTTCGACGGATCGGCGCAAGCGTCAAAGGCGCCGTGGTCGGCCAGTACGTGCACCCGCATGCCCAGGATCTTGCCTTCCTTGGTGGCGGCCAGCTCGGTGGTCATGTGATAATCGCGGGCGAACGATGTGGTGGAGAGGTTCTCCATCCGGTCCTCGACCCATTTGACCGGAACGCCAAGCACGATCGAGCCGACAACCGAGCAAACATAACCGGCATAAGCACCGACCTTGTTGCCGAATCCGCCGCCGATATCAGGCGCGATGACGTGGATCTTGTGCTCAGGCAGGCCCGAAATCAGCGAGACCACGGTGCGGATGACGTGCGGCGCCTGGAAGGTACCCCACAGAGTGAGTTCACCCTTGACCTTGTCGAAGGACGCCACCGACTGGCAGGTTTCCAGCGGCGAGGGATGGGTGCGGTGATCAACCAGCATTTCCTTGATGGTGACATCGGCATTGGCGAAGACCTCGTCGGTGGCCTCCTTGTCGCCGATCTTCCATTCGAAAATGTGGTTGGGATGTTTGCGCGGGCCGTGGGCCCCCTCCATCTTGTCCTGGATGTCTTCACGCAGGATCGGCGCATCGTCGTCCATCGACTTGAACGGATCGACAATGCACGGCAGCGCCTCGTAATCGACATCGACCAGTTCGGTGGCGTCCGAGGCGATGTAGCGGTCTTCGGCAATGACGAAGGCGACTTCCTGGTTCTGAAACAGCACCTTTTCCTCGGCCAGAACCGCCTGCACGTCGCCGGCCAGGGTCGGCATGTAATGCAGACCTAGTGGCTTGAGATCAGCAGCAGTCAGCACAGCGACCACGCCCGGCAGTGCCTTCGCACGGCTGGTGTCGATGCTCTTGATCCGCGCATGGGCGTGTGGCGATCGGACAAAATCGCCAAACAGCATGCCGGGCAATTTCAGGTCATCGACATAGCTGCCCTTGCCTTGTGTGAAGCGGACATCTTCGACCCGCTTGCGCTTGCAGCCCATGCCCTGGAGTTTTTCGGTGCGCTCGGCGCGATCCTGATCAATCTTGGTCTGGTCGTTCATTCTGCGGCCTCCTGAAACGGGGTCCCGTTGATCTTGGCTGCGGCATACTGGATCGCCTTGACGATGTTGACGTAGCCGGTGCAGCGGCAAAGATTGCCGGCGATGCCATTGCGAATTTCGTCTTCGGTCGGCGCCGGGTTCTCCTGCAGCAGACGCTGCGCCCGGATGATCATGCCGGGTGTGCAAAAACCGCATTGCAGGCCGTGCATCATGCGGAAGCCTTCCTGCAACGCGCTCAGCGTACCGTCGGCATTGGCGACCCCCTCGATGGTGGTGATATCGGCGCCGTGGGCCTGCACCGCGAAGGTCATGCAGGATTTCACCGACATGTCGTCCATATCGACGGTGCAGGCACCGCAATGGCCGGTGTCGCAGCCGATATGGGCTCCGGTCAGGTTCTGCTGCTCGCGCAGGAAGTGGATCAGCAATGTGCGCGGCTCGACCAGAGCCTCAACCTTCTTGCCGTTGATCGTCAGTTCGATATGCGATTTTGTCATTGAAATTCCCCCTCAACCTTTGGCGCGGGACTGAGCCCGCTCAACTGCGCGCCGCATCATGACGCCTGCCATCTTGGTGCGATATTCGGCAGGGCCGCGCATGTCGGAGGCCGGCTCGGTGATCGCTTCAGCGGCTGCCACGGCGGCGTCGACCGATGCCTTGTCGAGACTGGTGCCGACCAGCAGGGCTGCAGCATCGGAGGCCCAAAGCGGGGTTTCCGAGACGTTGGTCAGGCCGACAGAGGCGCTGGTGCAGGTGTCGCCATCCATGGTGATGACGACAGCCGCGGCGGCGGTGGCATAATCGCCAACCTTGCGCTTGAGCTTCTCGTAGGCATAGCCGTGTCCCGCTGCAGGAACCGGGATACGGACCGCAGTTACAATGTCACCATGCTCGAGCGAGGTGAAATAGGCGCCCTGATAAAAATCCCGGGCCGGGATGTCGCGGCTGCCATTTGTACCGGAAACGGAATAGGTTGCTCCCAGGCACATCATCAGTGCCGGCATATCGTTACCGGGATCGCCATTGGCGACATTGCCACCGAAGGTTCCCTTGTAGCGGATTTGCGGATCGGCGATCAGCTTTGAGGTTTCGGCGATGATCGGGAGACGCTGCTCGAGTTCGCTCGAACTGATCAACTCATACTGCGTGGTCATGGCGCCGATGACGATCTCGTTGCCTTCGACTGTAATGCCCTTGAGACCACCGATGCCGGAGAGATCGACGAGGTGTTCAGGCGACGCCAGCCGGGTCTTCATCAGCGGTATGAGGCTGTGTCCACCGGCTAGGATGTTTGCCTCCTCGCCGAGCCTGCTAAGCAAACCAACTGCATCTTCAACGGTTGCAGGGCGATGATAATCGAATGTACCTGGTATCATTCCAGCTCCTCCCAAAGCTTGCCAAATGAAAACCGTACATCAGTCCCGCAAAAGAGGGTTCTGTATTGATCGGTCTTCAGCAACTCACAGAAGAAAGGGAATCCGCGCCGAGCGAAACAGCCGACGCACACGATCACTGCATATTTTCACGAAATACGAGCTGCCCGCACGAACTGCGTCAATAGAGCTGACATAAATTCAGACGACGCCCGAGTGTTGGCTGGTCTGGTAAGCCGTCAATTCCTGTCGCAGATCAGCGACCCGAGCCCGGCTGATCGGCACTGTCCGGCGGACCGGTGAGTCGAGTTCAGCAACCGCGGCGTCACCCGATTTTTTCACCCGGCCAACATGCTCGAGATTGACGATGTAGCTACGGTGGGTCCGGTAGAATGGCGGCTTTGGCAGGAGCTCATAAATTTCGCTGATCGACAGCGAGCAGAAAAGATCATCACGCCCGTTGAAGACATAGGTGTAATGGGCGTTGGCATGCACCGAGATGACTTCGCTGGCGGCAATGTGAAAGCGGTTTCCATTCCTTTCGATGGGCAGGAGTATGGTTGAGAGTGCGTCTGCCAGCCCAGCTGTCTCGAGGGCAGCTTCTGGCGTGGCGCCCGCTTTTTCTTCGTGGCCGCCTTCAAGACCGTTTTCGCTGAATTCGTCCTCGCTCTTGTCCCCGGGATCATCCGGGTTCAACCCCATACGCTTGGGCACCAGTGTCAGCATGAATATGCCGGAAACGGCAAAGGCGACGATGCTGACGATCACGGCCAGGGTGTCGCTCGAGATGAACGATGTCGATGCCAGCTGGGAGGCCAGTGCGAAATCGAAGCTGGTACCTTCCATCGCAGAGTAATGCATGCCAGAGACCGCGCAGCCCAGAAACGTGGCGCAGAGAAAAAGTGGCGGCCGCCGCTCGGCCGAAAATGCCAACCAGAGCGCCAGGCCAGAGGCCGTCACCGCGATCAGGAAACTCACAACCACATAGACCGGATCATAGGTCAGTCGAGCACTGGAACGCAGCGCGATCATGCCGACGTAATGCATGATGGTGATGCCCACTCCCATCACACCGGCCGCAATCGCAAGCAAGCGCGGAGAACGCAGGCTTGCCAGATAAATGGCGATCCCCGTCACCAGCACGCACAGCAGGAAGGAGAGCAGCGTCGGCAGCACCAGATAATCGATTTGCGAGGTCATGGACATCGACAGCATGCCGATGAAATGCATGCTCCAAATACCCACCGCCAAAGTGATCGCCGACGCTGCAATAAGCAAGCGCCGGTTGAGTGCAAAGGCCCCCGGGATCTGTATCGCAAGGTTCAAGCCGACATAGCTGGCCTGGATGGCGACAATAACTGACAACGCAATCAGATACAGATTGTGATGCGCCACCATTACGGGTTGCCGCCGTTAGCTGGGCATGAAGCTTGTTCCAGGATCATGAAGCCATGCTAGCATAGTTCGGCTTTCGATTTCCATCTGCTCCAGATGCTGAAGGAGATTGATCGCCTCACGATCCGCTCGGCTGACCCGTGCCCTGCCGCAGATCAGATGACCACCATTGTCGGCGTCGAATGATCGTCAATCAGGATGCCGAGTGCACCTGCCCCCGGGGCAACGGAGAATTCCGCAATCTGCACGAAGCCGGCTGCGTCACCGGCCCCGTCCACATCGACTTCCAGAAAGCGGTCATTCATCTGCAGGCAATCCGCCTCATGAGCTGGAACCGCACTGGAACCGAGCAGAGCGGAGAGGTCGATCCGGTCTCCTTCGCCGAAATCATAATCGGCAATCAGGTCCCGGATCCCCAGACCGGCATCGTTCAACCCGCTGTCATCGAAGATGAAGCTGTCAGCTCCCGCACCGCCGGTCAGGGTGTCCCGGCCCAGTCCGCCGGCCAGAATGTCGTCGCCTGCGCCGCCAGAGATCAGATCGTCACCGGCAAGACCGGAGAGGGCATCAGCGCCGTCTCCGCCCGCCAGACTGTTGTCCTCGTCATCGCCGGTGATCGCCTGGGGGGCACCAGCGGCGCCGTCGCCCGCATCTTCGGCCATTGCGGCATCTGCGCCCAGGGAGAGCGAACTGTAGACGAGACTGACCGCTGGCGCCGGGGCGTTGTCGGCGCCGGTGACTGTCAGCGTCACCGTCGCCGTATCCGTGCCGCCATTGCCGTCGGAGACAGTGTAGGTGAAGGTATCGGTCGCGGTCTCGCCCTCGTTCAGCGCCTGAAGCGTGGCTGAGCCGGTCGGATCATAGCTGATGCTGCCAGCATTGAGGGTAACGCTGGCACCGCTAGCGCTGGTGGCCGAGACCGACGAGACCGTCAGCGTGTCGCCATCGGCATCGGTGTCATTGGCCAGAAGCACGGCCGGGTCGATCGAAGCCGCCGCATCGGCCGCATAGGCGGCAGGCTTGCCGAACACGACATAGGTCTCGCCGGATAAGCTGCCGTTCGGATCGGCGCTACGGGCCCCGACGAGAATGTCTTCGATGCCGTCGCCATTGACATCACCCGCAGATGAAACCGTAATCCCGCTGTAATCACCCGAATCAATGCCGTTGAGCACGAAGCCGTTGCTGCCATCAAGGCCTGACAGTTCCAGGCTGGCGCTGAACCCGGCATCGCTGCCGAACACCACATAGGTCTCGCCTGAGTAGTTGCCGTTCGGGTCGGCCGATGCGGCCCCAATTAGAATGTCGTCGATGCCGTCGCCGTTGACATCACCAGCGGAAGAAACCGACCAGCCGCTGTAATCGGACGTATCAATACCGTTGAGCACGAAGCCGTTGCTGCCATCAAGGCTTGACAGTTCCATGCTGGCGCTGAACCCGGCATCGCTGCCAAACACCACATAGGTCTCGCCGGATAAGTTGCCGTTTGGAGCTGCCCTATAGGCCCCGATCAGAAGATCGTCGATGTCGTCTCCATTGACATCACTGGACGCCGAAACCGAATGGCCGCTGTAATCAAACGAATCAATGCCATTGAGCACAAAGCCGTTGCTGCCATTCAGGCTGGAGAGCTCTATGCTGGCGCTGAACCCGGCGGTACTGCCGAACACCACATAGGTCTCGCCGGACGAGGTGCCATTCGCATCGGCGCCATTGGCCCCGATGAGAATATCGTCGATGCCGTCGCCATTGATGTCACCTGCCGATGATACCGATCGGCCACTCCCATCACCCGCATCAATTCCGTTGAGCGCGAAGCCGTTGCTTCCATTCAGGGCCGCCAACTCGAGGCTGGCACTGAACCCGGCATCGCTGCCGAACACCACATAGGTCTCGCCGGATAAGCTGCCGTTCGGGTCGGCCTGATAGGCCCCTATGAGAATATCATCGATGCCGTCGCCGTTGACGTCACCCGCAGATGAAACCGAATACCCGCTGCGATACTGCGCATCAACTCCGTTGAGCGTGAAGCCGTTGCTTCCATTCAGGCTGGAGAGCTCGAAGCTGGCGCTGAACCCGGCACCGCTGCCGAACACCACATAGGTCTCGCCGGACCCGGTGCCGTTCGGGGAGGCCGATTCGGCCCCGATGAGAATGTCGGAGATGCCGTCGCCATTGACGTCACCCGCAGATGAAACCGACCAGCCGTTGTGATCACCGCTATCAATGCCGTTGAGCACGAAGCCGTTGCTGCCATTGAGGCTGGAGAGCTCTATGCTGTCGCTGAACCCGGCAGTACTGCCGAACACCACATAGGTCTCGCCGGATAAGCTGCCGTTCGGGGAGGCCGATGCGGCCCCAATGAGAATGTCGTCGATGCCGTCGCCGTTGACATCACACGCAGATGAAACCGAAATGCCGCTGTGATCACCCGAACCAATGCCGTTGAGCACGAAGCCGTTGCTGCCGTCCAGGCTGGAGAGCTCGAAGCTTGCCGCGAAGGCCTCGCCCCTCAACACGTCATCCGCCACCACCGGGACCGCGTTGGAAATGTCATCCGCGCCGGTGACCACCAGCGTCGCCGTGTTGGCGGTTGCAGCCGTGCCGTCGCTGACATCGTAGCTGACCGTCACCGTGCGGTTCTGGCCCGCGTCCAGCCCGTCGCCGAACTGGTCCGGATCGATGGAGATGGTGCCGTCGTCATTGTCGGTGAAGACCACCGGATTGCTCTGGTCATCAGTCACAACAATACTGATCGCTGACAGCGTGTCGCCATCCACATCGCTCTGGCCTGTCAGCAGATCAATGCTCTGAAGCGCATCGTCCTCACTCACCGCACCCGCATCGATGGCGGACACAACTGGCGCATCATTGACCGGGGTGACAGTAACATTGACGGTCTCGATGTCGGTGGAGAAACCGGTGCTGCCGCCATTGACGGTGGTGTCTGCACGGCTGCCCTGGCTGCCGCTGCCGCTGGAGAAATCCCAGGCGCGGAAACTCAGAGCGGCTCCGGCGTCGCCATTGTAATCGGCATTGGGAACAAAATAGAGCTGATCTTCGGGACGCAGCAGCAAGGCGCTGGTCTCTGACACCGGCCCGGGCCAGCCATTGATCTCTCGCCAGGGGGTACCCGCGATCGAGACATACCAGGTGCCGTTGGTGTCGTCGGCTCCGGTGATTGCCATGCAGGCGATGTAGCTGTCGACATCACTCATGTTGTCCAGGCCACCGGCCTGAGAACTCAGATCGAGCAGCTCGGAGACGGCATACCCGGTGCCGCTGCCGACCGTGGGAAGACCGCTGTCCTCGGCCACCGTGATGACCAGATCCGGTGATGTATAAAGTACCGGCGCATCGTTGACGGGCGTGACCGAGATCGAAACCTGATCGAAATCCGAGTTGTAGGGTCCCGAGCCGGTGTTGTTCTGATCAAAGGTGGAGATCCGCAAACTGTCGGGGCCGGTGTAATTGGCGTTAGGCTGATAGCTTACGCCCGCGCCCAGCGCGGCATTGATGTCGGCGATGGTTCCGGTGATGGTCAGCGCCCCGCTGCCATTGCTGCCGGCGGTAAAGCTCAGCCCACCCGTCTGCGACAGCGTCAGCGTGCCGTGATCGACCCAGAGCTGGACCCGGA
>Ga0209344_10002381_pt1 | contig 21088 bp, 18 predicted proteins | sample Cruoilmetagenom6_FD_187293 | JGI IMG/M metagenome (GOLD analysis project Ga0209344, IMG submission 187293) | Oil polluted marine microbial communities from Coal Oil Point, Santa Barbara, California, USA - Santa Barbara Oil Seep Sample 6 (SPAdes)... | ecosystem: Environmental > Aquatic > Marine... | reverse complement strand
TTATTATCAAAAAAATTTGAAGTTAATTCTTTATTACTATTTAAATAATATTCAATACAACTTTCAACATTTCCATTAAATGCAACCTCTCCATTTTCTAGTATTATTCCTCTACTACATAATGCTCTAACACTCGCCATATTATGACTAACAAAAAGTACGGTTCTTCCTTCGCCTTTGCTTACATCTTGCATTTTACCTATGGCTTTTTTTTGGAACTCGGCATCGCCTACTGCCAATACTTCATCTACAATTAAAATTTCGGGTTCGAGGTGGGCGGCTATGGAAAAACCTAAACGTACGGTCATCCCAGAAGAATAACGTTTTACAGGAGTATCTATATACCTAGAAACACCCGCAAATTCTACTATCTCCTCCAGTTTAGCACTTATTTCTTGTCGGCTCATCCCCATTATGGTTCCATTCATGTAAATGTTTTCCCTTCCTGTCATTTCCGGATGGAAACCTGTTCCTACTTCTAACAAAGAAGCTATTCTCCCCTTAGTTTTTATTGCTCCTGTTGTAGGGCTGGTAACTTTAGAAAGTAGTTTTAACAAGGTAGATTTTCCTGCTCCATTTTTTCCAATAATTCCTAATACTTCACCTTTTTCTACTTCAAAATTAATGTCTCTTAATGCCCAAACATATTCAGAATTTCCTTTGCTTGTTCTATCGTTGCTTTCTCCAATTTTTAAATAAGGATCTTCTTTACCTCTCATCAAATGCCACCATCGGTTGATATCGTGGCTTATGGTGCCTGTCCCAACCTGTCCAAGCCTATATTGCTTAGATAAGTTTTCAACTTTTATGGCTATATTTTTACTCATTTATTTATTAATCGTTATTTGTTAATCGTTCCTTCATTGCGAGCTTTCCATCATGTCCGTCATTGCGAGTGAGGCACGAACGAAGCAATCTGTTTATTCTGAACTCCCAACCAACAGATTGCTTCAGCTTCTACACTCATCCCAACGCAAGGCTTCGCAATGACGATATGGTGAGGCTTTGGTCTTCCAACCTCAAACTTCTATCCCTTACACTGTATCCATAAATTTTCTTTCTGTTTTATTAAAAACCAATGTGCCTATACTCACAATAAAAAAAGCAAATACTGTTGTGTAGATTAAATTATTCCAGCTAAAACTACCCGAACCTAAGATTCCATACCTAAACGTTTCTATTATAGATGTCATAGGATTTAATTCTATAATCCAACGATATTTATCGGGCAAAGAAGACAGCGGATAAATTACCGGTGTAGCATACATTAATAACTGCACTCCAAATTGTAATAAAAAAACTAAATCTCTGTACTTAGTAGTTAAAGAAGTAATGATTAACCCAAACCCTAAACTTATTGCTGCCATTAATAAAATAAGCAATGGTAATAGTAATAATTGAATATTGATATCTATTTGGTAAGATAGAAATAAAACATAGTAGGCTAAAATAACCAAAAAAAGCAAAAACTGAATACTTAATTTAAGTAAGCTAGAAGTTATTATAGACAATGGTGTAATTAACCTAGGAAAATAAACTTTACCAAAAATATTTTGATTGTCTTTAAAAACTGTGGCTGTTTTATTAAAACATTCTGCAAAGTAATTCCACAGAATTATACCCGACATGTAAAAAAGAATTTTAGGAGAACCATCGGTAGATAGTTTGGCTACATTACCAAATACAAAAACATAAATGGTGGTAGTAAAAATAGGCTGAAGAAAAAACCAGATTGGTCCTAAAATAGTTTGCTTGTAAAGTGTAACAAAATCTCGCTTAACAAACATGATAAGCAAATCTCTATATTTCCAGATTTCTTTGAAATCTATAGCAAACAAGCTTTTTTTAGGTGAAATTATATTATCCCAGTTCTCCTCGCTATGCATACTTTCAACTAATTATTTTTTAAATTTATTAAAAAATGTTTTTTTTCTAACCTCATCATCACCATAATAAGCTCCCCCACCATAACCGTAACCATAACCGTAACCATAGCCATAACCATAATTATAACCATACCTGTAGCCTATACGCTGTTCTTTTAAATCATTTACAACAATTCCAACATTAGCCACTTTTTTATCTACATACAATTGATTAATTAATTCTAACTGACTTTTGTTGGTATATCGTTGTCTTACAACGTACAAGTTCACATCAGAATACTGCGTTAAAATCATAGCATCGGTAACTAAACCAATTGGAGGGGTGTCAATTATAATAATGTCATAAAGTTGCTGTGCTTCTTTAAAGAATTCAGCCATTTTATCCGTTTCTATTAATTCAGAAGGGTTAGGTGGTATTGGACCCGAAGAAATTAAATATAGGTTTTCTTGTTCTGTTTCTTGAATCACCTCTTGTAAAGAAGCTTTCCCTATTAAGTAGGTAGATAAGCCTAAGGAGTTTTTAAGGTTGAAATCATTAAAGATTTTAGGCCTACGTAAATCCGCACCAATTATTAATGTTTTCTTACCGGAAACAGCATAAGCAGAGGCTAAATTAATAGAACAAAAAGTTTTTCCTTCACCACTAATGGATGAAGTAATAAGTATGGTAAAAGTTTGTTGTTGTTTAGTAATGTAATTAATATTGGTTCTCAACGACCTAAATGATTCTGCCACAATAGATTTAGGATGGTCTATCAACACTAAATTACCAGCTGTTTTGGTGTGTCCTATGGTAGCAAAAATAGGAATAGTAGTTACCGATTCTATATCACCTTTTTCCATTATTTTGGTATTAAAAAGGAAAAGTAACAATACTATTAAAAAAGGAATAACTAAGGCTACACCAATATTTAAGGTATAAACACTACTACTATTAATACCGGCATAAGAAACAGTGTATTTACTCGCAGGCTCCAACACTTTAGCTTTAGGCACGTTAGAGGCTTCTGCCATAGCAGCTTCACTTCTTTTTTGTAATAAATAGTTGTAAAAATCATTATTCAAATTGTATATTCTATTGATTCTAGTATATTCCGACTCAATAGTTGGTAATTCACCAAGTTTATTATCAATAGTTAGTAATTGTTCTTTTAATTGATCTAAGGTAAACTTGGTTTGCATCAATTTCGATTCAATATTAGCCGCAAGAATTTGTTTGGTAACTTTAATTTGCCCAAGTAATAACTTATAAGCTGTACTGCTATCACTTGCTTGGGTTTCCATGCGTGTTTTCCTAGTATATAACGACATCAATTCTGTAATGGAAACATACAGTGGATCTCTAATCCCTACACCTATCACATTTGGGATAAACATTTTACTTTCATCTGAGCTTTCTAAGTTTTTTATTAACTCTGTATAAAAATTATACTCAAACTGGGTTTCTAAAAACTTTTGTTCTAAAGCATTAGATTGAGGTATATAAGTATTGGAATTAATTTGAAGTTTTTCATTGTTATTACCTAATTTAAAAGACTCCATTTTGTTTTCGGTAGCTCTTAAATCGCTAGAAATGTCCTTTAACTGTTCATCAACAAATCTAATGGTATTAGTAGCGATTTCACTACTCTCTTTCTTTCCATTTTCTATGTAATATTTCATCAATGCATTAATAAAATCAACTTCTTTATCTATTGTTGGTCCTACTAAACTGAATTTCAAAATAGACGACTCCATAGGTTCTGTTTCCAACCCAATACTGCTTTGATACACTTTTGCCAAAGAATTCAAATCATTAATGGTAAAATAAAGTAATTTCTCTTCTGTTCTGCCTTGTTGATAATTTTCTGTTAAAGTAATCCTAGTTTTAATACCATTTAAATCCACCCATTGATTAAAAGGAAAAATTTGCTTGTTTTCAAACTCTTCGTTGTTGGCTACAGAAAAAGTAGATTGGTCTTCTACTTTTAAATAATATGCAGTTTGTAATTGATCTATTATATTAGAATCTAACTCAACCTTAAATGGTGATGATTTATATAGTTCGGTAGTTTTAATATTACCTATGTCATAATAAAAAACTCTAAAATCAAGTTCATCTAAAACGGCACGCATCAAGTTATATGAGGAAATAATACCTACTTCATTAACCAGTCTATTTCTGGCACTAACCAATTCCATCCCTTTAATAAAATATTCTTCTCCCCATGCAGAGAATTCATCTTTTAACAAAGTTTTTCCATACGTTTTATATACAGGAACACTATACCTAACAGTATAATAACTTACCACCCAACCGATAAGTAATGATATAACAAACAAATACCAATATTTCAGCATTCTTGCTCCTAAAGCTTTAAAATCGAAGCTTTCTATTACATTTTTAGGTTGGTTATTTTCCATTCTTTATTACAGTCTGCTTTTTAATAGGTTGACAAAAATAGTTTTTTATTCGTACAAACTAAATGTTAAATCAACAAACTGAGTTAATTTTAATAATTTTGTTCTCTATTAAAGTAAATTTATTATGTCCATTCTTAAAAATATATCTAAACAAGACCAGTTTATAGCTTTGTTTTTACTCAAAGCTATTATCTTATATCTTGTATGGTTTCTTGTTTACGATAATTGGCTACTAAAGGATGGTTTGGTAGATGATTTTTTAATTAGTCATTTAGTTAGTGCTACTGAATTTATTTTAAACCTAATGGGATATGAGGTGTTTACCTACAATGATGCTGTTGGTGTTGATGGTACTCATGGTGTATTAATTGGGGCACCTTGTAATGGCTTAAGTTTATTTGCCCTTTTTGCCGGATTTATTATTATCTTTCCTGGTAAATTAAAATATAAATTAATTTACATTCCACTTGGTTTATTGGCCATTCATATACTTAACATACTTAGGTTAGTAGCATTGGCTATTGTGGTTGTTTATAAACCTGAAAGTTTAGAGTTTAATCATAAATATACTTTTACTGTAATTGTTTATGCTTTCATCTTTGCCTTTTGGATGATATGGGTAAAGAAATTTGCTCAAAGAAAATAATTATCACTTCTAAATGCAAGCAAAAAAAACATATCAACAATTCATAACGGGCTTGTTCTTATTGTTTATTTTTCTTATTGGATATCTCAGAGAAGCTATGTTTTTGGTTATTAATGCTGTTTATGAGAAAAAAGAATTTCCTTATAATTCTGCTTATATAACTCCTCCAGATTTTTTATATCAATGGAGTGATACTACATTGCTTTATTTAAAATGGGGGTTAACATTGTTCTTTTCCCTTATTTTTACAGGACTTACATTATGGCTAATCCATTATTATTTTAAAATAAAAAAATATAATCAATTCACGATACTAATTTATGGAACACTTATCCTTTTTGCTGCGATAATCAGTATCATTGGTATTATCATCAATAGCTTTGACAATGTTTATACCCTCAGTCGTTTTGTGATAGGATTGGTTCAATCCCCTTTAGTTTCTTTAGTATTATTTACCTTATTTTATTTTATTTCAAGTCAGCATAAAACTAAGCACGCTTAAAAAAATTATTCAATGTTATCATAGAAAGAAGTATTTATTTTTTATATTCATCTCTATGATTTAAAATATTTACTTTTTCAGTTGTAAAATCGTAGGAATAATAGTTAATTTGTTTTTAAGTTAAATTACTATTTTATTACCTTGATGAAACCACTATGAATAAACTCTTATCACACAAAAAAGATGATTCTTTAGGGAGTTTTATCTGACCTACAAAAAAATAATCAGATAAAACGACCATAAGTAAAAGTTTCTCACACAAAAAAAATGATTATAAAGGAGTTACATATGACAAATAAAAAAATAATAAATATAAACATATGAAATTACTCCTAATGCGTTTACTGAATAAAATTGGGCTGCTTCAATATTTGATATTCAATGTTGTTATTCAAATTTATTCTACTAAATTTATAATTCCCTTAATTAAAGGAATTGGCCTTAAAAACATTATTACCACTGAGCCATGGATGGTCAATTTATTACAAAAACTACTGCATATTACTAATGAGGGTATTTTTATTGATGTTGGGGTAAACATAGGACAAACCTTATTAAAGTTAAAAGCAGTTAACAAAGAAATGACTTATGTTGGTTTTGAACCCAATCCTTCCGCAGTATTTTATACTAACGAACTAATAAAAGCTAATCGTTTTAAAAACACCTCCTTAATTCCTGTTGGATTGAACAATAAAACTGAAGTGTTAACACTCAATATATACAACAGTAGCGATGTAGATCCCTCAGCATCTATTTTAACCGAATTTAGACCTTCTCAGAAGATTGTTCAAGAAATAAACATTCCAGTTTTCAATGTAAATGAATTAAATAATTTAAAACCAACACTTGAAAAAGTAAGTATCTTAAAAATAGATGTTGAAGGAGCTGAATTAGAAGTACTTCAGAGTTTAGAAACAATTATAAAAATTGCTACTCCTTTTATTCTCATGGAAATTCTTCCTGTTTATAATACTGAGAATAGGTATAGAATTGATCGTCAAGAAAAAATAGAAATACTACTTTCTCAACTTGATTATAGTATTTATAGAATAATTAAGTCTAAATCTATTAGCTTTGAGAGAATTGAATCAATAGAAGTTCATAGTGATATAGATAAATGTGATTATATTTTTGTTCCTAATAACAAAGTAACAGCTTTTAGCAACTTACCAAAATGAGTGATTTAAAATTTCAACAATGTGGCAAAACAGTAATGGATAATATTGCTGATCCATACATCACTTTTGATGAAAAAGGAATATGTAATTATTACTATGAATATTTTGAATTAGAAAAAAAACACGTAAAAAAAGGAGAAGAAGGAAAAGCATTTTTTAATCAAAAAATAAATACTATAAAGGAGTCTGGTAAAAACAAACCATATGATTGCATTTTAGGTTTAAGTGGCGGAGTTGACAGTTCTTATTTAGCTTATTTAGCAAAAAAAGAAGGATTAAAACCTCTAATAGTACATTTTGATAATGGTTGGAATTCTGAATTAGCCGTTAAAAACATTGAAAATATTGTTTCCATTTTAGGTTTCGATTTATACACTTATGTTATTAATTGGGAAGAATTTCGTGATTTACAGATTGCCTACTTAAAAGCATCTGTAATTGATATTGAAGCTATTACCGACCATGCGATTAGAGCCACATTGTTTAAATTAGCAGCCAAACATAAAATTAATTACTTTTTAAGTGGATTTAACATTGTGACTGAAGCTATTTTACCGAAAGCATGGGTTTTTAATAAATCTGATGCTAAGAATATTAAAGATATTCATAAAAAATTTGGTAACACTCCTTTAAAAACATTTCCCTTCATAACTGCTTTTGACAAGCGCTATTATTCTATGGCATTGAAAATAGAATCTGTTCCTTTATTAAATTATATTGAGTATAATAAAGAAAAAGTTAAAGAGATTTTAATAAAGGAATTAAACTGGAAAGATTATGGTGGTAAGCACTACGAATCAGTTTGGACAAGATTTTATCAAGGATATATTTTACCCGAAAAATTTAAGGTAGATAAACGTAAAGCTCACCTTTCTACCCTTATTTGTTCTGGTCAAATTACAAAAGAAAAAGCTTTAGAAGAACTAAATCAACCTATTTATGATAAAGAACAGTTAATTATTGATAAAGAGTTTGTTTTAAAAAAATTAGATTTAGATGAAAGTAGTTTTAACCAACTAATGAAACTACCGATTAGAAAACATACAGATTTTGAAACAGAATCTTATTCTTTTTTTGATAAATATCCTTTATTAAAGCCTTTTAAAGGAATTTATAATACTATTAAAAAGAAATAAATCTTGAGTCGATTTAAATTTGAAAATAAAACCATTCTTATCCTTTCACAACAAGATTGGGGCATCAACATGCTTTCCAAACATCTTTATGCTAAAGAGTTAAGCAAAAACAATAATGTTTATTTTATATTTACCATTCCTCAAAAACATCAAACTGAAAATGTTATCATAAAAACTTTATCCTCCACCCTTCACTTAGTTTATCTTAAGAAAAAAGTAGTTGGAGTAACTCGTCTTCCAAGCTTTTTAATTGACTTCCAAACAAAAGTAATTATTAAAGAAATTCTAGCAACATTAAAAATAAAACAACCTGATATTGTTTGGAGTTTTGAGCAATCAAGATTTCAAAATTTGAAACAATTCAAAGCAAAATATAGTATTTTTCATCCAGTAGATTACATTTTACAAGCTAAACAATTTTTACCTAAAATTGCTAATAGTGCTAATATTGTCCTTTCTGTTTCAGAAAAAATATTAGATTCTATTCAAACAAGTACACCAAAATATTTTATCAATCATGGCGTTGACGAATCTTTTTTTTCTAAAACAAAACTAACTTCTCCTCCCCCATTTATTAAGAAAGATAAAACTAATGTGGGATATGTTGGCAATCTCCAAATGAAATTTATTGATTGGAAAAACTTAATCAAAACAGTTGAGGAAAATGCTACACTAAATTTTATCTTTATAGGTCCTCATAGTAATTCAAATTTAGGAGGGAAAATAGAACATGCTGAACTTATTAAATTAAAATCACTTAAAAACACTCACTTTACAGGAGCTATGGATAAAAAATCTTTAATAGAAATTTTATCTTTTTTTGATGTTTTTTTGTTGTGTTATGACCATATTAAATTTCCCATAGAAGTTTCTAACAGTCATAAAATTTTAGAATATCTAAGTACCGGAAAGGTGGTAGTGTCAAACTTTATTTCAACTTATAAAAACTCTGATTTACTAGAAATGATTGATGATAATGAAAAGTTTTCGCAAAAATTAAAAGAAGTAACTTCGCAGTTAGAATTTTATAATTCACCTAAAAAAACTAAACAAAGAATAACTTTTGCAAAACAAAACAGCTATAAAAAACTATTACAAGCTATAGAAGAAAAATTATCTTAAAATGACTAAGAAAAGAATTTTAATTATATTTGGAACACGTCCTGAAGCAATAAAACTTGCTCCATTAATTTACGAGCTAAAAAAAAATACATCTCAATTTGAAACTACTATTTGTGTTACGGGTCAGCATCGTGAGATGCTTGACCAAGTGCTACATTTTTTTAATATTGAACCTGATATTGATTTAAAGTTAATGACTCATAACCAGTCTTTAGCTGAATTAAATGCTAAAATTCTTTTAGAAATAGATAACTTATTAAAAAATAATAGTTTTGACTATGTAATTATACAAGGGGATACTACAACAGTGTATTCCTCAGCTGTGGCAGCTTTTTATAATAAAGTAAAAATAATACATATAGAAGCGGGTTTGAGAAGTTATAATTTTGAACATCCTTTTCCTGAAGAATTTAACAGAAGATCCATTTCTTCATTTACAGACTTCAATTTCGTTCCCTCTAAACAGGCTGAACAAAATTTACTCAAGGAAAATATTTCAAAGAATAAAATTTGGAATGTTGGAAATACTGTTATTGATGCTTTAAAATTCACTTTGAATGTAGTATCTAAAGAAGAAAATACTTTTTATCAAACCTTCAAAGAAATAAATTTTGATAAAAAAATCATACTTGTAACAGGACATCGTAGAGAGAACTTTGGCACCCCATTACAAAACATATGTGAAGCTTTTATTGAAATTACTGACAACCATGAAGATGTTCAAATTGTGTATCCAGTTCATTTAAACCCTAATGTACAAGGTATAGTTCAGTCTATGCTTAAAGATAAAAAAAATATTGTTTTAATTCCTCCTCTTCCTTACCAACAAATGATATGGTTAATGAATAAATCAAGTTTTATCATTACAGATTCAGGAGGAATTCAAGAAGAAGCTCCTGCTTTAGGAAAACCAGTTTTAGTTACAAGAGAAACTACCGAACGAAAAGAAGTAGTTGAAAGTGGAAACGCTATTATGGTAGGATATGACAAAGAAAAAATTATTCATTATTCTAAATCACTTATTGAAAACAAAGAATTTTATAATAAGATGAGTTCTTCTTCAAATCCATATGGTAATGGAACTACTGCTAAACAAATTGTAGAAATCTTAACCCAATATGACAAATAAAAAGCTAAAAATTTTATTCATTCCTGCTGATAATATTAAAGCAAATATTTCCAGATCATATTATTTTGCTAAAGGTTTAGCTAAATATAGTGATTTGTATTTTTTAACATGGAACGATTATAGATCTATAGAATGGCTAGGAGGAAAAAAATCAAAGTTGAATACCATTAAATGTTTTTTAAGTTCTTTTTTTGTCAGTTATAAACTATATAAAAATAATAACGAAGATTTTCAACGAGTAAAAAGTTCTGTTTTTATTGATGCAATAATTGGAAGGTTAATTGGAAGAGTTAACGCCAAAAAAATTATGCGAAAACATAATTTAAAGTCATTAAAAAAAATAATTAATAAAATTAATCCTGATGTTGTATTTTATTCTGACGCCTGTTATTTTTTTCCTGCTTTTGACAATGCTAGTTTCACTCAGGTGATAGATATTCAAGATGATATCGATTGGAGTAAACTTCCTGTCAATCTTCAAGAATATGAAAAAAAATATAGATTAATCCAATACAAAAAAGTTGACATTCACTATATAGTTAGTAAAAATGCTTTAGAGAATGTCACAAAAAACATTGGCACCTTTCCCTTTAAGGTAATTTATAATGGCTCTGATTTTAAAGAGATTCAAAAAGATTTTTCAAAAGAAATTAATGATGTCAAAAATAAACTCAACCTTCATGACAAGTATATTATAACCCATATAGGAAGTGCTACATGGGTTGATCCTGTTTTTACTGAAAAATTATTTAGTTCAATTTGGGAAAAAGATAAATCAATAGTTTTAATACTTGTAGGTAGTATGAAAAAAATAAACTTGCCGAATGTTATAAATGTTGGGATGGTTTCTGCAAATAATTCATATACCTATTATAGATTGACAGATTTGGGTTTACTTTTAAAAGATTCAAAAAATTCTAACTTTTTATACAACTCAGTTCCTCTAAAAAATATACAATACGCAACTGCTGAAAAACCAGTTATTTCTTTTCCAATCCAATGGTTAGAAAATGAAAAATTTAATAATACTAGAATTATTAAAAATACTGATCCTGAGAAATGGTTAATCGAAATTCAAGATATTAGAAGTAATTTTAAATGGTCAGAAAAAGATACTATTCAATGGAAAAAATATGACTGGGAAATCATCTGCAATGACATGTTTAAAGAAATAGAAAAGAATTTAAAATCCTAATTAAATGATTTTAAACCTCAATAAGTCTTTTAAATGGTTCTTCATATTATCACTAATATGGATATTAATTGATGGTATTCCCAGAAAGTGGTTTTTATACGAATTAGCAGGTCCTCTATTTTTTGTTAAGTATATTCTTTTCAGTATTACCTACGGTTTATTTCTTCTTTCTAAATACTCTATTCCTAAGCCAAAACACTTATACCAATTTTTAATACTATTTTTTGTCATTATATGCATAATTGGTTTTTTTAATAATAGATTAAACAACCCAATAATGGTAAGTATAGTTGGTGTAGTTATTCATTTATTGTTCCTTCCATTAATCCATATAAATCAATTTTTATTCAAATCGTTAAATTCAATTATGTTATTAGCTAAAATAATTGCTTTTATTAGCTTTCCTATTGGTATTCTTGGCGCAATACAATACTATTTACCTGTTGATCATATCTTAAATGGATTTACCAATGACGACCAATTAATTGCAAGAGCTGCCGGTTTCACAAGAGTTTCTTCTATTTTTTCATTTATGAAAATATACAATGCTTATTTATTATTTAGTATCACTTTTTTAATGGGTATTATGTTAATTAAGTTATTAAGGAATGAAAAAATAATACTATATATTGCTGCTATGCTTATATTAATTATTAATATGTTTATGACTGCGTCTAGATTACCAATAATGTTAATGGGTATTAACATTTTCTTATTTGGCTGTTATGTATTCTTAAACTTTGTAAACCTTAGAAAAACTGTTTCTATAGTTTTTACACTAGGATTTATACTGGCTTTAACTTTATATTCGACTACTAACCTATTTAAAAACCCCGTAGATTCTACTATCAATAGATTCGAAAGAGCAGAGTCGAAACATAGAGGAGAAAGTACAGGTTTTACTGATGTGCAACTCAGGTTGCAAGATCGTGTAGATATTTTTAAATTTAGTGATAATGCTGGTTGGTTAGGGTATGGTATTGGAATGACTTATCAAGGTGCTCAAAGTATTATTAAAAACCCTATTCCTTTTTATTTTGAAGAAGAAGGAGAAAGATTGGTTTTAGAATTTGGAATTATTGGAGGTATTATAGTTGTATTAATGAGGTTGTTTATTTTTATTTTCTCTCTTAACATATTAAAGTGGTGTAAAAACATTGAAATTAAAATTTTATTAACTTCGTTAATTTTCCTTATTGTTCCTCCTGTTTTAACCATACAAATGACCACCTTCAGTTATATGGAGAACTTTTTTTATTATTTTACCATAGGATTGATATTCGCTTTATATAAAATCCAACAAAAAGAACTCATTACAAAAAAATGAAAATCCTTTTTTTACATAGATCAAAACATTTTGGGTATAGTTTTGAAGAACTCTTTACTACTATTAAACAAAATTTATCTAACTGTGAGATAAAAGATTTTTATGATAAAACCTATCCTTCTTTTTGGAAAAACCTAAAAGCTGTAAAAAAGATTAAGTGTGATGTGATACATATTACTGGAGGAATTGGATATTATGCATTGTTCTTACCTACCAGCAAAACTATTTTAACCATACATGATACCAATCATTATGAATTTGATTTGAAAGGAATAAAAAAATGGTTATATGGCTGGTTAATCTATAAACTACCTATTAAAAATGTAAAATACGTTACTACTGTTTCTGAACATACAAAAAACAATCTCATTCGATTCTTTGGAATTGATAAGAAAAAAATAAAAGTAATTCCAAATTGTTATCCACAAGAATTTAAAAGTAATCTAAAAAATACACTTTCAAATCCCGTTAAAATATTACAAATTGGAACAAAACCAAACAAAAATATACTTCGATTAGTTGACGCTATAAAAGAATTAAACATTGAATTGACAATCATTGGCAATTTAAATCCGTCAACAATTAATATCCTCCAAAATTCAGGAATTAATTATATCAATAAGTTTCACCTTTCCAGAAACGAAATTCATGAAGAATATATCAATACTGATATTGTGGCTTTTGTTTCATTAAGAGAGGGGTTTGGACTACCAATAATTGAAGCCAATGCAATTGGTCGGCCTGTAATATCTTCTAACTGCTCTTCTATGCCAGAGGTTGCCAATAATGCAGCACTTTTAGTCAACCCTACCAATATTAATGAAATAAGACATGGAATTGAAAAAATAACCAATAACGAGAATTATAGAAATAAACTCATTGAAAACGGACTAAAAAATGCTACCTATTATTCTCCTACACTTATAGCCGACAAATACATGTCACTATACCAATTAATTACAAATCGTTAAAATCATTAATCCAATCTTTGCTTTTTTCATATCCTAATTCAACAAGAATATCACCTACATATTCATTATATACCTTTGCACTCTCTAAAGTGAAATAATTTCTCCAATCCCCAGTTTGTCCTCCACCTTTCCTAAAAAAACCAGTGTCTTTCTTTTGTCTTTTTATAGATGCTTCCAAAGACCAATATTCAACCGCTTCATCAATACGCAATTCATCAATTTTAATTGCTGGAGTTAAGTATTGAACAGATTTTTTTAATGATTGAGATGTTTCTTTGTGTAAATCTTCATATTTTAAAATAAAAAAATTATTATTGATAGCTTTATTTACATGCGATTTATAATCAATTGTTGATTTGTGGTAGCTAATTAAAAACTTAATATAGAGCGGTAGAAGCGATTTAATATTTTCTTTTGTAGGTGTTTTTCCTGTATAATTAATAAAATCTTTTTTCATTAATGATTGAGACTCTTGGTTAACCATAGTAAAATACCTTGAAACTATGGTATCCCTTCCATCTCTCACCAAATAAATCGACTTATTCTGAAAATATGATGTTGGTAAAAATCGATGCATATGATAAACTCTTGGCCCAAAAAAAGACTTACCTGGTGTATACCTTGCCGGTAATTTAATATCATAATAATAACGTAACATATTTTTCAACCAATTTGTTCCGCTTTTAGTATATCCCAACACATAAAAACCTTTATGTCCTATATAAGCATCATATAAAACAGGCATCCAATATAAAACTTGATCTTTTTTTATCATACTTTACTTAAATAACGAGCCAAATTTATACAAATATTCATAGCTTTACGCTATAAAAAAAGAGGATTGTAAAGGAAACTCTAATAACTGTTTTAAAGAGTATGAATCAAGAATACGATTATAAAATTATAACGCAAGAAACTGAAGAGATTTATTTAATTAAAATGCTCGAAAATGCAGCTTTGATTCACAATAGAAAAAAAGACAGCTTGGATTGGCTAAAATGGAAATACTTTGACAGTCCATTTGGTGAATGTATTTGTATTTTAGCCTTAACCAAAGACAATGAAATTGCAGGTGAAGTTGCCTTTGGTCAATATCAATATGTTTTAAATGATAAACCTATAAAATGTCTAATTTCTTACCAAACCATGGTTCATCCAAACCACCAAAAAAAAGGGTTGTTTAGTTCTTTAACAAAAGAAGTTCTTAAAATAGCTAAAAATAAAGGTATTGAACTTGTATTAAATTTTCCCAATAAAGCCAGTTATGTTCCTTTTGAAAAATTAAATTTCACACCTATTAATCATATTGAAAACAACGTTTTTTTTACAAAAAAAATCAGTACACTTTTTAATCTTTTATCCTTAAAAAAACCTTTTAATGCAACAACTATTAACTCCATTAGTGACAAACAACTAACCTTATTTAATGAATTAAAAAACACTATAACTTCGCTTAAAATAAAAGATATACTCACCCCAAATAGAACTCCTGATTTTATAAAATGGAGGTATTTTACTTATCCGCTTTATGACTATCACATCATAAATACAGTATTAGGCTGGGTAATTGTTAGACTTGGAAAAAGAGGTGATTTAAGTGAAGTTCAGATTATGGAGCTATTTCCAACAACTAATTTTAACTATGAATTTATTAAAGCAATTAGGCAAAAAATTATAGCTGAATTGAAACCTAACCTCATTTTGTGTAATGTTTCCAGCAATCATCCTGCTGTAAGTTTTATAAAAAAAGCAGGTTTTCATGCTTTACCTCACAACATTAGTTTTTTCACTTATGCTATTAATAATCAACTGGGGAATCTGCTAAAAAAAGAGAATTGGATGGTTACTGCCACAGAATTTCATCGATATTAAAAAATGAAAAAACTTATCCGAAATATTGTATTATCTACCACTGGGCAATTTAAATCGGTTGCTAATGGTATACATATATTAAACAGCCACTATATTGGAAGAAATGATTTGTCAAAGGAAGTATTTCATGATTTATTAAAAAAGCTTTCCAAACAAGCCGATTTTATTCGTATTGAAGATGCCGTAATTGCCATTAAAGAAAAAACACACCAAAACCAAAAACTAATTACATTTACTTTTGATGATGGTTTTGAAGAATGCTACACCAAAATAACTCCCGTACTTTCTGATTTCAACACCAACGCTGCTTTTTTTATTAATCCCGGATTTGTAGATGGAGATGAAAAGTATCGTGAAAATTTTACTAAAAACATAATTCATACCAATAAAACACCAATGACATGGGAAATGATCAAAGAATTGCACCAGAAAGGCTTTGTTATTGGTAATCATACCTTAGATCATGTTAGGTTAGTTGGCTTAACTAATGAAGAATTATATCAACAAGTTACGGTTTCAAAAAATCGAATAGAAGAACAAATTAAAGCTTCTTGCAATTATATTGCATGGACATATGGTAGGAATACTGATATTGATGAGAAAGCTTTAAATTATTGTCTTAACGAACATCAATATGTTTTTGGTGGTGATAATTACACCAACTACTTTTCATTTAATAATAGCATTTTTAATAGAAGGCATATTGAAGGAAACTGGCCTATATCTCATATCAACTATTTTTTATCTAACAAAAAAAAATATTAATGAAAACCACTATCCTCATATTTATAGATTGGTATAAACCAGGCTACAAAGCAGGTGGTCCTATTCGTTCGGTGAGTAATATGGTGGATGCGTTGAAAGATCATTTTCAGTTTTATATTGTTACCCGAAATACCGATTATTTAGAAACTACCCCCTACTCTAACATCAATACCAACCAATGGAATAGTATTGATAATGCTCAGGTTTTTTATCTCTCTAAAGAAAATACCAAACGAAGTACTACGCATGCTCTAATAGATGAAGTTCAACCCGACATAGTATATTGCAACAGTTTTTATTCCCCCTATTTTTCATTGATTCCTATTTATTATGCGAAAAAGAAAAATATTAAAACCATTTTGGCTGTTAGAGGTATGCTTTCAAAGGGTTCGTTGGGAGTAAAAAAGACTAAAAAGAAAGTTTTTACTCAGTTCATTAAATGGGTAGGATTATTCCAAAACATTACCTTTCATGCTACCACTAATGATGAAAAAGAAGATATTAAAGCTGTTTTTGGTGTAAAAGTAAATAGCTTAATTGCCAACAATCTTCCAGAAATAAAAACTCGTGCTTTTCATTTGAAAGCTAAAGCAGAAAACACCTTACGTCTTGTTTCTATTGCTCGTATTTCCCCCGAAAAAAACACCTTGTATGCTATTAACGTATTAAAAAACTGTAAACAAAACATAGTTTTTGATATTTATGGTCCCATCTACAATCAGGAATATTGGAACGAATGCTTGAAAGTCATTAACGAACTACCCGTTAATATTAAAGTAAATTATAAAGGAGCTTTACCTCACCACGAAATTGACGCTACCCTACAACAATACCATGCATTATTGTTGCCGTCAACAGGTGAAAACTTTGGACATATCATTATTGAAGCAATGGCAAATGCTTGTGTACCGATAATTTCCGACAAAACTCCTTGGATAAACTTAACAACTCTAAATGTTGGTTTTGATATTAATTTGTCTAATCCTGAACAATTTACTACAACTATTAACAATCTAGCTAGTATGAATGAAACTACTTTCAATGGAATGGCTAAAAATGCTTTTCATTATGCCCAACAAATCACTAATAACCAATCATTAACTGAACAATACAAACAACTTTTTCAATTGTAAGAGGAATTACTAATTTAGCAACTTAAATTTTAAAAATAAAAAGTAGAAAAACTTGCGGTAAGCTGCAAAATCTACATGAAATAATAAAAGCATGTACATATTAGGAATAAATGCATATCATGGCGATTCATCTGCCTGTATTTTAAAAAATGGTGAAGTAATAGCTGCCTCTGAAGAAGAGCGTTTCAGAAGAATTAAACATTGGGCTGGTTTTCCCTCTGAGGCTATTAAGTTTTGTTTAGGCGAAGCTAATATTGATATTACTCAAGTAGATTACATTACTATTTCTCGTGATCCTTCTGCTAATATTCATAAGAAAATTCTTCATGCTGCCAAAAATCTAGTTTCAGTTAAAGCTCTAAAAGATCGTTTAGCTAATACAAAAAAAGTAGGAAGTGTAAAAGCTGAACTAAGTAAAGTCTTTAACATTCCTGAAGACCAAATTAAAGCTGAAATAAAAAACATTGAACATCACAGAAGTCACTTAGCTAGTACCTTTTTTGCTTCTCCTTTTGATGAGGCTGCTATTCTTTCTATAGATGGTTTTGGCGATTTTACTTCAACTATGATAGCTAGTGGAAAAGGAAATAAAATTGAGGTGTTAGATACTGTGATTTACCCACATTCAGCAGGGATTTTCTATACCTCATTAACACAATACTTAGGTTTTCCTCATTATGGAGATGAGTATAAAGTAATGGGACTAGCGCCCTACGGTGAACCGAAATATGTTGATGAACTAAAAAAAATCATCTTATTTAAAGAGAATGGATTATTTGAGTTGAATACCAAATACTTTAAACATGCAAAAGAAGGCGTTGCTATGAGTTGGGAAAATGGCGACCCTCATATTGATAGTATTTTCTCAGAGGAATTAGAAAAATTGCTTGGTCCTGCTAGAAAAAATGGAGAAGAATTAATCCAAAAACACAAAGATATTGCTACTTCTGTGCAGCGTGTAACTGAGGACCTAATTTTTCACATTTTAAACCACTTACAAAAAAGAACAGGTTTAAAAAATATTTGTATTGCCGGTGGCGTAGCTCAAAACTCAGTAGCTAACGGTAAAATTTTAGAAAAAACTACTTTTGAAAATGTCTATATTCCTTCTGCAGGACACGATGCGGGAACAGCTTTAGGCTCTGCTTTATGGTTATATAATCATATCTTAAAAAACGACAGACTTCCTGCTATTTACAATGCTTATACCGGTGCTAAATCAACTAACGAAGAAGTAGAAGCTTGTCTAAAAGCTGATAATATTGAATACACTAAATACAATGATGAAGAATTATTAGAAATTGTTTCGAATGCATTAGTAGATGGAAAAGTAATCGGTTGGTTTCAGGGAAGAGCAGAATTTGGTCCTCGAGCATTAGGACATCGTTCTATTATTGTTGACCCGAGAAGAACGGATGCTAAAGAATTATTAAATGCTAAAATAAAGCGTAGAGAAAGCTTCCGTCCGTTTGCTCCTTCTATTTTAGAGGAATATGTTTCGGAGTATTTCGAAAAAACCGATAAAGTACCTTTTATGGAAAAAGTTTACCCTATCAAAAAAGAAAAACATGCAGAAATTCCTGCAGTTACTCATGTAGATGGTACAGGTCGTTTACAAACTGTTGAAAAAGGTGATAGATACTACGATTTAATTGAAAGATTTAGACAAAAAACAGGAACACCAATTCTATTGAATACTTCCTTTAATGAAAATGAACCTATTGTAAACACTCCCAAAGAAGCATTAGCTTGTTATTTAAGAACAGAAATGGACATGTTGGTAATGGAAAACTGTGTCGTATCCAGAAAATAAAACACACACCTATTGAGAGAAGTCGTTTTTATAAAAAAGAATGCTGATAAGTGGAAAAAGATGGAGCAGCTCGTTCATCAAAAGGTAAAAATTACGCCTGATGAAAATGCTGATTTATTCATCCAACTTACTAACGACTTAGCCTTTGCTAAAACTTACTATCCAAAATCTACTACTACTGAATATCTTAATCAACTCGCTGCTACTGTTCACCATGAGATTTACCAAAATAAAAAAGAAAGCAATAAGCGTTTTATTACTTTCTGGAAAACAGAATTGCCCTTAGTAATAAAAAGTCATCACAAACAATTACTTATTGCTTTTCTTATTTTCTTTATTTCCGGAGCTATAGGTTGGATATCTGCTAAATATGATGATAGTTTTGTACGTCTTATTTTAGGTGATGCTTATGTAAATATGACCTTAGAGAATATTGAAAATAATGATCCTATGGCGGTTTATAAAAAATCTAAAGAATTAGATATGTTTTTGGGAATTACCATAAATAACATACGTGTATCTTTTGTTGCTTTTATTCTTGGATTGTTATTTTCTTTCGGAACTGGTTTTGTAATGTTCTTCAATGGGGTTATGTTAGGTGCTTTTCAGTATTTTTTTGCTGCTAAAGGCTTATTTTTCGAGTCGTTTCTTACTATTTGGATTCATGGAACATTAGAGATTTCTGCCATAATTATTGCCGGAGCAGCAGGAATAACCATGGGCAACAGCATACTTTTTCCTAAAACTTACCCTAGAGCTACATCTTTTATTAAAGGTGCTAAAAACGGAATAAAAATAGTTATTGGCTTAGTTCCTATTTTTATAACTGCCGGTTTTTTAGAAGGCTTTGTAACTCGACATACAGAAATGCCTGTTTATTTATCATTATTTATTATCTTCGGCTCACTAAGTTTTATCATTTGGTATTTTATCATTTACCCAAATAACATACACACAAAATATAAGCCTAATTAAATATTTCAACTATGCATCAAGAAAGAATAGATTTCGAAAAAGAAAGAGACTTTAGTAGTACACTAACTGTTTCATTTACTTTTATTAAAGAAAATTTTAAACTTTTTTTCTCTTCCCTACTGTTTTTAGCCGGACCATTATTGTTGCTTAATGCTATTTTAATGAGTATTTATGTCCAAAACATTTTTAATATTCAAACCTTCAATCCTGATGACTTTGAAAGTTTACAATTTTTCTCTCCTGTATATTTTATTGTTATTATTATTGCCATAGCCTCTAGCCTTGTTGTGCTTGGTGTTACTTACGAATATATTTTTTTATACGATAAACATGATGGTGCAAAATTTACTGTTAATGATGTTTGGAATGCTTTCCTAAAAGATCTAGGAATGCTAATTTCTACTTTCTTTTTCTTAGTAGGAATATTTATTCTACTTCTAATTGCTTTAGGTATAATTATAGGACTTTTTGCCATGATGAGTGGAATTTTGATGGGCTTAATTATGTTTGCTCTTTTTATAGCTTTAATGGTAGTTGGACCTCCTCTTTTATTTGTTATAACTGCTGTTTACCCTATTAGAATTAAAGAACGTATTGGAAATTTTGCTGCTCTAAATAAAGCTTATCTATTAGCTAAAAACAACTTTGGGAATACTTGGATATTAGTTTTTATTTCTCAATTAATTGTTGGTGCTATTGGATTTGTTTTTAGTTTACCACAATTTATTTATACCATGATGATTCAACTAAATACCCTACAAAATGCGGCTGTAGAAAATAGCTCTGTTTTACTTACTAGCTTTAATATTATAGCAACCATAGGAGCCAACCTAACCAATGTGGTATTTTTAGTTATCGTTGTCTTCCACTATTTTAGCTGTAATGAAAAAGTTTTTGGAGGAGGTCTGATGAAAAAAATTGACGCTATTGGTAATACTTCAGAAGACAGCGAAGATATAACCATTTAAACAAGCTACTCTAATTTATGCTTAATGTTCAATTATTACTGCGTTACCTTATATTGCTATGTCTACT
>Ga0209344_10002379_pt1 | contig 21115 bp, 19 predicted proteins | sample Cruoilmetagenom6_FD_187293 | JGI IMG/M metagenome (GOLD analysis project Ga0209344, IMG submission 187293) | Oil polluted marine microbial communities from Coal Oil Point, Santa Barbara, California, USA - Santa Barbara Oil Seep Sample 6 (SPAdes)... | ecosystem: Environmental > Aquatic > Marine... | reverse complement strand
AAGCCCCCGAAAACTTAAGCGGGTTCGACGCAACAAACCACCCCGGTTTATCGGGTTCTGCGTGCTGGAGTTTTGAGATCATCCCACGTTCCGCGACATGCGGGTCATTAAAGATATCTTGCGCTGTATTCAGGGGACCAAAGGGCACCAAACCGCCAAGTTTTTGGGCAAGCTCGGCTTTGGTAAATCGCCGCGTCCAGGAGGCAACCAGACCGTTTAACTCCGGCGCATTTCGCGCGCGTAACGCGCGGGATGTGAACTTGTCATCCTTTGCGCCGCTTTCCGCGCCAATGACATCCGCCAGTTTTGCCCAGAAGGCATCATCGACAATACCAAGCGCCACATCGCCGTCGGACGCAGGAAACAGACCAAAAGGCGCCAGGAAGGGGTGTGCATTACCTTCTGGACCCGGTGCAGTTCCGTTGAAATCATTGAGGTAAATCGAACGTTCGCAAAGTGAAATTATCGCATCGTACATGGCCACATCAACAAACTGGCCATGGCCTGTTGCCTCGGCTTGACGCAGGGCTGCGATGATCCCAAAGGACATCATCATGCCTGCAAATATATCGCCCACGCCTGGCCCAACTTTGGTAGGGGTTTTTGCATCCGGACCGGTAATGGCGATCAAACCGCCCATTGCCTGCGCAACAACATCGTAGGACGGCCAGCTTTCATATGGGCTTGCGCCACTGCGCGGATCACCAAACCCCCGGATCGCGGCATAAACCAAGGCTGGATTATCCTGAGAGAGGCTTTCATAACTCAAGCCTAGCCGCTCCATCACACCGGGGCGAAAATTTTCCACCAAAATATGCGCACTTTTCGCCAATGCGCGAAACTCAACCTTGTCCGTTTCATCCTTAAGGTTCAGAACAACACTTTTCTTATTTCTGTTCAGGCTGACAAAATAGCCGGCCCATTCCTTTTCCGGATCATCATCTCGGAAGGGGCCGTTGCCGCGGCTTGTGTCACCAGATGCCGGTTCGATTTTGATAACTTCAGCGCCATGGTCCGCCAACATCATTGTACAATATGGACCCGACAACATACGGCTGAGGTCGAGCACTCTAATCCCATGCAAGATGCCCTTGCTCATAATGCATTCAATCCTGTTTCAGGAAAGTGGAAGAACCCCCACACTTTTTTCGTCGATGCGGAAATTGCGAACTCAAACAAATTTCCCGCAGTTTGAGGCATGACCTGCTTCATAGTTCCCTCACTGGCAAAACTGCCTGGCCTGATCCAAATTTCAATATCGCGCTTTAAACGTGCCGGAAAATGGAACAAAAGTTTGTGTATTTTCGCCACAAGGCGGCGAAAAATCGCATTCCCACATCCAATTTCCGTCAAGAATGGGAATCAAAACAGGGAGGTGCCTGAACTATGACCGACATCAAAACCTACAAAATGCTTATCGACGGAGATTGGGTCAACGCCTCTGATGGCACAACTTTTGAGAGTGTGAACCCGGCGACCGGGCAAGTCTGGAGCCGTGTCCCTGAGGCAACCGCCGATGACGTAGATCGCGCAGTAAAAGCCGCACACCGAGCGTTCAAACAAGGCCCTTGGGCCAATATGATGCCAAGTCAACGTGGGCAATATCTACGCAAGCTTGCCGATCTTTTGGCCGACAAATCCGAACAACTGGGACGAACCGAAAGCATCGATACAGGTAAAATGCTAAAAGAAACGCGGTGGCAGGCCAAATACATCGCCGAGTTTTTTCAATTCTACGCGGGGTGTGCCGACAAAATTAGCGGCGAGGTACTACCGATCGACAAACCGGATATGTTTGTCTTTACAAACAGGGAACCCCTTGGTGTTGTTGCGGCCGTCGTGCCCTGGAATTCACAGCTTTTCCTTGTTGCCGTAAAAATCGGTCCTGCACTGGCCGCAGGCAATACGGTGGTTCTTAAGGCATCTGAACATGCCTCTGCTGCCATGCTTGAATTTGGTGAGCTGATCGAAGAAGCAGGCTTTCCTCCCGGTGTTGTGAACATCGTGACTGGACATGGAGACCCATGTGGTAAATCGCTTACCAGCCATCCAAAAGTTGCACGAATTTCGTTCACCGGCGGGCCAGGCGCGGCGAAGCATGTGCTATACAACTCGGCAGAAAATTTTGCCGAAGTCTCGCTGGAACTTGGCGGAAAATCACCCTTTATTGTTTTTGACGACGCCAACATCGAAAGCGCGGTCAACGGGTCCATCGCCGGTATCTTCGGCGCAACCGGGCAATCCTGCGTCGCGGGTTCACGCCTTTACCTGCACGACGACATTGCTGACGAATTTCTCGAACGCATGGTCACGTTGGCCAAGGACATTCGAATTGGCGACCCGTTGGAAGATGAAACCCAGATGGGCCCATTATGCACGAAGGGCCAGATGGAGAATGTGGAACGTGAAGTGGCTCGCGCCCAAAAAGAAGGCGGCACTGTTTTATGTGGTGGTAAACGGCCTGAGGGCTTGGGTGGCAACTACTACGAACCAACCATAATTGAATGCCCGCGTCAGAACATGCACATCGTGGATACCGAAATGTTCGGACCAGTTTTATCCGTGCTGCGGTTCAAATCCGAAGATGAGGTTGTAGAGCTGGCCAATGACACGGTTCACGGATTGGCCGCGGGTGTCTTCAGCGAAAACAGCGCGCGAGCCATGCGTGTTGCCCGCGCCATTGATGCAGGCATCGTATGGGTCAACACTTACCGCGTCGTGTCTCCGATCGCGGAATTTGGCGGCAACAAAGGGTCTGGTTATGGCCGCGAAAGCGGGTTCCAGGCAATGTATGATTACACCCGTCCGAAAACGATATGGCTCAACACATCATCTGAGCCGATGTCCAACCCTTTTGTGATGCGCTGAAGTCCCAAAAGTCAGATTCTCACCTTTCAATAAAGGTTCTTAAAATGACCAATGAAGTAGACGTAAAAATCGATGGCCATGTAATGGAAATCACCCTCGCCCGTGGCAAAGTGAACGCCATTGATGTGCCGACCTCACAAGCTTTGGCCGCTGCTTTCTCGCAATTCCATCGTGACAAGAACCTTCGCGTGGCGATCCTGACAGGTGGCGGAGATAAAATATTTTCGGCCGGGTGGGACCTGAAGGCGTTAAACGACGGGGACATGCAGCTTGATAATTGGTGGGAATCTGACGACTACGGTGAAGGTGGGTTTACCGGCCTGACCGAAAACTGGTTCCTGAACAAACCGGTGATCTGCGCGGTAAACGGTCTGGCAATTGGGGGCGGCTTTGAAATGGCCATGGGTTGCGATTTGCTGATTGCTTCGGATCACGTCGAATTTGGCTTGCCGGAAATGCCATTGGGCATCGTGCCGGATGCCGGTGCACTCCAGCGGCTTCCCCGACGTATCCCGCACAACATCGCAATGGAAATGTTTCTTTTGGGCCGGCGCATGAAGGCCGAAGAGGCGGCGCATTATGGATTGGTAAACAAAGTTGTCCCAAGGGAACAATTGATGGACGCGGCACGTGAATGGGCGGCATCGATTGCATGGTCTGCGCCACTTGCCATGCAAAGCGTGAAGGAAGTGCAACGCGCCATTGAATGCGTACCACTGGAACAAGCATTCCACAAAATGCGCACGGATCCGATGCCAACCTACCGAAAGATGCTGAAATCCAATGATGCAGCCGAAGGCGTTGCCGCTTTTGTAGAAAAACGCGAACCCAATTTCAAAGGCGAATGACCATGTACCTTGATCCCAATACCGTTTCCCGCGTCACCACCATTGGGGGCGGCCCAATCGGCGGCGGCTGGGCCGCACATTTTCTGGCACGCGGTTATGACGTGAAAGCCTACATTCACGACGTCGCTGAACGTCCAGCGTTTGACGCTATCCTCAACACAGCATGGCGCAGCTTGACGGCGCTTGGGTTGGCTCCGGGTGCCTCGCGGGATCGGTTGCGCGTTGTGACCGACCTGTCGGAAGCCGTGCAAGGCGCCGAATTCATTCAGGAAAGCGCCCCTGAGATCCTACCCCTAAAGCAGGCGCTGTATTCTCAATTAGGTGACATTGTTCCGGACAACGTCGTTATCGGGTCGTCCACGTCCGGGCTGACGATGACCGAGATACAGGCGAACTGTTCTACGCCGGGCCGATGTGTCATCGGCCACCCCTTTAATCCGCCATACCTGTTGCCGCTGGTGGAAATCGTCGGCGGGAAAACTTCCGATCCCAAAGCGGTTACATGGGCCGGAGAATTCTATGAAATCGCCGGCAAAGCGCCATTGATCATGAAAAAGGAAATCCCCGGGTTTGTCGCGACCCGCCTGCAGGAAGCGCTGTGGCGTGAAGCCTTGCACATGGTCGCAAACGGCGAAGCCACGCCGGCAGATATCGACACGGCCCTGATCAACGGCCCGGCCCCGCGCATGGCCATTCAAGGGCAATGTATGGCATTTCACGTGGCCTGTGGCGCGGGCGGAATGGCAACCAATCTGGATCAGTTTGGACCTGCGCTAAAACTCCCATGGACCCGGCTGGAAGCACCCGAACTCACCACTGAATTGCGCGACAGGATGGTTGATGGCTGTAATAAGATTGCTGGTGATCGCGGTTTTGAAGATATGGCGGCACAGCGCGACGCACAGATCGTTGCTGTCTTGCGGGCCATTCGTGAAACCAGTTAGCCAGGTGTTTTTCCTGTTTTGAGCGTGTCCAAAAATCGACTGAGGGTCCCGGGCCAATGCGGGGCTCTATCGTGTTCTGGCCATGCCTGACGGTATTCGCTTGGCCTGCGCCCGAAACATTTTTTAAACGCATGTGCAAAATGCGAAAGAGAATTAAAGCCTGAAGCAGTGGCGATTTCGCGAACTCCCAAATCCGTAGAAATCAACAATACACGCGCGTGTTGTAGTCGCAGCAACAAACCAAATTGCACTATACTGCAGCCTACAGATTTCTTGAACTGTCGCTCAAGTTGTCGTTGTGAACGCCCAATTTCGCGGGCAATGTCTGGCACGGTCAATGGTTCAGCGATGTTGGCCTCTATCACCGCGACCGCTGCCCGTACATCGGACGATAACGATTCCGTCCCCCGACCCAAGGTTCGTCGTTGCGGGTCATGCCCGTTGCGCACCGGATGGTGTTGAAGTTGTTCGGCGATCTCACCGGCCAACGTATCTCCGTGGTCCTGCGCAATTAGATGCAACATAAAATCCAGACCGGCGGTCGCCCCGGAACAACTCAGGATTGGTTCTTGAACTGTAAACAATTGTTCCCGCGCCCAAACCCCGGGATATTGTTCCTGAAACCCAGCAAGATATGCCCAATGAGTTGTAACCTCACGATTGGCCAATAAACCTGCACGCGCAAGCAAATAGGCCCCCATTTCCACGGCGCAAAATTGGGCGCCGTTGCGGACTTGTAGGCGAATCCAGGAAAAAACGGACTTGTTAGCATAGTGTTCAGCCCCCCAACTACCCATAACAAACACTAGATCGTGTCGGCTAAGCTTTTCAGGCGGAACCGCGCAATTCACAGACATGCCATTGCTGGCTGTAATTTCATTGCCATCAAAACTGATAAAACTGTGATCGTAGATGTCTTTTGACGACAAGTAGTTTGCGATGCGTGCTGGTTCCATCAGGTTGGAAAGTGAGAACATGTTGAATCGTGGAATCAACAGATAATATATGTGCCCCGTCAACTCGCATGCCTCCAAAATTGTGGAAAGTTTCTGCCCAAAATTGTGAATATTCGCCACCCTAACTTCAGTAATGGCGAAAAATCGATACTGTCAAGCCTCTCTCATTTCCAAGATGGCAGAAAATCAAGGGAGGATTGGTTGTGAATTACGATGTCGTACTCACATGCGCGGTGACCGGTGCGGGCGATACAACGGGCCGCAGCCCGCATGTACCGGTGACCCCGAAAGAAATTGCAGATGCCGCTATTGAGGCCGCCAAGGCCGGTGCGGCAATCGCCCATATTCACGCCCGAGACCCCGAAACGGGGCAAGGATCTCGTGACCCAAAACTGTTCAAGGAAATCGTTGATCGGGTGCGCGACAGTGGCACAGATGTCGTGATCAATATCACCGCCGGAATGGGTGGCGATTGGGTTTCGGACCCCAACAATCCCGCCATGCCCGGACCTGGAACAGACATGATTGGCCCAGAAGAACGGCTTGCCCATGTGGCGGAATGCCAACCCGAAATCTGTTCTCTGGATTGTGGCACGTTAAATTTTTCGGACACCGACATGATCTACATCTCCACCCCACCCTCTTTGCGCAAAATGGCGTCTATGGTGCAGGAATGGGGTGTGAAACCGGAAATGGAGGTCTTTGATCTGGGCCATATCCGGTTTGCCAAACAAATGATCGCCGAAGGCCTGATTGACGAACCACCAATGTTCCAGTTGTGCCTTGGCATCCCATGGGGTGCGGATCAGGACGTGGAAACAATGGTCGCGATGAAATCCCAATTACCCGCTGGCGCAAGTTGGGCCAGCTTTGGCATCAGCCGGGGACAAATGCCGATGATGGCCGCGGCCGTAGCATTGGGTGGTAATGTCCGTGTAGGATTGGAAGATAACATCTATCTGGATCGCGGCGTTCTGGCCACCAACGGCCAACTGGTGACCCGAGCCGTCGAGATCATTGAACGTATGGGCGCACGCGCGATTACCCCGCAAGAAGCACGCAATAAGCTGAATTTGCGAGGAGCAAGCGTTTAGAGGTTTTACGCTCGCAGGGTTCTATCCGCTTCGCGAGTTTCCAGCCAGCGCCTTGCGTTGGCCGGGTACCAAACATAACCGCGAAAATGACAACACACGAGGCAGCAGAGGAATATGAATTTGTCCCACGAAAATGAACTATTGCTCAACACGGTTCAGGCCTTTCTGAAAGAAGAAGTTTATCCGCACGAAGAAGAAGTGGATCGGTTGGGAGAGGTTCCCTTGGACCTGGGTCGCCAGATCGAAGCGCGGTCAAAAGAAATAGGCCTGTTTGCGTCAAACTTGCCAGAACGCGTGGGAGGTGGCGGATTAAACTACACCGCCATGTCAATTGTCGAACGCGAATACGGCAAAACCAGCCACGCCCTCCATTCCTGGATCGCGCGGCCCACGGAACTTCTTTTGGCTTGCGAAGGCGATCAAATTGACCGCTACCTGAACCCCTGTGTGACAGGTGAAAAACGCGAGTTGTTTGCCCTCACTGAGCCCGAAGCAGGGTCAGATGTGATGGGTATGAAATCCAATGCGCGCCGCGATGGTGACGACTGGATTTTAAACGGCTCAAAACACTTCATTTCCGGCCCTGTTATGCCAGATTTCGCCATTGTTTTCGCCGCAACAGGCGAAGACGAAACACCACGCGGGCCCCGCAAACGCGTCACGGCTTTTCTTGTCGATATTGGCATGCCCGGATTCGAGTGCCGCGAAGGCAACAAATGCGTCAGCTATCGCGGCTACAAAACTTTCCAACTTAGTTTCGATAATGTCCGTCTCGGCCCTGACCAAATCCTCGGCGAAGAAGGGCGTGGGTTTGAACTTGCCGGTAAATGGCTTGGCATGGGGCGCATCTGGGTTGGCGCGACCTGTTGCGGCAAAGCCGAGCGGATTTTAGAGATGGCCACAGATTGGGCCGCCAACCGCAAACAATTTGGCAAGCCGATCGGTGCCTTTCAAGCCACCGGTTTCCGACTTGCGGACGGGGCCATTGGCCTGCGCACTGCGGATTTGTTGGTCGCAGACGCCGTTCAACGAGCGGATGAAGGGCGAATGGAAGATATGGATGCCGCGATGGTCAAAGTCTACTGCTCGGAGATGTTAAACAAAGTGGCCGATGACGCTGTGCAAATTTTCGGCGGCATGGGGTTGATGGAAGAATTGCCCATACAACGCCTGTGGCGCGACAGTCGTCTTGAGCGGATTTGGGATGGAACGTCCGAAATTCAACGCCACATCATCACGCGCTCCATTCTACGGCCTCTGGGTGCATGACACCGGCACAGCGCAAAAATTTCGACAGGCTTGTGTCACCACGCCATATTGCGTTCATTGGCGGGGCCGATGCTTTGGTTGCGATTGGCGAGGCACAAAGACGAGGGTTTTCCGGTGACTATTGGCCGGTCAACCCCAAACGCGACACGTTGGGTGGCTTTGCCTGTTTCGCAAACATTGCCGACTTTCCGGAAGCCCCGGACGCTGTTTTCCTCGCTATACCAACAACTGCCGCTGTTGCAGCAATCGCCGAACTTGCGGAAATGGGTGCAGGCGGCATCGTATGTTACACCGCTGGATTCAAAGAGGCGGGCACAGACGGCCAAGCCTTGGAAGAAAAACTGCGCAAAGTTGTGGGCGACATGGCCCTGATTGGCCCCAATTGTTATGGCTTGGTAAATTACCTTGATAATGTCGCGCTCTGGCCGTTTGCCCATGGTGGTAGTTCGCCCGGATACGGGGCTGCGATCATAACTCAGTCAGGCATGTTCTCGTCTGACATTTCCATGTCCCAACGTTCTTTGCCCCTCACGCACATGATATCGGCGGGCAATCAAGCGGTTATGGGCCTTGAAGATTTCATTGATATTCTGAGTGAAAACCCTGCCACGCGGGCGATTGGCGTACACATCGAAGGCCTGTCTGACATTCCAAAGTTCGAACAGGCCGTGTTAAAATCTTTGCGCAATGACACACCAGTCGTGGCTCTGAAAACCGGACGTTCCGCCATTGGCAGTAGCCTGACAATCAGCCACACCGGATCACTTTCTGGTGCTAATGAGCTGTATGAAGCCCTTTTTGAACGCACCGGTGTCATCAGCGTCACAAGCCCGGCGCAAATGTTGGAGACCCTGAAATACCTTTGTGTTGTGGACCGCCCCAAGGGCAACCGTATAGCCGGGTTCACCTGTTCAGGCGGTGGGGCCACGATGCTTGCGGATCACAGCGAAGACATCGGACTTGAATATCCAGCCTTCACAGATGACGTTGCGGCGGCCCTGACATCCGCCCTGCCCCCGATCGCCACCGTATCCAACCCGCTGGATTACACCACACCCATTTGGGGCCAGCCCGAATTTACCGAACCCGTGTTTGACATCGCGATATCCGGGAACGCAGTCGACGCTGCAATTCTGGTGCAGGATTATCCGGCAAAGGGCTTGGACGAAAGCAAGATATACTATCAAAATGATGCGGCCGCTTTTGCCAAGGCCGCCCGCAAAGCAGGTGTGCCTGCCGCCATCTGCGCTACTTTGCCGGAAAACATCGATCCCGAAACCCGAGAATTTCTTATCGGGGAAGGTGTCGCGCCGATGCAAGGTATTCACGAAACGCTCAACGCGATGGCACAGGCGATTTGGTGGTCAGAGCGCCGCGCCGATATCCTCGCACATCCTAACCGACCGTTAAACGCCGCGCGTGATATGCTCCCCGTCCAACAGTTAGATGAAGCTCAGGGCAAAAGCTGGTTACGCGATGTTGGCTTTCCTGTTCCCCTTGGGCAGATCGCAAGTGGTTCCGCCGCTGCTAAGATATCTCAAGACCTCGGGCTTCCTGTTGTTTTGAAAATGATGGGGCCAAAACTTGCTCACAAAACCGAAGCTGGAGCTGTCGCATTAAACCTGCAAACCGCGGGTGACGTAACGGCGGCCGTTTCCAACATGCAGGCACGCGTGGCGGCATACGACAGAGAGGCCGTAACAGATACGTTTTTGATTGAAACCATGGCTGACAAACCTATGGCAGAGCTTGTCGTCGGCCTGCGCCTTGATCTGCAATTCGGCTGGGCTCTCACAATTGGCAGCGGCGGCATCCTTGTCGAACTGGTCGGAGATGCCAAAACGTTGTTGTTGCCATCAACGGTTGATGACATCGAACATGCCATCAAGTCACTGAAAGTTTCGAAACTTCTTTCGGGATTTCGCGGTGAACCATCCGTAGATGTAAAAGCCCTGTCTCAAATGCTTTGGTCGCTTTGCAATGCTGTCGAAACAGACAAAACCCTGACTGAAGTCGAAATCAACCCGCTTTTTGTTTACGAAAACAGTGTGCTCGCCGTGGACGCTTTGATCCAAAAACAGAGCAGTTCTTAAACCTCCCAAAAAAATCAACTATCGCCGCCGCGACCTTTGATCATTTATCCGCCTGCGGAGATTGTTGTTTAGCCTGATCATGCTGCGGACACTGCTGTTCAATCGCGCCTGCCTCCCTGCGACCTGTGCCGGCAGCGCGAATTGCGCAGCCCCGATTCCAAGCGACAACAAGAAGGTCAATGCAAGAATGAGGGGGCTGGACAGGGTTCGGTCCACCCAATTTGGTGCAATTTCTGCGGGGGCGGTTCCCCCAAAATAGCGAACCGCCATAAAGGCGCGCCCCGTTGAAGAAACAATCCCAACATCCATGGCATCGGAAGCCCCAAGGCTCGGCGTAATGTAGCCAAAAACCGTGGCCATTTGGGGTTCGCCGCTCTTACGCTCCATCAAAGAAACGCTTTCACCCTTGCGGACGGTGCCCAGCTTAATCGTCTCGGTTCGTGCCGACCAACGCAGTTTTTCACGAACTTGATAGTTGGCGGCCAAAAGCAGCTTTGTTTCTCCGGAACCTGCGGGTTGTCCAAGTGTCGCAGACCCCACAAACGACAAAACACTGATCTTTTCCCAGCTTTCTTTGGGCAGTTGAATACGTGCACCATCTTTGAGGTTAGGTTGATCGACGACGGTAAGGATAAGGTTTCCATCACCCTCAATTTCAACTTGAGCGGAGGCTTCGTTGCGCCATTCGATCGACACGTCTTCTGTCATTTCAGCATAACGCCTCAGGTCACAAACCCCTGATCCACGTGGAGCTCGCAGGTTTGGTTTGTCTAATGGAATGCAAATCGTAACGACGCCCAAGTCCCAATAGTTCGATTGGCCATGAAACCGAATATCCAGTCCCTTAACTGTCGCATCAACGACAAATGTCCGAGCTGCACCAAGACCAAATGCCAAACCAACAATGGCTATCAAGACCAGAACCGACAAGATGCGTCCAACACGTCTGAATTGACTGGGCGCACCGTTATTTTTTGACTTGCCTTTCATAATTACGACCGACTTGCCTCAAACCAAAGGGTCATCGGGACTTCACGCCCCATTTCCCCATTTTTAAAGGAAACTATGGTCGCTTTTATCTTGCTCGAATTCAACATTTCCCGAGGCATCTCACAATAAGTGTCAAATGCATTACGCCCCTCCAAAGTGACGGTTTCACAGACAACATCCGGTATGTCTGGGGATTCCGGGAAGAAAATAAACGTCTCATCGGCCCGGGATGTGTTCAACAAAATCCGGTACGTTGACGTCTCGCCGTACCCCCATACCAGCTGACTGGCATCTGATGAAACTGCGGAACAATCCCCATGCAAAAGAAGTGCCGCAACAGACCCTTGCGTCAATTCATTCAGGTGTTCGAATTCACTACTGGGATATTCAAGGTCAACTGGGCCGCCGCCCCATTCTTCGGAAACCGCATATGTGTTTTCACTTTCATAGATGCCATTCGCGCTGATCACCTTGAGGCAGGTTAACGAATTTGCCCAATCTTTGGGAATGATTGCTTTTACAGGAACAGTTTCCGCCTTCACGTCCAGTTTTCCAACCGCCGCAAACCCGACAATACGCGCGCCCGATATTTCAGCCGAAGGATGGATGACCTCCCAAAAATCAGAAACCAAAGTGACTTTACTTGTGTCTTGCGCAAAGCCGATACTAGGAAAGCACAGATACATTACAAGGATTGTCATACGCATGATAAAACGCCTGATCTCAATAATTCTCGCAACCGTAGCATGTCTTCAAATCGGTTTCACCCCTGCTGATGCGCAAACGGTGGCGATACAATCTAACGATCAGGTCGGGCATGGATTCATCTTCAAACATGCGTCCCAATGTTATGTCGTGTTGCCTAGGCACTTGGTTGAGGGTCAACGTCGGGTAAAGGTATTTTCATCAGCTCCTGTTGTTTATTCCGGCGCGGTGGTGGACACCCCGTTTTGGGATGGTTTGGATTTGGCTATTGGTGTTGTACGTGGGCCAATAATGGAACGCTGCACACGCACGCTTGACTATTTTTCATCCCCCAAAAGCACCGCCGATGGATCAGTTGTTCAACTGTTACGCCTGCGCGAAAGCGGCGAGATTGAACGGGTGAACATGATTGTCACCAAGGGTGATTATTTGACATTGCAGGCGCGCATTACTGAAAAAGACAAAGAACTGTTCAAAGGAACAAGTGGTGCCTTTTTGTTTGCAGGCGGAACGCCCATTGGAATGGTGACCGACAATTTGACAGAGTCTGATACCGAAGGGCTTTTCATAAGGATGGAAGAAATCCATATGAACCTCAAAAGAAGGCTAAACCGCAGGGCTGGCTTTGTAAGCCCCACCGCCTCAGAAACTCAGGATTTTTCTTCAACTCAGAACAACCTGCCAATGAATCTGATCAGTGTAACACTCCCCCCGACATTCCCCGACTTTGGCGAAGAAAACCTACTTGGGCCGGGAAGCTATGTTTTTGAATTGACCCGCACCAACCGAATTTCCTTTCAGGTGACAGGGGATGAAGCGGCCATATTGTCGCGGGTTCGCATCAAATCAAACCCGGCAGCACCTTACACGTTGCCAAAAGGTTTGAGGATTGATGTGTCTTCAAAATTGGATGGCACCCGACCGCGCAGCTTTTTGGATGGCGAAATGGGACTGGACGGACTTTATGACGCCACCCGCCAACCCAGCAAAGTACGTTGGATTTTCATAACTGTGACCAGCGGGTGGGACAACGGGCCGATTGGAATAGACACGATAGAGTTCCAATAACTCGGTGCAGAAAGTTACTTGTTGATTGGGATCACCGTAGCCACCGAGTTGATACCTGGAAAGGCACCGGCGCCAGATAATTCACCCTGGTCATTCAATTTGAGATTGTACCAATTATTCCAGAAATGAACAGATACACCGTTATCCGTGACGCGTGCACGACATTGTTCCTGGCCCGCTTTCAAATAACAATTCTGATCAGGATCGAAAGCACCGACACCGGAGGGCATATACCCGGTCCCATCCTGCAGGATCGATCCACCAGCTTGAGTAAGAGGTTTATAAAATCGCCAATCTGAATTTGAACTCCCCGCGTCAAAATAAACATCCAATGTAGGTTTTGATGCAAAATATGCGTCAAGGGCGGCGCGCTGCACGGATGGGTTCGGGCTGTAAATTCCATACTCCAAGGCCATGCGTTCAAGAATGGTATCACCCGAATTTATCATGATCTCCATTGCGGCCATGGATCTGGCTGGATCCGGGTCATTCAGAAGTGCTTGGTAATCGTTCAGCCCACTTACCTTTTCATCCACCTGCTTTAAAATATCCGCGGCAGACAAGCTTTGTGCGTACAAAGGTGAACCAGTTACTAAAAAACAGCAGATAGCTAAATGTACAAATCTTTGCATAGGTTTTCCCGGTGTTTGAAATATCTTAGCTAAAACTTCAAATACTTTGCGGAAAGTTACAAGGTTTCAGTCGTTCTTTTGTAAACCCAACACCGATTCTTTTTTCTTCGGCCTCCGCTTTCGGTCAAGCAACCCAAGCTTGGCATCAAGAATGTCAGACGTCAGCGCTTATGGGTCCAAATAGGGCAATTTGCTAAGAGAGGGTTTGTTGCTCATCGTAACCACTGAGGAGTGGACGATGAGAAAGACAACGAAGAGCCCTGGCGAGAAGATCGTCAAAGACATCAAACGCGCCACGCGCAAGCATTATTCATCCGAAGAGAAGATCCGTATCGTGCTGGACGGCCTGCGTGGCGAAGACAGCATTGCGGAGCTGTGTCGTCGTGAGGGCATATCACAGGGCGTCTATTACAAATGGTCCAAAGACTTCATGGAGGCGGGCAAAAAACGGCTGGCTGGGGATACAGCGCGCGCCGCGAACACTGATGAGGTCAAGGAGCTGCGTCGTGAAGCAAAGGATCTCAAAGAGGTTGTCGCAGAACAGACGCTTGAATTGCGCCTTCTCAAAAAAAGCATACTGGGCGATGGGGACGACCACGAATGAGGTATGCTGCATCAGAGAAACTGGAGATCATTCGGCTCGTGGAAGAAAGCCATCTATCAGCGCGTCTGACACTGGCCAAGCTGGGCATTCCCCGCACCACGTTCTATCGCTGGTATGACCGATACCTGCAGCGCGGTGAGGCCGGATTACAGGATCAATCTCCTAAACCAAAGCACGTTTGGAACCGCGTGCCCGACGAGGTGAAGCGCAAGGTTGTCGACTTTGCCTTGCAGGAGACGGAACTGTCACCACGCGAGCTGGCAGTGACGTTCACGGATCAGGAACGCTATTTTGTCTCAGAATCCACAGTATATCGCGTGCTGAAGGCACATGATCTGATCACCAGCCCGGCGTTCATCGTCCTGAAGGCGGCCGATGAGTTCCAGCACAAGACGACTGAGGTCAACCAGCTTTGGCAAACTGACTTCACCTATATCAAAGTGCTGGGGTGGGGTTGGTTCTATCTCAGCACGGTTCTCGACGATTACAGTCGCTACATCGTCTCATGGAAGCTCTGCACCACCATGCGGGCAGAAGACGTGACGGATACACTGGACTTGGCATTGCAAGCATCGGGCTGCGATCAGGTTCACGTCATTCATAAGCCGCGGCTGCTCAGTGACAACGGATCCAGTTATGTGTCCGGAGACTTGGCCGAATGGTTGCAGGACAAAGGTATGAAGCACAGCCGAAGCGCGCCATATCATCCCCAAATTCAGGGCAAGATCGAGCGGTGGCATCAGACATTGAAGAACCGCATCCTGCTGGAAAACTACTTCCTGCCGGGTGATCTCGAAGCTCAGATCGAAGCCTTCGTCGACCACTACAGCCATCAACGCTATCATGAGAGCATCAACAACGTCACACCTGCCGACGTTTACTTCGGAAGGGACAAAACCATTCTAAAACAACGCGAAAGGATCAATCAGAAGACGCTCCAAGCGTGCCGCTTGCATCACAGCAAACACGCCGCATAATCAAACCAACCAGATGAGCCAAACTCTCTCTTAGTTTAGGCCCCAATTGGTTCCAAAAACTCTGATGACGGACACTTAACAATAAACGCCTTTTGCGCGCCCGTGAATTTGGATGCTTTCATCGCTTCCACTCCTCTTTCCAGCCAGGAAAATAGCAGTCGGAAACTCTAACTCAAAATGGTCCAATTTAAAGGGGGCAGAGCAGTCAGATACATCACGTCCTGCTTCCAGTGGCGCAAAAGATTGGCGCCAGCGGCAAAGACGAACTCGCTGTGGGCTGCTGAATAAACCTCGGGTTGCGGCATGCCCAGCCAGGTGCTGGCCCTCTCTTGCGCGTGCTCCGTTTGTATAGAGGTGTCGGATTTCTCGGCGGAAAAGCATTTGGCGCGGTCGTCATCAAACTTCAGTCCCGCCCCCAGAATCGCGCGTAGCTTGTCCTTGGCTGACTATCGCAACCCGAGCCCCGGCCTTTTAGAACCGGCTAAAGACGGTTGGCGCGCGCAAGAACCGCACGTCGTTCATCATCACTTCTTCGCCGGTGTCAGGGTCGATCAGATAGTTGCCGCACATCCCATGCACAATCGGCGGCCGCCCAGTTACGATGCTCAGATTGTTCGGATTGGTGAAACTTGGAATCACGGAATGCGCCAGCCGATCCGTGCCAGTCCAACGCATCTGTTTCAACGTCGACACCAAACCGTCCGAAATCGCCTTGTCCAGATACTCAGGTTCGCACCCATCAAGTCAGATCACTATGGCGCAGGTTTTGGGGACAGCTTAGATGCGGCCGTTCGCAACCACAGCGCTTTGAAGGGTCATGGTAAGGTCGCCTTGATCACCACTGTTCGCAGGTCGTAGTCAGTTTAAAAAGGATCGGCCGCTATTTGGCCCGGTTCACGGCGCCGCGCAGCCAGCCGGAAATAAACTCGGCAATCAGCACCATCGCGATTATGGACAGAATGATCGCCCCCACGCGCAGGTTTTCCAACTGTTGGACATTGCGTTTGAGGTACCAGCCCATGCCACCGCCCCCGAAGAATCCCACCACGGTCGCTGCACGAAAGGCAACATCCCATGTGTAAATCGCAATGCCGGTAAAGGCGACGCGCACTTGCGGCACGACCGCAAATATAAACACCTGAAATGCGTTGGCTCCAGCGGCACGCATCGCCTCGACCGGGCCCATATCAACGGCTTCGATTTCGTCCGAAAAAAGTTTGCCCGCAAATCCGATGCAAAACATTGTCAGCGCGCTGACCCCTGCCAGCATCCCAAAGCCAAGCACCGATACAAATAAGATCGTCCAGATGGTTTCGTGAATGGCACGGCAGGAGATCACTCCGAGGCGGCCGATAGGGAAGAATACCTTGCGGCGTGGTGAAACGTTCCAGGCCGAAAACCACGCCAGCGGAATGGCAAGAAAAACACCCAGAATGCCTCCCAGAAATGACATTTGCAGTGTGTCCAGGATCGAAGCGAGATAGCCGGGGTCAGTCACATAGGCCAAGTCAGGCGGATAGAAGCGAGCTGCGACCACGCCACCCAGTTTTCCCAATGCCCCCAGCATCATCAGCACGTCAATGTTGAGAAAATGCAGCGAGTATCCGAGGAACACAAGCACAAGCAGAAGGGTGCCAAAACTCCAAAGTGACTCGGGGAAGCTGTAACGCGACCAGGTTAGTTTTTGCTTTTGCCGAGAGGTGTTGTGTTCGGTCATTGCCTTTTCCTCAGATCACGGCTTTGCGCAGGTAGTGCGAAATGATTTCGCCCAGCACGATCAGCAGCAGGATTGCCAGGATAACCATCGTCACACCGCCATAGTTAAAACTGTTCATTTGGCGGAAGAACAGGAGGCCAAGGCCGCCTGCGCCGACCAGCCCCATGACGGCAGAACGGCGAATATTGATATCCCATTCAAAGATCACCGTGGCCAGAACGACCGGGTAGATCTGCGGAAGGATGCCGTAATACATCACCTGGAATTCGTTACCGCCGGTAGCACGGATTGCTTCGACCGGCTTTGCGTCGATGTTTTCAATCGCCTCTGCGGTGATCTTGGAAATGAACCCGACCGAGCGCATGGCGATGGCCAAAACCCCCGGCAACGCACCTAGCCCGACGGCACTGACAAATATCAGCGCCCAGACAATTTCATGCACGCTGCGACTGAGAACCATCAGGAAACGCCCCAACGGGTAAAGAATGGTTTTACTAGGCGTAACATTTGCCGCCCCAAGCCACGCAACGGGCAGCGAAAAGAAGCAGCCCAGAACCGTGCCAACCGACGCCATCATGAAGGTTTCTATTGTGGGCACGATCAGCTCGGGCAACAGCCCCCAGTCTATAGTGATATAGCGTCCGACCGATGCCAAAACCCCGTTGCGCCCCCCGATGCGAGACCAATCTGTGTCTTCGATGATCGTGCCATTGACGCACCACGCAGCAAACAGCAGGAAAGCACCCCAGATCAAAGCCATTTTTATCTGTCGCTTGCGGCGCAGATCGGTCTGGAGGCTCAGGCCATTGGCCTGTGAATACGTAACGGCCATGGTCTAAAGGACCTCCATCGCGTAGATGTCTTCAAGGTCGCTGTCGCGCAGGGTGGCAGTGTCGCCATCGAATTTTTTTACCCCATCCTGCAGACCAATAATCCGGTTGCAGAATTCCTTGGCCAATTGAACATCGTGGATATTGCAGAGCGCGGGCACGCCAAGTTCCTTGGCAATCCCCATAATTAACGCCATGACTTCGCGCGAAATTTTCGGGTCGAGCGCCGATGTCGGCTCGTCCAGCAACAGCAATTTGGGTTGTTGCATCAGTGCACGGGCAATTCCAACCCTTTGACGTTGCCCACCTGAAAGCTCGTCTGCGCGCTTGTTGATATGATCGCTGAGACCCACCCGGTCGAGATAATCCAGCGCTTGATTAATGTCTTCTTTCGGAAAGTGCCGGAACAAACTCCGGATGTTGCTGGTATACCCCAGCCGCCCTGACAGGACATTGTCCATCACCGACATGCGGTTGATCAGATTGAACTCCTGAAAGATCATACCGACGTTGCGCCGTAATCCACGCAATTCGCGGGCATTCAGGGCGCGCACATCCTGCCCCAGCAGGGTAATCTCGCCGGCAGTCGGTTCGACCAACCGATTGACACAACGGATCAGCGTGGATTTGCCTGCTCCACTTGGACCGATCATTGCCAGAAAGTCATCGCTTTCGACATCAAAATCTATGCCCTTAAGGATCTCTGGTCCTTTGGCAGTGTAACGCACCCTGAGGTTTTTCACGGACAGGACAGACATCAATTCATTCTCCTATGTGCCTTGCCGTAGCCGCAGCAACGGCAAGGCAAGGCAGATGTATCGCGAAGGTTTTTAGTTTTTCTTCGCATCTTTAGCAGCTTTGAGATCGCGGATGATGTCATAATCCGCGTCGGTCATCGCGACGAACTTACTGGCGTTGACGTTTTCAAGGTACTGCCTACCTTCTTCGCTATCGGCCAGTGCAAGGAAAGCCCCCTGAATCTGATCAATGATTTCAGGGCATAGGCGACCATTCACAACAAATGGATCCTGTGGGATTACAGGCGAGGACCAGAGCACGACATAATCATCCATCGTCGCAATGCCGCGTTCCAGAACGTTATCCAGACGGTGAGTGGCCACAAAGGCCGCATCAACCTGACCTTCTATCACTGCTACACCCGATAAATCATGCCCGCCTGTGTAGACAACGCGCGAAAAATAATCCTCTAGCTCGGCACCGATAACTTTGGTGAACGAAACACGTGGCAATAAATTTCCCGAGGTGCTGGCCGGATCGGTCAGGCCAATCACCGTGCCCTTGATATCATCGACGGATGTGTAACCAGAATCGGCGCGCGCAACCAGCACTGCCTTATAACCTGGGCCTTCTTCCTGGAACTGCCCCTTGTGCTTGGCGTAGGTCGCAATCACGCGCAACTCGGGGTCTTTTTCCTGAGCAATGACATAGGAATAGGGACCGTGCATCCCCAGATCGACAAAGCCGCCCAGCATTGCCTCGACCACCGAGGCGTAGGATGTCGGAAGGAAAAACTCGACATTCTTGCCAGTGGCGTCTTTGATTTGGTTCACCAGCGGCTGATACAGCGCCAGTTCCTGGGTCGTTTCTTCAGTGGGGATCATCGAAAAGCGGATAACCTCGGGGTTCTTGCATTCTTGTGCTTGTGCAACTCCCGTTAGTGCCGCTGATGCCAGCAATGCCGCGCTAACAATCTTGCTTGTTTTAGTCCAGATTCTCATGTCTTCCTCCGTTGGTGAATTTGAACACATCCAGTGCATTCTCAGCCTTTGTTGTTATGTTGGTGACCGTTTCAGGACTCCTGTTTTGGTGGCTGCTTCCAAAAAGCTCTCTTTGGAGCCAATGAAATTCTTACCGCGCTCGCCGGCGAACGCTTCGTCAATGATCCGGCCACACTCAGCGTCGGGCACGCCGTGGTCGGTAAATCTGTGCCCCACTCCGAGGGATGACAGAAACCCAGTCAGATCATCAGCGCCCTTGTTTAGGTCACCGCCAAAAATCTGTTTTAGTGCGTCTTCGCGAAAACCACCCATCCCCACGACCGAGCGCAGAACCGTCGGCAACGTGAACGAACAGGCAATCCCATGCTGAACACCCCAGCCCAGGGTGATTGGGTAGGACAGATTGTGGGCGATCGCAGTTTTGGTGTTGGAAAACGCAAGGCCCGCGTTCAAAGCTGCCTCAGCTATCCGGCTGCGCAGTTCAAGATTGCCCAGATCACGCAGGAGCTTTGGCAAATCTGCTATGATCGCACGTGCCGCCGCAACAGCATGGCGCGCGGAAACCGGGTTGGCGTTGACGTTCCAGATGCTTTCAATCGAATGGGACAGCGCATCAAGACCCGTCGCAAGCGTCAGGCCATAAGGCTTGCCCAGCATAAGAGCGGGGTCAACAAGGGCGGTTTCGGGATAAAGGTTTTCGCGCGCAAGGGAGAATTTGCGCCCGCGTTCCTCATCCCAAACCGTGGCCCAGGATGTGACCTCGCTGCCGGTGCCTGCCGTTGTAGGCACGGCGATGATTGGAATAGCCGACAAGTCTGCCGCACCATCCTTGGTTTCAAGAAAGTGTAAGACCTTGCTGAAGTCGCCAGCTGCTGCGGCAAAAACTTTGGCAGAATCGATGACCGACCCGCCACCAAGCGCCACGATCACCTCGGGTTGTGACGTAAGCGACGCAAAGCGCGCGGATTGTTCCGAAAGCAGCCGACAATCCGGGTTCGGTGCAATGTCGCTGACCACCAAAGATGGCTGCCCCGCTGTCACGATCAACTGTTCGGTAAGCGCTTGAAATGGTGCCTCCGGATAGGTCACAAGGGCATAGGAACGGCTGCCAATCGATACGGAAAGTGAGGCAAAGTGGTCATTTCCAAACAGAACTCTGACCGGGTTTTTATACGACCACATCTACACCTCCCCATATCAAACAACCGACTCAGCAGAATTGTTACGGAGCCTGCGGGAGAGAACTCTATATATCAAATTGATTATTTGGATTAATTCTATAGATTGGGTCAATGCTTACAACTGCACTTCGTTCTTTCCACGCCGTTGCCCGCTATGGTGGGTTTTCCGCTGCTGCCCGAGCGCTGAATATCAGCCAGCCAACGCTGTCCACTCAGGTCAAAGGGCTGGAAACCCGCTACGATGTCGAATTGTTCAGCCGTATAGGGCGCGACGTTCGAATGACACCAGCGGGACAGGAATTGTACCAGACCACAATGCGCCTGCACCAAAGCGAGGCAGAGGCCGAGGATTTGCTGAATTCGTTCAAGGGGTTTCATTCTGGCTCTTTGCGCATCGCAGCCGTTGGTCCATTTCACGCAACCGACATGATCGTGGGCTTTAAGTCGCGCCATCCCAGAATCGACATCAGCGTTCAATTCGGCAACTCTCAACGCAGCTTTGAACGTTTACTTTCCTATGAGGCAGATGTCGGGTTGATCGCCGAAGTAAACGCCGATCCACGCGTGATTACTATGCCCTACAGCACCCACAACGTTGTG
>Ga0209344_10002378_pt1 | contig 21116 bp, 20 predicted proteins | sample Cruoilmetagenom6_FD_187293 | JGI IMG/M metagenome (GOLD analysis project Ga0209344, IMG submission 187293) | Oil polluted marine microbial communities from Coal Oil Point, Santa Barbara, California, USA - Santa Barbara Oil Seep Sample 6 (SPAdes)... | ecosystem: Environmental > Aquatic > Marine... | reverse complement strand
AATTAGATTCTGCTTCTACATATTTCAACAAAGCACTAACTGGTTATAAAGCCATAGATAACCAAAGAGGTCAGGCTACTACATTTTTTAAAATTGGTTGGGTACATAAAAGAAAAGGTGAAATTGATGAAGCTTTAAAAGTCGATCTTGAAGCTTTAAAACTCATGGAAGCCTTAGACGATACTTCTGGAATTGCTGGAGCTTACAGTCGTATTTCAGAAGATTTAAACAAACAAGGCAGACATAATGAGGCTCTTGAATATGCTCTAAAAACAATCGATATTAGCAAGAAAAATCAATTAGATATTGAGTTGGCTTATGCATACACATCTGCTGGAGACACCTATATAACTATGGGTAATTTTCAAGAATCTTATAATTATTATGATAAAGCACTTGCGTTAGCAAAAACAATAGATTTTTCAACTTACGACTTAATTAACTTCTCAAATAACAAAGCCAATGCGCTTAAACGCATGGAAAAATACCAAGAAGCAAAAAAAGCTTATGAAAGTGCTTTAGTAGAAGCTAATGAAGTGAATTATGAAAATGCCATATATGTGATTACTGCAAATTTGGGAGAAGTTAATCTGCTTTTAGGGAATTATGAAGACGCTTTAAAATATCAACTTCAAACGGTTGATGTTCAAGAAACCAATGGAGATGTTTCAAATCTAACCGAAAATTACGATCATATTAGTACCATTTATGAAAAAATGGACAACTTCCCAAAAGCTTTGGAATATCAGAAAAAAGCAAGAGTTATGAGAGATAGCACAGCTGCTATTGAAAGTGATAAAGTGATGTCTAATCTATTAACAAAATACGAAACAGCTAAAAAAGAAGAAACCATTAAAACCCAAGAAGCTAAAATATCTCAGCAACAAAAAACACAAATTTTGTACATAACTATTGCTGCCTTATTAACACTAAGTTTAATTGGCATGTTTTCTAGTATGAAAACTATTAGAAAAAAACGTGAAAAATTACAAGTTTTAAACTTAGAGCTAGAAACTAAAAATAAACAGAATGAATTACTGCTTAAAGAAATTCATCATCGGGTTAAAAACAATTTAGAATTAGTTAAAAGTTTAATTGCATTACAATCTGCTCAACTTGAAGATTCAGCAACTAAAGACGCCATGATTGCCAGTCAAAACAGAGTGCAATCTATGGGAATAATTCATCAAAAATTGTATCAAGGTGAAAATTTAGGAAGTATAGAAATGAAGGATTATTTTCTTAATCTAAGCGAAGGTATTTTAGACACCTTTAATAGTGAAGATCAAGTAAAAATTGAATGTGCTATGGATAGCTTAGAATTAGACGTAGATACAGCTGTACCAATTGGTTTGATAGTTAATGAACTCTTAACTAATGCCTTAAAATATGCCTTTCCAGAGAATAAAAAAGGAAACATACAAATTAGTTTATTAAAAGACAAACCAGATGTATTAACCCTTAAAGTTATTGATAATGGTATTGGAAAAACAGAAGGACTTGCTTCTAAAGGAACTGGTTTCGGATCACAACTTATAAAACTATTAACTCAACAATTAAATGGTGAAATGACAGAAGAAAATAATATGGGAACCTCAGTATTATTTCACTTTAAATTAAATTCTGCTGCTTAATATGAATCAACCCTTACAAATATTAATAGTTGAAGATGAAATGATAATTGCAGCAAATATTTCATTGCAATTAACATCGTTAGGTTACGAAGTTATTGGAATTATTCCACGTGGTGAAGAAGCTCTAATCCACATTAAAGAGCATCAACCAGATATTGTTTTATTGGATATTAATTTAAAAGGAAAAATTGATGGCATCGAAACGGCCTTATTAATGCAACAAGACTTTAACATTCCAATAATCTATCTGACGGCAAATGCAGACGACGCTAATTTTAATAGAGCCAAAGCTACTAATCCCTATGCTTTTATTTCAAAACCCTTTAAAAAATTAGACTTACAAAGAGCTATTGAACTAACAGAAAACCTCTTAAAAACTGAAAGTCAAATTTTTAATGAAAATTCTGAAGATAACGAAGAGCCTTTAATTTTAAACGATTGCATCTTTGTTCGTCATCATGAGAAAATGGTGAAAATTAATATTATAGACATACTCTACATTGAAGCAGAACGAAATTATTGTCGCATTTATGCAAAAGGAAAAGAATATCTAATTGTAACTACATTAAAAGATATTGACAAAAAATTACCACAAGATCATTTTTTAAGAATTCATAGATCCTTTATCGTTAATATTTCACAAATTGATGAAATTGCAACAAGTCATGTTGTGGTTTCAAGAAAAGCCATCCCAATTAGTAAACAATTAAAATCTGAACTTTTAAAACGCTTACACACCATTTAAGCACTTGATTTTCATCCGATAAGTAAAGTAATACTTTCGGACATTAATAACTCCATTTCGTCCTAATACATTTTTATTTAGGAACAAATATGACTTACTTTATTAAATAACGACCAAAATTAAAAATAATGAACAAAGCAGGTATAATTGGAGGATCAGGCTTTATAGGAAGCTACATAACCAAGCAGTTTTTAGACAATAATTTCGAAGTAAAAGTATCTGCAACAGATATTTCTAAAGAAGAAAAATATCAACACCTAATGAGTCTTGATAATTCAGACCATTTACATATTTGCGAATTAGATGTTACAAATAAAACAGCATTAATAGACTTTGTTAAAGATTGCGATGTTGTAATTCATGGTGGAACACCTTTTCAATTAGATGTTACAGATCCTCAAAAAGAATTATTTGACCCTACCATTAAAGGAACTGAAAATTTCCTTGAAGTTATTAATAATACACCATCTGTTAAAAAGGTAGTAATAATTGCTTCTGTAGGTGCCTGGAACACAGATTTTCCGTTACCTGCAGGTAGCAAAACACCTTATGACACTTTTAATGAAAAAGACACACCATTTATGAATAAAGAAAGTCATCCGTATGCTCAAGCTAAGTTTATTGCTAATCAAACGGTTGAGAAATTCATTCAAGACTATCCAAATCTTAATTTCGAAATTACAAGCGTCTCACCAACAATGGTTATGGGAAAATCTTTGTCAAATCGCGAAGATTCTACTTCAACTGGCATTCAATTTCTGTTTAAAAACAAAATAGCTCCTAACCCTTTTATTCAAATGTTTTATGATACAGATATTCCTTTAGCTATGGTTGATGTAAAAGATGTGGCTACTGGAATTTATAAAACTGCTACCATTTCTGGCTTGCATGGAAAAAACTACCTGCTTTCTAGTGAAACTTATCCAGTTTCAGATGTCACTTTAATGCTCAACAATAAAGAACCTAAAAACACTCCAAAAATAGTTTACCAAAATCAACTAGCAGAACGCGAATTAGAAATATCTTTTCGTTCGGTAAAATCAACTTTAAATAATTATTCAAATTAAAAACTAACAACACAATGAAACATGCAAACTTTTTAAAATTAGGGATTTTAACTCTAATGACTGCAACAATAGTAAGTTGTAAGGAAGAAACAAAAACTGAAACTCCTCAACCAGAACCTCAACCTGTTGAAATAGCAGTAGATGAAACACCAGACTATTTCCACTTACGTCCAGAAGTTGAAAAAGCCTATGGATATTCGCATGCTGTAAAAATTGGAAATAGCATCAAGGTTTCTGGAGCCGTAAGTATGGATGATGAAGGGAATCCAACTGCTGTAGGAGATTTAGAACAACAAATGAAAAACTGTTATGCAGATTTAGAAAAAGTGTTAAAACATTATGGCTGTACGTTCGACGATGTGGTTGTAGAAAATGTTTTCACTACAAACATGCCTAAGTTTCTAGAAGCAGCAGGTTATAGAGCTGAAATCTATAAAAACCATTTCCCTACAGGTTCTTGGCTTGGCGTTAAAGAATTGGCCATACCAGAATTTCTTATAGAAATAGAATTAGAAGTGCATAAACAAAATAACGATTAACGATTAACGATTAACGATTAACGATTAACGATTAACGATTAACGATTAACGAAGATTAATAAAATCTGAACACAATTAATTAATATCAACAATATGAATATCATACCAAAAATTTTTATTACAGCTTGCCTTTTTTTAGGATTTACTGCAAACAGCCAAACAACATCCCAAGCACTTTCAAAGATTAATACAGAAGGCTTTCAGAAATCTCAAGTTATGAATTTAATTTCTGACTTATCTGATGTTTATGGTCCTCGATTAACAGGAACCAATCAATATTATACAGCAGCAGAATGGGCTAAGAAAACCATGGAGAATTGGGGAATCGATAAAGTTTATTTCGAAAATTATTGTGACGATTGTATGGGTTGGGAAGTAAATTCCTTTAATGTAGAAATGACAGAACCTGTTTACATGAAAATACAAGCCTATCCGTATGCATGGACAGAAAGTTCAAATGGTGTGCAAATAGGTGATATGATTTGGATTGAAAATTGGTCTGATTTAGAACGAGTAAAAAAACAATGGGTTGGAAAACTACAAGGAAAGACCATACTAATTGGTTCTGCGCCAGAACAAAACATGTTATTCGATCCACTTTCTAAACGCTTTTCTGAAGCACAAATTGAAGAAGCTGAAAAATCAATTGAACCTGTACCAAACAATCCTTTAAGCCATAATGCTGGAGATATGGATTTAATTGGAGATTTGGAACTTATATTCAATAGTATGGTAAAAAAAGATGATGCCTTTTTTGCCTTTTTAAAAGCTGAAGGCGCTTTAAGTATGCTAGGCACAACATCTTTTTTTCCTGGTGTTATTCACCCAAGTGGCACGTACAATTTTAGAGAAAGTGATGAGAAACCACTTCCCTATTTCGCGATTTCACCAGAAAACTTTGGAAAATTAAAACGCTTAAACGATAGAGGCATTCAGCCAAAAATTAAATTTCATTTAGATTCTGAATTGTATTTAAATCCTAAAAACAACGTTAATATATTAGCAGAGATTACAGGTTCAGACCCAAAATTAAAAGACGAAGTTGTAATGATTGGAGCACATTTTGACTCTTGGCATCCGGCTTCTGGAGCTACAGATAATGGTGCAGGTTCTGCAGTCATGATGGAGGTGATGCGAATTATTAAAGAGTCTGGATTAAAACCAAAACGCACCATTAGGATTGCTCTTTGGGGAGGAGAAGAACAAGCCTTTTTAGGCTCCTTGGCATATGCAGAAAACCATTATGGAAAAGTAAAAGAAACGTCTCGAAAAAAAGAGGTTGAAAAAATTTCGGCATATATCAATATGGACAATGGAGCTGGACAGATGCGAGGTATTTATTTACAAGGTAACGAAGCTGTCAGACCTATTTTTGAAAATATGTTGGAACCTTACGCTCATTTAGATGTCAATAATCTAACTATTCAAAACACAGATTTTACGGATCATGATGTTTTCGATTATTACAAAATTCCTGGATTTCAAATCATACAAGATCCTTTAAACTACAGAACTGTAACACATCACACGAATTTAGATCATTTAGAATATGTTCCAGAACGTGATATGATGATTAATGCTACAGTAATTGCAGCACTTGTTTATCAAATTGCTCAAGAAGATTCACGTTTACCTAGAGAAGATTAAAATATCATTTTAAAAAAACCTATGCTGAAAACCGATTATGAGCATTTAGAAGAAACAGCATCATATTAACAATTATTAATTAAAACATAAAATCATGAAAACCGTACTAATTACAGGAACAAGTAAAGGCATTGGACTAGAAACAGCATTATTTTTTGGACGAGCAGGCTACAAAGTTTTTGCTACCATGAGAAATCCTGAAAAGACCTCAGTATTTAAACAAAAAATAGCTTCCGAGTCTTTAGATATCAGCATCCATAAAATGGATGTCGATTCAGATGCATCAGTTAATAATTGTATAGATTCCATATTCGACAACCACGAAACAATAGATGTTTTGGTAAATAATGCAGGTATTGAACGTCATGGTTCTATTGAAGAAATGCCCATAAATGATTTCCAAGATATTATGAACACCAATTATTTGGGAGTGCTACGTTGTACGAAGGCATTGCTTCCACAAATGCGAAAAAACAAAGAAGGTTGTATTATTAATATTGCATCAGTGGCTGGTAAAATTTCCAATAGTCCTTTAGGTGGTTATGCTGCAAGCAAGCATGCTCTAGAAGCTATTAGTGAGGCTTTAGCTCAGGAAGTAAAACCTTTTAACATTCGGGTTGCAATTGTAGAACCTGGAATTATCAATACACAAATGGCTAATGATATTGCGATAGATGATGCGTCATTGTATCCACATTCCAAACGTTTTGCAGGGTTGTTTTCAGCATCACTTAAAACACCAACACCTCCTTCCTTAGTTGCAGACAAAATTTTGGAAATCTCAGAAAACAACTCTTGGAAATTAAGACATCCTGTTGGTCCAGATGCCGAACCTTTTATTGCTTGGAGAGCCTCTATGACTGATGAACAATGGGTAGATTGGAATGCCGTAAATGATGAAGATTGGTACAATTCTGTTGAAAAAGATTTTGGCTTAAACGCACGATAAATATCACGTTATTTATAAACTAGTTACATATTAATCGTTATAAGTTCAGACATTTTATAATTTTACATTCCTGCAAAAGAAATTGATATCTTGTAAGAATACATTCACTTTTATTTTGTATTTTTACTTGAATACTAGCTAATTAACATGGCTAGAACCTTTGTGATATTAATAGCAACTAGCCCTTCTTCTACTATTATTAAAGATGAGACATTAACAACATAGTGGTTTACACCATTTAGTTCTTAGTTGGCGCTCGTCGAAAAAATCACCTATTTAATATGTAGAATTATTAACTTAAAATCTATCACTCATGAAAAGATTACTTTTATTATGTTGCTTGTTATTTACTCTATACTCATGCGATAAAGAGCCTCGATACACACAAGATTCAGATGAAATTGAAATTGTTAAAGAAGCAATAAATGATTACGATTATCAAGAATGGGATAAATTAATGTCTCATTATTCAGGCTCTGCTCAAATATTCTACAATACCAGATCCAATGTTTTATCTTCAATAACCCTTATAGATTTTCATAAAAAAAACGATGCTAATTTTTCTACTCGAGCTTTCGAAGATGAGAGCAGAGAATACGAAATGGTTGAAGATAACAATGGCAAAACATGGGTGAATTTCTGGGGCTTATGGAAAGGCAATTTAGCTGCAAACAACAAACAAATTATTATTCCTGTTCATATTACATATCAATTTGTAGACAACAAAATTGTTACAGAATATGGCTATTGGAATTCTGCTGAATTACAACTAGAACTTCAAAAAATTGAAGCAGATAAAACCACGACTGAAACAATGGATGACACTGAAGATATTGTGGAAATCCAAGACATAGAAGAAATTGAAGAAGTCGAATAGTGAATCAATTCTTATTTAAACTATTCAATTCACTGAACTTTTACTTAGATAAAAATATTAATAGACTCGGACAATATAATATATCATTCGTCCTAGTCTAGTTGTTTTTGTAATCTAAAAATAGCTTATTTATTATGAAATTAAAATAATAAGCTTTCAAAAACTAATTTAAAATATTAATTAATGAGACCACCAATAATTTTCTTTTACTTTTTATTATGTCTTTGTGTTGGATGCCAGGAAAAACAAGACAAAATACCTGTAACAGACTGCATTTCAACTTATTTAGATTACTCAAACAGTAAAGATCAATTTACTGGAGGTATCAACATGATTCCAATTTCAACTTCAAAAGGCACTTTTAATGTTTACACAAAGCGTGTTGGAAACAATCCTAAAATGAAAGTTTTATTACTTCATGGAGGTCCTGGAGGAACTCACGAATTTTTCGATTGCTTTGATGGCTATTTCCCAAATGAAGGTATCGAATATATCTACTATGATCAGTTAGATTCATATTATAGCGATAAGCCAAACGATTCCACCCTTTGGACAACAGGACACTTTGTAGAAGAAGTAGAACAAGTTAGAAAAGCATTGAATATGGATAATAGTAATTTCTACTTATATGGTCAATCTTGGGGAGGAATTCTAGCTATGGAATATGCATTAAAATATCAACAGAATTTAAAGGGTTTAATAATCTCTAATATGATGTCTAGCGCTCCAGAATATGGCAAATATGCTGAAGAAGTCTTGGGTCCACAAATGCCTCCTGAAGTATTAAAAGAAATTAAAGAGCTAGAAGCAAATGAAGATTATAGTAATCCAAGATATGCAGAACTTTTAATGACACATTATTATACTGAACACGCTTTGCGAATGCCTTTAGAGGAATGGCCAAAGTCGGTTCAATTGGCTTTTGAGCACTTAAATCCAAATATTTACTTGTTCATGCAAGGACCAAGTGAGTTTGGTATGGCAGGAAATGCCACTCTAAAAAATTGGGACGTTTCAGACAGATTAAAAACAATTAATACACCAACTCTTGTAATTGGTGCAACGTATGACACCATGGACCCAAAACATATGGAATGGATGGCTAATGAATTTCCAAACGGTCGTTTTCTATTATGTCCAAACGGAAGCCATTTAGCACAATACGATGACCAAAAAATATATTTTAAAGGATTAATTAAATTCATAAAAGACGTGAACAATAATTCTTTTTAAAAGTAATAATGCTATTAACCAACTAACCAAACCAAAATGCATTTAAAACAATCACTAATAATTGCAATTAGCATAAGTATTATTGCCATAGGTTTTTGGGAATTCTATTGGAGAAGTCAAGGAAAAATTCCAGATTTAGATGACAATAAAGACCTTTGGGCTTTACAAAGAGCTAAAGTAGATAACCTTTCAGATAAAGATGTTATTCTTATGGGTTCATCTCGCGTTCTATTTGATTTTCAATTAAATGAATGGGAAGCAGAAACTGGTGTAAGGCCTTTACAACTAGCATCTGCAGGCACTTCACCCTTACCAATTTTTCATGACATAGTTAATAATACGAATTTTAATGGGACTGTTTTAGTTGGTGTAACACCAGGACTGTTCTTCTCAACTACTTTTCCAGAAGCTGGCCCTTGGAAACGAGCACAAAATAGAGTAAATCATTTTAAAGACAGAACTTATGCGCAGCGATTTAACCATTGGTTATCCATGCCTCTCCAAGAAAATTTAGCATTAGTTTCTACAAGTGAAGAAGGCTGGAGTGATGATATTGATTTAAAATCATTATTAAATAATTTGTCCATTGGCAATCGAACTGGAGAACCACCAATGCCTCCATTTTACGCTTTCCAATATATTGATGAAGACAGGAATAATATAATGAGTGAAAAAACCGCAACCGATACAAGTTTTGCAAATAGCGTAAAAGAGGTTTGGAAGTTCTTTATTTTGGGCAATAAAAACCCTCCAGAAAGAGAAGCTACAACCAACTTCTTTGTTGCTGATGCAAAAAAATTCATGGATCGAGGTGGCAACCTCATTTTAGTACGATGCCCATCGAGTGGTTGGATAAAGGGAGGTGAAGATAAATTTCTTTCACGAGAAGAATTCTGGGAACCTCTAGTAAAATCATCTAAAGCACACGCCTATCATTTTGAAGACTTTAATCAGTTTAAAAATTTGGAATGTCCTGAATGGTCACATCTTTCAGCAACAGACGCACGAGTTTTCACTACTGAAATAGTAAAAATCATGATTGCCGATGGCGTATTAATTAACCCTAAAACTAACTAATTATGTTATTTAACTCCTTAAGTTTTGTAGTGTTTTTAGTTATTGTTTTAGCACTTTATTATTCAAAAATATTTAACTGGACCAATAAAAAACGTATGCTATTATTAGCCAGCTACGTGTTTTATGGATTATGGAATCCACCTTTAGTCATTCTGCTTTGGATTTCAACAATTGTAGATTGGACAGCTGGCAATAAATTAGCTGTTGAAGAAAACCAAAGAAAGCGCAAAATGTGGCTCCTTCTAAGCATGTTTGTTAATCTTGGGTTTCTTGCCTTTTTTAAATACGGGAATTTCTTATTAGAGAATTTCACTGTTATTGCAAATTCAGCTGGTTTCGAATATGAAGCTCTGCCAATGGATATAATTTTACCAATGGGTATTTCGTTTTATACGTTTCAAACTATGTCTTATACGATTGACATGTACAAACGAAAAATTAAACCAGCTAGAACATTTTTGGACTTTGCATTGTACGTTACATTCTTTCCACAGCTAGTTGCAGGACCTATTGTAAGGGCAAAAGATTTAATTACTCAGTTTTATGAAGAAAAGCGAGCTACAGCCAATCAGTTTTTTTGGGGTATATTCTTGCTAACCATTGGACTTTTTCAAAAAGTTGTTATGGCAGATACACTTTTAGCAGATACATCAGATACTGTTTTTGGATCAGATAAACTTTTACATGGTATGGATGCTTGGATAGGAACTCTAGCCTTTTCGGGACAAATATTTTTTGATTTTGCTGGATACTCAACTTGTGCTATTGGTATCGCTTTAATGCTTGGTATTATTTTGCCAGATAACTTTAAATATCCTTATGCTTCTTTAGGCTTTTCAGATTTTTGGAATCGTTGGCATATTTCATTATCAAGTTGGCTAAAAGATTATTTATACATTCCATTAGGTGGTAACCGTCATGGCATAACACGTATGTATGCTGCATTAATGATAACGATGCTTCTTGGTGGACTTTGGCATGGTGCAGCTTGGACATTCATGGTTTGGGGTGGACTTCATGGAACCTATTTAATTCTAGAAAAACTGCAAAAACAATATTTACCTTTTAAAATTACCAAATGGAATGGCATTTTCTTAGCCTTTATTACGTTTTCATGTATTAATATTACTTGGGTGTTTTTTAGAGCTCGTGAGTTTGACACAGCTTGGAATATGATAAAATCTATGTTCTATATGCAAATTGAGGGTGAAAAAATTCTAGGCTCATTCGAAATCTTAAAAGTTTGTGTTGTTATTGGGTTATTATTCATTTGTCATTGGCTAATGAAAAACACATCAATGAAAGCCGTATCTTTAAAAACTAATCCTGTTCTTTTAGGTGTTGTTTGGGCAATTATGTTATTTCTAATTATAATTTCTCAAGGCAGTGGTGAACAGTTTATTTATTTTCAATTTTAATCTTTATACCAAGTCATGAATAAAACTCTCACATTTTTATTTCTATTCATATCAACACTTGTAAGCTTTTCTCAAACTTACATTACAAATGTGACCATTCTTGATGTTGAAAATCAGGAATTAATTCCCAATCAAACGGTTGAATTTATAAACGATGTTATTACTAATATCAAGGCAAGTAAAAAGTTTAAAACACCTGAAAATAGGACTATAATTGATGGGACAAATAAATACTTAGTTCCAGGATTAACAGATGCTCATGTCCATTTTTCTCAAAGTGGTGGCTTATATACACGTCCAGATGCAATAGATTTAAGAAAAGTGAAACCTTATGAAGAAGAAATTGCATGGACACATAACAACATGGAAGATCTTTTGCGTAGATACACACAAAATGGGATTACGAATGTTATTGATGTAGGCTCAACCTTTAATTTTTTAAAGCAACGTAAAGACTTTGAAAATTCAGAGTTCTCTCCTAGCATTTATATGACAGGTCCACTACTAACTACTTATGAACCTGAACCTTTTAAAGGCTTAGAAAATGACAGTCCTTTTCTTTTAGCTAATACAGAAGAAGACGGCAGAAAAATGGTTCAAAAGCAACTGTCCCATAAACCAGATTTTATTAAAATATGGTACATTGTTGGAGCAGATGGTTTGGATGCAGAAACAAGTGCTAGAAAAAGTTTGCCTACAATTAAAGCCATTATTGATGATGCACACAAAAACAATTTAAAAGTTGCTGTTCATGCCTCTGAAAGAATAACAGCACAGTTGGCAGTTGAAAATGGAGCCGATTTTTTAGTACATAGTGTGGTCAATGAAGTTGTTCAACCAGAATTTGTTAATCTGTTAAAAGAAAACAATATTATTCTTTGTCCAACTCTAACTGTTTACGACGGTTATATGAATACGTTTGGGCAAAAGCACAGTTTTAGTAATTTAGAATTAGCGCAATCCAATCCATATCAACTAAGCTCTTTACTAGATTTAAAGCATCTTCCGGACACCTTGCTTGTTAGTCAATATAAGAGTTTGGCTAATTCTGAAGGGAGCATATCTCGCCTTAAAAAATCAGATTCTATTAGCATGGTAAATTTAAAAATTCTATCTGATGCTGGTGTTTTAATAGCAACTGGAACAGATGCAGGAAATATTGGAACCTTGCATGCGTCGTCTTATTTAAAAGAATTACAAGCCATGAAAACAAGTGGTATGAGTAATTGGCAAATTCTTCAAGCATCAACCATAAATGGCGCAAAAATTCTTGATAAACAAGACGAGTTTGGCACCATAAACATCGGCAAAAAAGCCAATTTAATTCTATTAGACGAAAACCCAATTCACAACATAGAAAACCTGACTAAAATTCATCTTGTTATAAATAAAGGAACTGTATTTGAATCTAATTCTTTGGTTAAAGACACTCCAGAAGATTTAGTACAACGTCAGTTAAATGGATATAACCTAAGAGACATAGATGCTTTTTTAGAACCTTATGCAGACGATGTAGAAATTTATAATTATCCAGACCAATTAATAACTAAAGGAAAGACCAATATGAGAATTGGCTACTCCCAAATGTTTCAAACAGTTCCTAATTTACATTGCGAACTTAAAGGCAGACTTATTAGAGGAAACATTGTAATTGACCAAGAATACGTACAATTTGGTGAGAAAATTTTAGAAGCCATTGCTATCTATCATATAGAAAACAACAAAATTAAAAAAGTATATTTTATAAATTAAAAACTAAACAACCCTAAGTCTTTTTATTAATAGCATTAAAATTAAGACACATGACAACCAACCAAAATTTATATCCTGTCACTAAAGAAGATAGAATTGACTTTCTAGATATCTTAAGAGGTATTGCTATCTTTTTTATTTTCGCAGCTAATATTATTTTCTTTTCTGGGTTTTTCTTTTTTCCTGAAGATGGTCATATACCATCCACAGACTTGGTTATAGATCCTTATATAGACTTCATTTCATTTACACTTATAGATGGTAAATTCTATTCCATATTTTCGTTACTTTTTGGTATTGGATGTGCCATACAATTCAATAAATTAAATAAGCACAGTAAACCCTTTGCTCCTTTTTTTAGGCGCAGAATGTTCTGGCTCTTAATAATCGGGCTAATACATTTATGTCTTTTTTGGTTAGGAGATATTTTAACCCTTTATGCTTTACTTGGATTTGTACTTATTTGGTTTGTTAACATGTCCAACAAGAAGCTTATAACTTGGGCAATTATTTTAATCTTGACCCCTTTAATTAATTGGTTTATAATACATGTTGCAAATTTTAATTACCCAATGCATATTTATCAGTTAAATACGAAATATGCTGAAACCATGGGTTTTAAAATGGTGGAATGGCAAGGTGTAATGAGGCTCGATATGCAAGCATATTTATTAAATGAGAACATTGTAGAGTTTTTTAAAATGAACTTAGGAAACGCTTTTATTAGGATAGGAAATGTTTTAAGAGAAGGTAGAATATTTAAAGTACTTGGTATTTTTCTAATCGGCCTTTGGGCAGGAAGAAAAATTATTAACGAAGATTTGCTAAATAACACCAAATTTTTAAAGAAAGTAGCTCTTTGGGGAGTTTGTATCGGACTACCAATAAGTATTTTTAGAACATATATTGAATTCTTCTCAGGCCCAGAACTTATTTGGAATTTCTTAAACACGCTTTCTTACGCTTTTGGAACAGTGCCTCTTGCAATGGGTTATGCAGCTTTATTAGCGCTTATATATAGAAAAGGATTTAAGTTTTTACATTGGTTTGCTCCAGTTGGGAAAACAGCCTTATCAAATTACATTTTTCAAACATTTATCTCCATTACTATATTCTATGGAATTGGTTTTTGTTTTGTAGGGAAATTTGGCATTACAGTTATTATGGGAATTACGTTTACCGTTTTCATCTTTCAAATAATCATGAGTACTTGGTGGCTTAAACATTTTAAGTTCGGCCCATTAGAATGGATTTGGAGACAATTAACGTATAAGAAAAGAATCCGTGTTAAAAAATTAAAATCAACCAAAAAACATATTACCATTTAAAAAATAAAATTATGAATTCAACGGGAAACACATGGACTAAAAAAGAATTACAAATCTACATTCTACTGCTTTGTGCAAATGCAGACTCCAATGAAACTGAAGAAGAACTTAGTCTTATAAAAGCAAAAACAGATTCTGAAACTTTTCAGAAATTACACACAGAGTTTAAAAAAGATTCTGAAGATGATCGTTTTGAAAAAATAGAAACCAACATGCATTTACATGACTATTCTAGTATGGAGCTTTCAGAATTTCGAAAAGAAATGTATGAAATTTTCTTAGCAGATAAAAAGTACATGCTTATTGAGCGTAATTTAGATCGCATTCTTGATAACATTCTCTATTAAGAAAAACCTTTATAACATGAATAAATTCTTTAAGAACTTGTGCTCAAAAGTGCGAAACATAAGTCTAAATTCGCAATATAAAATAACTACTTTGTTATTTTTATGCATAATGGGCTGTAAAAATAAACCCTCCATGCCAGATCCATTACAAGCAGGATGGAACAGTAAATCTGTTTGTGTTGTAGTTGAAGATAATCCAAAAATTAGAGTTTTAAAATGCACTTTCCCTCCAGGCGTTGGGCACGAAAGACATTTTCATGCTCCACATTTTGGATACACCATCAAGGGAAGTAAATTTCGTATCAAAGACACTACAGGAACTCGTGAGGTAAATGTACCAACAGGAACAGAATTTTATAATGAAGGTATAGAATGGCATGAAGTTTTAAATATTGGCGACAGTATTGCTGAATTTTTAATAATAGAACCTAAAACAAATTCTGACAAATAAAATCAGCAATAATATGATAAAGTTTTTTAGAAAAATACGTCAAAACATGATAAAAGAAAACAGAGTAAGTAAGTATATGCTTTATGCCATTGGCGAAATCACCCTAGTGGTTATTGGTATTCTAATTGCTTTGCAAATAAATAATACTAACGAAGCGAATAAAGCAAGAGTAAAAGAATTGCATTATCTTAAAAACATCAAAACCGATTTACTCCTAAACATAGATAACATCAATAGTTTTATTGAAACCAGAGAAACTAAAATTAATTCGGCAAACATTGTTTTGGAGTATTATGAGGGCAAACCTCTCTCTAATCTTAATGATTTCAACAAAAATATTTTAAACGTTTATATCTGGCATAAATTCTATCAAATAAACAACACCTTTTTAGAACTAACCAACTCAGGAAATCTTGCAACAATATCAAATGATTCCATAAAGAACGGTTTACTAAATATAGATGCGCTTTATAAAGAATTAAAAGGCGAAGAAGAGCATTATCGTTTTGACACAGAGGTACTACTTTATGAGCCTTCGTTTAATGTTTTAGACTTAAATCCACTAACAAAAAAATTCATGTACGATGTTAGTAATGGTCAAGCTGGAGAAAACACTGAAATACCTAGAGAAAATTTTGAAATACTTTTAAAAGACACCAAACATAAAAACGGATTCGTTATGGCAGTATATGAATTTACTGTTATGAATAGCCAATTAACAAACATGAAGATTATGTCTGAAAAGCTTATTCAATTAATAGACAATGAACTAAAAAAAATTAAATGATTAAATTCTTCAGACATATTAGACAAAACCTTCTCGCAGAAGGAAAAACAGGTAAATATTTCAAATACGCTATTGGTGAAATTATCCTCGTCATGATTGGTATTCTTTTAGCATTACAGGTGAATAATTGGAATCAAGAACGAAATGAAAACAAACTAGGCAAAAGCTATCTAGAACGTATCCATAGAGATATGGTTTTAGACACGTTAAACTTTCGTAAAAAAATAGAATCCAACAATGCCGTTAGAGTAGAAATTAAAGAGGCGCTTTTAGACCTCAACAATCAAGTAGATTCTTTTGAAGAAGTTACACATATTTGTGCCGTTTTTGGACGTGCTTTAGACCAAGTATTCATACCAAAAGACAACACCTATAAAGGCATGGTTAGTTCTGGGAATCTCACATTAATTAAAAATACAGTCTTAGAGGAAGCTATTACAAATCTGTATAGCGATTACGACACAAAAAGCAAACTCTTTAGTGCCAACAAAGAATGGATGGATGCCATTTCAATCCATTTAGATTCTGAAACAGATTTGGTGAAATTTTCAGAATACACCTTGGACATTTACCCAGTTCCAGGCATGTTAAACAAATCTGATTACGAGTTTTTAAACAAACCTGAAGACGAAAAATTCAAAATAGTTGTCAGAGCCATGTCTGCTTGTGCATGGAACCAAAAAGCAGCTAACTATTACTATTCAGAACTTCTTATTCATTGTAAAGAAACTTTAAAACTCATAGATCAGGAACTAAAAAATGAATATCAATTAGAGTAAAAAATCACAACAAATACCAACTAAAATTTCACTAACTTTATCAATAACAAACACTTTCTAAACATCCAATGAAATCAAAATCCATAAAAGGAAAATCTATTGAAGAAATTCAAGCAGCGCTAACACAAAACATGATTGATGGTTTCAAACCAACCTTAGCCATCGTTTTTTGTTCCATAAGTCAAGATATAAAAGCAGTATCAAAGCTTCTTGATGATAGTAACATCAAAATTTTTGGATGCACAACCAATGGCGAATTTATTGATGAAGAAACAGAAAAAGGCTCTATTGCAATGCTCCTACTCGATATGAATCCTGATTATTTCAAAATATACTTAGAAGAATATCCAGAGAAAAATTATAAAGAAGTTGCCATACAAATTGCTGAAAAAGCAAAAGAGGAGATTAAAAAACCTGCATTTTTACTAGGTGCTAGTCATCTAGAAACTGATGCTGAACAATTGCTATTTGGGTTCCAAGATAGTATTGGCAAGCAAGTTAATGTCTTTGGAGGAATGGCTGGAGATGATTATACTTTTACTAATCAATTTGTTTTTACCAATGATAATGCAAGTAGTATTGGCACTATTGTACTAGCCTTAGATGAAGAAAAAATAAATATTAAAGGCGTTGCCACTTGTGGTTGGAAAGCTGTAGGCACTGAAAAGACAGTTACTAAAAGTGAAGGAAATCATGTTTTTACTGTAGATCATATTCCAGTGTTAGATATAACTACAAAATATGGCGGTTTAGAAAATGTTAATCCAGAAAACAAAGATTTGTTACTTGAAATTGCTGCCAATTTCCCTTTACAACTTCAAAGAGATAAAGGAGACCCAGTCATGCGTCCTGGATTAGTTGTAGATTGGAATGACCACTCGTTCTATTGTAGTGGTACAGTCCCTCAAGGTTCTAAAATACGCTTTTCCTTACCTCCAGATTTCGATGTGATGGAGAAAGTTATCCAAGGTGTTCAAAACTTAAAAGATACCGAAATGCCAGAAGCAGATGCTTTGGTCGTGTTTAGTTGTGCAGGACGAATTTTATCGCTCGGACCTCTCATGAACCAAGAAATAGAAGGTATAAAAAATGTATGGAATGTTCCAATGATAGGTATGTTCAGTAATGCAGAACTAGCTAGAGCAACTGGTGGAAACCTTGAAATGCACAATTTAACAACCTGCTGCGTAGCACTTAAAGAAAAATAATTAAATAATAATAAATATGTATAAATTAACTGTATTATATGGTCATCCAACAGACGCTGAGGCCTTTGAAAAATATTACAAAGAGAAACATTTACCACTTGCCTCAACCATGGAAGGGGTTGAAAAACTTGAAATCACCAAATTACTTGGAACACCAGATGGACAAAAATCCGATTATTATCGAATGGCAGAAATGTACTTCACCAGTGTTGAGCAAATGCAAGAAACCATGGCGTCTCCAGAAGGACAAGCAACTGTTAACGATTTATCCAACTTTGCAACTGGAGGCGTAAACGTGATTGTAGGTGTTACCGAAAATGATTAAAAAGTATTTTAATAAATGATTTCAAAAACAATAAAAGCGAATTCTACTAAAGCCATAATTAACGAAGTTGATAAGGCAACTTCAATTGGCTTTAAACCAACATTGGCTATCGTTTTCCTATCTATAAAACAAGATTGGAAAGCTATAAGTGATATGTTAAGTAAAAAAGAAATTGTTGTTTTTGGTGCCACAACATCTGGAGAATTTATTGATGGAGAAATTGAAGAAGGTAGCATTGTTATGATGTTGCTCGATATAAATCCCAAGTATTTTAAAGTCCAATTCCTTGAGACAGGTGAGCATACAACCAATGAGAATGCAAAGCAAATTGGTATAGTTGGAAAAAACACCTTTAAAAATCCAGCTTATATTGTCGCTTCAGGATGGTTGCACATTGATGGTGAAACTATCATTGAAGGCATCATTGAAGGTTTTGGCAATGAAGTAACTGTGTTTGGAGGCATGGCAGGAGATGATTTAGCCATGCAAGGACCACTAGTTTTTACAAATAAAAAAAGTGCTGTAAATGGTTTACTCGCTTTAATTATTGATGAAGATAAAATTGAAATCAATGGTATTGCTACTTGTGGTTGGAAACCTATTGGAACAACCAAGACTGTTACAAAGAGCAAAGACAATATTGTATATACCATAGATGATAAACCTGCACTTGATATGGTCATGAAGTACCTTGGCCTTGATATAGATTTAGATTCTGGAAACGATGTTTTGACTAATATTGGCGCTTATTACCCTTTACAATTAGAAAGAGAAAATGTAACTCCTGTTATGCGTACAGCCATGTGGGGAAATAAAGAAGATCGCTCTCTTATTTGTGCAGGAACAGTGCCACAAGGATCTAAAGTCAGGTTTTCACTTCCTCCAGATTTTGACGCTATTGAGCAAGTAATTGATGAATGTAAGGAGGTGAAAAGTGAACGACAACAAGAAGCCGATGCTCTTATCATGTTTTCTTGTATTAGCCGTCATTTATCATTCGGTATTTTAATGGAAGAAGAAATCCGTCAAGTTAAAGAGGTTTGGAATGCACCAATGGTTGGTTTTTTTAGCTATGGTGAATTTGGGAAATCAAAAACTGGAAAACATGAGTTTCATAATAATACCTGTTGCGTGGTTGCCTTAAAAGAGAAATAGAATCGAAAACCTTACCCCAACCTTAAAGGGTGGGGTTTTCTCAAATAAATAAAATGGAAAAAGACGCATTAAAAATATCAGGAATGCACAATGGAGCAACACCTAATGTTTTTCGAAATGCAGCAAAATTAAGGGATGATATGACCGAACCTGAGATGAAGCTTTGGGAATATTTAAAAACAAAACCATTTGGCTTTAAAATTAGAAGGCAACATCCTTTAGCTGGTTATGTTTTAGACTTTTATTGTCATAAATTACGGTTATTAATTGAAATCGATGGAGGTTATCATTTAACAAAGGAACAAAAAGAAAATGATGATGAACGTACGAAATATATAGAAAATCTAGGGATTACGGAATTACGTTTCACTAATAATCAAGTTTTACAAAAATACGAAGACGTAATTACTCAAATTAATAAAAGATTGCGCGTTGGCACCCTTTAGGGTTAGGGTGAGCGAGGGCATTAAAAGAGAAAATATGATTTCAAAAACCATAAAAGCAAATTCAACTGAAACCATAATCAAAGAAATTGACAAGGCAATATCTGATGGTTTTAAGCCAACTTTAGCTATTGTATTCCTATCGATTAAACAAGATTTGGAATCCGTTAGTAATCTATTAGACAAAAGGAATATTGTCATTTTTGGTGCTACCACAGCAGGAGAATTTATAGATGGTGACATTGAAGAAGGCAGTATAGTCATGATGTTGCTCGATATGAATCCAGCGTATTTTAAATTAGAATTTCTGGAGACAAGTCTTGAAACCACGTTAGAAATCGCAAAAAAACTAGGTGTTCTTGCAAAAGATTCTTTTACTAATCCAGCTTTGATAATAGCAACAGGTGGAATTTTTATAGATGGTGAAAAAATTGTGGATGGCATCATGCAAGGATTTGGGAAAGAAGTTACCATTTTTGGAGGAATGGCAGGAGATGATTTATTAGGTGAAAAACCAATTGTTTTTACCAACGAAAAAAGTAAAGACAATGCACTTATAGCAATCATTATTGATGAAGACAAAATGGATGTTAGAGGAATTGCTTCCTCTGGCTGGAAAGCTATTGGAACAACAAAAACAGTGACTAAAAGTGAAGGTAATATTGTGTATACCATAGATGATAAGCCTGCATTGGATATGTTCATGAAATACCTTGGAGTTGAGGTAAAGCAGGATGACAATAAAGACATTGTGCCATTTTTAAACTCTTGGTATTATCCATTGCAATTGGAACGGGAAAATGGAGATACTGTTATCCGTACATCCAGGTTTGCTAATCTGGAAGACCGTTCACTTATTTGTACTGGATCTATACCACAAGGATCAAAAATCAAATTTTCGTTACCACCAGAATTCGACGCCATTGAAACAGTCGTTTTAGAATGTGAGAGCATTAAGGACTACAAGCAACAACAAGCCGATGCCTTAATTATGTTTTCTTGCGTAAGCAGACATATATCATTTGGTGCTTTAATGACAGAGGAAATCGAGCAAGTACAACAAGTTTGGGGTGCTCCAATGGTTGGTTTTTTTACCTATGGAGAATTCGGGAAATCCCTGTCTGCCCTACAAGCAGGAAAAATTGGCAAAAACGAATTTCATAACAATGCTTGTTGTGTAGTGGCTTTAAAAGAAAAATCAATAATGTAAAAAATGATATCAAAAACCATAAACGGAATTTCAAACGAATCTATTACTAAAGAATTTGACAAGGCAATTTCTGATGGTTTTATTCCAACATTAGCATTTGTTTTTATTTCGGCTAAACTTGACAAAAAAATAATATCATCATTTT
>Ga0209344_10002376_pt1 | contig 21151 bp, 15 predicted proteins | sample Cruoilmetagenom6_FD_187293 | JGI IMG/M metagenome (GOLD analysis project Ga0209344, IMG submission 187293) | Oil polluted marine microbial communities from Coal Oil Point, Santa Barbara, California, USA - Santa Barbara Oil Seep Sample 6 (SPAdes)... | ecosystem: Environmental > Aquatic > Marine... | reverse complement strand
CGATTTCGAAAGCCGTGACCAGAACCGATACTGCAGATCCCGCAGATTCACCTTGTCCCCGTGGACCAGCCGAAACTGTTGCCCCGAAGCCTGAAACTCATAGAGAAGGGCTGACCAGTCGATCTCGGCAGCGAGTTCGGGCGCATCGAGGAAGAAGTCCCGATTCCCCTCGATCACACCGATGGTGACGCCAGACGCCCGCAGCACCCGCCAGGCCTCCACCACTTCGACCACTCCGATTGTCCAGAACTTGGACATCCCGATGAGATATTGGAACCCATCGCCGAGATAGATGATCTCGGTCACACCCATATCACGGGCTTTGAATAGCATCGATACCATGTCCGCCACATCACCAGTGCGCTGGCCGACATGGGCATCGGCAATGATCAGTCTCTTCACGGCGGCCATACTACAGCAAGGCTCAGTTCGGATTGTTTCTCGACCTTGCGCTATACTGGAACATCCGGCTGAGTAACCGCGTTGATGAACGATGAGACCTACGCGGGAAGTGGGCGTTCGATACGCAGGCGTCGCACCGGGCGTCGTTTTCTCCCAAACGGTGAGGAGGCTCGTTCATTGCATCGATCCGCAGGATCTTCAACCCGGACCATCACTGCCGCCGTGATCATCATGGTGGCGCTGGGCTTGCACCCGGTCTTGGGAGCCGAACTGGCGCCTGAGGTGATCACGGCGATGATCCAAGGGGGCCACCAACGGGTCCTCATCCACCTGAAGGGCGGGCCGGAGACCAAGCAGATCATCGGTCCTCGAGAGGGTCCTGCCGACCAGGAACGTCTCGTGGCGGTTCACAAGGCCATCAAAAATGGCGCAGCGGACCTCCAGGGCGTGATCGCCGCCGGCGATCTCGAAATCGACCGAGTGTTCCGACTCCAACCCACGATCGCGGCGGTGATCACCCCTGCCGGACTCTCCTCCATCGCCGATCTCCCTGACATCGGCCTCATCGAGATCGATCGACCCATGACGCCCCAGACCCTGGAAGGTCTCGAGCTCATCAGGGCGGAGAGTCTTCACCAACTCAACATCACCGGTGAGGGAACGGCCGTCGCCATCATCGACACCGGAGTCGACTACCTCCACCCCACCCTCGGCGGTGGCCAGATCCCGAACGCAAAGGTCGTCTACGGTCTCGACACTGCCGATGACGACGCCGATCCCATGGACTGCCTCGGCCACGGCACCGCCGTAGCGTCAGTCGCTGCGGGTTCTTCCTACCAGTGGAGCCCCAACCGCCGTTTTGCCGGAGGCGTCGCACCCGCGGCCAAGATTCTCGCTTACAAGGTCACCTCGGATGGCGATTGTCATACTGCGTACACCAGCTCGGTGGTGGCCGCCATCGAAGATGCCGTGCTCCACCGCGACGGTGACGACTACAAGCTCGCTGCCATCAACATCTCCTTGGGCGGTGGCGAGTTCGCCAACGCATGTGACGATTCCAATGTGGCCTACGCCGCAGCGATCCAGACCGCCGTCGATGCCCGCATCACCGTGGTGGCAGCATCCGGAAACAACGGTTACACCGACGCGCTCAACGTTCCCGCCTGCCTGACGAACACCATCTCGGTGGGTTCGGCATGGGATACGGACACCGGTCAGCTGAATTTCATGTTCTGCCTCGACCTCGGGTGCGAACGTACCTGCGACGACAGTTTCCGGTTTCAGCGCTCGGTTTCGTGTTACTCGAACTCAAGCCCCTCTCTCGATCTGGTAGCGCCGTCCGAGTTCCTCAAAGCGGCTGCTTCGAACAGCGTCACCATCGATTTCGGGGGAACCTCAGGGGCGGCGGCCTATGTCACGGGAGCCGCAGCCCTTCTCGACCAGGCGTTGGGCGATCTCAGCCCGACATCCGTCAAGTTCCTCCTTGCCGCCACCGGCGTGCCATCCATGGACGACAAAAACCGTCTGATCCGATCGGTGATCGATCTCGAGGCCGCGGTCGAAGCTGCCGGCAAAGTGATCGTCTCCGAGCCCGTGAACGTCTTGATTCCCCCACTGCCGGATGCACCGATTGTCTCAGGCATCGTCGTCAATCGACACGGTGACGTCGGCAGCCTCAAGGTGCTGGTCAGTCTGGTCCACCCCGCCCCTGAGAACATCAAGGTCAGCCTCGAAGCTCCGGATGGAACCCGGGTCCTTCTCCACGATCAGACATCGGGGACCGGGGGGATCGCCGGCACCTATCCCGACGATCTCCTTCCAGTCGAGAGCCTCGGTCGATTCTCCGGGGTTCCCATGCAGGGGATGTGGTCGCTCGAGGTCGAGGATCTCCGGACCCAGGCGACCGGCCTCGACGAGACCTTCCTGGTCAGCTGGGCTCTCGATCTCGAGGATCCGACGCAGCCACGCGTCGAAGAAACCACGATGATCTTTCCCGTGGTGGCCCACGCCGAAGGTGCCATGGACACCCACTGGCGCTCTGATCTTCGGATCTTCAACCCCATCGAGCGCCGGGATGCCGAGATCCGCCTCCATCTGATCCCACCCTCCGGAGACGAATCCTCGGTCACACGACAAACCGACGTAATCGTCCCTCACGGCACGGTCCTCGCTCTCGATGATGTGGTTGAGCAACGGTTCGATCTGGACAATGCCAAGGGCAGCCTGTTGGTCCAGGATCTCTCGGGGACGGTGATTCACGGGACCTCCAGGACATACACCACCAGCGATCACGGCACTTTCGGCCAGTTCACGGCCCCTGAAGTCACCGGTGTTCACACCACCGGAGCAGGTGATCCATCCCTCATCATTCTCCCCAACGCGGGCCCGGACCATCGGGTCAATATCGGTGTCACCGAGACCACGGGGAAGCCGGTCACCGTTGCCATGACCCTCATCGACAGCACGAGCGGCGGGGCGATGGGACCTTCGACCTTCTTCGAGGTCGAGGGGTTCTCCAACGTTCAATTGAACGAAGTCCGCCCGGATCTCGATATCGGTGACGACCTCGACCCCTATGTCGCGGTGACCGTTGTCCAGGGCCAGGGCCGGGTGACCGCCTATGGCTCGATCATCGACAACCTTTCGGGTGACGCGGTCTATGTCGCCGGGAAGAACCCCCAGGTCGCAGAGTATCTCCTGATCCCGGTTGTTGCTCGTACCGAAGGTCAGGCCGGAACCCAGTGGCGGAGTGATCTCCGGGTCCTCAACCACGGCAGCTTTTCGCTCCACGTCGATGCCGAACTCAGGTTTCAGGGGTCCTTCGGGCTGCCACCTGTGATCGAGAATTTCGAACTTCAACCAGGCCAGGCGATCACCGTCGACGATGTCGTCATTTCCCTGTTCGGGTACGAATCGGCGGTCGGTTCGCTCCGGTTGGTGCCACGCGAGGGACCCGCAGCCATCGGCGCCACATCACGGACGGCGAACCACGGTGGGTCGAGCGGGACCTACGGCCAATATGTCCCGGCGGTGAGCCCCGAAGAGGGACTCCGACAACACGGGGTCATTCTCCACGTCGACAAAGACTCGAGGACCCGATCAAACCTGGGTCTGGTCGAAACCGTCGGCCAGAGTATCGGGGTCCAGATCAGGCTCCTCGACGAATACGGCTCACCATTGGGAGTGACCACCAGGATGACCCTCGGCCCCTGGGAATCGGTCCAACTCAACGACGTGTTCGGGTCCCTCGGCGCAGAGGGACAACGCAACGCCAGGATCGAACTCGTCAGAGACTCGGGCGACGGTGGGTTCTTCGCCTACGCCTCGGTCATCGATGCCGATTCGGGTGATGCCATCTTTGTCCCCGTCCAAGACCTCGTCTCGCGCTGAACCCGCTCGTGATCTCGGTCACCCGCGGCCGGCGTTCCCCTGTCTATGATCGAAGTGAAGGAGTCGAGTTGCGCAGTCTTCGCCCCATCCTTGTCGTCATGACGTTCACCGTGCTGTCGGTCGCCCACCCGGCAGTCGCGCAGCATTTCTGCGACGACCCACCTGCGCTCACCCTTCTGACCGGTGAAAGCGTCTTGGCCAGCGGGCTGAACACCGAAGGGCACCCGATCGGTTACTCGTGGTACGTGACGCCCCCGGGGGCGCCGGTCCCGACCGAACCGACGGCGAGACAATCGTCCACCACCATCACTCCCGGTCTTCCCGGTCTCTGGAGCATCGCGCTCGTCGCGGACTACAACCACCAGACCGTCGGTGGCGGTCTCTGGTCCTCGGAGACCTGCCTGACGATCGAGGCGACCAGCGTTGTCTCATCCATCGCTTTGGCCGACACACAGATCGCCACCGACGAGTCCCTCGTAATGGACGGTCACGATTCGCGCTGGGCGGCCGGGGTGACACCAATGGTTGAGTGGCAGGTGGACGGTCTGCCGTTCGGGACCTGTAATGGCGGCCCTCCCCCGCCGAATCCCGGCGACCTCAACTGCACCATTCCGGCCAACTGGCTTTCAACCGGTTGGCACACCGCGGGGTTGCGTCTCACCGATCCCTCTTCGGGCCAGGTCAGCCTCTCGACCGCCGATTTCGAGGTGATCGAGATCATCCCGCTCTCGGTGGATTTCGGGTGGTCACCATCGGAGCCCGACCCTGGCGCCGTGGTGACCTACACCGCCGCCGTAACCCCTGTGACATCCGAGCAGGATTTCACCCGCGTGATCTGGGACATGGGCGACGGCTACATCGAGACCTACACATCGTGTCCGCCTCCCTACTTCAACACCTGCCTCCAGTACCCCTACATCTATGCCGACGACGGCTGGTACGATGTTTCGGTCACCGTCGAAACCGCCGACGAAACCGCGTCGCAGGGCTATCGAGTCAAGATCGGTGATCCCATCGATCCACCCATTGCCAGTTTCAACGTTGACCCCGCGTCACCATCGATCATGAACAGCACAACACTCGCGTTCGATGGCGACTGCGACGGCACCTGCAACTGGTCCTGGGATTTTGGTGACGACTCCCAGAGCGCCGAGCCGAACCCGACGCACACTTGGTTGATACCCGGGACGTACGCGGTCACCCTCTCGGTCAGCAATGAGAGCGGCAACGATCTCACCTCGATTCCGGTGGATGTCGGCAACTGTTGGATCCCGTCGGAACCCACCCAGGAAGGCGCCTGTTTCGGTGGTCCGGCCACCATCACCGCGTCTCCCGGAGCGGGCTGGCTCTGGAATACCGGGGCAACCACCCAGGCTATCGCAGCCCTCTTCGGCGGTGCGCACTGGGTCAACACCAATGACGGCGCCGGCTGTTGGGGCCATTCTCCCAAGATGGTCGTCCTCGACAACTGCGGGGACCCCGACGGCGACACCAACCTCGATGGGGTGACGGATGCCGCCGACCTTGCTGCCCTCATTCCCGAACTCACCGACAGTGATGGCGACGCCGTCTCTGATGCCGGGGGCGGCGATCTCACAGCCCCGGGCGGCGATGTGACCGGTGACTGGTACCTCCGCACCGAAGATCTCCTGACCGTGCTGCTCGAAGTCTTCGACTAGACAACGAGTGACGAGTCCCGACGTGACGCGCCAACGGTTTCGCGCTACGATTTGTTCATGAACTCCGAAGAAATCGGCAGCAAGCGAGGCTATAAAATTCTGCGCCATATCGCCGACGGCGGTATGGGATCGGTCTACCGGGGCATCCTGATCGGATCCGTCGAGTTTCAAAAGACGGTGGCAATCAAGACCATTCTGGAGAAATACGCCGTCCACCCCGAATTCGTCAGGCTCTTCATCGGCGAAGCAAAGCTCGTCGCCGATCTCGTGCACGAGAACATCGTCCAGGTCTACGATCTCGGTCTCGAAGACGGCAACTACTACATCGTCATGGAGTACGTCGACGGCGTCAATCTCGAGGTCTATATCCGCGCCCACCTCGATCGGGAGACGCCCCTTCCTCTCGATCTCGGCGCCTTCATCGCCAGCCGCATCTGCCGTGGTCTGGACTATGCGCACAACAAGACGGACCGGAACGGTGTGCCTCTGGGCATCGTCCACCGGGATATCTCGCCAAAGAACGTGCTCCTGAACTACGAGGGAGTCGTAAAGGTCACCGATTTCGGGATCGCCAAGGCGCGGGAGGTCATGGAGCAGGACGAAGAGCTCCTCGTCGGTCGACTCGAATACATGCCTCCCGAACAGGCCACCAGGAAACCCACCGACCCGCGTTCGGATGTCTACGCCCTCGGAGTCCTGACCCACGAACTCTTGACCGGCGGCCTCCCCGATCGCGGACGATGGTCGCTACACCGTCTGCACCGCCTCGGGATGTCCTTTCCCAAACCCATCGCCGAGACCCGCCCCGATATCCCGGACGATCTCGCCGCCATCGTCGATCGGGCCCTCCAGCCCGATCCCGCCGATCGTTTTCAGAGCGCCGCCGACATGGGATACGCCCTCGAGTACCATCTCTACCACGATGGTTACGGCCCCACCAACGTGACGCTCCGGGATTACCTCAAAGACAACTTCCCAAGCCTGACAGCCCACCACGTGGATCTCGACCCGACAGTGATCAGGGCCGACAGCTCGGCAACCATGATCGAGCACCGGGCGGATACCGTCTTCGGCAGCCGGTTGGAGGATGAGGCGCCCGAATAACGGCAGCCGTGATGTAGGGTGGGGTTCACCCCACCTTCAGTCACCTTCCGGCAGGGAGCGCATTTCCACGAAGTCTGACGTCATACCAGCCTCGCAGCGCCCACTTTCAAATGCGATGAATCTGCGTCCATCTGCGTCATCTGCGGGCAATTTGCGATGCTGAGACGAGATGGTGCGATGCAATCTGCGCTATCTGCGGTTTCTCCGCGCGATGGTGTGATGAACGGCACGAACCGCGAGTCACTCCCAACGGGCAAGAAGAAGCCCCGGCGATCGCCGGGGCTTTGCTTGATCGATACTGCGTCAGCCGTTCGCTCTGGCGAATCGGCGCATGAACTCGGCGAGAAAGTCGACACCCTCGGCCGGCATGGCGTTGTAGATGGATGCACGGCAACCACCCACCGAGCGATGGCCCTTGAGACCACACATCCCCGCATCGAGGCCCTCGGCCACGAACTTGGCTTCGAGCTCTTCCGACGGCAGACGCCACACGACGTTCATGTACGACCGACTCTCGGGCTCAACCGGGCACTTGTAGAAATCGGGAAACTCGGTCATCACACCGTAGAGCACATCGCCCTTGGCGCGATTCTTCGCCTCCATCCCCACGAGACCACCCTGCTCACCAACCCATTCGAGGACGTTTCGAACCATGTAGATGGCGAAGGTCGGCGGGGTGTTGTAGAGCGAGTCCTTTGCCGAATGGGTCGCGTACTTGAGCATGGTCGGGATGTTCTCGTTGGCCTGCTCGAGCCACGACTTTCTGAGAATCACGATGGTCACACCCGAAGGACCGATGTTCTTCTGCGCGCCGGCATAGATCAGCGAGAAGCGGTTGGCGTCAAACGGCCGCCACAGGATGTCCGACGACATATCCCCCACGAGAGGCCGGTCTCCGACATCGGGAAACTCGTGGAACTGTGTTCCCTTGATGGTGTTGTTGCTCGTGATGTGGACATAGGCGGCGGACGGGTCGAGATCGTACTCGCTGGGTTTTGGAATCCGGGTGAAGCCATCGGGCTCGCTGGTGGCCGCCACTCGACCCTTGGCGATGATATTGGCTTCTTTGATGGCCTTGGTGGACCATGTTCCCGTGTCGACGAAATCGGCCGATCCGCCCGGTGGGATGAAGTTCATCGGAGTCATGGCGAACTGGGTCGATGCGCCACCCTGGATGAAGAGCACCTGATGGTCGTCGTCAAGACCGAGGAGTTCCGCCATCAGATTCATCGCGCCGTAGTGGACCGCGTCGTACTCCTTGGAGCGATGCGACGTCTCCATGACCGACATCCCGGTGTTCTCCCAATCGGGGAGCTCGGCCTTGGCGCGCTCCAATGCGGGCAGTGGCAGGGTCGCGGGACCGGCGTAGAAATTCCAGCTTCGGCTCATGGTTTCCTCCGATTCAGGGGACGGCTCAAGCGGTCTGTTGGGCGAAGTCTTCGAGGATCCGCACGACTACGTCGCCGATCCGCAACATGTTCTCTTTGGACGATGCGCCCAGATGGGGGGTCATGATCACGTTCGGCGCGTCATATAGCGGGCTGTCGTCTGCCGGCGGGTCCGACAGAAAGACATCCGTGGCGTAGGCCCGGATCTTGCCGGATTCGAGGGCATTTTTCATGTCGTCCTCATTGACGCAACCACCGCGCGAGGTGTTGATGAGGACCGCCCCATCCTTCATCCGAGCCATTGTCTCGGTGTTGATCATCCCACGGGTCTCATCGGTAAGCGGCACGTGGAGCGACATGTAGTCGGATTCCGCCAGAAGCTCGTCCATGCTGACCAGATCAGCGGTCTCGTGGCTCTTCAGGAAGGGATCGTAGGCGATGACCCGCATCCCGAACGCGATGGCGCGGCGAGCAAGTTCAGTCCCGATGTTTCCGGCGCCGAAGAGTCCCAGAGTCTTGCCCATGAGTTCGGTCCGTTTGAGCTGCTTCTTGAGCCACTCCTTCTTCGTCATCCCGAGATGGCCTTCGACCATCCGGGTCGGGACCGAGATCATCAGGGCGAAGGCAAGCTCGGCAACCGCCACCGCGGACGCTTCGGCGGTATTGAAGACCTGGACGCCCTTGGAGCGCGCATACTCGACATCGATATTGTCGAGACCGACGCCACCGCGGATGATGAGCCTCAGGTTGGTCGCCCGGTCGATGTAGTCCTGGCGACACTTGGTCTTGGAGCGGACTAGCACCACATCCATCTCTGCCAGACGGTCCTTGTCATCGGTGACTTCACCGAATGCGGTCAGCTTTGGGGGAAGCGAGGGATCGAACGCGTCCGAGATCAGAATCTTCATCTTTCCTCCTCAATCATCCGTCGACTGGGTCTCAACCGACCATTCAGTCGTCCAGAGGTCTCACAATCAGGCCGGAGCGAAGCTTCGGCTCGAACCAGGTCGATTTCGGGGGCATCACGGTTTCGGCATCGGCCACCGCGAAGAGCTGCTCGATGGCGGTGGGATGCAGGGCGAAGGCCACGGCCCAATCACCAGACTCCACTCGTTTCTCGAGCTCTTTCAGACCCCGGATGCCACCCACGAAGTCGATGTTCTCGTCGCTTCGAGGATCGCCGATCCCGAGGACCGGAGACAGAAGGTTGTTCTGCAGAATCGCAACGTCAAGGCTCTCCACCGGATCGTCGGCAGGAAAGGTGCCGGTCTTGGCCTGGAGTCGGAACCACTGACCGCCGAGATACATCCCAAAGGTCCGGGGAGCCATCGGCTTCTGAGCCGGACACGGTGCGATCTCAAAACCTTCCTTGAGCCGAGCCAGAAAGGCGGTTCGATCCAGCCCGACGATGTCTTTAACCACCCGGTTGTAGTCCATGATCAGCATCTGATCATCAGGGAAGATCACACTGAGGAAGAAGTTGTAGGGCTCTTCCCCGGTGTGGCCTGGGTTCTGTTCTCTGCGCAGGGCACGGACCCTCGTCGCCGCCGCCGATCGGTGGTGGCCGTCTGCCACATAGAGTTCGGGAACATCGGCAAACGCCCCGACCAACGCCTCGACGTCGGCGGGCTCGTCCACGACCCAGAGCACATGCTGGATACCATCGGGAGCGGTGAAATCATAGGTCGCACCGCCGGCGGTGAGGCGTTCGACCAGGGCGTCGATTTCCGGCTTCGCGCGATAGGTCAGGAACACCGGCCCTGTGTTGGCGTTGAGCGCTTCGACATGGCGGGTCCGATCATCTTCCTTCTTCGGCCGGGTGTGCTCGTGTTTCTTGATGAGGTCGGCCTCATACTCATCGATGCTCGCCCCGGTGACGAGCCCGGTCTGGATGTGGTCACCCATCTTCTGGCGATAAAGATAGAGCGCTGGGCGGTCCTCGCGAACCAGAATCCCCTCGTCTTTGAGCCACGACAGGTTCTCGGCGCCCTTGGCATAGACCTGATCGGAATAGAGGTCGACACCTGGCTCGAGATCGATCTCCGGTTTGACCACGTGGAGGAACGAGAGCGGGTTTTCGGCCGCCATCTCGCGAGCCTCATCGCTGTTCAATACATCGTATGGCGGGCTGGCCACCAGCTCGGCCTTTTCCGGGACCGGCCGCCACGCACGGAAGGGTTCGATTCGCGCCATGACCATCTCCGATATTGAGGTTTTTCGTACCCTTGAGGGCACCATCGGAAAAGTAACATACGCGGGCTCACAAGGCGAGTTTTCACCATTGTTTCGCGGTTCAAATCGGCGAAATCGGTAACCGGAAGCCATCATGTGCCATAATCGGTGATTGAGAAGATGCTCAAACACGCACTTGTATCCGTCGCCGTCATGGCCATTCTCCTATCGGGAGTCCTTCCCGGTGAGGATGCCTGCGCGTTTACAGCACCTTCCAGCCACGACTGCTGTGCCGAACCGACGCCCGAGTCGACCTCGTCATGCTGCTCGAGCCTGGAGGCGCCGAATCCCGGCACCGCCACCAGCCACGACGGGGGCTGCGATTGCATCCACACGCCATCCATCCCGGTTTCGGTGGTCTCCACGACTGCCGCGCCCACGCCTGAAGAGACGCGATCGGCCGACCCGAGGAACGAAGAACAACTCTTGGGTCTTTCGCCTCTGGCTTCTTCTCGGACCACCGAGAACCGTTATCGCGCCCACCCTCCCCCACCCGTCTTCCTTCTGGACTGCTGCTTTTTGATCTGATGGCAATTCGCCTTTGCGAATTGCGGCTGGACGCATCTGCGTCCACGACAAAAGGATCAGATCATGAAGACGAAACTCTACTGGATCGCCAGTATTCTCTCGTTGCTCGCGGCCACCGCGGTCAACGGCCAAAGCGATCGACATACGGCAATCGGAACGGGCCCGGCCGACCATGTCGCTGACGGCGTAGCGGACCGAGGTGTCCAGGAACTCCTCGACGACGTCCTCGAACGAAACATCGAGATCGCCGAGGTCTCCCTACGGCTATCGGCCGCAGCCCACCGAACGACAACTGCTCGCGCGCTCCCCGATCCTCGGGCGGAGGTGACGGCGTTTGTCCTCCCACCGGAAACTCGTGTGGGACCGCAACGTTTTGCCGCTCGGGTCAGTCAACAACTCCCCGGCGGCGGCAAACGCGGCATCTCCGAAAAGGCGGCCGACTTTCAGAGACGCGCACTCGCCGCTGATCTTCAGGCCCTTCGTCTCAGGGTGGTCACCGAGACGCGCCGTCTTGTGGTTGAGATCGGCTATCTCGACGAAGCCAGCCGGGTGCTTGCCGACGACCGTGCGACTCTCGCACACTTCGAGGAGCTCGCCCGCGCCCGGTACGCATCGGGGACGGGTCTGCAGATGGACGCCATCCAGCTCCAGGCCGAGATGACCCGACTCGAGACCCGCGAGGCCGAACTCGACGCACGCCGGTCGGATCTCGTCGCCGAGATCAATCGGCTTCGCGATCGTCCCGGAGCGGCCTTTGGGTCGGCTCCGGTGGTGTCGATCCCACCACTCGCACTTCATTGGAACGAGTTGCGTGAAGTTGCCATGGCATCGCGACCCGAACTGATCGGCGACGACGCGCGAATTCAACGCTCGGCGACCATGACCGAGTTGGCGACCAAGGAACGATCACCAGACTTCAGCGTCGGTCTGACCTACGCCTATGTCGACAAACGGACCGACATCGATGTCCCGAACAACGGCCAGGACGTCCTCGGCATCAGCGGCGGGGTCACGATCCCTCTGTGGAAGACAGCTACCAATGCCGAAATCGAGGCGACGGCCCAACTCCGTCTGGCTGACGAGGCCGCGCGTCGACGGACCGTTGCGGAGATCGAGCGGGAACTCGAACGCCTCGAAGGACGGATCCCCGAGATCGAGCGGCGATTGGCGTTACTGACAGATGTTCTCCCGATTCAGACCGAACAGGCCCTTACTTCAGCCGAGGCCGCCTACGCCACCGGCCGTGTCGACGCCCTCGCCCTCCTCGACGCCGAGAGAGTCCAACTCGATGTCCGTCTGTCGGCTGCCCGTAGTCGCGCCGATCTCGCCGTCACCCTGGTTGATCTCGAAGGAACGATCGGCGCTCCCCTGCCGATGGGAGGTCGCTCATGACCAGCATCCGCCACCACCATCGAAACGCCGACGGAACCACCCGTTTGGGAGTCCTGATCGGTGTTGTCCTCGGCGTGATCATTGCCTCATTCCTGCTCCTCGACCCACTCGGTCTTCACGGCCTCGACGAGCGACTGCGCGGATCGGCCAACGATCATCAGCCACCGGCCCCAGAGTCCGCCACCGGGGCTCAACTCTGGACCTGCGGGATGCACCCAAACGTCATCACCGACGAACCGGGCTTCTGCCCGATCTGCCAGATGGATCTCGTCCCGCTCACGCACGAAGCCGCCCACACCGCGGATCACGCGGAGGAGATGGTCTGGACCTGCCCATCCCACGATGTCATCACCGAGGAGGAGGCGGGAGAGTGTCCCATCTGCGGACGCGACCTCGTTCCGGCCGACCACACCGGGAATCACACCGATCACGCCGAAACACTCACGACCAACGCGGGTCCCGAGGTCTCGCTCAATCCATCGGTCATCCAGAAAATGAATGTGCGGACCACCACCGTCGAACGGCGCGACCTGACGCGCAGGATTCAAACCGTCGGCAACATCGACTACGACGAAGAGCGGATGGTCTCGATCACCACCCGGTACTCCGGCTTCATCGAAAAGGTCTTTGTCAACCATGTCGGTGAACCGGTCCGGCGGGGTGATCCGCTTTTCGAGGTCTACTCCCCCAATCTCGTCCAGACCCAGCGGGAGCTCATCGCCGCAGTCGCGTACGCCCGGCAGTTCGAGGGTGCAGCAGCGGATCTCAAGTCCCGTGCCCAGGGTTTGGTCGAGGCCACGCGGACCCGACTCGAGTACTGGGAGATCCCGGCCGACCGCGTGGCTGAGATCGAATCGACCGGCGAGATCCACCGCACGCTCACGGTCTTCGCCCCGGCGAACGGGTTGTTGATGCAACGAATGCACGGTCTCGATGGCATGGCGATCCAGCCCGGGATGGAGCTCATGCACATCGCCGATCTCTCCAGTCTCTGGCTGCGCGCCGAGGTCTATGAACACCAACTGCCCTGGATCGACATCGGATCGAAGGCCGATGTGACTTTCGACTATCTTTCGGGTCAGGCATTCTCCGGGCTGGTTCGCTACATCGAACCAGAAGTCTCGCCCGAGACCCGCACGGTCACCCTCACCCTGAGTGTCCCCAACCCATCCGGCAGGCTGCGGGTCGGGATGTTCGCCACGGTGGACTTCCAACCGTTGGTGGCGCCCGAGGCTCTGGTGCTTCCATCCCAGGCGGTGATCCGATCCGGCGACCGCAACATTGCGGTCGTGGCTTTCGGAGGGGGCGTCTTCGCCCCTCGTGAAGTTCAGTTGGGCGAGGAGTCCGAGGGTCTCGTTCAGGTCATCAGTGGACTTGCCGAAGGCGACGAGATCGTCGTCTCGGCCCAGTTCCTCATCGACTCGGAATCCAATCTCCGGGCCGCCATCGACTCGCTGCTTGCCTCCCGCAGCGGGCACCAGCACTGAGGATCAGACGATGATCGCCAAACTCATCGAGTGGTCGCTTCGAAACCAGGTCCTCGTGGTCATCGCCACCATCCTGGCCGTCATGGGCGGGATCTGGTCCGCGACGACCATACAGGTCGACGCCATCCCGGATCTGTCTGATGTCCAGGTCATCATCTACACCGAACACGCGGGCCAAGCGCCCCAGGTCATCGAGGACCAGGTCACCTACCCGATCACCACGACCATGCTCTCGGTGCCCCACGCCAAGACCGTGCGCGGATACTCCTACTTCGGTTTCAGTTTTGTCTACGTCATTTTCGAGGACGGCACCGACCTCTACTGGGCGCGATCACGGGTGCTCGAGTATCTCAACGGACTCGGCAGCAATCTGCCGGCCGGCGTCACCCCGCGACTCGGCCCGGACGCCACCGGGGTCGGTTGGGCCTTCATGTACGCACTCAACTCCCCCACCCGTCCCCTTGATGAACTTCGATCGCTGCAGGATTGGTATCTCCGCTACGGCCTGATGTCCGTCGAAGGCGTGTCCGAGGTGGCCTCGTTGGGTGGTTTCGTTCGGCAGTACCAAATCGAAGTCGACCCCATCAAACTGCGCGCCCACCGGATCACTATCGGTCAGATCAAGAAAGCCGTCCAACGTTCCAACACCGAAGTCGGCGGCCGCCTCATCGAGGTCGGTGAACGAGAGTTCATGGTCCGTGGTCTCGGCTACCTCCGCGATATCCACGATCTCGAGACGGTCCCGCTCGATGTCGGCCCCGGCGGCACGCCGGTTCTTCTCCGCGATGTCGCTCGCATCACCATCGGTCCCGAGATCCGCCGCGGTCTGGCCGACTGGAACGGTGAGGGCGAAACCGTGGGCGGGATCATCGTCGTCCGTGCCGGTGCCGACACGAGATCCACCATCAACCGGGTCAAGGAACGCCTCGCCGAACTGGAGGCCGGGCTTCCCGAAGATGTCGAGATCGAGATCGCCTACGACCGAACGGGGCTCATCGACCGAGCCGTCGACACCCTCAAACGCACCCTGATCGAAGAGACCCTCATCGTCGCCCTGGTCTGCATCATCTTCCTCTTCCACTTCCGATCGGCCTTTGTCGCGGTCATCTCCATCCCCGCGGCAATTCTGCTTGCACTCATCGTCATGCGGATCCAGGGTCTCGGCGCCAACATCATGTCCCTCGGTGGGATCGCCATCTCCATCGGCGTCCTCGTCGATGCGTCGGTGGTGATGGTGGAGAACGCCCACAAGCACCTCGAGGAAGCCGAGGGCAAGGGTTCCCGCTTCGACATCATCCTTGCCTCGGCGAAGGAGGTCGGACCGACCCTCTTCTTCAGCCTGCTGGTCATCACGGTCTCGTTCCTGCCGATCTTCACCCTCGAGGCCCAGGAAGGGCGACTTTTCCGACCCCTGGCCTTCACCAAGACCTACGCCGTCGCCATGGCCTCGCTGGTGGCCGTGACGCTGATCCCGGTGCTGATCTACTGGTTGGTGAGGGGAAGGATTCTCCCCGAGCGAGCCAACCCCATCTCACGCCTGCTCAAGGCTGCCTACACACCGGTCCTCGATCTCGCCCTCCGCGGACGGTGGCTGGTGATCATCGCCGCCATTCTCCTCATCGCATCGGTCTGGTTCCCACTGCAGCAGATGGGTTCGGAATTCATGCCGCCGCTGTGGGAGGGCGATCTGCTCTACATGCCCACCACCTTCCCCGGCATCTCCATCACCAAGGCGCGCGAGCTCCTGCAACAGACCGATCGGATCATCGCCGACTTCCCCGAGGTCGAATCGGTCCTCGGCAAGGTCGGTCGAGCCGAGACCGCCACCGACCCTGCACCGCTGTCCATGATCGAGACGACGATCGTCTTGAAGGACCCGGCCGAGTGGCGAACCGGGATGACCCGTCAGAAGCTCATTCGCGAGCTCGATTCTGCGATCCAGTTCCCGGGTCTGACCAATTCGTGGACCATGCCGATCCGAACCCGCATCGACATGCTTTCAACCGGCATCAAGACTCCCGTAGGCATCAAAGTCGCGGGCCCGGACCTGGCCACCCTCGAGTCGATCGCCAAAGAAATCGAGGCAGTGGTCACACCCCTCGAGGGCACCCTCTCGGCCTATGCCGAACGTGTGATGGGCGGATCCTATCTGGACATAGAGGTCGATCGACCCGCCGCGGCGCGTTATGGGCTCACCGTCGGTGATGTCCAGGACATCCTCGCGTCCGCCGTCGGCGGGATGAACGTCACCTCCACCGTCGAGGGTCTCGAACGCTACCCCGTCAACATCCGCTACCCACGCGAACTGCGGGACAACGTCTCGGCGCTTGCCGATGTGCTGATTCCAACGCCCGCAGGGGGGCAGATTCCCCTGAGCCAGGTCGCCTCCATCCGCATCCGCCAGGGCCCACCGGCCATCAAGACCGAGAATGCCCGTCCCAACGCCTGGGTCTATGTCGATCTGAGGGATATCGATGTGGGCACCTGGATGGAACGGGCCCGCGAGACCGTCGCCCGAGAGATCGAAATCCCCGAGGGATACTCGATCTTCTGGTCGGGTCAGTTCGAATACATGGAACGTGCGTCGCGTCGGCTCGCCCTCATCGTCCCGGTGACGCTCATCCTCATCATCCTCATCCTCTACCTCAACACCGGATCGCTGATGAAGACCGGCATCGTGCTTCTCGCTGTCCCATTCTCAGCCGTCGGGGCCATCTGGCTGGTCGCGCTCCTGGGCTACAACTGGTCCATCGCGGTGTGGGTCGGACTCATCGCGCTGGCCGGGCTCGACGCCGAGACCGGCGCCGTGATGCTGCTCTATCTCGATCTGGCGTGGGAGCGGTGGCGTCGTGACGGCAAGCTCGTCGATCGTGCCGCACTCCGCGAGGCGGTCGAGCACGGCGCGGTCCAGCGGATCAGACCCAAGGCCATGACCGTGGTCACCACCTTCTGCGCCCTCCTGCCCATTCTCTGGGCGACGGGCACCGGCGCCGATGTCATGCGGCGCATCGCCGCCCCCATGGTCGGAGGTGTCCTCACCTCCTTCATCGGCGAACTCATCGTCTATCCGGTGGTCTTCTTCGTCTGGAGAGAGATCAGCTTGCAGAAAGGAAATATCTCATGAGACACGTGATCCCGACCTCTCTTTTCATAGCCGCCTCCCTGGTTTCCGGGATATCAGCAGCAGAAGAGACCGCGTTCAGCTCGATCGTGAACGACTACGAAGCGATGAGGCAGGTCTTAATTGACGACTCGACCGAGGGGATCGCGGATCACGCACGGTCCATCGCCTCGACCGCGGCGATGCTGGCCGCTGATTTCAGCCCTTCAGCCGCCGCTGTGAGCGCAGACAACGCAGACGCGGTTCGCGCACTGCTTCCCGAAATCAACGACCTCGCGATGAAGGTCGCCACGGCCTCCGATCTCGACACGATTCGAAACGAAGTCGCCGAGATGACCAAACCCCTCGTACGTTGGCACGGACTGATCGAGGGCCCGCGTCCGGTGGTGGCCTACTGCCCCATGGTCAAGAAGGCCTGGCTCCAGCCCGATGAGGCCATCGGCAATCCCTACGCCCCGAACATGCTCCGTTGCGGTGAGGTGGTTCAGCGGTAGTCGCTCACGATTGATGGGCCGTGTGGTGAACAGGTCATCGAGAAACTCCTTGCGTTTGTCAACAATTGGAGTTCAACGGTAGCTCTTCATGACCGCCTGAGTCTCACGGTCCGAGTTCACGGGACCATAGCCGCGCTCGCGCGGATTTGGGTCCCGTGGAACGAGTTAGGCCCAGGTCGCACTTTTGACTCGAGGTTGGGCGGGTGCCTCAATAGTGGTACCTCGCCTGCAAGAAGTCGATTCGCCCATCGCCCACAAGGTAGACGATTCGATGCTCTTCTGTGAGACGCCGTGACCAGGTCCCGCTTGGAAGGTATTTGAGAGGTTCGGGCTTCCCGATTCCCGAAAACGGATCGCGCAGAATCGCTTGGACGAGATCGAGTGCCCGGAGCGAGACCTTCCGGTTGGTCTTCACCCAGTGCTTCAGATCCTCGATGAATTCTGGTTGGAATACGGCCACCCATTCACGTGGGCGGGAGGCCTTCTGGGACCTACTCCGCTTCTTGGCCAAGGCCGAGCTCTCTTCGGAGGTCCCCGATTGTCGATGGCTGTAGCTCACCCGTCTGGGCTCTGGAGAGCGCCGCAAGAAGGCGTTCGGCGTTTTTTGGAGACCGCAGGAGGTGTGCGGTTTCCAGCAGGCTTTCCAGTTCATCGGCGGAGACAAGTGCAACGTCAGCAGCGTTGCGTCGCCGAATGATGACTGGCTCGCGAGTGGACGACACCTCCTCGCAAAGGGCTGCGAGTGTCGCTCTGGCGTTTGTGTATGTCGTCACTGTTGGCATAATGATCTCCCGGTTAACATGTACATGATCACTGTACATGTCGAGGAGCGTCTCGTCAAGAGCCTAACGATTGGATTTCAGGCGGACCGCGGCCTGCGCTCGCGCGGGTCGCGGTCCGCCTGAATCGACTCTGTAAGGCGAGTGTTGCACTTCAAACTTGAACCTCAGCACCGTTCCACTCATTGGCTTTCAGGTGGCCAGTTGCTCGGCTGCAGATTGATCGGCCCGTTGCTGTTCCTCGAGAAGATGTTCGGCAAGCCCAGCGGTTATGACCCGCCGAAGGTCCTCGGACGGGGTAGCGGACTCGCCGCTCTTGAGCATGCCGACGATGTTCCTTACTACTTGGACCGGTGTCATGACCAACCCCCAAGGGAGGCCCCACCAACCGGCGAAGAAAGAGAACGCTGCACCGAGGCCTTGCTTTTTCACGCCGCAGCTCTTGCAGCAAACGAATGGTTGGCTTTCCCAGGAGGTCATCAGGATAACGGAATAGACTTTGTGCGCTGTATGCACTTCAACCGGCCCCGGACCTTGGCACACCGGGCATTGTCCGGCGTGGACCCGTAGGACTTCTTGCTCCAAAACGTTCTCCGGGATCTGGTCGGCTATAGACTGAAGGTATCCGTTGTAATGACATTTATCGTTGCAGAACCTGAACTCGCCATCACGGACGCCGCCCATGATGATTGTTGAGCCACAGGAGTAACACTTTGCCATTACAACCTCCTCCAATATTATGATTGAAGTTCAGAGTTCTTGTGAAGCAGCATTTTGCCTGACGATTGGAGTTCAGCGGACGCGAGCCGCGCTTGCGCGGGTTGCGGTCCGCCTGAAACGGTTAGGCTTCACGCGCACGAATCCTCCGATCGCCGACGATCCACAGGGCGCCTTTCGGGTCTTGCTCCGAGAACGATCGAAGCAGGCGTTGCGTAACGTTGAGAACCGAGGTCTTGTCCTGTCGGGAGATACGAAAAACGATGATTCCGGGATGTGAACCGGGCGGATATTGCCGAATATCAGAGAAGTCAGTATCGAGAGTCACGAGGATTCGTTTTTCTGAATCACACACCGCAGCGATCGCCGGGTCGGCTGTGCCGCTGAGGCCCTGCTCTTCAACCGTCTTTGCATCGTGACCATGACTTGAGATGAGTTGGGCGACTTCGACCGGGAGATTCTCGTCGGTCTTGAATCGCATGACTATCCTCAGGCTGGTAGCGCAATCACACGTTCACGCGCGAGATCAGCCGCATACGCAATCGCCGCATTGATGGCCTCTACCGTGATCGTAGGATAGCTTTCCAGGATGGATTCCTTGGACTCTCCGGCCGCGATGTTGTCGAGGATCGCAGATACCAATACGCGGGTACCACGGACACAGGCCTTACCGTGGCAAATGCTCGGATCAACGGTTACGTACTCTTGCCATTCCATTTTTGTTGGCTCCTAGGGTCCATTATAGGCCAAAGCGCCACAACCTCGGTGATTGGACTAGGCCGATTCATCAATAACCCCGTTACGTTGATTGCGATGAAATCCACACGATAGCCGCGTAGCCGATTCGGCCCAAGAACAAAATGACGACTGGATACAGCAGCACCTCTGTAACGACCAGCCCGATTTCTAGGAACGAGTTTGTGCTAGCTCGTGGGTCTGATTGAATCGCCTCGCGGATTGCCGGGAATGGATCATTCTGCTTGATGAATTCTGTGAAGTGGTTCCACGCACCATGGTGGAAGACCCGCATTACCAGTAACATCAGCACCATGTTGAGTATGTAGAAACCGAGGAGAGAGAAAATTACCAGGTCGATCTTGCCGAGAACCCCTGGCGCCATGGCGACTTCCATTTGTGTTGTGAGCCTAACGATTGGAGTTCACGGGACGAAAGCCGCGCTCGTGCGGGTCGCGGTCTGCCTGGAATGGTCGTTAGGGCACTTCATTCAGGACAACCCTGGGAAGAACCCAAGCACTAGACCGAAGAACAACACCAAGTACACCACGAAAAACACCACCATCGAATCGCATAGCAGCGACAGGTTGCCGTCGCCGAGGTGCCGATGCTCACGTCCGAAAAGAAACTTTGTAGTGGCCCAGCCTGTTTTCATCGAATTGTTCCAGAAGAGGGCTGGTTCCCCCATTTCCTTGTATTTCGCCGGGTGTCTCGATTTGAGAATCCTGAACATGACGGTGATCACGATGAACCAGACGATGACCATCGCGCCCAAGACCCAGAAGAGAAGCGGAGGTTGGTCCATGATCTTTCTCCCTAACGGTTCGAATTCAGCAGACCGGGACCGCGGCCGCAGCGGGCCCGGGTCCGCTGGAATGATTTAGGCATTTTAGACACATTGGCTTTCAAGTAGGTAGTGCCCAGCGCGGGACGTGCAGAGTGGACCTTTTCCTTGGCGAGAGCGGAACATGACAGTGAGGCCATTCTAGAGCCCTGAAGCTGAGCGGTTGTTTCAGCGGTCAAGCGGTGGTTCTGGCGGTTGAGCGGAGGTTTGAGTTCGCGGGGATGGCGGCGGTTACGGGTACGGCCTACCCTCAGCTCCGGCCTTCTGGGACGCCGGGTCGCACCCGGCGTCCCAGCGTCGCACGAGCAGCGTGGTCGCTTGGTGGAAGATTGAAAGGGCTGCGACCACGCTGCTCGTGCGCCGGCGGCCTGCTTTGCAGCCGGGAGAGGTGCACCGGGACGCTCTACCGCGGGGGTTGCCCGGTCGGCTGTTGTGCGCAGCGCGCCGCGGTGCCGGTGGGTTGTTCCGGCACAACTGCGGACCCTGCACGCCCCGGTGAGCGATCTATCCCGCGCGCACGGTCTCGGCCTCGGTCTCGGCCTCGGTTACGGGTGCGGCCGCAGTCACGGGTGCGGCCTCGGATACGGTACATCCTGGGAATTGACTCGGGAGATGATCGTCGGTGAACCCAATGGGGGATTGAGGAATCGCGATAGCAGGTGCTGATCTCCCCGGATTTCATTGCCTCGAAGGCCTGAGGAAACGCGATGAGGCAGGTGGATCCAGGAAACGCGGGGGCGCGCTTCCTGGATCGATTTGAGTGGTGCTGGAACCCGCATTGCCAACGAGATCGCAAGACCCGCTGCTGTAGTTGCTTTGTCGAGTGCATCAAAGCCGTTTCGGTTCTGTCGTTCGTGCA
>Ga0209344_10002374_pt1 | contig 21159 bp, 15 predicted proteins | sample Cruoilmetagenom6_FD_187293 | JGI IMG/M metagenome (GOLD analysis project Ga0209344, IMG submission 187293) | Oil polluted marine microbial communities from Coal Oil Point, Santa Barbara, California, USA - Santa Barbara Oil Seep Sample 6 (SPAdes)... | ecosystem: Environmental > Aquatic > Marine... | reverse complement strand
CATCATCGTCAGTCCGTCCCTCGCCGATGGCGCCGAGATCGATGTCCTCCACCTCAACTCCGCTAACCCCGCCAACCAGCGCCCCTCCGATCACGATCCCGTCATCGCGAGATTCAAGCTGCGATAGGCCGACCTGCGGGTCTCGTGTTCTTGGACGAGTTCGGGATCGTGGTCACCGCGTGGAGATTCCGAGGCGAACCTGTGCGGGTGAACCCGCATACCCGAAGACAACGTATAGTCAATGAACGAGACGCGATTTGTGAACCCGCACCCGGGAGGAAACGATGACTTCGAGCACGAAAACCTATGCAGCCCTCTTTGCCGCCCTGGTCATCGTTGTTGCGGTGATCTACTTCAGCTGGATCCGTCCTGGGCTGAAGGATGATTCCGTTGAGATCGTTGAGGCGCCGATCGCCACCCCCGAAGCCCAGCCCACGCCGACGCTCGCCGAACGGCTGTCCGAACGGCTGGCGGGGACGACGCTGAGGACATCAGATACCGTCGTTCGAGAGCTCGTCGCGGAGCTCTCCTCCAATCCGAAGCTCGTGGCGTGGCTGGCCAACGAGGACCTCATCCGGCGCTTTGTCGCTGCGGTGGATAATACCGCCAATGGGATCAGCCCCACGTCACAGCTGGATTTCATGAGACCCAAGGGGAAGTTCCAGGTGGTGGAAGCTGGCGACGAGGTCACCATCGATCGCAAGAGTTTTGATAGGTATGACCTGGCGACGCAGGTCATCGTCTCGCTCGACACGGACGGGTGCGCGGCACTCTATGGTGAACTCGAGCCCCTCATCGACGACGCCTATGCCGAGATCTCACCGCCCGGAAGCCGTTTTTCTGACCGCCTCGAAGCCGCCTTCGATCACCTCCTCGAAGTGACGCCTCCCAGCGGCAAGATTGAGGTGAAACGCAAGGTCGTGACCTATGTCTATGTTGACGAATCCCTCGAGAGCCTCAGCGGCGCGCAACGTCAACTCCTCCGCATGGGTCCGGAAAACGTATTGCTGATCAAAGCCAAGCTGCGCGACCTCAAAGCTGCGCTCTAAGGTCGCGCATTCTCAATTTTGAATTTTGAATTCCATCACACCATCGCACCGAAAGTGTTTGCGATGGCCATTCAAAATTGAGAATTGAGAATTCAAGATTACTGAAGTTTCTTCAGCCTTTTCTTGACCGCCTTCGCCTGTTTCTTGAGGCCGGTTTGGGTGAGGAGATCGAGCTGGCGTTCGAGGGCGGGGCGGAGCCGCAGGCTGTCCTCACCCCAGACTCGTTCCTGAACCGTGATGAGCCACGTGTTGGCCGTCGCCGCCCGATCCGGGAGATCGGCGGCCATGAAGAGCCCGATGAGATTCTCCTGAGCGGCCATCGCCGCGCCCGAATTCGCCCCCTTGACCTCGAGTTCGAGGCCGACGAAGAGTCGTTGCCAGTGGGCGCTGTCCTCGGCCTCACCGCGAAGTGCAGCCACCTGGGCGAGGCGGGAGAGGTTTTCTCCGATCGCAGTCGGATTGGTTTCGGTCCCGACGGAGCCGTGGAATTTCATCAATTGATCGTAGGCAAGATCGAGGTCGGGTCCGGGTGACGAGCCGAGATAGAGATCGGCGAGGTTCTCGGATCCTCGGCGGACCCGCATCCAGGCGATGTCGGCCTGCAGCTTCTCGACTTCGGAGGGATCAAGACCCTCGTCCATCGTGGCTGTCAATGCGCGAGCGGCCAATCGATCAGCGACATCGAACTCGCCGGCACCAAAGGCGGTCCCTGCGGCGGCGGTGAGCATCGCGGCCACGCTGCCGCCTTCATCGTCGGCAACCCGCAGCTCCGCCGCCCGCACGAGGAGGTCTTCGGCGGCGTCGGCGCTCCCGTGTCGAAGCTCCATCTGGGCCAGCGACTCAAGCGCGGTGGCGCGCTCGGCCTCGGTGGGGCCGTGGGCGGATTCGAGCACCGCAACAGCTTCGCGCTGCGCGGCGAGAGCCTCCTCGTCGTTTTCCTGCAGGGTCATGGTTCGGGCCAGCATGGCGAGGGCGATCCAGTGCTGATTGGGATCGGCGGTGCCGGTGGTTTCGGCGATGGAACAGTAGTTCTGCAGCGCATCCTCGGCGGCGGGGATCTCTCCAGATTGCATGGCCACCCGGGCAAGGCCGATGAGCGGTTGAAGGAGCTCGGGGCTGCCCGAACCCAGACGAACCTCGGCGGAAGCGACCTGGAGTTGGTACATGGGGAGAGCCTGGGCGAACCTGCTGTCGTGCTCAAAGAGCCGGGCAAGGTTGCCGAGGCTCGTCTCGAGGCGTTGGTCGGGCGGTGGGAGCTTCTGGGCGATCTTGAGCGCTGCCTGGAACTCCTGTTCGGCGCGATCGGTGTCGCCGACCGCAAAGGCGTATTCACCGGTTCGGGTGTGACTCTCCCAGGTCGATTGGGCAGCGGCCGGTGTGGCTGCGAGAACGAGGATCGTCAATAGGAGGGACAGGTGACGCATGGCTTTCACTCCAACCTGAGGTGAGCGATTCTGGTGGATGAGATGGATGTAGATCGCCGCTGAGAAGTGCTCATCTTAAGTCCAGTTCAGACCGAGAGAGCAATCAGGATCTGGGCGATGTAGTACATGGGCAGACCGATGGCACGGTTGAGAAAATCGGCGCGGACGAACCGGTCGCGTGCAACGGTGAGATCGGAGAGGTAGAAGAGGATGGCGCCGACGACGATCATCCACCCGAGGGCGCCGTCGGTGGTGACGGCGAGAGCACCCCATACCATCAGGGTGATCACGAAGACATACGCGCTCACCGAGACGCGGCGGCGACCCAGGTGCGGCCACAACCATGCGAGGGCGCCGGCGCTGGCGACGGCGATGGGCAGAAGCAGCCACCGGGTCCAGTCCGACAGCGGAATCGCAGCGTGAAATGCGCCGACATAGGCGACATGGCCGAGCAGGAAGGCCACCAGGCCCAGGTCGAATGTGCGATCCCAGATCAGCAAGACGTCACCGATGGCGCAGAGCACCAGTCCGATCACAAGCCAGGTTGCGACGGGATTGCCGCTCTGCCACCCCAGTGCGCCGAGAACGACGAACCCGATGGATGCCAGGGTCTTGGAAACCACGACGGCTTCGTGGTCTTCGACCCGGGCGCCCCGAAGCAGGCTGCCGAGGGCGCCAGCGATCATCGAGATGAGGATGACTTTGACCACGCCGAGGATGGTAGCAGTATGCGAGCGAAACGAAGATGGCGCGATCGAGACATATTTGAGGCAACGAGAGATCGCAGCGTGAGAGTTCGTGAGTCGTAAGTCGTGAATCGTGAGTCGTGAGTCGGAGTCCGCGTTTCCCGGCGTCCTTCAGCCCCGGCCTTCTGGTCCGCCTGCGGCGGCCCAGCGTCGTCCCATCGGCGCGGTCGCAAGAAGGACGATTGAAGGACTGCGACCACGCCGATGGCACGCCGGCGGCCTGCATCGAAACTGGTAGAGATGCACCGGTACGTTCTGCCGCGAGGGTTGCCCGGCAGCGCCATTGTGTGGATCGTGCCGCGTAGCCGGAAGGTCGTTCCGGCACAATGGCGTGCCCGGCACGCCCCGGTGGGACGCCAAATGATCCGCGAACCCGGCACGCCCCGGTGGGCGCCAAATGCTCGCGTTCCATCGCCGAACGAAAAGTAGGGTGGGGCTGGCCCCACCTTCAGGGTCGCTCACGTGCCCATGGCTTCTCCACGCAAGTTGGACACTCTCGATGTCTGCGTCACCAAGTCAAAGTTTGAGATGCTTTGCGTCCTCAGCGTCTTTGCGGGTCCATTGTGCGCATCCGAAACCGGCGCCGACCCACGAAGTCAGACGTCCCACCGATCACGCGAACCCCGACTCACGACTCACGATTCACGATTCACGTCTCGGCCACGAGACCTCGACGGTCTGCGTGAGCAAGGCCAGGTCGCGGAGGGATGCGGCCCGGAGGGCGTTACGCATGGCATCGTCGGGCGTTCGGGTGACGCGAACCCTGACCACGGCGTCCCGGTCCATGGCCTCGAACGACGATCTCAGCCACTGCGCAGGATCGGTGACGTTGGCGGCCCCGATGTCGAGATCGACCATCGGGCGGGCGGGAAGCTGGTGGAACACCCAATCGACAACCCTGCCGCCGGTCCTTTGATCGCCCTCGAGATCGATCATGAGGTATCCCTTGGCCTCATCCCGTTCAGCGGCGCTGGTGCGCTCCACCGAGCCGGGGTAGAAGACGGGCGCCGCCAACCCTCGGCCGCCGAGATCCCGGGTCAGCACCTGGTGGCGGTGAATGTGGCCCGACAGCACCGCAGCGAGTCGGTTGGGGAGTCTCTGACCGGGAATGATGTCGTCGCCCGATCTGAAGGTGAAGTCCGCGGGTCCGACGATGGCGCCTTCGACCGTCTGATGAAGGCACAGGAGGCTGAGATCGTACACACCGGGGTTCCAGCCGGTTGCCGTGAAGAGGGGGCCGAAACGCTGACGGATTCCCTTTCGTTCGCAGGGAAAACCGGCGAGACCGATTCGACCGCCTGAATGCTCGATTTCGATGGTTCTGGGGCGATCGAAGACGTGGAGGTGCGAGTGGGCGGCGAGCAGGGGGAAGGGGATCGCCGATCGCTCGTGATTCCCTGGGACCAACACGACGGGGACGCCTCGATCGGCCACCTCGAGGAGTGGCTCGAGGGCCATCCGGACGAGTTCTGCAGAAACCTTGGAACGATAAAGCAGGTCGCCGCCGTGGACCACCAGATCGACCTCTCCACGGCGGGCGGGGGCGAGGGCTGTGCGGGTATTGGCGAAGAAGTCGGGGCCGCGACGCCTGCGTTTCACCCTCGGACGAAGGGGAAAGTCAAAACCGAGGTGGGTGTCGGCGAGCAGCAGGACGCGAATGGTCACCGGGATGGGGGGACGGCTCAGTTTGCGTTGGAGACCATGAAGGCGATCAGGGCTCCGAGAATCCCCGCCTCGACCCCGGCCTGGAGCTTCTGGTTGGCATTCATCTCGGCCCACTTCGCGCGGCCCAGGGCCATCCCCAGCGCGCCGTTGGGGTCGCCGTCGCCGATCCCGGCGGTGCCGAGCCCAACCCCCGCCATCCGGCCGCCGTTGACCAGACCCTCGCGGCCCAGCATGGACTGTTCGGCGGCCAGGGCGTAGTAGAGCCTGCCCATATCGGAGTTCCACAGGGCCTGGGTCCGTTGGGCGCCGGTGGTGTGGCTGAGGGATGCCTGGAACGCGAGGATCTCTGGCCGTTCAGCGGGAATCTCATCCGCCGCCAATGAGGCGATGTCGCCGGTCATCTCTTGGGTCTTCCCGGCGGAGAAGTCCATCTCGGTCAAACCGAGTGTGAAACCGTCATCGGCCGCAACCGGAATTGCCGCGAGGGCGATGAAAAAGGCGATGAGAGAACGCATGGGCCTCCACACATAGTACGACGGAAACCCCAAGCAGTTATCAAACCAGCCGGCTCGAGGGAACTTAACCACCGCGGCTGTGTCTAAACTGGTGCCATGCAAAAAATGCAGACTTCCTCAAGTGCCGCCCTGATCCTCATCCTCGGACTCGTCCTCGCCGGTGCGTCGGCCTTCGGAGCGTTGTCGGTCCTCGCGGGGCCGGGAGACAATGGGGAGGTCCCGTCTGAGCGAGTCGTTGTCGAGGAGGAACGAGTGACCTGGGAAGAAGTCCAACGCCTGCAGAACGAGCAGAAATTCGAAGCGGCGTTCGATGTCGTCGAGGCGATCAGGCTCCGTGCGGCGGAGAACGACGACGCCGAAGAGTGGACCCGGGCCATCGTCGAGCAGGTCAAACTCCGGAGCGCCCTCCACGGTTACGAGACCGCGGTTCGCTTTCTCAAGGAGACCCCGTGGCCCGAAGACGAGGTGTCGCGCGCGGTGTTGGATCTGTATTACGCCCATTCGCTGGCCACCTATGTCCACGCCTATTCGTGGGAGATCCGCCAGCGCGAACGCGTCGAATCCACCGGCGAGCTCGATCTCAAAAAATGGGATGTGGATCAGATCGTCGAAGAGTCCAACCGGGCCTTCGCCGAGGTCTGGTCACGCCGGGACAGTTGGGGCGCCGAGGGCATCGGTGCGCTCTCGCGATACATCGATCAGAATAGCTACCCGCCGCGGATTCGCGGCACCCTGCGCGATGCGGTGACCTATCTCTGGATCGAACTCCTCGCCGATACATCGCTGTGGCGGTCAGATCAGAGCAACGACATTTTCAGACTCAATTTCGATGGGCTTCTCGTCGGTGATCCGACGGTGTCGGGTGCGCTCAATCTCGGCGCCGCCGAGGTCCACCCGATGGAGAAGATCGGCGCCGTGCTCGATGATCTCGAGGATTGGCACCGGAGATCGAGTCGTCCGGAGTCGGCCCACGAGGCGCGGCTCGAGCGCCTGAGGCGACTCAACACAGCCTTCGACAACAAACACGACCGGGAGGCCCTGCGGCGACACTTGGAGAGCGTCCAGGCCGAATTCGACGCCGGTCTCGAGTGGTGGTCCATGGGGCAGTCGCTCCTCGCCGAGCTCATCCAGGGCGAAGACACGCCGGACGCTCTGATCCGAGCCCGCGATGCCGCTGTTGCCGGACGGGACCGCCATCCCGATTCCATCGGTGGCAAACGCTGCGCCCACACCGTCGCGAGCATCGAGGCGCCGAACTACGGTCTGACCATCATGCGGGCGGATGGAGCGGATCGTCGATCGATCCAGGTCACCGCCAAGAACCTCGATGAGATCCACCTGCGGGCCTACCCCTACGAACTCGTGGAGACGATCCTCTCATCCAAGGACTCAAACCTCCTGCCCGGTCACCGCGAGATCCCCGAGATCATGGCCGGTGCCCGGCCGGTTGCCGAGTGGAAGATCGATCTGCCGCCGACCCCTGATTTTCGAAATCACATCAGCTACATCACTCCACCGCTGACCGAGCCCGGGGCCTACCTCATCGTGGCTTCTCCGCGGATGGACTTCTCCGAAGATCACAACCTCCTGCAGGCGCTGCACTTCCTGTTGACCGATTTGGTTCTCGTCAGTGAGCGAGCCGATGGTGGCTACGAGATCACGGCCCGATCGGGCGCGACCGGTGAAACCTTGGATGGCGCTCTCGTCGAGCTCTACCGATTCGACTGGCGGAGTGGTCACCGACGGATCGCCACCCGCCGGACCGGGCCTGACGGCAGGGCGCAGTTCTCGCAGGGCGGTTGGAAGCACGATCGCCACTTTGTGATCGCCAGCCGGGGCGAGGATCTGGCGTACGACTTCAACAACCTCTGGCGATACGACGATGCCGTACGTGGGGTCCGCACGGCGGCGCTGGTCTACACCGATCGATCGGTCTATCGGCCGCAGCAGGAACTCTTCTTCAAGGCGGTGGCCTACTCGGGTGGTGGTGACGATTCGAGTTATCAAACGCTCCCCGGCACCTCGATCGCAGTGAGCCTACTCGACGCCAACTACGAGGTGGTGGCCGAGACCACCCTGACGACCAACGCCTTCGGGTCCGCTTCCTCGAGTTTCGAGATCCCGGCCGGTCGTCTCCTCGGCCAGTGGCGTCTGAGAACGTCTCTGGGCGGCGACACCATGTTGCGGGTGGAGGAGTACAAACGACCCACCTTCGAGGTCAAGGTCGATGATCCTCCGGAGGCGCTGCGGCTCAACCGACCGGCGGTGCTCGCCGGAAACGTCATGTACTACTTTGGGCTGCCGGTGGTCACCGGCGATGTCAGCTGGCGAGTGACTCGCGAGCCGGTCTTTCCGTGGTGGTGGTACTGGTGGGACCCGTCTCCTGCCGGCGAGACCCAGATCATCGCCACCGGAGATGCCGGCCTCGACGAGAACGGTGCCTTCGAGGTCGCTTTCACACCCGAAGCCGATGAACGTGAGGCCGCCGACGGTGTCACCTACCGCTACCGACTGTCGGTGGATGTCACCGACGAGGGCGGCGAGACCCGATCGGCCGAACGCAGTTTCAGACTCGGTTTTGTCGCGGTGGAAGCCGTCGTCTCGACGGAGTTGGGCTTCCTCTCGGAGCGTGAGCCGAGTACATTGCGGGTGGTCCGATCCGATCTCGACGGCAGTCCGCGCGCAGGTGCGGCGGCGTGGCGGTTGGTGGTCCTTGAGCAACCCGATGACACCCCCATGCCCGCGGATCTCGAGCGGCCGATCCGGCCGCGGGACCGGGTCTATGCCAGCGAGGGCGACGCTCTGCGCGCCCGTTGGGATCGTTCGTACGATCACCGGGCGGTGCTCGCTTCGTGGGAGGCGGGGCGCGAGGCGGCCGCCGGGACCCTGACCCATGGCGATGACGGCGTGGCGGATATCGATCTTCCAGGGCTTGCTCCTGGCGCCTACCGGGTCATTTACACGACCAGCGACGATTTTGGCGCCGAGTACGAGACCTCGGAGCAGCTGGTGGTGGCGGGTCGACGGCGGACTCCGCTGAACCTGCCCATGGTCGTGGGTTTCGAGCTCTCGGCAGTGGAGGTCGGTGGAACCGCCCGGCTGTTGGTCCACACCGGGCTCAAAGCGCAGCAGATGGTTCTCGAGGTCTATCGTGATGGAAAACGGCTGGAGAGGCGGGAAATCGGGCCGGGCCGCAGCGGCGTTGTGGAGTTTCCAATCACCATGGCCGATCGCGGCGGTTTCGGAGTGACCCTCAAGCTGCTTCGCGACTTCCAACTCATCGAACACACCACATCGGTGATGGTGCCGTGGACCGACCGCGAGCTCGATTTGGAGTTTGCCACCTTCCGCGATCGTCTGCGTCCCGGGACATCGGAGACCTTCCGTGTGACCGTTCGCGGACGTGACCAGGCCATCGTCGACGCCGCCTCCGCCGAGTTGCTCGCCTATATGTACGATCGCTCCCTCGATGTCTTCGCGCCACATACACCGCCGAACGCCCTGACTCTGTACCCGACTCGGACCGGGGTGTCGAACGCCTGGGCGAACCTCGGCGCCGTCAGCCCGACGTGGCAGGCGGGTCATGGATTCTCCTCGCTGCCCGGCTATCCGGGGCTGAGCGGTGACCGCCTCAAGACACTCTCGGGCTACGGCATCGGCGGGATGGGACGGCGGGATCGGGCCTATCCGGCCAAGATGGGACACGCAGAGGGAATGGTGATGCGCCAAGCAGTGCCCATGCCGGCGGCAGAGATGGCCATGGCAGATTCGACGGGGCGAGATGAAGGAGAGGTGGAGAACGTCTGGTCGCTCCTGGGCGCCGAGGACAAGGACAGTGCCGGAGGTGGAGCGCAGGAAGCCCCCATGGAACTGCGCTCAAACTTCTCCGAAACCGCCTTCTGGGAGCCGCATCTGCTGCTCGACGACGACGGCGCCGCCGTCATCGAGTTCGAGGTTCCGGATTCGGTCACCGACTGGAATGTGTGGATCCACGCCATCACCAGCGATCTGCGCTCGGGTTCGACCCACCGGACGACCCAGAGTGTCAAGGAACTCATGGTCCGACCCTATCTGCCCCGTTTTCTCCGTGAGGGCGATCAGGCAGAGATCAAGGTCGTGGTCAACAACGCCGGTGACGAGGCCTTCACAGGGGCTCTCGATTTCGAGATTTCGGACCCTGAGACCGACGAGGACCTCCGCTCTCTCTTCGGTCTGGGTGTCGATGACACCACTGCCGTTCCCTTCACCGTCGAGCCCGGCGGTGGCGCGAATCTGACCTTCCCGATCAAGGTGCCCGCTCGCATCGGCACCATTGCTTTCAGGGTGACGGCCCGGGCAGGCGCATTCTCCGACGGCGAGCTGCGTCCCTTGCCCGTGCTGCCCGGACGCATGCACCTCGCACAGTCGAAGTTCGTCACCTTGAAGGACCGCGACCGGCGCGAGCTGACTTTCGCCGACATGGCAGCCGATGACGATCCGAGCTTGATCCACGACCAACTCGTGGTCACCGTCGATGCTCAGCTCTTCTACTCGGTGCTCAACGCCCTGCCCTATCTCGTTGACTACCCCTACGAGTGCACCGAGCAGACCCTCAATCGTTTTCTGTCGTCAGGGATCGTCTCGAGCGTCTTCGAGGACTACCCATCGGTGGCGGCGATGGCAAAGAAACTCTCCGAACGCGACACCCGGTTTGAATCCTGGGACGCCGCCGATCCCAACCGAAAAATGGGTCTCGAGGAGACGCCGTGGCTGCGGACCTCGAGGGGCGGCGCCGAGGACACCGACGATCTCATCAAGGTGCTCGACCCTCGGATCGCCAAGGCTGAGCAGATGGCTGCGCTGGCCAAGCTCACAAAGGCTCAGACCTCACTGGGCGCCTTCCCCTGGTGGCCTGGTGGACCGCCGTCGCCCTACATGACCCTCTACATCCTCTACGGCTTCTCCAAGGGCCTCGAGTTCGGCGTTGATGTTCCCAAGGATGTGGTGATTCGGGCGTGGGCGTACATGCACCGCCACTACGTCGACGAATTGGTCGATATGATGGTCGGCCTCGACTGTTGCTGGGAGTTCATCACCTACCTCAACTTCGTGCTCTCGAACTATCCGGACGAGAGTTGGACCGGCGGGGTCTTCACCGCCGACGACCGCAAGACCATGCTCGATTTCAGCTTCCGCCACTGGCGCGATCACTCACCGCTGCTCAAGGGCTATCTCGCCCTGACCCTCGAGCGGGCCGGTCGCCACGACGACGCGGTGCTGGTCTTTGACGCGGTCATGGATTCGGCCAAGACCGAGCGCGATCTGGGCACCTACTGGGCGCCCGAGGACCGTGCCTGGCTCTGGTACAACGACACCATCGAGACCCACGCCTTTGCGCTGCGGGTTCTCTCGGAACTCGACCCCACCGACGAGCGCCGGCACGGAATGGTCCAGTGGTTGCTGCTCAACAAAAAGCTCGGTCACTGGAAATCGACCCGCGCGACCGCCGAGGTGATCTCTTCCATGGTTCACTACCTCGAGCAGGAGGATGGGCTCGGGGTACGCGAGGACGCCACCGTCATCGTCGGTCCGCGGACCACGGAGATGGTCTTCGAACCCGATGAGTACACCGGCGCCCGCAACCGGGTCATCGTCCCCGGTCCCGAGATCGATCCCAAGACCATGTCGACGGTCGTCGTGGAGAAACAATCCAACGGATTCGCCTTCGCATCGGCCACCTGGCACTTTTCCACCGAGAAGCTCCCCCAAGAGGCGCGCGGTGACCTCTTCGCGGTCAATCGGACCTACTTCCGCCGCTTCAACGACGGCAATCGTTGGGTGCTCAGACCTCTCGCCGATGGCGAGGAACTCGCTCCCGGCGACCAGGTCGAGGTCCATCTCTCGATTCGCGCCAAACACGCCGCCGAGTATGTCCATCTGCGGGATCCGAGGGGCGCGGGCTTCGAGCCCGAAACGTTGCACTCGCAGTACAAGTGGGATCTCGGGATCGGCTGGTACGAGGAGGTTCGCGACTCAGGGACCAACTTCTTCTTTGAGTGGTTGCCAGCCGGTGAATACACCTTCAAGTATCGCTTGCGGGCCAACATGGCCGGCGCTTTCAAGGTCGGTCCCGCCACCCTCCAGAGCATGTACGCCCCCGAGTTCACCGCGTACTCCGCGGGACACCGGTTGGAGGTGGGTGGCGAGTAAACCACGAGGCCGGGTGTGATGTGGCGGCTTTCCGGCCTGCCTTGACTGAGGGGGATCTCCCGGTCACGCTGAGACGACCCGTCCACGCTGCAGCAGACATCGAGCGTTGCTGTGGCCACGTGTCCTACCGCTCCCTATCGTGCGCGGAATCCTCGCGCCACACCTCTTTACCAGCTCTTCGAGGTTCACTTCGAGGAGATAGGGGTGGCCGTTCGAGATACCCTGAGTTCGTAATTCTCAATTCTTAAGGGTCTTAGGAAGCAAAACCATCAAGATCCCCACCAAGGTGTTGCTGCCCAGCTCAGGAACCGCCAGGATCTTGGGAACGGTCAACGCGCGCCCGTCCCATCCCGGCAGCGGCATTATCGAGGATTTAAAGGTGATGAGGCAGTAGTCTATTGGGTCAAGCACAGCCCCCATTGCCAGGTCATCTGCCCTCACCCACGCCGCAGGTTCTTCCGGAAGGGAATCCCCAGCTTCCTCATCCGGTAGCGGAGGGTGTTCGGGTTCACCCCTAGAAGCTCACCCGCCCCACTTGGACCGTGGATCTTGCCGCCGGTTATCCTAAGTACCCGGCGGATATGGCGCGCAGTCACCGCATCGAGGTCGAGCAATTCTTCATCGGATTGAGGTGAAGCGGCGCCGGCCCTCACCGAAACCGGCGCACCCAGGTCATCGAATCTGAGCGGCTCCCCTCGGTGCAGAATCATGGCTCGTTCCACCAGGTTCTCGAGCTCGCGCACGTTGCCCGGCCACTCGTAGGCCAAAAGGGCGTCGATGGCGCCCGGCGCCAGCCGCGGGGTGTCACCGATCTTCAGCTCTTTGGCCTTGCGATCGATGAAGTGCTGCACCAGCGCCGGGATGTCGCTCGGCCGGTCGCGAAGCGGAGGAACCTCGATCGGAAAGACGTTGAGCCGGAACCACAGATCCTCTCGAAACCGGCCCGTCTGCACCATCGCTGCGAGGTCCTGGTTGGTGGCTGCGAGGATCCGGATGTTCACCGGGATGCGTTCGGTTCCGCCCACTCGCTCGATTTCCCGGTGCTGGATGACCCGCAGCAGCCGCACCTGCGCCTCGAGCGGCATATCCCCGATCTCGTCAAGCAGAATCGTCCCCGTGTCGGCACGCTCGAAACGACCACGCTTCTTTGAAAGCGCACCGGTGAACGCCCCCTTCTCGTGACCGAAGAGTTCGCTGTCGAGAAGAGATTCGGGGATGGCGCCGCAGTTGACCGGGATGAACGGTCCGTCGCGCCGGGCCGAACCGAGATGAATCGCGTTGGCGATCACATCCTTGCCGACGCCGGTCTCGCCGGTCAGAAGAACCGGGCTTTCAGTCGGCGCGACCTGCCGGACCTGCCGCATCACCTCACGCAGACCGAAGTCGGCGCCGACGATCTCGTCTCCCGAGATGCGCTGCAGCTCCCGGTTCAAGTACCGGTTGTCGTCAGCTAAGCGGTCTCGCAGTTGGAGTACTTCTCGATGCACGAGGGTGTTTGCCAGGGCGATGGTGAACGGATCTTCGAGAAGGTTTAGCAGACGCGTGTGCTCGGCCGTGTAGCGATCCGCACCCGCCGCAGTCAGAACCACACCGCCAAGCCGGCCGCCTTCAGTGGCCAGTCGCATCCTCAAGATCGATGAACCCTCGATACCGTGGAAGCGGAGCATCTCCCGAGCTACCGGGTTCCGCTCCTCGGAGTCGATCACCACCACATCTTCCTGCGCAGCCACACCACGCTGACGGATCCGCTCGCGGGTCTGCTCCGCAAGCGGCGTCAACAGATCGAACCTTTCGCCGGCCTTGGAGGTGGCGGCCGCGACAGTCCGCATGGCGCCGAGGTCCGGTTCGTAGACCTGCAGAAACATCCGTTCGACGGGGAGAAACCTCTGCATGGCTCGCACACACGCGCTCATTGCCCCCTCGATCTCCAGACTGCCGCAGATGCTCAGGGTTGCGCTGCGAAAGAACTCGTTGTCATCGACCATGAAGGCCTCCCCAGCTGAGGTGTTCTTCTGTTGTGGTTATTCATAACTCTACATCGTTTTGTGAAATACAACAAATATGATCACCAATTACCACGATCTTGGTAACTACTTCCTCCGAAACAACCGCAAACAATAGCTTTCAGAGGCTGGCACGATATTCGCTCTCTCGTCTGCCGAGAAAAGGAGTTGAACCATGAAGACCTTGATCTACGGCGCAGGACCGATCGGTCGATGGCTGGCTCTCCGAATGCAGCAGACCGGCCAGGACGTGACCCTGCTCGCCCGGAACGAGACCTACCGTTCACTCGAACAAAAAGGCATTGAGATCGTTGATGGGCTCACCGGCGAGCGGCTTGTCGCCAGGGTGAAGCTGGTGGACCGGCTCGACCCGGCAGATCGTTACGACCTGGTAGTGGTGGCCATGCAGAAGGCCGGCCGCCTCGAAGTCTGCCCGGTGCTGGCTGAGAACCCCCATCTCGACAACATCCTTTTCCTGGGCAATGACGTGTCGGGCTTTCGCCGTTGCCTCGACCATCTTCCGAAAAACAGAGTCTTGCTCGGATTCCCCGGAGTGGGTGGTGGATGGGACGGTACCGACCTCGTGGTCATGGACCGGGAGAAGCCCAACGCCCACCATGGTGAGATCTTCATCGGCGAGCTAGACGGTACGACCCTAAAACGAACCCTCCAGATCAAAAGGCTTTTCGAGGCGGCCGACATCAAGGTCAGCGTGGAGGGGAACATTAGTGGCTGGCTCAAGTACCACTTCGCCTTCATGGCGCCAACCGCGGGAGTGACCTTTATGAAGGGCGGAGACATGCACGCGGTGGCCGCCGACAGGAATGCGATCCAACAGTACTGCCGCGCCTGCCGCGAGGCCGGCAACGTGCTGCGAGAGGCTGGGTATCGCAAGCGCCAACCCGCGGTGTTCAACCTCTACTACTGGCTCCCCCGAAGGCTTGAACCTGTGATCTTCAGCAAGCTGTTCGGTTCGCGTAGCGCTGAGATCCGCTTTGGGCTCCACGCCAAGACCGTTGGTACGGAGCTGCTCGAGCTGGCCGAGGAGTTCGCCGTGCTAAGAAAACTGGTTGGGATGGAGACTCCCGACCTCGACGCGCTGCTTGACTATGTCCCGAAGCGGCCGGCGCTGGACCGAACGGGGGTGGCCTCATGAAACGCGTGCTCGTCGCAGGCGCCACCGGCTATCTCGGCGAATTCGTCGCCCGGGAGCTCAAGGTCCGAGGCCACTTCGTTCGGGCCCTGGCCCGCTCGCCCGAAAAGCTCGACCACCTTCAGGACTCGTTGGACGAGATCGTCGAGGCCGAGGTTACCCGGCCCGAGACCCTCGAGCACATCTGTGACGGGATCGACGTTGTCTTCTCCTCGATCGGAATCACCCGGCAGAAGGACGGGCTCACTTTTCGCGACGTCGACTTTCAAGGAAACATGAACCTGCTCGCGGTTGCCCTACGGGCAGGCGTTCGGAAGTTCGTCTACGTGTCGGCCGTCAACGGACCCAGCTTGCGGCATTTGGACATCGCCGCCGCCCATGAGGACTTCATTGACGTGTTGAAGGTATCCGGTATCGACCACACCGTTCTGCGTCCGACCGGCTATTTTTCGGACATGGGCGAAATCTTCGACATGGCACGCAAAGGACGAGTGTGGCTCATCGGCTCGGGTGGGAATCCCATCAGCCCAATCCACGGCGCCGATCTTGCCGTCGCATGTGCCGATGCCATGGAGGGTGACGCCACCGAGATCAACGTAGGTGGACCGCTGATGATCACATGGAACGAGGTGGCGGCGCTTGCGTTCGAGGTCCTTGAAAGGCCGGTCAGGGTCTCACACGTCCCCGAGTGGCTGATGTGGTTGGTGGTGCGTCTGGTCCGTCTCTTCAATCGGCACGAGGGCGAGTTGCTGGCCTTCTTCACCACCATGGCGACCACCGCGGTTGTCGCTCCCTCAACCGGTACGCACACCCTCGAAGCTCACTATCGCTCACTTGGAGGGGTGAGATGAAACGGCTCGAAATCATCCACCTGCGGTCATCCGGAGAGCCGATCGAATCCCTCAGCGACCAAATCCGCGAGTCGATCTGGGCATTGGGCGAACAAGCTGAGGTTGTCACGTTGTTCCGCCGAAATGGGTTGGAGACAGACCTGGCCGTCCACATCCACCATCTCGAGGCGCCGGGAAGAGAAGGGCCGAGCCGGCTCGGCCTCCAACTCGTATCCTCGTTGGCGTCTTTCGGCCTCGTCCGGCACACCCTCTGGGAGGAGTTGAAATGAACCATTTCACTTTGGTCGTGTCGGGTAGGCCCGGGTGGGTACTCGCCCGGGCCTACCCGACATGTTTCGAAATACGTGGGGAGTTCAAACGGTTGCAGTCAGCGATCGCACTCAGGAGGTTCCCATGAAACGCTTCGCCATCGCAACCGTCGTCGCTCTCGCTCTGATCGCCACCGCTGTTCCGGCATCCGCCCACTGTCAGATCCCGTGTGGGATCTATGACGACGAGCTGAGGATTCAGCTCATCGAGGAGCACATCGGCACCGTCGAGAAGTCGATGAAGACGATCATCGAGCTCTCGGCCGAGGACGATGAGGATTACAACCAGATCGTGCGCTGGGTGAACAACAAGGAAGCCCATGCGCAGGAGATCCAGGACATCGTCACCGCCTATTTCATGGCGCAGCGGATCAAACCCGCCGTGGACCACGAAGACGAGAAGGCGATGAACGAGTACATCCACAAGCTCGCGATTCTGCACGCCATCCAGATCCACGCCATGAAAGCCAAGCAGGGCACCGATCTCGAACAGATCGAGACCCTGCGCGAGATGACCAAGATGTTCCGTGAGGCCTACTTCGGCGAGGAAGCCGCGCACAAGCACTGACGCGTGGATTCCTGAATTACGTTGGGAGGGGTGTGGAGGCACGACTCTCGCGCCTCTTGACACGCGATGGGAGGGGATGCCAGGCACGCATTCCACCCACCCGGTGACGCGATGGGAGGGGTGCGCAGGCACGCAACACCCGTCCCGCGTCTTCGGGTCACAGCCTCAAGACGGCTTCTGATCGAACTCGGGCCATTGTGGCGCGGGCGTCCCGCCCGCGAAAGTCAGAACCGTAGATTTTCGACGATATTCTGTCCCTGAAGTGACCGACAATGCGCGGCTATCGGTGACGAGCGAAGCGCGTGGCGGAGCGTCGGCAGGCTTCGGAGAGAAACGCGACATCGTCGAGGGTGTGGGCCGTTGAGGCGGCGCCGTGGGCCAGCAGCAGGTGGACATCCTCCACCAGGAGCGCAGGCCCGAGGACAATTTCTCTGAGTTCGATGTCGCAGCGCTCTGGATCGAAGACCGCCTCGGGGGTGTCGAGGACGGTTGTCTGCTCGTGAGGGAAGTGGATCGTCACCATGGAACTCCCGCTGTCGAGCTCGTCGACCGCGCCGGTGCACCGCGCGAGGATACCCGCCTCGGCAAAGACCGACTCGATGCCCCGTCGCATGGATTCACCGATCTCGCCGAGACGGGGGTAGATCTCGGACGCGTGGTCATCGAGGTACTCGAGAAAGACCCTGGACGCCAGCATGGACGCCGGGTGAGCCGAATAGGTGCCTCCCGAGAAGGCCACCCTGGGCCCGGTGGCACGTCCGGCTTCGGCCATGACCTCGGCGCGACCGGCCACTGCCGCGACCGGCATTCCGCCGCCGAGAGCCTTGCCGTAGATGGCGAGATCGGGCTTCACGCCGTGGAGTGCGCCGAGACCGCCGGGGTGGAACCTGAAGCCCGTGATCATCTCGTCGAGGATCAGCAGCGCACCGTGCTTTGTGCAGAGCTTGCGGGCGAGTGTGAGGTACTCGGTCGTGGCGGCGATGGCTCCTCCCGCACCGAGCATGGGTTCGAGAATGAGGCACGCAAGATCGTCGCTGACCGCCGCAAAATCTTCGACGAGGCACTGCGGATCGTTGTACCGGGTGACCACGATGCGGTCGGTGAGGGATGAGGGAAGGCCCTTGGAGTCAACGCCCTCGAAACCGACGCCGTCGTCGCGGTACGCGACTCCTTTGAGGAGCATGGGATGGGCCCCGTGCCACCCGCCGCCGGCCTTTATGACGGTGCCGCGGCCGGTGAACGATCGCGCCATGAGCACGGCGTACATGGTCGACAGGCTGCCGCTTGTGGTGAAGCGGAGCTTCTCGGCGTCGGTGAGGCGACAGATGAGCTCGGCAAGCTCGGCCTGGAGCTCATCCACCATCCCGCTCTGGGTGCCGAATCCTCGGTCGAAGGCTTCACTGAGAGCCGAGGTCACGACCTCGGGGTTGTGACCGAGGACGTTGGCCATGTGGCCCTGCCAGAGATCGAGGATGCGGTGGCCGTCTTCGTCCACCATCCAGCCCCCGTGCGCCTCGGTGATCCGCGGCGGAAACGGTTCGGAAAGCCGAATGCCGTGGCTGCCACCGTCGATGAGGTGTTGCTTGGCGCGTTCGTGGATGGTTGCCGAGCGGGGTGAGCGTCGGCGGTGTTCGTCGGCGAGTTCGGTTAGTAGGGGAGTGTAGTCAGGGCTCTTCATGGAACGGAGATCTTAACGTACTCGATCCCCTTCTCTTCAGCACCGGCCTTCTGGTCCACCATTGTGGGGGCGGGCGTCCGGCCTGACCGTAGGGTGGGGCTGGCCCCACCTTCAGAGTCGCAGCGGTTTGAATCGCGTGTCCGAGAGGCGGTGGGACGCACCGGGATGCGGGAGATGTTCCGCGTTACTTGGCGTCCTGGAGCCCCGGCCTTCTGGGACGCCGGGTTGCACCCGGCGGCCCAGCGTCGCCCGAGCAGCGCGGTCGGGTGGTGGAAGAGTGGAAGGTCTGCGACCACGCTGCTCGGGCGCCGGCGGCCTCCTTTGAAGCTGGGAGAGGTGCACCGGAACGCTCTACCGCGAGGGTTGCCCGGCGTCGCCATTGTGCGCAGCGCGCCGCGGCGCTGGATGGACGATCCGAGCACAATAGCGCGCCCGGCACGTCCCGGTGAGCGGTGTTTTCCGCGTGCTCGGATGATTCACTCGCCCGACGGGTTTGTGGGGATTGATTCGGGAAGTGATCGTCGGCGAACCCAAGGGGGGATTGAGGAATCGCGAGAGCGTCGGATGATTCCCCCGGATTTCCTTGCCTCAAAGGTCTGAGGAAACGCAATGAGTCAGGAGGATCCAGGAAACGCGGGTGCGCGCTTCCTGGATCGATCACCGGTGGCTCATTGAGCTGGCTGTTGCATGGTCAACTCCGGGTTGTTCATGCCCCTCCTCCAGCCGCTGTGAATCCCGATGTCAAGGGTCGCCGCCGCGGCGACGTGTCTTGCCCTTGACCTCGGGATTCACAGCGGCTACACATTTTTCAAGAACAACCCGGAGTGACCGTGCGACGGTCAGCGGTTCCGGTTCCGGTTAGAGGGCTTTGGCGCGCTCCGCGAGGGCGCGGGCGATCACCAGGCGTTGGACTTCCGAGGTGCCCTCGTAGATGGTCACAACCCTGGCATCGCGGAAGAACCTCTCGACGGGGTACTCCTGCGAGAAGCCATAGCCGCCGTGGATCTGGATTGCCTGACCGACCACTCGATTGCACATTTCAGACGCGAAGAGCTTGGCCGCCGCCGACTCACGTGAGTGGCGGCCGGGCTGACCCGCGGCCCAGATCGCGCGCATCATCAGTCCGCGGGCGGCGTCGATCTCGGTGTCCATGTCGGCGAGCTGGAATGCGATGGCCTGGTGTTCCATGATCGCCTTGCCGAACTGTTTGCGATCGCGGGAATAGCGCAGCGACTCTTCAAGGGCGGCGGTGGCGATCCCCACCGATTGGGCGGCGATCCCGAGCCGACTGTGATCGAGGGTCGCGAGGGCGATGGCGAAACCTTTGCGCTCCTCGCCGAGCAAGGCAGTCTTGGGGACCCGCGCGCCATCGAGGGTCACCATGCAGGTCTTGGACGATCGCAGCCCCATTTTCGCTTCCGGCGGATCGAAGATCACGCCCTCCTGGTCGGCGTCGAGAACAAACGTCGAGATCCCCCGTGTTCCGAGGGAGGGATCGCTGGTCGCCAGACAAATAAAGAACCGGCCCACCTCGCCGTTGGTGATCCAGGCCTTGGCGCCATCGAGCCGCCAGTGGTCGCCTTCGTCTCGATAGCGGGTCGTCAGGCTTGCCGCGTCCGAGCCCGCGTTGGGTTCGGTGAGCATGAACCCACCGATGCTCTCGCCCGAAGCGAGCTGGGGGAGGAACTCAGCCTTCTGCTCCTCGGTGCCGAAGCTCGTGATCGGCCAGCAGCACACCGAGTTGGTCACGGTCATCCCAACGGCTACGGCCGCGTCGACGCGCGCGAGCTCTTCAACCGCGATGAGGTACGACAGCAGATCCACTTCGGCGCCGCCGTAGGCTTCGGGCACCATCATCCCGAGCAGCCCGAGCTCGCCCATCTCGGCGAAGATCTCGTGCGGGAACTCGCCCGTGCGGTCGCGTTCAGCGGCGCCGGGTCGAACCCGGTCCTCGGCAAAAGACCGAACCATCTCCTGGACCATCAACTGCTGTTCGTCAAGCTCGAAGTTCATCCGCGCCTCCGTTGGGATGGTGGCAGATTACAACATCTCGTCTCTCCCGTCCGTAAGCCGGATGAAGCTCGGGAAACCTCTGGGAGATTGGATTGGCGATGGCCGGATCAGCCAGACGAAGATGCACGAGGTTGGTGGGGGTGGCCATTGCCGCGGTCGTCATCGAGTGCGGGTGGACTGCCGTGTTCGCAATATCCGAGGGCGAAGAGAGCCGACAGTTGACGGTCGGACTCGAGTCCATCGATGTCGTTCGTGCGGTCGCCGTCCCGAACGGCCATGCCTACCTGACGGCGGGCTATGACGGCCTCGTGGTGATCGATGTGCGCGATCCGAACCAACCGGTGGAGATCGGCCGGGTCGATACCCGGGGGTTCGCCGGTGGTTTTGCTCTCATGGGTGGTCTGGTGTTGGTCGCCGACGGCTATCACGGTCTCAGGGTGATCGACGTCGAGTGTCCGGCGAAACCGCTCGAGGTCGGATTCGTCGTTGTCGAGGGATGGTCCAACGATGTCGCTGTCCGTGGTGAATACGCTCTCGTGGCGGCCGGCACTGCGGGCCTTGTCGTGGTCGATCTCAGCGACGCGATGTATCCGGTAGAGGTCATCGTGGTGGAGATGGATGGAAGCGCGAGACGCGTTGCGGTGTCGGGATCGAATGTGTGCGTTTCGGACGACCGGGGTCGTGTCCACGTGATTGATCTGGCCGATCTGGCACGGCCTTTGAAGACCGGGATTGTCGATCCGTCCGACAACGCAGCCGGCGGTCCTGTGACTGTCGCCCCAGCGTGTGTGGCGGGTTTGCTGGGTGACCGCAATAATCGATCTCTGTCGTGGATAGGCGCGATGATTTTTGACGAATGAGCCTGAATTCGACGATAGAATCGATCGGCGCCATGAAATTCCAAAGCTCGTGAGACACTGGCCGCACGACACTGCACGGGGAGTCAGTCATGAGTGATCAGGGATCCTCGATCCACAAGGGCAAGTGCACCTGCGGA
>Ga0209344_10002373_pt1 | contig 21162 bp, 20 predicted proteins | sample Cruoilmetagenom6_FD_187293 | JGI IMG/M metagenome (GOLD analysis project Ga0209344, IMG submission 187293) | Oil polluted marine microbial communities from Coal Oil Point, Santa Barbara, California, USA - Santa Barbara Oil Seep Sample 6 (SPAdes)... | ecosystem: Environmental > Aquatic > Marine... | reverse complement strand
GTTGTTCAGGTTTGGGCGCGTTTTGGGAGTTAATAAAGATGTCCCACCGAAACGATTCATTTCGGATAAAGCTCGCGCGGCTTTCGCGATCCGCGATAGTGCTGGCTTGATCAAGATGATCTGAGTGACGTGATGACAGAAGGTTCTTTTCATTGTTCCGATAAACTTGCGCAGACCCGGCAAAAGTTAGCCCAAGCTTTTGGAAGTTTTCGGCAACATCCCAAAAATATTGAGGCTCATAACAAGCGTTACTGAATTCGTGCACAAGGTAGCGTTCATCACGCTTGATCAGTTTGTCCAAAAAATCAGCTGCTGCTGGATTTGACCGAAAAAACCGGCTGTTGTTTTCCCGCATATCAGTGATCGCGCGCAACGCGTCCTGAGCGTTAGTTACCAGATCGCCTTCCAGATTGGCGGAGTAAGTTTGCATCATCTTCCAAAGCGGGATCAGATTGGATGCTCCGGGTAGGGTATTGTAACAAAGATAAACCAAACCATTTGGGCTAAGAAGACGATCTATCACGCTGTGTATTTGATCACGCACTTCGGCCTGAACCCAACTGTAAACGCCGTGCATAGTGATGTAATCAAATTTGGGCAGGTCGTATTGGTCCAGTTCATCAAACGACGCATCGATGAAATGTGCATTGGCAAGGCCCGATTTCTCGGCCAATGCCCGTGCGTTATCGATGTGTTCGGAATTTATATCGACGCCATAAAACTCAGCATGTGGATAGGCCGCGGCAAGTAGGTTGGTGGTCACCCCGTTGCCACAGCCCAGATCGCAATGCGCAAACGGTTTGGCCGGATCAGGTGCAACATGGCCTTTGAGGCGCGCGACATACGACAACAGAACTGGGTTTTGGAACTTAAAAAAGCTCCATGTATAAGGAACATCCGTTACATACCCATGTGCGTTCTTTGGCTCTGGCGTATTGTGAATATTCATGATGGGTCTCTGGTCCATTCGACAAGCTTGCGCATTTCCGTTGGAAAACGTGCAAGGCGCTCTTCGGACATGATCAAAGGATTCTGCTTCTTGAAATTCTTATGATCCCGGTACCACGGCCGTTGAAAGACCAAGCTCAGAATTGGGCGTATCTGGTCGCTTTTGTTGGCCATGCCTTGATGGAAAAGACGACTATCCATCAAATAACAAGACCCCGGTTCGACAATTGGGTTTTGGAATGGAAGCCCTTCAATATCACGGGTGCGCAATTTGTGGCTGCCTTTGATGATCCGCGTGGCACCGGTCATTTCATTCAAAGGGATCAGCGGGATAATCAAAGCGACGCAAAAACTGGGAAGGTCCATCGCCGACGCTTCTTCAAAAAGTGGTGGGTTGTCGCGATGCAAGCTTTGGTCTTTTGCCCCTGGCATTGATGCCACGGCGGTCAGGCTTCCTAAAATGGCGTCTTTGGTCAACAAACGATGGAGAATTGGCAAAACAAAAGGCGACGCAATCACGTTAGGGTTGGCATAGGCCCCTGCAAGCTCCAACGAGACCATGAAGCGTTGATCCCCTACCCGTCTCGCAGCACCGTCCTTGATCGTTTGTTGATGTTCGCGACGTAGCGTCTCGAATTCTTCCAGGCATTTGGAAATTTCATTTTTAGGAAAGGCGTTTTTAATCATCATCCCACCGTGCCGGCGAAACATTTCTACGGCCAACTTTCGCTGTGTATCGGCAAGCTTGCCGGCCTGGCGTTCTTCGTCGGAAATTTCGACACTTGGAAACACCTCCAAAGGGTCCGATTTCTTTATCAACATCGGGATGGCATCTTTGGTTGGTGCAACGCTTCGCGCCACGCGAAGTGATTTCGCCCGGCTTGAACGCCCGTTTTGTTCCAAAACATCAGCCATTTTATTGGCCGTCGCTGGGGATCGCGCACTAAGTGAACATGCTATATCGATCAGGTCAGAAAGACGCCTGCGCACATTTCGCAGAATAGATTTGCGCGAACTTTCGTTTCTAACCGGGTATTCTGCAAAGTTCGCGATGTAACACATCACACCTGCACAAGCAGTGGCTGGCAACCCTTCGATCAACTTCGATTTTGAGTATGCACCTTCGCGGGTCAGAGATTTAATATATCGGGCCAGCGTTTTTTGATCCTCACGCGAGCCATCGCTGTTTTCACTAAGGGCTGCGTTGATACGCGAACATCCGCTAAACAATGCATGCAGTGAAAAACCAGGCGGGCCATACACAGCATCATCCCAATCAAAAATGCAGATCGTTCCATCGGGCCGACGCGCAATGTTTTTCGAACGAAGGTCGCAATGGTTCAACGTCGAATCAAGTGTATCGCCGCGTTTCAGAAACACCCGCAACACCGGTTCTGCCGCGACAAAGATATTGTGATATTTCGTCACCGTGCTTTTGCGCATATACGCAAACGGATTGCCGTCAATTTGCGGATCATCCTTGCCAGACAAGGTCATCGCCATGAGGTTCATCAGCCTGTCAAATTGCCCCTCACAAGTGACATGTGGAAGGTTTTGCATCTCCTCAGAGCGCGATCGCGCCTCATTCTGGATACGCCCGTACTGCGCCAAAACTTCCAGCTTGGTTTCACCATCCAGACGCCCCGAATATTCAGTGCCTCCGTGACTTCCAAACAGATACAACCCAAGCTTTGGACTTGCCTTAATCAATTTCGGAACATGGGGTTGATAAAATTTGGAGACATGCGAAATCGCATGATTGGGGCCCTTCCCCATTTTCGGGAGAACCTTTAGATAGGCCTCGGATTCACCGTAGCCCGACAACCGGTACGTTTTTGCCCACGTGTGGTTGGCAACGCGATGTTGCGACGCGAACTTGAAATAGTTCTTCGCCCATTCCATCGCATTCGCCGTAGGATTGCTGGTTTGATCCGGATCTGTAGTTGTTACCTGTCTTGCCATTTTATCAGCCTCTCTGTTCAATGCGCGTGCGTTTTCGCGCATAGTCGCAGACCAAATTACATAGAGAAATCGCCAAAATTTTGACGTGAATGCGTCAGGTTCAGAACAACCTGTCGGGAGCTTACCCGATGAGTAACACCCGCTGAAAAACAATTGCACACACGAATTTTCAAACCCAAGGCCTCACGCTTCAGGCTCGTGACTTCACTGGATGTAGCCTGACGCGCCGTATCACTGGCCAGCCTCCGCTTCCCGGCTTCCATGCAGTCCGTTGACCAATTGTAATACAAGCTTTCTGCAATCCCCTCACGAAGGCAAAGACGGGTTACACCAATCTGTAAGTAATCAGGGCGAAACCCAATACGACCGCTTAACTGCCCGTTGGTAAAAAGATTTTTAACCAACAGTGCCCACTTTATAGAGCTTTGAAAAGCGACATAGTTGGGTGGCGTTTTTCAACTAGACAGGTACTGCTCATGCCCTAGCGTAGTTGTTGTTGACTGCTCGGCTTAACGTCCGGTTGTGTTTCAATCTCGCGCTCTCATTGGGTCGAATATGCTAATATTTAAAGTTACGCTCCTCGGGCTTTCAGCCATCGTATTTTTGGTATTTCTTACCCTTCGCTTACGTAATCTGAAAAGCGAGCACCCTTTTGTCGGCCTTTCTTTTTTGCTATTTGTGACCCTGTGTTGTCTGTCCTTCGACTTGGTTAGAGAGTTAATACCCAGTCAAATGGCTGACACTACTTTTCTGACAATCAAAGCCCTGTGGTGGATGAGCGTCGCATATGTCGTAAATTCTTTTTTGAAGTGGGGCGTCTATCGTCGGCGGATCACACAAGAAGGTGAATCCACCGTTCCTTTACTGATTCAGCTTCTGATCACGGCGTTAATTTATTTGATTGCGGCAATGATAATTCTACGATTCGTTTTGGATCAATCGATTACTGGTATCGCAACAGCCTCAGGTGCCGTTGCATTACTCATTGGTTATTCATCACGCACCGTGTTGGATGAAGTGTTTTCTGGCTTGGCTCTGTTTACGAGTGAACCATTTCGTAAAGGTGAATTAATAGAGATCAATGGTGAATGGGGATTTGTAAAAGACATCACATGGCGTTCAATCACCTACGTGGACATGGACGAAAATTCCGTTGTCCTTCCAAACACGATTGTTGCGTCAAGTAAAATTCGTAATCTGGATCGCCCATCAAAAATGACGCGGCGTACTTTCTTTTTTACAGCTGAGTACAATATTCCGCCTAAAATTGTTGTTGAGGAAACCGAAACTGCAATAAAGGAATGCCCCCATATTGCTTCGCACCCTTGGAATTCCGTTGTTTTCTACAGTTTTGAAAAGACGGGAACACAGTACAAAGTGCATTTTTACCTCTCTCACTACAATGATTGGTATATCGCAAGTGATGAGCTGGTCAGCGCAATGTGGTACCGGTTCGCGCGAAAGGGCATCCGTTTTGCCCATCAGAGGCACTTGAACTACTTAACCGAAGAAGATGAGAAAAAAGGCTTGTCTAAATCCGCCTATGACGAAGCCAGTTGGAAAGAGCTATTCGACGAATTCAGCCATATTCCCATTTTCGAAGGTATGACAGATACCGACATGGAAGAATTGGTTACATCTGCCCCCCTTCACGTGATGGGACCACCCGAGTTTATCACGCGCGCGGGGGCGCAACATTCTTCTATGTTCTTACTCGTTTCAGGTGTGGTGGACTTGTACGAAGTGGATGCAGATGGCGCGGAAACCTGGATGAAAGAATGCAAGGCTTATGAACACTTCGGGCTGATGTCTTTGCTGACAGGCGACCCTCAGCGCACGACAATTCGGGCTAAAGAAGAAACCGTTATTTGCGAAATCACCAGTGACGCCTTGCATGCTTTTTTTGCGCGCCGACCAGAAGTTATGGAAAAAACCGCCGAAAACGTTGCCAAGCGCCAACAAGAGGAAAACAGCGCCATTGATGCCATGGCTGAAAACAGGCAACTTCGTGTTGCCCAAACCAACGCACAGACAAAATCATTGACCAGCCGAATTATCGAATTCTTTGATTTAAGGATGGGATAGCCGGAGGGTTGGTTGTAAAAAGCGGCAGTGGAAATGATGTTCGCCGCCTTGCCTTTTTTGCGACGTTCGTAGCACCTGAGATACATCGATCGCAGTTCGGGCATTCTTCCAGAAAAGCTGAGGTAACGAACATCGACTGACGACGCGGCACTACGCGCACCAGGCTCAAACCTGTCTCCCGATGGTTTAAAGCAAGTCGAATGCATAAAACGGTACTGGCCGTCTTCTATGTAAGTGCAGGAAGAGTTGGTGGTACCACCTCCTGGTCTCGAACCAGGGACCTCTTGATCCACAATCAAGCGCTCTAACCTACTGAGCTAAGGCGGCACACTTGGCCGATTTAACTTTCTCGGGCGGCGATTGCAAGCCTGTTAAAGCGTGATCTGCCAGCTTTGTTCGACCAGATCGACACCAAAAGAATGCACCCGCTTTGAGTCCCTCAGTGTCCAGCCCGTTTTGGCATAAAGCGCACAGGCCGCGCGGTGGCTTTCGTGCGTCCAAAGTTGCATACGCGTGTAACCTGCGGATTTGGCGAATCCCATGCATGTGGTCAGCAAGCGGCGCCCCAACCCAGCACCACGTGCCGCAGGCAAAAGGAAAAATATGCGAAGTTTGGCGGTTTGGTCGTTCAGGCGCATGCAGAAAATACACCCCAACCTCTGTCCATCCCTTTCAGCGATCCAACCCCGTTCGCGGATTGGATCATGGCAGGTCGAAAAGTCCGTCACGATATCCTTCACGAGCACCCCGAAGGTAGCATCGAACCCTTCGTCACGTGTGTAACGCACATCGTGTTGGTCGATCACCCATTGGGCATCAGACGGGGAAAAGGGGCGGATGTAGGTATTGGTCATTTGGGTACACAAACGCAAAGCGGCGCTATGATCAAGCGCCGCGTGCCAGTTTTTGCTTTGAGGATCGCGCGTCAGAACGACACTTTGATGCCTGTGCCAATCACAAAGCCATCTACGTCATCACCGGGTGTGCCGAACCCACCATCGCCAACCTCTTCCTTGAAGCTGGCGTAAGAGGCAAATCCGGTCAAAACAACGCTCACGCCCTGCGCCAATCCGTAGGTTGAATCATAACCAGCGCCTGGTTTTGGCGGGGTGACAGGGCGCTGAGGATGGCCCGTCAGATAGTAATTCGTAGTAAATGTAATCGCCTCAAAACGTTCTCTCGGACCGAACCCGGCATGTTCGTCGTCAACGTTTTTGCCGCACATATAGTTCAGGCCGAAGGACCAGGGGCCGGTCATAAAGGAGGCCCCAACTTCCATAGCGCTGCCATCGGTGATTTCATTAGAGCTATTGTTGCTTTCTGCAAAACTGCCACCGACGGTGAGACCGCCGTATCCAATATTTATTCCGGCGCCCCAGACTTCCGGTCGAGCATTTGGATCACGAGAGTTGTCCGCGACGCCATAACTTCCTGTTGCAGCAACACGGATAGCGCCAAATTCACCAGCGTACCTTAGGGCAACATCTTGAAAATTGTCGCGGTCCGGTGCGCCATTGGGTGATTCATTTCCAAAACTTGCACCAAGCTGAAAGCCCGCAATTGTGGGCGAAATATACTTTATCCGCCCGTGTGTTTCCGGTCCGGAATTTGAAGCAAAAGTACTACCCAGTGTTCCGCGGTGGAAATCATCGCCGACCATCCTGTTGCCATGCACATTCATGAAAGGGATGAACGACCCCAGAGCATTCGAACTGGTACCGGTAAAGTTAACAACCGGGCCATACCCCATAGGCGCACCGCTGTGCATGTCGTTACCAGGTGTGTCTGTTTTTCCGACAATAATCTCACCGAAGCTGCCTCTGACGGCAAAGCTAAACTCATCAAATTCGCCTCCGGCGCCGCTTTCGCCAACGTGGCCTTCAAAATCTATTCGTGTGGTTAACTTAATTCCGTTGTCCAAAGTGATTGATGGCCGAAAATAAAATTCCGACGACGCAACTGCGTCAACCCCGTCAAAGTCGCCGGCAGTTGGGCTATTGTAAGACGCATAACCAAGTTGCGCTTCAAAGTACCCGCCGACACCAAGATCCCATTCCGCGGCGTTCACGGGTGCAAATGTCGCGGTAAGTGCAATCAAAGACGCGCTTGCGCGCAAGGCGATTGGTTTCAAATTTACATCGGGTGACATAAGCGAGTTCCTGAAATCGTTGCGGCATTGGCCACGGGTAACTTTACCCGGCGAATCGTCGTGTTGGTCATCCAGGCGACGACAACTTTCATGGGAAACACACGCAACGGTCAATTCGAAGGTTCGCGAACTCATGCGGAATTCTCGAACCGTGTTCCTCAAATCACATTGAATAACTTGGGATTCAGAGACTAGAGTAGCCGTCACATCGCTTGCAAATAACGCTCGATGGGCCTATTCCACTGCTCGATACAAAGGAGCCGACCATGGGCATGAATACCGAACGCGACGTCGAAGCAAACCTGCAAATCGGACCAACCGATCAGGGCATGGTACGCATATTTGTTGAATCGCAAGGCGTCGAAATCCCGATGGATTTTACCCCAGAAGAAGCGGACGAAATTGCCACAGAAATCATGGCAGCGGCCAAGGCCGTTGGTGGGCATAAATCATAAACGAGGATCACGGTAACCATGTAGGCGACGTGCGGCATCGCGCGCGAATTTGCGTGTCAGGGCGGTCCGACGTGCACCATTGAGTTTGTGTTCAGGCGCCATTCGAATGATCTCTGCGTTGTAAGCATCCGCAATGATCAATCCGGTGCCATCTGGTAAAAGCTCTGTCGGGAAGTTTTCATCTACGGCCCAAAAGTACCGGTCGCACCATTCCAGATACCCCTCCCATTTCGCGTCGGATTGGAAATCAGCGCGGCTGGATTTGCATTCAATCACCCAGATTTCGCCTTTTGGCCCCACGGCCATGATGTCCACCCGTTTGCCACGCTCTGGTACGAATTCTTCAACCGAAACGAAATCATACCCAAGCAAGTGGCGGCACACGCCTCGCGAAAGCAATTGTCCGGGCTGAAGTGCATTTTCCATAAACAATGTGTGAACAATAGGTGAACAAAAATCAAGTATTTCTAATTGTCGCTTTCGGAACAGATCGCCTAGGGTAGCAAAGTACCCTAATTACAATTGAATTTTTCGGAGACTTCCATGGCCCGCAGCCCCCGTCGTGAACCTGCCCCGTTGATTCAGCAACGGCCTGAATGGCGCAATCTACGGCACCCTTTTGCACCTCAATCGTTGTTCAGCGAAGACAGGATTGTCGCCTTGCACGACATGGCCCTAAAGTTGTTGGAAGACTTGGGACTAAAGGTCCTATTGGACGAAGCGCGCGATGTTTATTCGGCTGGTGGCGCGAAGGTCGTGGACGAAATGGTGTTCATTGGTCGCGACCTGGTTGAGGCCGCAATCGCATCAGCGCCTGCGCGTATTCCGCTTGGTGCGTTGTCGGCGGATCGCGATCTCGTTCTGGATAACGGCGCATTGATTTTCGGTGCGGGTGCAGGATGCCCTAATGCCACTGATCTTGTGGCGGGGCGACGTCCGGGGGATTTGAGCACGTTCAGGGCCGCGCTGAAGCTTCAACAAAGTTTCGATGTCATTCACACGTTGAGCCCAAGTGCCGAGCCACAGGATGTTCCGGTGCAGATGCGCCATTACGAAATGATGCGCGGACAGATCGAATTGTGTGACAAATTCCCATTTATCTATGGCCGCGGGCGTGGGCAGGTCACTGAATGCTTTGAGATGCTGCAATTGGCCTTGGGCATTTCCAACGATGAGTTTTTGGAAGCACCGCGATGCGGCACCGTCATCAACACCAATTCGCCCCGCCAGATTGACCGCCCGATGGCGCAGGCGGTCATTGATTTCGCTCGTGCCGGTCAATTGTGTATTATAACGCCGTTTTGCCTTGCCGGGGCAATGGCGCCAGTGACCGTTGCGGGCGCATTGGTGTTGCAACATGCCGAAGCCTTGGGCGCGCTTGTCCTGTCGCAGCTTTCCCGCCCCGGTGCACCCTGTGCCATTGGTGGATTTGGATCAAACGTTGACATGAAATCGGGTGCGCCCGCTTTCGGCACGCCGGAACATGTTCAAATGAGCATCGGCACCGGGCAATTGGCCCGACACGTGGGATTGCCGTGGCGTGGGGCCGCGGGGGCGGCGTCCAACACGACGGACATGCAAGCAGCGGGCGAAACGCATATGTCGATCTGGGGGAACCTGATGGCCAACGCGGGCATGGTTAAACATGCTGCCGGGTGGCTAGAGGGCGGATTGACCTTTGGGTTTGAGAAATTCATAAATGATATCGAAGGGTTACAAACGATTGCAGCCCTGTGCACGCCCCCTGACATCAGCGACGATGCTATGGGGTGGGGCGCGCTCGAACAGGTTGACCCGGGTGGGCATTTTTTTGGTGCGGACCAAACAATCGAACGGTTTGAGACCGCGTTTTACCAACCTTTTGTCGCGGATCTGAACAATTTCGGATCATGGAGCGATGCCGGTGCCACACCTTCGGATGCACGTGCGACTGGCATTTGGCAACAGGTTTTGACGGAATTTACCGCGCCGGACGGGGCCGCTGAACGCGCGGCGCGTATCGACCAGTGGATTGCCGACCACAAACAAGCGGGTGGCATGAACATTCTGGAGTGATTTCCTGAACGTTGTTGCCAATTTTAAATGCGCGCAGCCCTTGCTGACACCCTTGGTGAGCACTAGATTGGGCGGCGGCGGTTCTGCCCTTCTCGTGTCCGGTTGCATTCCAGTGGCCTTAAGCAATTCTGAGGGAGCTGGCTCTGTTCGGGCCCTGGTCCGGTTACCCGGCACCCACCTGTACATACAGGTCCTCAGGAATGAGATAACCAAACGGTTGCGTGCGGTTCCGCCACTTTTCCATCACCATTTTCTTGCCACGAGGACTGTGACCCCCGTAACGTCAAGAAAACTGTTTGGGGATTCTGATGGCAGAGCCGGCAAAAGCAACAGCACGCAAACACGTAGAAGATCAGATGGGCGATCTGTCACGCTGGACGCGACAAATCTGGGATTATGGCGAAACCGCTTGGCGGGAATACAAATCCTGTGATTTCTACGTTGAGCTGCTCCGCAAGGAGGGGTTCGACGTCGAGGTTGGATCGGGTGGGATGCCGACCGCGTTTTGTGCTGAATGGTCAAATGGATCAGGACCAACAATCGGCGGATACGCCGAATATGACGGTATCCCTGGCAACTGTCAGGCCGCTATACCCTATCAGGCGCCCCGCCCGGGTTTGGGCCCGCATGCGGGAGGTCACACTGATCCGCATTCCGCGCTTGGCATGGGGGCCTTGGGCGGGTTCCTTGCGGCCAAGGCGGCGATGGAACAGCACAATATCCCGGGACGATTGAAGTTTTTCGGCGAACCGGCGGAAAAGGTTCGTGGATCCAAGCCAATCCATGCTGCGGCCGGGTACTACGATGATCTGGACGCCGCGATCAGCTTTCATCCGTTTTACATGGCGCCCCTGTGCAATACCGTTCGTTGGGACACCCATTGCGGGGTAGGCTATGGGGTGGTGTACGAATTTACCTGTGACGCGCCAGAAACATGGATGACAGGCAACGAAGCGTCACCCATTCCGGCAAGCCACGCATCAGCCCGCGCGCCGGGTGCTACGGATGCAATGATACAGATGTATCAATCGGCCAAGGCCTTACGCGAGCATGTCATGGCGCCGGGCCAAAGTTGGTCGATGAACGAAACCATCCTGAGCCACGGGCAGGCAACAGCCGACAACATTCCGGCGCAGATCGCACAGATCATGTATTTCATCCGCATTTCAGAAATCGACGAGGCCGAACATGTCATTCGTGGCTTGGATCATCTTGCAGAAAACGCCGCACGTTTGACACATTGTACATGGTGTCGCCAATGGGTTGCAAAATCCCGCCCCGGTCTGGCCAACCATGCGATGGCGCGCGCGACCTATGCCAACCTTGAAGCGGTCGGCGCACCGGTGTTTGGCAAAGACGCCAAAGCGTTTGCGCGTGACATCCAAACAGAGCTGGGATTGGAGGCGATGGAGGATCCGTTTCTGCCGATGATTTCTGAACTGACACCGCCGGAAGACGCCGAACGTCAACTGCGCCACATCCTTGCCCCGGCGCAGCGCCACTTCACGTCGGATGACTACACCGAATATTGCTGGCATGCGCCTACCGTGCGCCTGTACGTTGGGCGCCCTGCCCTGTCCGCACCGGATGGGTTTGCCTATCCCGCATGGGCGATGAACGCACTTGGGGGGCATTCGCCGTCAATTGACCCGATGATCAATGTCGCCGCACAGGTGATCGCAATGACCGCATTGGATTGTCTGGGCGACAGTGGTGTGCTTGAGGCGGCACAGGCCGAATTCAACGACCGCACGGGTGGCGGCGTAGGCGGGAGTGATTGGCAGGAACCCCTGTGCGATTACGAACCCCCGCTACATTTTCGATGGCCCGAATACATAACGACCCCGCGCGGTGAGGATTGGGTCATCCCGACCGTACCATCATGATTTCGAAACAGTAGCACCGCCATGGCGCGGGAAATAAGGAAGCACGCATGTTGGATTTCAAAGACCAATGTATTCTGGTGACCGGAGGGGCAAGCGGTATCGGTCGCGCAATTGCGTGGAAAGCCGCCGACAATGGTGCGGCTGTGGTGATTGCGGATCGGGATGGTGACACGGCGCAGAGCGCCGCGCAGGCGTTACATGACGCCGGGCACAGGGCCACGTCTGTCTGTGCAGATATCTCCATCCCCGAGGACGTGCAGAAGATGTTCCGTGTCGCGCAGAACACTTACGGATCAATAGAGGGCATGGCGCATTGCGCGGGGATCGGAATGGAAAAAACAATTCTCGACACAACGCTTGAAGATTGGAACCGAATTATCGGAATCAATCTGACAGGCACGTTTTTGTGCGCCAAGGCCGCAGCAGAAGTAATGGTGCGGCAAGGGTACGGTCGCATCCTGTTGATGGGGTCTGCAGCGGGCGAACGTGGCGGCACCGGGCGGACCGCCTATGGCGCCAGCAAAGGCGGCGTGCATGCATTAACCCGCGTGATGGCCGTGGAATTGGCCGAACTGGGTATCACCGTCAACGCCATGGCACCGGGTGCGATCGAAACAGACCTGGTCAAGAAAATGCACGACGCCGAAACACGGGAAAGCTATTGCGCGCGCATCCCTGCAAACCGCTATGGAACCCCCGAGGAAGTTGCCAGCGTTGCCGCATTTTTGCTAAGCCGTGACGCAGCTTACGTCAGTGGCACCATCATGCCGATTGACGGCGGGTTTATGGGCGGCGGTGTGATCAAGCGGCAGATGAACCCCGATGGATGAAATTCCGGCACGTTTTGGAGTGGCCGGAAAGCTCAGGGCACGCTGGCTTAAATTCGCCGAATTTTGCGTCCGCACCCTAAACTTTTGTATCTTTGAGATATTCCGCAGATCATTCTTCTCACACGCGTTTGAAACGGAGCGTCCATGTCAGTAACATCCTCAAGATCCCGTCAAAACTGTTCTGATGCCGAATGGCGGGTGCGTGTTGAACTCGCGGCTCTGTTTCGCATCGTAGCGCACTACGGCATGTCTGATCTTGCAAACGGCGCGGTGTGCGCCCGTGTTCCAGACCAGCCTGATCACTACCTCGTACATGGGTATGGCATGTTTTGGGAGGAAGCCCGCGCTTCTGACATGATAAAAATTGACGCGAGCGGTCAACCTGTGGAACCGGACGCGCCATGGTTAAACGATGGGGTGCAAAACCTGTGCCAATGGATATTGGGCTCGCGGCCCGACGCGAATTTCTTTGTTCACGGACATGAAGAAGAGGTGATGGCCGTCGGTTCGATTGAAGATGGCTTACTTCCCCTGAACCAACCTGCGGTCTATCTGGGCAATATCACAGGATACATTGAATATGAGTTTGAAGAAGATGACACCTTTGGCGACCACTTTGTGCAAAAGTTAGGGTCAAACCAAATACTTATCAGCCGAAACCATGGCTATTACGCCTTGGGGGAAACAGCCGCGGCTGCGTTTTTTCGCGCCTATTTTCTCCGCCAGACGTGCTCCACCCAGATAAAAACGCTGTCTATGGGGCGGGAATTGCACCTGATAGACCCGCAAAAAGTAGCCCAGTACCAGGATCAGATGGCGGTGTCGGACCACTACAATTACAATGGCAAGACCGAATGGCCGGGTTTGCTCCGGATGCTGGACAGGCAGGGCGCAGACTACGCAACGTGAAGGTCAATCCAGCGTGCACAGCGCATTTTGAATACTCCTTTGTGGCGCACCTCACATCCGGAACATGATTAGGATGAAACGCAAAATACGCCCGCTCATAGGCCGGCGATGGCATTAGGCCGCGGTGCGTCTTGCCACCATCATGCAAAGGTGACCATCAAATGGATGGCCGCCACCGCGGCACCCAACACCTAAAACTCGATCAGTTTCTTAGTGAATTTTCAGTTTACGCTATTTCCAAACGCCACATTCAATAGCTCTCAAGGAACAAATATGAAAATCATTGGAAGACACACAGGATGGTCGCGAAATGCAGTTAAAACCCAGAAAACAAAAGAGAAAGGTAGCCCAAGGTGGCTCCATCAAATTCAGTAACGTGATTTGGTGGCGGACCGAGGAGAAGCTAATTCTTCCTTGATTTCATTACGTAAATTGGGTTCCTGAACAGAAATCTAGCTCTATATTTATCAATGACTTAGTTAGGTGGTTGTTCAGGATTTCGCCATGCATTTTTACTCTGGTCAGGGGGCGGCGGTTGCGGCTGAGCTGAACAACTACCACTACTCAGATCTCCGCCAAACTTTGGACAGCGGCACTACAATGGTCATCAACACTATCCGCACTTCATTCTTATGACGTCTACGCGGAATCGATGCTAGCTTTGGATTGTTTCAACGCACGATGTTAAAGGATAAACCCATCGCTCTTCAGGCGCTCTAACGCTGCGGTCACCGCAGGCCCTGGGAAACTATCACGCTTGTGATCGTTCCAAGCTTCAAGCGCTTCGGACATGTCCGGTTGCGTAGTGATACCCTCAGATACAGATAGGAAATGCACGCTGGACAGTAATTCCATGCCGTAGGGGCTTTCATAGCCCTCTATTAGCAAAGACAGTTTTTCGATGACGATGGAAATATCAGAACCTTCTGACTTTAATAGCTCATCTGCCGCAGCATAAGTCCCAGGTGTCACGACCACCTTCCGATCATCGCTAGTATAACCTTCAATGTAATGTTTCGCTTCCATTGCCTTGAACGCCAAGTGGAGTGACTCCGAGTATGGTCCATATTGGTACTTGGAAAATTTAAGGCCAAATTCGACACCCAATACCTGCAGGAAATACGCCACCTTCTGGGCCGTCAATCTCGTTAAGTGGCCTCCGAAATATTTTTCAAGCTCGGCAAATGCAACCATCATCGACGCCCGGCCTGTTGTCAAATCAGAGGGGATATCTATTTGTTCGGGATGAGTCGCTTTCTGGGCAGACTCAAAAATCACGAAATTCACTTCAGGCAACTCTGACAATGCCGCTTCGATGAGTGGTCGTACATCCAACCACTCAAGTCCTCCGTTGCCACAGCCCAACGGTGGCATCGCAACAGATTTAACTCCAAGGCGGCGGACTTGCTCCACGAAGTCTACGAGTCCATCTTTGACATACTCAATCTTTGAGCGGGAGCGCCAGTGTAACTTGGTAGGAAAGTTAATCAGGAAACGATGCTTCTCGCCGTCCAAAAAATCGTTGTTGTCGAAAATGAACATCCCGCCGGGAGACAGCTTTTTGTCTGTGCACATACGCTTGTATGCCCTGAAATTTTCAGGCCAACGACGCTTGAACTCCAATGCGACACCTTTGCCCATGACCCCAACACAATTCACTGTGTTAACGATGGCCTCTGTAGGCTCTTCAAACATGTCGCCGTTTTTATACACAATGGTCATAATTAGAAAAAGCACCAAGGTTTCACATACACAGGTATAGGAGTGTGTGATGAATTAACCCAAGCTTGCACCTCCTCCAAGTGTGTTTGGTTCTTTAACACGATGCACGAAACTTCATTCATCTGCAAACGTTCCTTTACCAAGAACTCAGCCATGCGCTTCTTGCTGCGCATCTGATGCTCGATGGGGTGATCACGATCATGTTGCCAACGACAAACTCCCTCATATCCAATCTCAGGGATGCTTCCCATCCTTGGTGTATCATCAAACAATGCCCAAGCAATGTGAGTTTCCAGCTCGGCCAAACTATCGTTATAGTTCGCCGGAATACCCGAATTACATGCAATGTCAGTGAACCAGCAACTGCGTCCAGATGCGACTAAAATCGCGGGATTGACTACCACGTAAGCTACGTCATCCATGCCAGCCTGTCCTAGCATCGCTCCGTTTGGTGCCTTCAATGGCACATTTCCAACATGTATCGAGTATGCCATTTTCGTACATGGTGAAAAATAGAATGGAACATAGTCGTTTACGTTCGACCCACATGGAGTTGTGAACGCCGCTGAGCCGCGGCGCGCTACAATGTCATCAAACGAAATGCGATAACCGGCTTGCAGAAACTGACTATTCTTCGCGTAGAGATGGCCCGCCGCCAAATAGGTTTGCAGATTCTTGTAGTGCGTCATGCGAAAGAGGAAACATGATGGCAATTCGATGACCTAACCTACATAGAAATTCCTTAACACGAAGCTAACATGAGTTACTAATCCGTGCCACCGACATCAACAGAAATCGGATTTGGTTACATCAGAAATTTGTCCGGAAAACTGCATACTGCGAACACGACAACCGTTGCACGAAATTGGCGCGACTCAGCGCAAGAACAACGAATTTGAAGCGTGCGCTGGATACGAAACAAAGTGGAAAGCGGAAATTTACAAGACGGAGGTCGATTGCTTGCAGATTCTCCAAGTGAAAGAAAACCAGATGTTAGTTGTTCAGGCCGCAGAATCCTGAACAAATATACCTCGTAAGCATATGTTATCATTCAGTTATTTTTTGCAATGGCGGACCGAGGAGGATTCGAACCCCCGACCCCCTGATTCGTAGTCAGGTACTCTATCCAGCTGAGCTATCGGTCCGTGGAGGCCAGCATCTAGACCTAGACGAGGTGCTTTGCAAGAGGGGAATGTCAGAAATTGTGTATTCTAAGCGGCTTCCCCTTTAGGGAGCTCTATAACAAAGCAAGTCCCGTCTTCACCGGTCTGCTTCAACGTCAGTCGGCCACCGTGTCCCCGAATGAGTTCTGACGATATTGTTAACCCCAAACCGGTGCCGCCTTTGCTAACTCCGCCCTGAAACGCGGTGAAGAGGTGTTCCTGCGCTTTCGGCGGCAGGCCCGGGCCTGTATCAGTCACACTGATCACCCAACATTCCGTCTTTTCCTCAGCAGATACGTTGATTTCCCCCGGTTTTCCGCTGGCAACAATGGCCTGTCGCGCATTGCGTACAAGGTTGGCAATCACCCGGTACAGCTGTTCGGCATCCGCCCTCACCACGAGCCCAGCGGGGACATCCTCAGAAAAACTTATGTCGCTGTCTCCCACCGACAAACGCTCACTGTCGATTACGTCGCTCAAAATGCTTTGCAACATGAATAAATTCAACGTCGGGGCGGGTTCTTCGGCCTTACCGAAGGCAAGAGTTGATTCGCATAAATGCACTGCGCGAGTGATGGAATTAACCAACTTTGGTGCCATGCGTTTGACCGCCGGATCTTCTGACATCTCGATGCGATCCGTGAACAATTGCGCACTTGTCAAAATGTTGCGCAGGTCATGGCTGACTTTCGCCACTGCGCTCCCCAATTGTGCGAGACGTTCCTTTTGCTTCAACGCGCCAGTCAGCTGCGTCTGCATTAGCTGCAAAGTTTCTTCAGCCTCGCGCAATTCGCTGATCCCGGACGAGGGCATGATAAAGCCTCGCGCGTCTTCAGGGGCCGACGCATAGGTCATCATACTCCCGACGACCCGCTTAATCGGCTTGACCAAAAACACCCGTACCGCGAGGAAAAGCATCACGGCGGTGATCACCGAAATCACGGCGGATAAAACCAGAATTCGCAGGCCGTAATCAATCATGGCTGCACGTAACTCGCCGGTTTCCATCGTCACTTCGATCAACAGCCCTGCCATACGCACAGGCGCACCGATGACACGTATCACCTGAGGCTCTGAATCCGTCAAACGCATCATCGCGTCGCCAATCAGTTCAAGCCCAGATGGGTCTCGCAAATCAAACGTCGCCGAAATCGGGCTTGGCATGGGCGAAGACAACATCAACTGACGTGCTTCGTCACGACGCAATACGACATTGAAAACGCCCGCGTTGCTTAGAAGTTCTTCTTTCAGGTCTTCGCTGATTTCATCATTCGCCAACAAACTGAGCGAAGCGATTTGTGATCGTTCTAGCCGCGACAAAAGAAAATCTTCACGAAACCTTGCAACAGAAGGCACAAAGATCATGATCTCGGCCAACATTACAAAGACCGCGGTCAGGATCAGAAAGCGACCTGAAAGGGATTTCAACATGCGCGTTTCACGTTCTTTCTAAGGCAACCATCGTTGCACAAAACCAACCACTCGTTTCACCATCGGGCTATCAAACAATCGAGGTGTAAAATAGGCACCCGCGGCCCGTTTGTTAACCTCGCCAATTGTCGGATACGCCGCAACCATAGCCGCAACATGCTTCATTTTCATCTTGTTGGCGAGCACTAGCGCCCATGTGTTGATCAATTCACCGGCCTGCGCACCACCAATGGACACACCAACAGGGCGGCCCTTTACAACCATCACCTTGATTAGGCCGTCAGTTTTGCGCTCAGCAATCGCACGGTCGTTGTGATTGTAATGAAAGCGAACAACTTCCAATGTGCTGCCATGAACCTCACGCGCTTGCGCTTCGGTCAGGCCAACCTGTGCCAGTTCCGGGTCCGTATAGGTGGCCCACGGTATATGATCCGTGCGCTGCTTGGACGGGAGACCAAACAAGGCTGATCGGATGATAACGCCTGCATGATAGCCCGCAACATGGGTGAATTGCAGCCCGCCAGCCACATCCCCGATCGCATAGACCCGCCGGTTAGTGGACCGCAAGCCCGCATCAACGGTGACGCCGCGGCGGGTATATTCGATCCCAGCCGCTTCGAGATTAAGTTTATCGAGGTTGGATTTACGACCAACCGCCATCAACAGATGTGACCCCTTAAAGACCCGGCCATCTTTGACTTCGACCTCAATCGCGCCAACTTTGCCACGGATTTCCGAGGCCATCGCGCCCTCGGCGATCTCAATACCTTCTGCTTTTAGTCTGTCCAATACCACCGTTGCGGTTTCAGGGTCGTCATTGCCAAGGGCCGTCATGCCCTCGATCACAGTAACTTTGCTACCGAGCCTGCGATGCGCCTGTGCCATCTCCATCCCGATGGGCCCGCCGCCAACGACCAAAAGATGTCCGGGTTGTTCACGCAGCGCAAACAAGGTTTCATTGGTTTCGTAAGGTACGTTCTCCAGTCCCGGAATAGGCGGCACAAAAGGCGACGAACCAGTGGCGATAACGATACGCCGCGCCGAGATGACATCTTCACCGGCCTTAACTTCGGTGGGGGAAATGAATTCACCGTATTCACGGATTACATTGACACCAAAACCTTCAAACCGTTCCTGACTATCAACCGGCGCAATAGTGGCAATCACATCCGCAACGTGATCTTTGGCGGCGGCGTAATCCACTTTCGGTTTCTTGTCCGCCACGCCGAATGCGCTTGAATGAGATTGCGCATAAGCTGCCTTGCCACTGGCAATCAGCGCCTTGGAGGGGACGCAGCCATAGTTTAGGCAATCGCCACCCATCTTATGGCCTTCCAGAAGAATCACACTGGCACCCATTTGAGAAGCGCCTGCCGCAACCGACAAGCCGCCGGAACCCGCACCAATGATCAGCAGATCAGCTTTAAGTTTTGTCATTTACGTATCTTTCCGGCCGCGAATGTATTTAACGAGAATGGGCAAAGCGGCCAGGGCACTAAGGCCGAGTATTGGTCCGATAGTTTGCGGTTCCCATAAAAGAGACAAGTCGGGGCTTTCACCGCGATCAAAGACTTCCCCAAGTCCGACGCCGATCCAGGTAAATACGATGGCACCGGGGATGATGCCCAACACCGTTGTAAAGGCGAAATTGAAAAACTTCACGCCAACCAATGCAGGCAACAGATTGGCAACAAAGAAGGGTACGGCAGGAACAAGGCGCAACAAAAATAGTACGCTGATCTCATTCTCGTGCAGGCCATCCATCAGTTTTTTAAGTGTGCCGTCCGAAGCATCCAACTTCGCCGCCAAAGATTTTCCCAATCCCCAACGTGCTGCCCAAAAAATCGCAAATGCACCTAAAGTGGCCGCCAAAACATTAATTGTCGTTCCCAGAGCAAGGCCAAACAAGAAACCTCCCGTTACAGACGCGACAGCGGCCCCTGGCAATGAAAATGCAACAATGACAAAGTAGATCGCCACGAATGCACCAACCAGACCAAGATAGTTGGCATCGCGAAATCCAAGCAACGTTTCACGGTTCTCGCGCAGCGTGTCAAAGCTAAGGTAATCGCCCAATGTGAAATACCCTACAACAGCAGCCAAAAAGATGACCGCCAACGGAGCATGCCGCAAGACACTACTCTTGGCGGGCTGAGATACATTTTCCATTTTGTGTTTGTCGCCTGGATTGATTGCGTTGTCCTCTAAATGACGCGGGCTGCGTGAAATTCATAGATAGATCACGCGCGGTTGATCTCAGGTGATGATTTTCGCGACCGCTGGCGGGGGTTTTGAGGTTTTTGTAACATCACCCATACAATCAGACACGATTTTTGTTGCAAAACTCCTCTGGCGGGTTTGACTTGTCACAATCGCCCTACTATAGACCGGGCTTCAGATATTCACGGGTTCGCGCGATTCCTTTCTTGGCGCCCCCAGACAGATAAGTCGGAGACGGAGCGATGAAACGCACCTATCAACCATCCAACCTGGTTCGCAAACGGCGCCACGGTTTTCGTTCGCGTATGGCCACAAAAGCCGGTCGCAAGATCATCAACGCGCGTCGCGCACGCGGCCGGAAAGAGTTGAGCGCTTAATCGCCCAACCGTCGGACACGGACATGACACCGCCGGAGGCCCCCGAATTGGATTCGGGGATGATGCCACCGGCGGTTTCCGTTTGTCTAATGCTTTTTGATTTTTTGCAGGTTTGAGGAAAATGAAAAGCGAGCTGGAAGTTCTAAAGACCCGAAGTGAATTTCTAAAAGCCGCCCGAGCGTTGCGCCAAGGCACGTCGTCGATGATGGTGCAAGCACGCAAACGCGGGGGTGACGAGGATGCAGATGAAAACGAAATCCGGGTCGGTTTCACTTGCTCCAAAAAGGTTGGCAATGCAGTGGCGCGTAATCGCGCCAAGCGCCGCCTGCGCGAAGCGGCCCGCGCCGTCCTTCCCTTACGTGGAAAACCAGGGTGGGACTATGTGCTGATTGGGCGTGCCGAAGTGACTGATGCCCGCCCGTTTGAGGCCCTTAAGGGCGATCTGGAATACGCCCTGCGCAAATTGCACACTCCTTGCTCATGACCCCCTTGGCGTACATCCTATCCTTGCCCGTCCGCGCCTATCGTTTGCTGTTCAGCCCCTGGGTTGGCCACGGGTGCCGGTACCAACCAACCTGCAGTGCCTACGCGTTGCAGGCTTTGACGAAACACGGTGGGATAAGAGGGGGCTGGCTTGCCGCGCGACGGGTCTTTCGCTGTCATCCATGGGGTGGGTCTGGCGTGGATAATGTGCCGGATTGACACAATTGTTTTGCATGTTGGGTTAATGCAATTTGGAACTATCATTCGACGTTTTATGTTGTGGCAATTTTGGGAATGATAGGTTGGTTTACCAAGGTTGCGAACATTTTCACGAACAACTGGGGCAAAGATAAGTAACGTGTCCAAATAGAAGTCGTTTTCTTTAAAAGAAAACGGTCCGGAATTTTTTGAAAATTCCGGGTCTTCTAACGTTGTCACTATTCCTCAAATGGTTTCACCCGTTTGACCCGCCAAACCCGGAAATCAC
>Ga0209344_10002372_pt1 | contig 21171 bp, 16 predicted proteins | sample Cruoilmetagenom6_FD_187293 | JGI IMG/M metagenome (GOLD analysis project Ga0209344, IMG submission 187293) | Oil polluted marine microbial communities from Coal Oil Point, Santa Barbara, California, USA - Santa Barbara Oil Seep Sample 6 (SPAdes)... | ecosystem: Environmental > Aquatic > Marine... | reverse complement strand
AATGAACTCATTTCAACCGCAGAAAAAATGCGTGAATTTATCAATTCGAAAAATGTTGCTGGTATTGACGAGCTTAAAATTGATGTTAACAAAGACAAACCAACAATGCTAGTTCAAATTGATAGAGCAAAAGCTGGTGAGTTAGGTGTTAGTGCAAAACAAATTGGAGATCAATTACGAAACTCGATTTTTGGAGCAAAAGCCGGAATTTATAAAGAAGATGGTGATGATTTTGATATTTATGTACGATTTAATAAAGAGAATAGATACAATACAAGTGCACTCTTCAATCAAAACATAACATTCAGAGATAATACTGGTCAGATTAAGGAAATTCCATTGTCTGCTGTAGCAAAACAGAAAAATAATTCTGGATTTAGTGCCATAAAACACAAGGATGGTAAACGAGTAGTTACTGTATATTCTGCATTAGCACCAGGTTATACAGATGCTGGAGCAATTGTAACTCAAATTCAGAATGAAATGAAAAGTTATGAAGGTTTACCTCAAGGCATTAATATAGATTATACAGGTCAAATTGAAGAACAAAACAAACAAATGACTTTCCTAATGGGAGCCTTTTTTACTGGGTTAGGATTGATTTTCTTCATCCTTATTTTTCAATTCAATTCAATTTCTAAGCCTACAATTATTATGCTTGCTATATTTTTAAGTTTTATTGGTGTGTTTGGAGGTATTGTACTTTCTGGGAGTGCCTTTGTTATTATGATGACAATGGTTGGTATCATTTCGCTAGCAGGAATTGTAGTAAATAATGGTGTTGTGCTTTTAGATTATGCTCAGCTTTTAATAGATAGAAAGAAAAATGAACTCGATTTAGATGAAGATGAGTTTTTAACAAAAGAAGATCTTTTTGAAAGTATTGTAAAGGCAGGAAAAGCACGTTTGAGACCTGTATTATTAACAGCCATTACAACTATTTTAGGGTTAATTCCTTTGGCTATTGGTCTAAATATTAACTTCTTTACTTTATTTGCCGATTTTGACCCTAATATTTATATGGGTGGAGATAACGTTGTGTTTTGGGGACCTTTAGCTTGGACAGTCATCTACGGATTATTTATAGCAACATTCTTAACACTAATCGTTGTGCCAATTTTATTTTACTTGGTAACTCGTTTTAAAATGTGGTTGAAATCTAAAAAAGCAACAGCAGATGTTATAGATGTAACTAAACAAGAAGTACTCAATGAATAAAAGAATTGAATAACAATTCTAATCCAATACTTTGATTTCATATCAAAGTATCACAAACCTTTTAGGGAATTAGAAAAGGTTTGATTAATAGCGGAAAAAGTCATAACGTAATGTTATGGCTTTTTCATTTTTATAGTCCATTAACTTCACTAAATTTGCAGGATTAAAATTTCGATATGTACAGAAGTCATAATTGTGGTGAATTAAGAGCATCACATATCAATACAGAAGTTACCCTTGCAGGTTGGGTTCAAAAATCACGTGATAAAGGATTTATCGTTTGGGTAGATTTACGGGATCGTTACGGCATCACACAATTAGTGTTTGATGAAGAACGTACTTCAAAAGATATGATGAAACAAGCCCAAGATTTAGGTCGTGAGTTTGTAATTCAAGTGAAAGGAAAGGTTATCGAACGTGCTTCAAAGAATCCTAATATACCAACTGGAGATGTTGAGATTTTAGTTTCTGAACTTACGATATTAAATGAAGCCCTTTTGCCTCCTTTTACTATTGAAGATAAAACCGATGGTGGTGAAGAACTACGTATGAAATATCGCTATTTAGATATTCGTCGTAATCCTGTAAAAAACAGCTTAATCTTTAGACATAAAGTCACTCAAGAAGTTAGAAACTACCTATCTCAAGAAGGGTTTATTGAAGTTGAAACACCTTATTTAATCAAGTCAACGCCTGAAGGTGCTCGTGATTTTGTTGTGCCTTCTCGTATGAATGAAGGACAATTTTATGCGCTTCCACAATCGCCTCAGACGTTTAAGCAATTGCTTATGGTTGGTGGAATGGATAAGTATTTTCAAATTGTAAAATGCTTTAGAGATGAAGATTTACGTGCAGATAGACAGCCTGAGTTTACTCAAATTGATTGCGAAATGGCATTCATCGAGCAAGAAGATATTTTAAATGCTTTTGAAGGTTTAACACGTCATTTATTGAAAGAAGTCAATGGTGTAGAAGTTGAAAAATTCCCAAGAATGCTTTATGATGATGCCATGCGTCTCTATGGTAATGATAAACCTGATATTCGTTTTGGGATGGAATTTGGAGAGTTGAACGACGTTGCTCAGCATAAAGATTTTGGTGTTTTTAATTCGGCTGAATTGGTTGTTGGTATCGCAGTTCCTGGCGGAAATAGTTATACTAGAAAAGAAATTGATAAGCTAATCGATTGGGTAAAGCGTCCGCAAGTTGGAGCTTTAGGAATGGTGTATAGCAGATGCAATGATGATGGAAGTTTTAAATCTTCAGTAGATAAATTTTACGACCAAGACGATTTAGCAAAATGGGCAGAAGTTACAGGAGCAAAACCTGGTGATTTAATCTGCGTGCTTTCAGGAAACACAAATAAAGTAAGAGCGCAATTAAGTGCTTTGCGTATGGAATTAGCTGAACGTTTAGGGTTGAGAGACCCGAAAACATTCGCACCACTTTGGGTAATGGATTTCCCATTATTAGAATGGGATGAAGATACAGAGCGTTACCACGCAATGCATCATCCATTTACATCACCAAAACCTGGACAGTTAGAATTATTGAAGACAGATCCTGGAGCTGTAAAAGCAAATGCTTACGATTTAGTCCTTAACGGAAATGAAATTGGAGGAGGATCGATTCGTATTCATGATAAAGAAACACAATCCTTAATGTTTGATTATTTAGGGTTTACGCCTGAAGAAGCTAAAGCACAATTTGGATTCCTTATGGATGCTTTTCAATATGGAGCGCCTCCTCATGGTGGACTAGCATTTGGGTTGGATAGGCTTGTTGCAATTCTTGGTGGACAAGAAACGATTCGAGATTTTATTGCCTTTCCAAAAAACAACAATGGTCGAGACGTTATGATCGATGCACCTGCTCCAATTGATGATGAGCAACTAAAAGAATTAAGTTTAAAGCTTAGCTTAAAATCATAAATTAAAAATCCTGCTTCTTGCAGGATTTTTTAGTAGTTTTAATACATGAGAACAAAGAAGGTTTTTAAAATATTAGGAATCATACTTGGTGTAATAATCATTGCTATAGCTTGTTTTGTGGGTTATGGTTATTATATGTTTAGTAAGAGTTTAATGCCAGAAAATGAACCGTTTGAACATGCATCTCATTATATCGATCCTGATGAAGCTTTATTAAATGAAGGCTTTAATGTGTGTAATGAAAGTTATATCGCGCAATATTATAATACACCCGAATTACCTTATCCTAATGGGAAAAATGGCTTTAGAAATTATATTAATCTAGCCTATGTGAATAATAATTATACAGATTCTGGATATCTAAACATAAGATTCATTATTAATTGCGAAGGCGACGTTGGTCGATTTGTAATTCACGAAAACAACCTAGATTTAGAACCTAATTTATTTAATGAAGATTTAAAAAATCAATTATTTAAATTAACTTCTGAAGCCAAAGGATGGAAGCCTATCTTTTTACACGACGAAGATAGAGATTCATATATGTATGTGTCATACCGAATAGAACATGGAGAGATTACTGAAATTATTCCTTAGTATAGCTGTCATGTTCTTAATACTGTCTTGTGATAGTAAGCGAGAACGTGCTGAAGCTGTTTACAAAAGAGCTATTCATTATCCGCAAGGATCAATGATGAGTATCAATGGTATAAAACGAGCAACTGAAATTGATTCTACCTACCAACAAGCCGTTTATGAACTTTCTGTAGCTTATTTAAAACGAGGCTTACCTCACAAATGGAAACCACAATATAATAAGGCTGTTCTTTTAGATTCTGTACAACGAATTCCTTGGAGAGGCTATTTATATCTTTGGTTTTACAGAGATTATAAAAAAGCTATAGCAGATTTTGATGCAAGTGATACATTAACACCTAATTTTATCGATGCTCCTCAAGGACATAGTGTCGATTATTGGAGAGGTATTTGTTATTTAGGATTAAAGGACTACAACAATTCAATTGCTTATTTTGATAAGTATATTAATACAGAAATAGAAGAGTCTGGTGAAGATTGGGTTGAAGTCACTGCCTTTTTATATCGAGGCATTGCTTATTTCGAAACAGGGAATTTTGAAGAAGCTCTTCTAAATTTTGAGAAACAACTGCAATATTCAAGAAATCTTAGTGCTGATGCTAAATATTACAAAGCTCAAATTCTTAAAAATCAAGGAAAAGTTGAAGAAGCCAAGGCTTTAATTGAAGATGCTATTAAGGATTACAGTGTAGGTTATTACAATAATAGACCTTATGTTGAAACACTACGACAAGTTTATCCGGAAGACTTACAAGCTCTAAAAGTAGAATTACAGTAATGGCTATTCAAAAAATAATAAGACAGATATTAGTGTTGAGGTATAAATATATCTCACAGAAAAATTTTGTGTTTTTATTAGCTATGCTTATTGGGTTATTGTCTGGATTAGTGTCAGTAACCATAAAAAATATCACCTATGGAATTCATTGGTTATTAGATCATTTGGTGATTGTTTCAGCAAATAGTATTTACTTTATTTTGCCTGTCATAGGGCTTTGGTTAGTTTATCTTTTTGTTAAATATGTGTCTAAACAACCTATTGAATTTGCCATACCAAGCATCTTATTTTCTTTATCAAAGAAAAGCGGCATGCTTAAAAGTAGTAAGATTTATATTCCTTTAATAACGGCACCTTTAACTGCAGGTTTTGGAGGTTCGGTTGGATTGCTTGGTCCTGCAATTGCATCTGCATCTGCTGTTAGCTCTAATATTAGTCAGTTGTTTCATGTTGATAGAAAAACAAGAACCTTATTAATTGGTTGTGCAGCAGCTGGAGCTATTGCATCTATTTTTCAATCGCCAATTGCAGCTATTATTTTTGCTATTGAAGTTTTTAGTCTAGATTTAACGTTTGCATCCTTATTGCCTTTATTAATTGCGTCAGTATCTTCAGTTTTAACATCTTATTTTTTTGTTGGTAATAGTGTGCTTTTAACGTTTAATGTATCTACACCTTTTGCTTTAAGGGATACCTTGTTTTTTTTGCTTTTAGGACTAGGTACAGGTGTAGCTTCTATTTATTTTTCAAAAATTTATTTTGCAGTGTACAAGTTTTTCGAGCGTTTTAAGACTAGTGGACAAAAACTCATTGTTGGAGGTTTAGCGATTGGTGTTATGTTGTATTTTATTCCTCCACTTTATGGTGAAGGTTTCGGATTTATAAACGATTTACTCGATGGTAATCACTTACATGCTTTAGGCAAAACGCCTTTTGATAATTACTTGGACAATATTTGGGTGGTCATTGCTTTGTTAATAGGAATTACAATTTTTAAAGCAGTTGCAATGACGACAACTTTTGCAGCAGGTGGAGCAGGAGGAATTATCATTCCAACAATGGTCATGGGAAGTGCCTTAGGAAACGTGGTAGCTAAAATTATTAATAACATCGGATTGGGATTTCAGGTGTCTGAATCTAATTTTACACTTATTGGTATGGCAGGTTTGATTGCTGGAGTGTTGCATGCTCCTCTAACAGCTATTTTCTTAATTGCTGAAATTACAGGTGGTTATCAGCTGTTTGTTCCGCTAATGATTACCGTTTCAATGTCTTTTATTATCACTAAGAATGCTATTGATCATACAATCTATACTAAGGAATTGGCTGAGAAAGGTGCGTTATTAACACATGATAAAGATCAATCTGTTTTAACTTTAATGCAATTAGATACTGTTATAGAACAAGATTTTACTGTGCTTAATCCTGAAATGTCTTTAGGGGAAATGCTACATAATGGTGTAGCAAAATCTAGCCGAAATTTATTCCCTGTGGTAAATAAGCATCAACAAATGGTTGGCATTATTTTATTAGATAATATCAGAGATGTGATGTTTGACCAAACGCTGTATGAGTCAACAACGGTTGAAACTTTTATGCACAATCCGCCAGAACATATTTATTATGAAACAGATTCTATGAAAATGGTTATGAAAAAATTTCAAGATACTGGAGCTTGGAATCTTCCAGTTATAAAAGACGGAATTTACTATGGTTTTGTTTCTAAATCAAAGTTGTTAACAGCTTACCGACGAGAATTGATTAATTTTACATCTTAGATACAATAAAATCATAAAATTTACGCAATTGCCATTTTAAGCGCAGTCGAGAACTTAGAATTAATAATTTTAATTGAGTAAGTTTATTGTGACACATTACAAGTTTTTATTAAAGACAATTCCATTATGAAATACATTATCCTTATCGCATTTTTAGCATCTTTTATAAGTATCTTATGTGGTTTTCTGCTAGATGTAGAGTATTCTCAAAAGCTTATAGGTTTTGGTGTTTTAGGACTTGTAATAGTCGTTTTTCCATTATTCTCATACCATCGATGGAAAGATAAAGATGTTAAAGATTATATGCTCACGAAAGAAAATCTAGACAAGATGCGAGAAAATCAAAAAAGATAATAAGCCTTAATTAATAATTATACGAGTGTTTATTCTAAAAATTCTCATTTTTTAGATGTTTTAACCCTTTAATTTCCAATATTTTAAAAAATTACAATTAATTAACACATTGCATTGTTATAAATCTTACATTTGTAACTTAAATTAATTTTATATTTTTATTACAATGACTGGAACAGTTAAATTTTTCAATGATTCAAAAGGATTTGGATTCATTACCAACGACGAAACAGGAAAAGACATTTTCGTACACGTATCAAACCTTAATGGTGTAGAGTTACGTGAAGGCGATAGTGTAGAGTACAACGAAGAAGAAGGAAGAAAAGGGATGGTTGCCGCTAACGTGCAAGTTCTCTAAGAGATATACTTTATTACAGTTTCAACGTCTAACGAAAGTTAGGCGTTTTTTTTGTGCTTTTTTTTGCGTTACCACAAGGGTCGCGCTTTCACTACTCGCTTCCTTCCGAAAAAATGTCAGGAGAGCTCAAACAGACCGTTCAATCGCTAACGCAAATTGTAACTCAATTCAAATTCCGTTTTTCAATAAAAAAACGTTTCATTAACTCAGAAGCTTCTTTGGCCAGAATACCCGAAACCACTTCAGTTTTAGGGTGAATTTTCGTGCCTAAAGTTTTAAATCCTCGTGTGTCATCACTTGCACCATAAACCAGTCTCGAAATCTGGCTCCAGTACAAAGCGCCTGCGCACATTTGACAAGGTTCTAAGGTCACATAAAGCGTACAGTTGGTTAGGTATTTACCACCTAAATAATTTGCAGCTGCTGTAATAGCTTGCATTTCAGCATGGGCCGTTACATCATTTAATAATTCTGTAAGATTGTGAGATCTTGCAATAATTCTGTCATTTATCACAATAACTGCACCCACAGGAATTTCTCCTTTTTCAAAAGCATCTTCAGCCTCGAGTAAAGCTTTTTTCATGAAGTATGTGTCGTCAAAAGGATTTTCCATTTATGAAGGGATTTCTTAACCAAAAATACAATTTCAAATGGTACATTTGTAATGGAATGAAAAAAATATTAGATCATATTAATTTCCCTTCTGATTTAAGACAATTAAATCAAAATAAACTTCCTCAACTAGCTAAAGAGTTACGAGAATTTATTATCAATATTGTCGCTACAAAGGAAGGACATTTAGGCGCAAGTCTAGGTGTTGTAGAATTAACTCTAGCGTTGCACTATGTATTTAATACTCCTGAAGATCTTTTGGTTTGGGATGTTGGACACCAAGCCTATGGTCATAAAATACTAACAGGTAGAAAAGACGTATTTAATACCAATCGGCAATTTGGAGGTATAAGCGGATTTCCTAAACGTGATGAAAGTGATTATGATACCTTTGGAGTTGGACATTCATCAACGTCTATTTCTGCTGCTTTAGGAATGGCAATTGCTTCCAAACTTAAAGGAGAAGACAAACATCATATTGCAGTAATTGGTGATGCGTCTATTGCCAGCGGAATGGCTTTTGAAGGTTTGAATCACGCAGGTGTTACTGATGCTAATCTACTTGTAATTTTAAATGATAATGCTATTGGAATTGATCCAAGTGTAGGTGCTTTAAAACAATACTTAACCAACGTTAAAAAGGGTAAAGAGAAACAAGACAACATCTTTGAAGCTCTAAATTTTGATTACTCAGGACCTATTGATGGCCATGATTTGTCAACGTTAATTTCAGAATTAGAACGTTTAAAAACGGTTAAAGGGCCTAAGTTTTTACATGTAATTACTACAAAAGGAAAGGGCTTAAAACAAGCTGAAAAAGATCAAGTTAAATACCATGCACCAGGAAAATTTGATGCACAAACAGGAGATTTACATGTTAAACCAGATGTGAAACAGCCACCTAAGTTTCAAGATGTTTTTGGATATACACTTGTTGAGTTAGCTAAAAAGAATAAAAACATTGTTGGTATTACACCTGCAATGCCTACAGGTTGTTCTTTAAAATTCATGATGGAGGAAATTCCTGAACGGGCTTTTGATGTAGGAATCGCTGAACAACATGCTGTAACTTTAGCTGCTGGAATGGCAACACAAGGGTTAATTCCGTTTTGTAATATTTATTCTACTTTTTTGCAACGTGCTTATGATCAGGTGATTCATGATGTGGCTTTGCAGAAACTTCCCGTAATTTTTTGTTTAGATCGTTCAGGCTTAGTTGGTGAAGATGGCGCAACGCATCATGGAGTTTTTGATTTGGCATACTTAAGATGTATTCCAAATTTAATCCTATTTGCTCCTCGAAATGAAATAGAACTCCGCAATATAATGTATACTGCTCAATTAGGTTTAGACCAGCCGATTGCGATTAGGTATCCAAGAGGAAGAGGTTCTGTGTTAGATTGGAAACAACCGTTTTCAAAAATAGAAATAGGAAAAGGACAACAGTTAAAAGAAGGTCATAGTCTAGCTGTTTTGAGTATCGGAACGGTTTCAGAAACAATAACTCAAGCTCTTAATAATGTTAGTGATAAGGATGCTGTTGCTCATTATGATATGAGATTTGTAAAACCTTTGGATGAAGGTTTGTTGCATCGCATTTTTGCTAAATATACAAATATTGTTACTCTAGAAGATGGGACAATCTCTGGAGGATTTGGAAGTGCTCTTCTTGAATTTGCATCTATGCACAATTATAAAAATACAATACAAGTATTAGGTGTACCTGATCAATTTGTTAATCATGGTAGTAAAGAACAGTTACAAGCATATTTAAAAATTGATACTACAGATATTAGTACTATTTTAAATACTACTCTTTGACTTCTAAATCTGTCGTAGCTAAATCTGGTTGATCACTGGCTTTGTACAAATCAACAGTTTTTTGATACTCTGGATTCTTATTATTAGTGATGTCATTTAGCATGACAAAAAAGGCTAAAGTCACAAAAAAAATAACTACGAAAAACTGAATATTTTTTCTCATAATAGTAGGTTTTTAAATTCATGGGACTCCAATATAACTGATTATCAAGTTTAAAAGCAAATTTATTCGATGAAATACATTAAATAAAAAGCATCTTATTTTAATTATAAGTGATTTCCTTTTAATTTATTAAACGTTAATATGGCATTTCTATCCGACAATTTTGAAATGTAAAAGCATACAGATAATAAGTTGTCGTATAATGTATCTTGCTTTATGTTTATACTTTTTGGAATCACTTTCAATATTAATTTATCAAAGTTTGATAAATCTCCAACAAAATTATTAGCTACTGCACTAGTAAAGATGTTTAAAAGTTCATTAATAACTTTAAATCCAGCAATTTCTTTGTCAATGACATCTTTAGATTGATAAATATTTTCAATACTTAGTTTTATAATATCTGTTATTTGAGCTTCATATTTGCTATGGTCTAACAAGGCTTTAGAATAGGTTCCTTTAAGAATGTCATTTTCATTAGACATAAATAAAGCAACAGCTTCATTAATTAAAGTGTTTATTGCTAAAGCTCTTAAATAACTTACTCTATCTTGAGTAGTAGATAATGTGTTGTATTTTTTTGTATTTATGGAGTCTCTTACAAGGTTAATCAAATATTCAAGAGCATATTCTTCTTGAATAAGTCCTAGATTTATTCCATCTTCAAAATCGATAATAGTATAACAAATATCGTCTGCTGCTTCAACTAAAAATGCTAAAGGATGTCTGCAAAAACTAATATCATTTTCTGAACCTCTTTTGATGAGTCCAAGTTCTTTAGCAACATCTTTAAATGCTTCAGTATCGCTTTGGAAAAAACCATACTTCTTATCAGCTATATGTGATGTTGGTTTTTTAGGAAGTGATTCTTTTGGGTATTTCATAAAAGCACCAAGTGTTGCGTAACTGAGTCGTAAGCCACCTTCTCGACCTTCTCTGCTTTCGGTTAAAATTTTAAAACCATTGGCATTGCCTTCAAAATCACAAAGATCTTGATATTGTTTATCTGTCAGTTCGCTTTTAAATCGTTTGCCTTCTCCTGTTTTAAAAAACTCACCAATAGATTTTTCGCCACTATGACCAAAAGGCGGATTTCCAATATCGTGTGCCAAGGATGCTGCAGCGACAATTGTACCGAAATCATTAGCTCGATATCCTAAAGTATCTTTTAAATGTGGATGTTTTTCTAGAAGTTTTTGCCCAACTTTTCTTCCAAGTGATCTACCGACAACGCTAACTTCTAAACTATGTGTTAATCGTGTGTGAACAAAATCTGTTTCAGATAATGGAATCACTTGAGTTTTATCTTGAAGACTTCTAAACTCTGAAGAAAAGATGATTCTATCATAATCAACTTCAAAGCCTAATCGAGTTTCGTCTTGTTCTTTTCTTAAGCGTTTATTTGTGTCTCCATATCGCTTTAAGGAGAGTAATTGTTCCCAGTTCATAGCTGCTATTTATCTGATGCAATATACATTTTTTCAGCTTTTATATGTTGTTTTTGTAAATCAGATATAAACATTTCTATTAGATTCTATATTAAGAAATCGTTTCCAAAAGCAAAACTTTACATAAATCTAATAACATTTAAATAACAGTTTTATTACTAAGTCTTAATCTGTTGTTAACACCACCTTTACATAGTTGCAGTTTCTTTGCTCAAAGATTTTTACCAACATAAACTTATATTAAAAACAAGAAATAATGAAAAAATTAACTTTAGCTTTTATTGGCCTAATATCAATAACTCTTACTGGTTGTTTTAAAGATGATGACACACCTATAGTTATAGAAGAAACTACAATTTATCAAAATAGTGGTAATCAAGAAACTTGTCCAACTATTGTTAAAGCTGGAGGTATTGCTCTTAACGAAACATGGACAAGTGACAATATATATATATTAGACAGAAAAGTTGTTATTCAAGATGGTGTAACGCTTACTATTGAGCCAGGAACAATAATTAAAGGTAGAGCAGGACAAGGTTCTTTATCTTCTGCTTTAATTGTTGCAAGAGGTGGTAAAATTATGGCTGAAGGGTCTCCAAGTCAACCTATCATATTTACATCTGAAAGTGATAACATTACTTGTGGAGAAACTTCAGGAACTAATTTAGATGAAAACAATCGTGGTCTTTGGGGAGGACTTTTAGTTATGGGTTATGCACCATGTTCTCTTTCTGGCAATGTTGAAGAAACTCAAATAGAAGGGATTCCAGCAGACGATACATTTGGATTATATGGCGGAACTGATCCTAACGATAATTCAGGAGTCCTTAGATATATCTCTATTAGACATGGAGGAACTCTTATTGGTGATGGAAACGAAATTAATGGTCTAACTCTTGGTGGCGTTGGAAGTGGAACAACTATCGATCACATTGAAGTTGTAGCAAATGTTGATGATGGTATCGAGTTTTTTGGAGGAAACGTTGATGCTTCAAACTTATTAGTTTGGGCTCAAGGAGATGATGCTTTAGATATTGATCAAGCGTATTCAGGAACTGTAGATAATGCAGTAATTATATTAGGTGATAGTTCAGATCATGCTTTAGAAATTGATGGTCCAGAAGGAAATCTTTTTGGAACCTATACACTTCAAAATGTTACAATGAAAGGTAATTTAACTACTGCAGCTGGAGAATATGCTGACTTTAGAAGTAGAGCGATGGGTTCTAACAGTAATATTTATGCTTTTGGATTTAAAGATAGCTCAGATATCGAATTAGATAATGATGCTGTTGCTGAAAATTACAACAATGGAGATTTGACATTATCAAATTGGGAAATTGCATTACCTGCTGGAATTACTAATGTATTAGATGTATTTAATAATACTGCTTCAGGGACAACTCCAACACCTAGTTATGGTTCAGAAGCTACAGCAGTCACGATAGGTAATCAAACTGTAGGAGCAAATACTTCTGTTTTTAGTTGGACTTACGCAAGCGAAACAGGAGCTTTAGATTTCTAAATTAATTTTACAAGAAGCACTAAGGTCTTTAATTTAAAGCTTTAGTGCTTTTTTAATTCTTTCTTAAAGATTGGGATACACTATAGAATTTTAATTTTTTATAGTCACACCTAAAAGTTAAGAAATAACAAAAAAGCTCAAATGAAAAAAAACAAAATACTACTCACGCTATCTTTGTTGTTTATAGCTTTTTTCGGTTATACACAAACTGGAAAGGTTGCAGGTACTATAATGGATGGAGAATTTGTTGACCCTTTGCCTTTTGCTAATGTATCTATAAAAGGGACTACTATAGGAACTACTACAGATTTTGATGGCAAATATATGCTAGAATTAGATCCAGGAACTTATACTGTTATATTCTCGTATGTGGGTTATGAAACTAAAGAAGTAAATGATGTTGTAGTTAAAGAAAATGAGGTAGCGCTTATAGATATTACATTAACGACTAATTCATTAGATGAGATAATAATAACAACAAGTGTAAAAAGAAATACTGAAAATGCAATTCTTAATATTCAACGTAAATCTGTTGTTGTTTTAGATGGTCTTTCGGCTCAAAGCATTAAAAAAACAGGAGCGAGTAACATTGCTACTGCTGTTAAAAGTGTTCCAGGCGTTTCGGTACAAGATGGAAAATATGTTTATGTTAGAGGTTTAGGAGATCGTTATACTAAATCTATTTTGAATGGCGTAGATATTCCTGGATTAGATCCAGATAGAAACACTATTCCAATGGATATCTTTCCAACAAATATTATCGATAATGTAATGGTCGTTAAATCTGCAGCTGCAGATCAACCTGCAGATTTTACTGGAGGAATTGTAAATGTTATTACTAAAGATTTTCCTACAAAAGCAGAATATAGTGTTTCATTAGGACTCGGTTTTAATCCATCCATGCACTTTAAAAACAACTTTTTAACTTACGAAGGTGGTGACACTGATTTTTTTGGCTATGATGATGGTACTAGAAGTAGACCAATAAATAGATACCAAGCAATTCCTGGTACTTTTGATAATAAAGTATTGCTGACGAGTCTAACCAATAGATTTCAAGAGCAATTAAAGGCTGAGGAAACGACAAGTAATCCTAACTTTAATATTGGATTAACAGCTGGTAATCAGTATGAGCTTAATAATGGCAATAAAATTGGTTACCTCGCTTCAGCTTCTTATAAGAACAACACTGTTTTTTATGAAGATAGAACAGATGGAAGTGCTATAAAAGATCCTAACGCAAGTGATTTTCAACCTCGATATTCACTTTTAACTGTTGGTAGTGAAGGTGTAAATGATATATTGATAAGTGCCTTAGGAGGTATCACTTATAAAACGGATTTATCTAAATATAAATTTACCTTATTACACTTGCAGAATGGAGAATCATCGGCTGGTTATTTTGAACAAGAATTGTCGCAAGATAATGCTGGTGGAGCTTATGAAAATGTTGTAAAAGATGCGCTTCTATATACTGAGCGTTCAATCACAAACTTTAATTTGAGTGGTAGTCATAAGTTAGGAACAAATTCTGGATGGGATTTTGATTGGGCTTTATCTCCATCATTTTCTAAAGTAGATGATAAAGATCACAGAATCACACCACTTTTAGTAACACAAGAAGGACAGTATATTATTAATCCAAGTACGACAACAAATCCAACCAGAATTTGGAGATATTTATTAGAAGAAAACTGGGTATTCAAGTCAGATTTTGCTAAAAAGTATGAGTTATTTAAAAGACCTGCTAAACTACAATTAGGTGGAGGCTATGTCTATAAATTTAGAGATTTTAGTATTGATGAATTTTTTATGAGTGCTACTAGTTTAATAGTGCCTGATGGAAATACAAACTTATTATTAATGGATCAAAATTTATGGACTCCAGATACTAATCAAGGAACATTTTTAGTGCCAACAGCAAATAATCAAACATTTAAACCCTCTAATGCTTATGAAGGTGAGCAGACTGTGCACACTGCTTATATCTCAAATGAATTTAATTTGAGTGAAAATCTTAAAACAGTTCTTGGTATCAGAACAGAATTGTATAAATTATACTATACGGGAGAAACGTCTCAAGGTGAATTATATGACAGAGTAAATACAATAGATGAATATGATTTTTTTCCGTCTGCAAATTTTATTTATTCGTTGTCTGATAAATCAAATTTAAGAGCTTCTTATTCAAGAACAACAGCACGACCATCGTTTAAAGAATCATCAAGTGTTCAAATATTTGATCCAATTACTAATAGAACATTTATTGGTAATGGTTTTGGTATTTTCGATCAAAATGGTTCTGAAATTTATGGAGCAGTAAAGCCAACATACATTAACAATTTTGATGTGCGTTATGAATTATTTAGAGAGAAAGGACAAATGTTTGCTGTTAGTGGTTTTTATAAAGGTTTCCAAGATCCAATAGAAACGGTTTTCTTTCCGTCTTCTGCAGATCAATTGACAGTAACTAATTTGGGAGACGCTACCGTTTTTGGAGGTGAAGTTGAGTTTAGACAAAATTTTGGTTTTCTAACTGAAAGCTTATCTAATTTGAAATTAAATATCAATGCATCATATATCTATTCAGAATTAACAATGTCAGACAGTGAGTATGACAGAAGAGTTCTGGCAGCTAGAGATGGAGAATCTATTGATAAAGAAAGAGAATTACAAGGGCAATCACCTTACTTAATCAATGCTGGATTTGATTATGATAATGGAAATGCAGGTTTTCAAGTCGGTTTGTTTTATAATGTTCAAGGCAAAGCCTTAGAAGTTGTTGGTACTGGAGTTATACCTGACGTGTATAGTAAGCCATTTCATAGTCTGAATTTCACAATAAATAAAAAGTTTGGTGAAAATAAAAGATCTACAATTGATTTAAAAATCAATAATATCTTAGGGTCTGATAGAGAAAGTGTATATGAATCTTACCAAGCTAATGATTTGATTTACTCGCAAAGACAACCTGGTACAGAATTTTCACTAGGCTATAGTTACGCTTTTTAATGCTATTTCTTAATAATAAAAAAAGCCCTTTTATTCAAAAGGGCTTTTTTTATTATTATAATTTTTGGCTAATTTAATTTATTGCCAATTTAGATTCACTTTTCCATTCGTTGACATTTGTGATTTTGGACATATTAAAATCAACTTCTTTTAACGTATTATCAGACCAAAAAAACCATTTACCTACTTTTTTCCCAGCTTCATAAGTTCCAACTGCTACTTTATTTCCTTCAGCATCAAAACTGGTCCATTTTCCTTGTAATTTACCATTGTTGTCAAATGCACCTTGTTGTTCTACAAGACCATTATCATGAAAATAAGTAACTAGAGTTAAGTCTCCTTTCTTTTCTAATTTTGGTTCTTTTTTATCTTGAGCGTATGTAAATCCTATACACAGCATTAATAATAATATTAGTGTCTTTTTCATATCTATTTGAAAGTTAATTAAAGCATAAATATAAATATAATTTTACATTTTAGCAACAATTACGTAACATTAAATTAACATTGAGTAAATAGTTGATTGATTTAAAGCTATTTATGATTATTATTTGCGTCTATATTTTAATAATTACTTAATATTTAGTTGACGTTAAAATCATGTACAAGGTTGATATTTGCGTGTATTTTAAAATGCAATATTAGTTTTTCATATAATTTATTAGTTTTTGTCGACTATATTATCATGAATTCTAAATGGCTGCTTTTGGCCAACAGCAGCCATTATTTATTTGTTAATTTAATGTTTAGGAAACGTTAAGTTAACACTAGTTTTGGTTCTTTGCAGTGACAAAAACTAGTATCTTTAATGAAGCTTAAATTAACTATTGTACTTGTATTGTGCGTGATTTTATCAGCTAAAACTCAAGAAATTAGCGATACATCATTTGGACGAGGAATGATAAATTTTGTATCAAAAGACAGTTCTTTTAGCGTGAAATTTGCACCTCGATTTCAAGTTCGTACAATCTCTTCATGGGATCATGATGGAAATCAATATGGAAGTCCAGAACATAATTTTATTGTTAGAAGAGCTCGACTAAAATTTAACGGCTTTGCTTATAGTCCAAAACTTCGATATAAAATTGAGTTAGGTTTATCTAATAGAGATATTTCTGGTGCAAACGAATATAACAGAAATACACCACGTTATATATTAGACGCTGTTATTATGTGGAATTTTTCAGGAAACTGGGAGCTTTGGGCAGGACAAGCTAAGCTTCCTGGTAATGTCGAGCGAGTTGTCTCTTCTGCAAATCTTCAATTAATTGATCGTTCTTTGCTAAATAGCAGATTTAATATAGATCGTGATCTAGGAATTCAATTACACCATAAGACCAAATTAAGTCCTAATTTTTTAATGCGTGAAAAAATATCTATTTCCCAAGGAGAAGGACGAAATGTTTCGGAAGGAAATAAAGGTGGCTTACAATATACTGGTCGTTTAGAGTTTTTACCTTTTGGAGCTTTCACATCTAAAGGCGACTTTATTCAATCTGATTTAAAACGAGAGTCTAAGCCAAAATTAATGCTAGGCTTTACATATAATTACAATCAAAAAGCCGTTAGAGAGCGCGGTTTTTCAGGAGATTATATGGTCAGAACCGATGAGTCATTATTTGAAACTGATCAAACTACAATTTTTGCAGATGCAATGTTTAAATATAAAGGCTTTTCGTTTATGGGTGAATATGCAAAACGTACAGCAGATGATCCTATTGCCACAGAACTAGATGGTACTACACCTACTGGCGATATTGTGTTAACTGGGAATGCCATAAACTTACAAGCTGGTTATTTATTTAAAAGTAATTATGAAATAGCAGCACGTTTTACAACTCTTAACTATGAGGCAATAACAGGAAGCCTAGATACAGAGCAGTACACGCTTGGAGGTTCAAAATATATTGTTGGACATAAACTTAAAGTGCAATCAGACTTAAGTTATACAACTGTAGATGGAAACCAAGATAACATCACTTTTAGACTTGGTTTTGATATTCACTTTTAAATGATAACAATTAGGTAACACAAGTGTTTAAAACACTATAGATATTTGCAAACTATTTAAATTAAATTATGGACAATATATATTTATATATGATTATTGCTCTAGCCATATTAGCTATTGCTGATTTGGTTGTAGGTGTTAGTAATGATGCAGTGAATTTTTTGAATTCTGCAATTGGATCTAAAGCTATTTCCTTTAAAACTATTATGATAGTTGCAAGTGTTGGAGTTGCTGTAGGTGCCGTGTTTTCTAGTGGTATGATGGAAGTGGCACGAAAAGGGATTTTTAATCCTAGTGAATTTATGTTTAATGAAATCATGATTATTTTCATGGCAGTAATGATAACAGATATACTGCTTCTTGATTTTTTCAATTCTGTTGGTATGCCTACGTCTACTACAGTGTCTATTGTGTTTGAATTATTAGGAGCAGCAGTCGCTATGGCTTTAATAAAAATTGGACATAATGGAGGTAGTTTTGATGAAGTTATTAATTATATAAACACCTCAAAAGCATCACAAATTATATTCGGAATACTACTTTCCGTCGTCGTCGCATTCTCTATTGGTGCATTAGTTCAATGGGTTTCTAGATTGCTTTTATCGTATAATTTTCAAAAGAAAGCACATTGGGTTGGTGCTTTATTTGGAGGGTTTGCCTTAACAGCTATAACCTATTTTATTTTTATGAAAGGATTAAAGGGAACATCTTATGCTAAAGAATCTTTTGATATTCTTGGAGGTGGAACAATGAAAGACTTTCTAGAGAGTCAAGTGCTCTCAATAGTTTTAGTAAGTTCAATATTTTGGTCTTTATTGTCATATATTTTAATCGCGTTTGTAAAAATCAATATTTACAAACTTATTATTATTGTAGGAACTTTTGGTTTAGCCTTAGCATTTGCTGGTAACGATTTAGTAAACTTTATTGGTGTGCCAGTAGCTGCATATAATGCATTTACAGAATGGACTGCCTCAGGATTAGCTGCAACTGAATTCCCTATGGATGTTTTAGCTGAAAAAGTACCAACAAACAATTGGTTATTATTTGGAGCAGGAATGATTATGGTGTTAACATTGTGGTTTTCAACAAAAGCAAGAGGTGTGGTAAAAACATCTTTAGATTTATCTAGCCAAGGTGCAACCCAAGAACGTTTTCAACCAAACTTTTTATCTCGAGGATTTGTAAGATCAGCAATGTTAATGTCACAAATGTCTTCATATATGTTGCCTAAATCATGGCAAGCAAAAATTGAAAAGCAATTTGAATCACCTGTTATTACTTTGTCAAAAGATAAAGTACATGAATTACCAGCTTTCGATTTAGTTCGTGCTGCGGTAAATTTAATGGTTGCAGCTGTTTTAATATCAATTGCAACCTCGTATAAATTACCATTGTCAACAACCTACGTTACATTTATGGTTGCAATGGGCACATCTTTAGCAGATAGAGCTTGGGGAGCTGAAAGTGCTGTTTATAGAGTTGCTGGTGTTTTAAATGTTATTGGTGGCTGGTTTTTTACAGCATTTAGTGCATTTACGGCAGCTGCTTTAGTAGCTTATTTGTTGAACTTAAATATAAATGTGATGTTTCCAATCTTATTGGTGGTAGCTTTCGCGTTATTAATTAGAAGTTCTATAGCACATAATAAAAAATCTAAAGAAGTAAAAGCAGAAGACAGTTTAACTAAAGCAGAAAGTAGTTCTGTGCAAGGTGTTATTCATGAAAGTGCTAATAATATTGCCAATGTTGTAAAGCGTGGGAATAAAATTTATACTAACGCTATTAAAGGACTTGCTAAACAAGATTTAACACTTCTAAAAAAGAATAAAAAGCAAGTCACCAAACTTTCAGATGAAGTTGATGACTTACGTGATAATATCTTTTATTTTATTAAAAATTTAGACGAATCTAGTATTGGTGCAAGTAACTTTTATATCAATGTTCTTGGGTATTTACAAGATATGACGCAATCTTTAGAATACATTTCTAAGGTAAGTCATAAGCACATTAACAATAATCATAAAAAATTAAAATTCTCTCAAATTAAAGAATTGAAAGAGGTTGATGATAAACTAGAAGTCTTATTTAATGATACTAAAGATGCTTTTGATTCACATTCATTTGAGAAAATTGGAGCAATCTTAGATGAAAAGACAATAGTTTATGATATTGTGAAAGAGAAAATTCAAAAGCAAGTAGAGCGTACACGTACGGAAGAATCAAGTCCTAAAAACACAACGTTATACTTCAGTTTATTATTGGAAACTAAGGATTTGTTAAATGCAACTATGAATCTTTTAGAAGAATATCACAACTCGCATGATAGTTCTGTAAAACCAGCAACAATAACAGTTGTTGACGAAATTATTGAACCTTCAGATTCATCAGACCAAGAGGAGTAAAATAAAACCCATAAATTAATTTTAAGCCATCATTATTATGATGGCTTTTTTCTTTATTAGATTTAAAGGAATTCTAAAATGGTGTGAATCATTGTGGTTAATACCAAATAGTTTAAATTAGAAGCATACTAAATTTATGTAATAAATGAAATTAATCACATTCGGTATTATAGTTCTCTTTTCCTTTAAGCTTTTAGTTGCTCAAGATATTAGTGGTTCAATGCTTTTAGAAAAAGCTATTCAATATCACGACCCAACCAATCAATGGCATACGTTTAAAGGTGAATTTGATGTTCTAATGGAAATGCCTGATAGTCCTAAAAGGATGAGTCACATCACTATTAATCTTCCTGAAGAGTATTTTAAGGTTAGCGCAACTAAAGGTACTGTAGTTACAGCCTATGAGATTGATAAAGATAAATGTTTGATTTTGTTAAATGGAAGTGATAAAATAACAAAAGAAGATTTAGAAGTGCATAATTTGAGTTGTGATCGTGCTACTATGTATAAAGATTATTACACATATTTATATGGTTTACCAATGAAGCTTAAAGATGAAGGTACAAATATTTCTGAAACAATAGAGCGTAAAATATTTAAAGAAAAAACTTATTTAGTCTTAAAAGTGACTTATGATGAAGCGATAGGTAGTGATGTTTGGTATTTTTATTTTCATCCAGAAACTTTTGCCATGGAAATCTATCAATTCTTTAAAACGGATGAAAAAGGTAATTTAAAGCCAGATAGTGGAGAATATATTATGCTATCTGAAACAGAAACCATAAATCAAATCAAAATTCCAAAAATAAGGGCTTGGTATTATAATAAAGATGATGCTTACTTAGCGACTGATATCTTAAAGCAATAAAAAAAGCATCTCGGAAGAGATGCTTTTTTTATACATTGATTTAAAATTTAAGAACCACACATCAAGCAATCATCACCTTCAGCTTCTTTAGCTTGAGCAATTAGTGCTTTCATTTCTTCAGCAGTCATTGGTTCTGTCTCTATTTTTTCAGCAGTCTGTTTTGCAAATTTTGCAGCTGTTTCTGCAGCTTTTTGCTGCTTTATTGCGACATCATCAACCTTAACTTCTTGTACTTCGGCAATAGGTTCTGCTTTTACTTCTCTTGTGATAGTGACTTTTTTAGCATCTACAG
>Ga0209344_10002371_pt1 | contig 21178 bp, 22 predicted proteins | sample Cruoilmetagenom6_FD_187293 | JGI IMG/M metagenome (GOLD analysis project Ga0209344, IMG submission 187293) | Oil polluted marine microbial communities from Coal Oil Point, Santa Barbara, California, USA - Santa Barbara Oil Seep Sample 6 (SPAdes)... | ecosystem: Environmental > Aquatic > Marine... | reverse complement strand
AGTTGCCCGGAATTACCAAGTCAAGCTGGTAGATTCCAAGCGGTTCCGACGTTTCCTAACGTTCTGGAACAACTAACTGCACAACGTCCCGAGGAGGACCACTATGGCTGACAAGTCGCTAAACCGTACTGAATTCGTAGCGGCGGTTGCCGCACAGTCTGGCCAGAGCCAGGCTGCCGTATCCGGCGTCGTTGACGCTTTCTTCGCAGTGCTGTCCGAATCGGTCGGCAACGGAGTTAAGGTTTCGATCCCAGGTTGGATGGCTGCAGAGCAGACGTTCCGCGAGGCTCGTACCGGTCGCAACCCGCAGACGGGTGAAGCAATCCAGATCAAGGCCAGCCACGGCGTCAAGCTCAGCGCAGGCAGCAAGCTCAAGGCAGCAGCCAAGGGCTAGGTAAAAACTCACAAGGGCGGCATCCTTCGGGATGTCGCCCTTTTTGTGTACCCAGACCTGAGCACGCGGAAACCTCCATGCCGCGCCGGTTACTCTTGAGGAGTGCTACGAATCAGCCGGATCGCCGGACCCGCCCTGCTGATCATTGTCGCCTTCGTCGTGGTGATCGCCGGTCTCCGCTTCGGTGGGGGAGCTGCGGCTCCGATTCTGCTCGATCCTGGCGCTGTCGTTCGGTGGGGACTCCCGATTGCCAAACTTTTCGTCAATATCGGCTTGGCCGCCGCGCTTGGCGGTCTCATGATCGCCATCTTCGCGTTGAGCCCGAAGCGTGACGAGTTCAACCTGACTCTCGACTTCGCTGCTGCTGGCGCTGCCGTGTGGACTGTGGCCTCTGCTTTTACGGGATTCTTCACGTTCTTGGCGGTGCGCAACCAGCCCATCGACCTCACAAACGCCTTTGGTGACGTTCTGGCAAGCTTTCTGACCGTGACCGAGCTAGGACAAGCTTGGCTCGCTACCGTGCTGATAGCGGCGGTAGTGACCGTTCTCTGCTTCGCCGTTCGCAATCTGAGCGGACTTGTTTTCGTCCTCGTGCTTTCCGTGGCCGGACTCATCCCTATGGCACTTCAGGGGCACAGCGGCGGCACCGCTGATCACGACGCCGCGACGAGCGCCATCTTCCTCCACCTCGTCTTTGCCGCACTGTGGCTCGGGGGACTGCTTGCAATTGCCATTGCGCGACCAGCGCTCGGCAAAGAACGCTTGGCCATCGTGCTGCGTCGTTATTCGAGTGTCGCTCTCGTGAGTTTCATCGTCGTCGCGGCGTCGGGGTATGTGAGTGCAGAAATTCGCGTGGAGAATCTGGGCAACCTGCTGTCGCCCTACGGCATCCTCGTGCTCATGAAGGTGTTCGCGCTCATTGCGATGGGACTGTTTGGGGCGGTCTACCGCAACTACGCCATCGGGCGGCTCGAAGCCAACCCCCGTAAGAGCCGCGGATGGTTCTGGTGGATTGTTAGCGTCGAGCTGGCTTTCATGGGCCTGGCTTCGGGCGCAGCGGCCGCCCTAGCCGCCACGCCAACTCCCGTTCCCGAGATCGTCGCTTCTGATCTGCCCGATTCCTCCCCCGCTGCTTACCTCACGGGCTCGCCGCTGCCCCCGCCTGTCACGGTCGGCAACCTCTTCACCCTGTGGAGCTTTGACCTCATTTGGGTGCTGGCGTGTGCGTTCGCGATTTTCTTCTATCTCGCTGGCGTGTGGCGCCTGCACAAGCGAGGCGACAGCTGGCCCGTGCACCGCACCGTTTTTTGGATGGCGGGAATGCTGCTGCTGTTCTACATCACCAACGGCGGTGTGAACGTGTACGAGGGCTACCTCTTCTCGATGCACATGCTCGGGCACATGACACTCGGCATGATGATCCCCGTATTGCTCGTTCCCGGCGCGCCCGTGACGCTCGCGATGCGCGCGATCGCCAAACGCACCGATGGCAGTCGCGGCGCTCGCGAGTGGATTCTGCTCATCGTGCACTCGCGGTACATGGCCGTTATTGGGCATCCGATTGTTGCCGCGGCGATCTTCGTGTTCTCGCTCTGGATCTTCTACTACACCCCGCTGTTCCGTTGGGCGACGACCGATCATGTCGGGCACGAATGGATGATCGTTCACTTCCTGGGCTCGGGCTACCTATTTGTGCAGGCGCTCATTGGCGTTGACCCTTCGCCGCACCGACCCGCCTACCCGATTCGACTCTTGCTGCTTCTCGCGACGATGGCCTTCCACGCTTTCTTCGGGCTCGGTCTCATGACAGGAACAGGGCTGCTCCTCGCGGACTGGTACGGAGCAATGGGCTGGAGTACGGGGGTGAGTGCACTCGAAGACCAACGTATTGGCGGGGGCATCGCTTGGAGCGTTGGCGAGCTTCCCACCATCTCACTTGCCATCGCGGTTGCCATCATGTGGCGTCGCAGTGACAGCCGTGACTCCGTGCGCTATGACCGCAAAGCGGAGCGCGATGGGGACGCCGAGCTTGACGCGTACAACGAGATGCTGGCTAACCGCCGGTAGTTCGTAGGGGGGGGCGTCTCGGCTAGTTGGGGTACTGCGCCGTGATGAGCAGCTCGTCTTCCGGTAAGAACGTGACAAGGTAGCTGGCGCTGAAACTCACGTCTTTGTCGAAGGTGGAGATTGAACCATCGAAGATCGAGCGTACGTCGACGAGCAAGTGGGCTGCGGCATCCGTTGGCGGCATGAGCCAGCTGGCTGGTTGAGTGCCCGCGACGAGTGTGACTTCGGGGTAGTCAGCCATGCTCCATTCGGGAGTTGTGACGATGCGGTTGGCCATGGGCTGACCGAAGGGGCAGCCCGTGGGGAGCAGCACGACTTGCGTGGCGCACTCGTCGAGATAGTCGTTCACCTCACGTTGAACCTGAGCGACCATGGCTTCATTGGCTTGAACGTCGAGGCGAGCGCGCACCGTGCTTCCGGGCTCCGTGGCCGCAACCGAAATGGGGGTGGCCTTAAGGAAGGTCGACTTGTGCGTAATTTCGAAGCTGCTCGGGGTGAGCACGACATAGGGCGACGGCTTATCTTGCGCGGGAGAGACGAACACGCTGCCGTTCGCGGTGAACTCCTGAGCGTTGAGAACTGTTAGTCGCACGATGGTGAGCGGTGGCGTGACGAAGTCCCAATCCGCGAAGACCCCAAAGTTGGAGCCGGTGCGCTTGACCGTGAAGGTTGACTGCGCCGACTTGCCGTCGAGTTCGAAGTTGAAGGTCACGGTCTGGGTGCCGTCGGCGTTGCGAACCGTGTCGACGAGAGCGATGTCTTCGAGAGTGGACAGCGCCGAAGGGCGAAGCAGATCGTGGGAGCCCGCAAGCAGCATCGAGCCAGCACCCGTTGTATCGATCGGGGTTGCGCCGGCACCGTCATCTGAGGCTGCACCGTGCTCCTCGGGCAAGTGGATGTTGGCGATCTCCAGTGCAGAGCTCATATCGTGTCGGGCGAGGGCGCCGAGATAGCTGCGCACGAAACCGCTCGAGCTATACAACGTCGAGTTGAGCACAATGACGGATGTTGCGAAGGCGGCAATGATGAGCCCGAGCAGGACTGACCAGGTGACAAGCTCGCGACGCATTCACACATCCTAATCCGCTCAGGTGACAGTTATGCCAGTCCACGAACGTGGCGTGCGCGCATTCCCGGACTCGTGAGCGGCATTAGGGTGATTGGGTGTCAGAAATAACGCTGTCGGCCGAGCAAGCTGCGGTGTTTGCTGCCATCGAGACGACGCGCGAAAACCTCTTCGTCACCGGCCGCGCAGGCACCGGAAAATCGACGCTTCTCAACTACTTGTCGTACAACACCTCGAAGCAAATAGTGATTTGTGCGCCAACCGGAGTCGCTGCGCTCAACGTGGGCGGTCAGACAATTCACTCGCTCTTCCGCTTGCCCATCGGGGTCATCGCCGACCACGAACTTGAGCAGTCAGATCAGCTGCGCAAGCTGCTCAACACCATCGAAACTCTCGTCATCGACGAGGTCTCGATGGTCAATGCCGATCTACTCGACGCGATCGACCGCAGTCTGCGCCAAGCGCGTCAGCGAAAGAAAGAGCCGTTCGGTGGAGTGCAAGTGGTGCTCTTTGGTGATCCGTACCAGTTGGCGCCAGTGCCCGGTGATCCGGATGAGCGTGCGTACTTCGAAGACCGCTACCGATCAATCTGGTTCTTTGATGCTCTCGTGTGGGATGAGACTGATCTCACGATTTACGAACTCACGAGCATCCACCGTCAGCACGAGGATGAGTTCAAGTACATGCTCAACGCGGTTCGGCACAACGGCGTCACGGCCGAGATCGCGGAACGGCTGAACTCGGTGGGTGCGCGCCCTGCCCCCAATGACGGAACCATCACCCTCGCAACGACCAACAGCACGGTGACGCGAATCAACGCGACAGCGCTTGCACGGCTCCCGGGCCGAGTCTTGACCGCGAAGGCGGAGATCTCGGGCGAATTCGGTGGCCGAGCGTATCCCGCCGATGAGGCACTTGAGTTGAAGGTCGGTGCGCAAGTCATGTTCCTGCGCAATGACACTCAAGAAGGAGGAACGCAACGCTGGGTTAACGGCAGCGTAGGCACCGTCACGAAGATTTCCGACACTGTGTGGGTGGAGATTGACGGTCGTGACTATGAGGTGAAGCCTGCCGTGTGGGAGAAATTCAAGTATTCCTACTCAGCGCGCACGAAGGCGCTTCGCAAAGATGTGGTGGCTGAGTTCACTCAGTTTCCACTGCGACTCGCGTGGGCGGTCACGATTCACAAGTCTCAGGGCAAGACCTACGACAGTGCGATCGTGGACCTCGGTCAGCGATCATTCGCGCCAGGGCAAACCTATGTGGCGCTCAGTCGGATCAGCAGCCTCGAGGGTCTCTACTTGACGCGCCCGCTCCGCCCAAGCGACATCATCGTCGACGAGAACGTCGTGCGTTTCATGTCACGCTCGAAGCCGATTCCCGCGATCCAGGCCTAGTGGGCGGCGGGTTACTTCACGCTTCCTGCCGTGATGCCTTCGACGATCTGCTTATTGAAGACGATGTAGATCACGATCATGGGCAGCGTCACGATCGACAGTGCCGAGAACAGCAGCCCGTAGTCGGTGACGTAGCGGCTTGAGAAGGCGAGGAGGCCCGTCGGGATGGTCTTGAGGGCATCATCCTGGATGTAGAGCAGGGCGAGCAAGAACTCGTTCCAGCTGGCCAAGGCGGAGAAGATTGCGACGGTTGCCAGCCCGGGCCGAAGCAGTGGCAGCGCAATCGAACCGAAAACGCGAAGATCGCTGGCACCGTCAATACGCGCCGCTTCGAAGAGTTCGTCGGGAACCGCATCCAAGTACACCTTGAGGAGATACACCGCGAGAGGCAGTCCCATCGCGGTGTACGGAAGGATGAGCGCCCAACGCGTGTCGGTGATAGCGAGATCGGTGAACATCGTCGACTGGGCGATGAAGTAGGACTGCAGCGGTAGCAGCAGGCCGAGCGCGAGTAACCCCATAAGCAGGTTGCGCCCACGGAAGCGGTAGCGGCTAAACGCGAACGCAGCCGCTGCGCCCAGCAACAGGATCGCGAGCACGGAGGCTCCCGTCACGATCGCGCTATTGAGGGCATACTGACCGATGTGGCCGATCTCCCACGCTTCGACCCAGCGCCCGAAGTCGAGCTCTGTCGGGAGGGCGAAGGGCGATGCGAAAATCGACGAGTTCGACTTGAAGCTGGAGAACACCATCCAGAGCATCGGGAAGAAGAACACCACAGCGATCGCGACGAGCGCCAGCGTGAAGAGGATGTCGGGAAGGCGCAGTCGCGTAGCAGAACGCGAGTGGGCAGCAAGGCTCATGGCTGCACCTTCTCTGACTTTTCGCGGTTTGCTCTCGTGAAGGCCACCCCTAGCGCGACGACCACAGTCGTGAGGATGACCGCCATAGCAGAGCCGTAACCAACGTTGCCGAAGGTGAAGACCGACTTGACTAAGTAGGTCGTCGGGATTTCGGTGGCGCCGTAGGGACCTCCGTTGGTCATCACGTAGAAGAGGTCGAAGCCTTGGAATCCGCCCGTGATGCAGAGCAGCAGCGCCACCGTGATCGCGTTGCGAATCATGGGGACCTTGATGCTCCGAAACAGCTGCCATTCGCCAGCACCATCGAGGCGTGCAGCTTCGATAACTTCGGCAGGAACCTGACTGAAGGCCGCATAGAAGATAGTCATATAGAAGCCGGCAAAGACCCACCCAGACACGACGCTCACCGCGAGTAGCGCCGTGGCTGGGTCTCCAAGCCACACGCGCTGAAGGTCGTCGAGGCCGAGCGAGTGGAGCGCTGCATTCAGCAGACCGAAGTCGTTGTTGTAGACGAACGCCCAGAGCACCGCGACTACGACCATCGGCAGCATGACGGGCGTGAAAATCGCGACTCGAAACCACAACGAACCTTGCCGGCGTACGCTGACGAGCCCCGCGAGAACGAGACCCACAACGACCTCGAGCACGATAGTGGCGAAGATGTACAACAGCACGTGAACAAAGGAGTCGCGAAACAGGACGTCGTTCGCGGCTTTCACGTAGTTATCGAGACCGACAAAGACCATCGGGCCGTAGCCGTTCCACTCCGTGAAGCTATAGCCAAAGGTCATGATGACCGGCAGCAACACCGCGAAACCGAACACCGTCATGGCAGGAACCAAGAACAGGTATGGGGTGATGCGGCGGTTCGGTTTCATCCGTTCCGTGCCTTTCAGGAGGGACACTGACCGCTCGCGTTCGGGCCGCGAGCGGTCAGCTCGATTGATTAACTCAGAGGGAAGAGTTAGCCAAGTTTTGCATCGATACCCGCGACGGCATCCTCGGGTGAGGATTGCCCTCCTAGCACTTCAGCCAGCGCCGCGTAGAGAGCGTTGGCTGTTTCGAGGTCATAGCCGGTGTCAGGCGGCAAAACGATGGCGGGAGCAGTCTCGAGCATTTCGATGAGCCCCGCACTGCGGGAGTCAACGTCTTCGCCAGAGGATGCCGACAGTGCCATCGGGGTGAGCTCCGCAGCGATGAAGGCCTGAACGTTGCCGTCGTTGTTGAGCAAAGCGAGGAACTCCGCGGCAAGATCTTGTTTGCTGCTCTGTGCATTGACGACGTAGCCGGTGACGACACCAATGACGCTGTCCTGGTTGCCATCGCCCGGCATACTTGGCAGGTTCACGTAATCGAAGTTGAGGTCGGGGGCTTCGTCGATGGCCCAACTCACGAGCCACGAACCGATTGCGTGCATCGCTGCCTTGCCCTGGAAGAAGAGCTGCGCGCCCTCATTATCATCCACGGCGTTCGCGCTCTCGTTCACGCAGTTGTGATCGGCCAGTTCCTGCACGTAGCCGAATGCCTCGACCCACTCGGGAGTGTTGAAGTCACTTTCGCCAGCGAGAGCCGAGCTGTAGACATCCTCACCGACGACTCGGGAGGTGAGGTGGGCAAGCCAGTTTCCCGCCGCCCACAGATCTTTGTTTCCGGACGCGATCGGGATGATGCCTTCAGCATCGAGCGCATCACAGGTAGCGAGCAGCTCGTCCCAGGTCGTCGGTGGGGTGAGTCCGGCATCCGCGAAGATGTCTTCGTTGTACCAGAGCACATTCGCTACGTCTGAGGCATGCGGAACCATGACAACCGCACCATCAACGGTGAGTGACGTGAAAACATCGTCGCCGAAAAGGCCAGCGATCGGGCCCGTGGACACAGCATCGCTGAGATCGGCGGCGAAACCGTCTGCGGCACGCTGTTCAAGTCGTGCGCCAGCCCATTCGAAGTAGATGTCGGGGGCATTGCGGCCGTTGAGCAGATTGGGCAGACCAATCGTTTGGTAGAGGTCATCGTCTTGATAGTTCATTTCAACGGTGACGTCAGGATTGGCGGCCTCGAATTGGGCGGCCACGTCATCCCAGACGCGAATCTGAGCCTCACCGGGCGAACCCATGGCGATCCGCAGAACGTTGTCATCAGAGCCGTCACTGCCGGTGCAGCCGGCGAGAAGCAGAGCGGTTGCACTACAAGCTGCAACAGCAGCGAGAGCGATTCTTCGCTTATCAGTCATGATCAATCCTTTGCTGTGGGTGATGCATTAACGGGGGTGCTGGGTGGTGAGCCCTCAGCGGCACACAGGTCCGCCAAAGTCATATCGAGAAGGTCTCCGAATACACGGCGGTGAGCTGCTCGGAGCTTATCGAGATAGGGTCGCAAGATTGTTGGTCCGTCAGCACTGAGACGGTTCTCAGCGGCCAGCGTCGCGACTTGCTGGAGTGCGTGAGAACCGAGAAGGAAGCTTTCGAGCCAGGGCCGAACCTCGCTAATGAGCTTCGGGTTGCTGACGGGACCGGTGAGCAAACGCTGCGCAGCCTCACTCATTGCTGTCGCCCGTTCGAATAGTTCTGCTGCGGCTGCACCGCGGTCGCCATACTCGACCTCAAAGGTGAAGCGCTCGAGGGCCTCCGCCACAATCGGTGCATCATCTGCCGAGAGGCACGAGGAGCGCACCGTGTCCGCAAAAAGAGCGAAGTCGTCGACGTTCACTGGACCAACGACATCCGACAGCGCCTGTCGCCAGCTTGCTTCAGGGTCGTAGGCTTCGGGATCGCGCAAGTAATCAGCGATGGTGGCAAACGGAATCTTGGATGACTCGAACAGTTCCATTCCGTTGGCGATAATCCCGGTCGACAGCGTGTGCAATTGCGGGTCACGTCCTCGATAGGGCCCGATGTGGAGTTCGTGTCCCATGGCAACGTCGTTGACGGGATAGTTGTCCCAGTAGGTTGCGAGGCGACCGGTCGAGTCTGCGAACACTTGAGCATCTGCGAGGTCGAGGGTGGCGGAGCAAATAGCGCGTCCGGTCCAGAAGAGGTGGATGCGGGAATCAATACTGGCGCCGAGGCGGGATATGTAGTCTTCGTTTCCGTAACCCCAATACTCGGTGGGGCAGACAGTGAGGGACGCATCGGTCCCTAGCGCAGAGAAGACTGCGCCGACGAGAGAACTCTGCGCCTCTACAAGGTCGGTGAATGCTGCAGAGTCTGACGGGTGTTGGAGTCGCGCCGGAATGTCATCGAGGAGCAGACCGAAGTGCGCCACGCCGAGCTGACGAACGGAGTCAAACTTCGCGAGCAACACTTGAAGGTCAGCATCGCTCGAGTATTGGATGCTGAGGCCGGGGGAGAGACAGTACATAAACTTCATGTCGTGTTCGGCACAGCGCGCAATGAGTTCGGAGAGGCGATCGAGTTCGTCGCCCGCATAAGCAGTGCGCCATTCCCGGCGCACGAGAGAGTCATCCTTCGGCGCGTACACGAAGGTGTTCATGCCTCGCTCGGCAAGGAATGCGACGAGGTCGAGGCGTTCGCTATGGCTCCACGGGGGGCCGTAAAAGCCTTCGATTACGCCACGAACAGCGAAGGGATAGGTGTCAGCTGTCACTGCGTCACCTCGGGCGAGAGGTATTTGTGATTGCTGGCATCGCCAGTGGTGGTGTTGCTGCTCTGGTAGATATCGGGGATGACGCCACGGTCGACCGAAAGTTGAATAGCTTCCGCCATGACGGCGTTGAGGATGGCCGCGCCGATGACCGTCGATGTGGCCGACACGCGAGCATCGAGCCCGGTGATGTCGACGGCGGCATCTCCTACGCAACCACCGTTGTCGATCACTACCGTGGCCAGCTCGTGAAGCCGAGGCAGTGAAGTGGGGCGCGCAGCGGACGAGGTCGCGTGGCGGAGACTCGTGAGCGCGATGACGGGAACATCCCTCGCGATTACCTGTTGCACAAGCTCGGAAGTGACCGCATTGCGACCGGAGTTCGAAGCAACGATGAGTACGTCTCCCGCCACGATCTCGTGGTCGTCGAGGAGCGCCTTAGCAAGCCCCGGCAAGCGCTCTAGCGAGGTGCTGAGAGGTGCGCTTGAGTGAAGCATCAGGCCTTCGAAGAGCAACGGGCGCACGTTGACAAGACCACCGGCGCGATAGAACAGCTCCTCGGCAAGCATGTGGGAGTGGCCAGTGCCAAACACGTGCACGGTTCGCTGAGCGACGAGCGTCGCAGCGATCAACTCCGCCGCGGCGAGAAGGTGTGGAGCTTGAGTGGTCTGAAGCTTAGTGATGAGCGCGTGCGCATGTTCGAGATACCGTGCTGCAGGAGACTGCGGGTCGAGCGATGAGGATTCGGTAGACGTCATAGTGCTGTGCCTTCCTTCCACACGTGAATGAGACCGCGGTACAGCTCATCGGCTTCGCCTTCGCCGAGCAGTAGCGCGCCGTCAAGCCCCGAAGCGTCGGCGGGGCGGAACGACATTCCGGAGGAACCGAGGTGCTCGACTAGGCGGGCGAAAAGCGGGGTAGTGGTGCCGAGTAGGCGGCCACCGAGCGCAAGCGGTGCATCCTTTCCCACCCAGCGGATGCCGACGCTTGCCGTGTCGAATAACTCGCGCGCGGCGTCGTCGACGATGGCACTGGCAACGGCATCTCCCGCATCGGAGGCGTCGAGTACAGCACGGGCAAACTGGGCAATGTGGTTGACGGGGCGCCGCATCGTGTGGAGACGGAGGGGGAGGTCATCGAGCCCACCGAGCAGGACCTCGGCGTGCTCGGTAAGGGCGGTTTGCGCGCCACGGCCCTCAAGATTGCGAAGTACGGCGGAGACTCCACGGCTGCCAATCCAGAACCCACCACCGGCATCGCCAAGAAGGTAGCCGTGGCCGTCGATCGTGCGAGAACGTCCATCCGGGGCGACAGCAAGGCAACCCACGCCAGTGCCGCAAATCAGCGAGACGCCAGCCTCGGCCGTGAGAGCTCCAGCATGGGACGTCACCGAGTCATCGGCGATCCAAATCTCCCGGGCCCCCGTGGCCTCGGATACAAGGGCGGCAAGCCGGTCCGATGCTTCAGCATCGAGCGGGGCAGTAGTGAGACCGAGTACAGCGCGATCAACAGGGCCGAATGCACCGGTGGTCCACGCTGACCCAATCGCGCGCGCAACAGCTTCGATGGTGTCGCCCTCGAGACGACTGACGCCTTCAACCTCTACCGTGCGGGGGCCGGTTGACGTTTTGAGGCGAATGCCGGATTGGCCACCATCCACCGCGAGCACGGTCGTCACTCCGGGCCTCGCGAATTACCGGCGGCAAAGGCCGCGCCGGAGACCTGAGCGGTGAGCTGATACTTATCGCCGCGATAGAAACAGTTGGCAATCATGATGATGTTTCCGCGGGCATCAGCGTCGACCATCCGGATTCGCAGACAAGCTTGGTCAGCGGAGATCGTGAGCAGCTCGCGCACGCGCTCATCGGGCAATACCGGCTCAATCGAGACATTAGCGGTGCCTGGAGCGATGTGGTAGCGGTTGGCGAGAAGCTCATAGAGGGAACCGCCAAGGTCTCCGCCGTTGATTCCAGGAACCAAAGATTGAGGAATCCAGACCGTTTCTACCGCCATCGCCTCGCCGCTGCCAAGACGAAGTCGGGTGAAACTGACGACAGGATCACCGGGAGCGATTTGAAGTTGGGTTGCAATCGCAACATCGGCGGCAGCCACGCGATAGGCAAGGAGTCGAGACCCGGGTTCGAGGCCGCGGTCACGCATGTCTTGGGAGAACGAGGTCAGTCCGAGGACTCGGACGAAGGGCTGTGGGGTGACGTAGGTGCCCGAGCCGTGACGCCGTTCTACGAGGCCTTCGGCGACGAGAGCATCGACGGCACGACGGATTGTCATGCGCGCGACGCCCCAGCGAGCGCTCAGATCGCGCTCGCTGGGGAGGCTGCTTCCGACCGGAGTCGATGCGACCAATTCGCGCAGCCGTGCTCGCAATGTATGTCTGGGGGACTCTTGGACAATGCTCACGATGATATTAGAGCCCATTTAGGTGGCTCCCGTAAAGAGTGGTGTAGACCACTTAACGCAATAGAAACTGTGCGCTCTGCGCCCAAGATCCGCTCAAAACCTCACGTCCAGCATCGCGTACGAGCTGCGACCCTGCTCGGAGTAGACCACTCTGCAGAACAATGGACCCGCGCCTGTCAAGACCACTTGACGGGCGCTATAGGGTGATTCGCATGGGTGAAATACGGGCCGCCGGCTCCCTCGACGTTCCGGGGGCTTACAGCGTGTGTTTGCGAACAGCGGATGCCGGCAGTGACGGCACCGCGCTCTACTCCAATCCGGATCTCTTGGGGCACATCTACGTCGGGCCATACCTGGCAGGGCAGCCGGAGTTTGCCTTCGTCATCGCCGACGAGGAGGGTGTAGCCGGGTACGTGCTTGGCGCTGCTGACACCCGCAGCTTTGAGCGATGGCTTGAGCAATTATGGTGGCCGACTCTGCGCTCGCAGTATCCGCTCACCGGCGGAACCTCGCTCGACGCTGAGCTCATTGAACACTTTCATTCGCCCGTGACAGCGCCCGATGAAGTGGTCGAGAAGTATCCCGCGCACCTCCACATTGATCTGCTTCCCCGAGCGCAGGGTCGCGGGTTAGGACGACAGATGCTTGAGACGCTCTTCGCCGCATTGCGCCAACGCGGGGTTCAGGGCATCCATCTCGATGTGGGCGCGGACAACCACAACGCGATCGCCTTCTATAGACACCTTGGCTTTACGGAACTCGCTCGAGGGTCCGATTCGATCTACCTGGGAATGGAACTGTCATGATCCTGCCAACACCAACCGCGACGCCGCTGCGGGGCGGTCCAACCCTTCGATGGGGAGTAATGGCGCCCGGTGGCATTGCGACTGATTGGGTCGCAGCCTTGCACAAGCACACGGACCAGCGAGTGGTCGCCGTGGCGTCGCGTTCTGCGGAGCGCGCGGAGGCCTTTGCTCGCGCCAACGGCATCGAGCGAAGCTATGCCGGCTACGAACAACTCGCAGCCGACCCCGACGTCGACATCGTCTATATCGCTGCTCCGAACGTGCATCACCGCCCACTTGCCCTTCTCGCCATAGCGGCGGGAAAAAACGTCCTCATCGAGAAGCCACTCGGTGTCGATGCTGCGGACGCCCGCGCGATCGTTGAGGCGGCGCGAGCTGCAGGAGTCTTCGCTATGGAGGCAATGTGGACCCGATTCTTGCCCCAGTCGACCATCATCGCCGAGCTCATTAGTGCTCGCGAGTTGGGCGACATTGCCTTGGTAACCGCAGATTTCGGCGCTGACTTTGGAGACCGTCGAGACCAACCCGTTTTCGACCCCGCCATGGGAGGAGGCTCGATCCGCGACATCGGAATCTACCCCGTCTGGTTCTCGCGCTTCGTTCTCGGCGCACCGAGCGCGGCGCTTGCTCAAGGACGGATGCTCGATTCCGGTGTTGACGGTCAGGCAGCGATGATCCTCAGCCACACCGGCGGAGCCCAGGCGGTGCTGCACACAACGATGCTTGCGCACACGCCCACGGAGGCCCGCATCAACGGCACGCGTGGTCGCATAGAAGTGCGCACCCCGTTTTACGCCCCGAACGGCTTCGCCTTCGTGCGGGGGGAAGAGCGCACTGAATTCACCGACGAGACGGGGTTGCGAGGCCGCGACGGATTGGCGTTTCAAGCGACGGCGATCGCCAAGCACATTGCCGAGGGGCGCACCGAAGCTCCCGAGCATCCGCTCGATGTCTCTCTCGATATTTTGGGCACGCTCGATGAGCTGCGCGCTCAAGTAGAAGCTGTTTAGGCGGCAGCCTTCGCGCGCGAGAGATCGACGAACAGGTCCGTGTTGAACTTATAGGCGGCGAGCACTTCGTCGATGACGCGGTCACGTTCGGCGTCGTCCCACTCGACCGCGTCGAGCTGATCACGGTACGTGTTCTTGAATTCCTTGGGCTTAGCAATCTCGTCGAAGAGGTAGAAACCAACACCGTTGGTTTCGAAGCCAAACTGGCGCTGCATGATGGTGCGGATGACTTGACCGCCCGAGAGGTCACCGAGGTAGCGGGTGTAGTGGTGAGCAATGAATCCGCCCGCCCAGTTTTGCGCAGCGATTTCCCGCACGCGGCCTGCGTAGGCCGCGGCGGTGGGCAGAGCAGTAATCTGCTCTCGCCAGTCTGCGCCGATAAGAAACTCGAGGTCGGCCTTGATCGCGGGCAGCCGGGTGAGCTGTGAAGTGATGAATGGCGCCGCAACGGGGTCATGTGCAAACTGCTCAGCGGTAGCTTCAATTGCTTCGTAGATGAAGAAGTGTTGGGCGACGAGCGCAATGTAGTCGTCGCGAGTTCCCTTGCCCGTCATGAGGTCTTTCATGAAATCGGCACCCTCGCTGTCGCCGTGGCTCGACCACGTGCGCTCGCGGAGGGCCTGCGAGAAAGGAATAACAGTCACTGGTGTCTCCTAGCGAGGGAAGTTAGGTGACCCTCACTCTAGCGGGATACCGTGCCGATGCGCACTGCTCGTTCCGCGCGAGGCGTCCGGTTCTGTGCCGCACCGCATCTGGCGAGCGCCCCGGGCGCGTCGGCTCGGGTGACGTTCAACTGCCCGCTCAACCTAATGGTCGACGTGACCAGGAATAGTGAACTGTTCATCGTGCAAGACGGGAACATCCCGCTGAGGAGTGAACGAACCATCATGCTCGCCGTGTGGTTGCGCGTAGATTCCCGCCTCGGTTGCGGCAAGAGCCGGCGTCACGAGAGCGGAAACTGCGAGAGCACCAACCATGAGACCGGTGAGGTAACGTCCGGCACTTGGCGCGGGGCGCACGGTGCCAGTATCCGCACTCATGCGACGGAAGTGCCGCGCGAGCGTACCAGCGACGAAGAGTTGGAAGATGGCGGCGACGCCCCACGGCACAACATCCAGCACTGTAGCTAACGTCGCAATCTCGAAAGTGGATGCCCCAGCAACCAACAGCCCCCAGACGACGAGCGGCGTGATCGCCACCACCATTGCGACACGGGGCGTCGGCACATCATCGCGGGTGAAGGCGTAAACGCCCCACCCGAACTCGATTGCTCCGAGGATGCCGAGCGGCAGAGCAAGCGCGAGAGGAGAACCGATCACGAGCGCGACGTGGATGAGACCGATGCCGATGGCGGCAAAAGCGATCCACGTCCGAGTAATAACGGACACGATGATTCTCCTCTCGATGCGGTGAGCGCAGTTGCTGGCGAGTGCAGTTGCTGGCGAGTTAGGCGCTGACGCCAGTGGCGCGCTTGTCAGCTCCAAGGCCGACTGCCAACAGAACGGCCGCGCTGGCGAAGTGGAGCACGTTGTCCGCAGCGTTGAGCGCGAGGATATTGAAGGCCGAACCCACGAGAAGCAGACCTGCGAATCCGAGCACGAGATAGGCGAAGCCCACTACGGAGTTGATGGTGCGGGCGGCAGCTCGGTTCGAGATGCCAGCGAGGAACAGCGCCGCACCAATAATGATGTGGGCAACGTTGTGGAAGACGTTGACTTCGAAAAGCCCCAGTAACAAGCCACCTTCAGTTGCGAAAAATCCGACGCCGTTGGTGACGGTAAACCCCAGTAGTCCGACCAGAATGTAGACCGCGCCGAAGATCGTACCTAGCAAGCGGTTAGGTGATTTAGTCATGGTGTAGCCCCCTGTATGTGATGTTGAATTTCACACTGTTGACTCTTATTCGTACTCCTCGTAAATACGGTTTGGCTAGGGCAACCCGAGGTGAACTTTTTTGGCACGTCGGCGACGATCGCAGGGGCGCAGTCGCTGAGCGTGTTAGTCGTGAGGTCGAGCTTCTACGCCAAGTTTTTCGCAGGCGCGATCGTAGAGGCGCACAATTTCGTGCCGAATTTCAGCCCGTTCGCTGATGGTGGTAGCCCAGGGGAGCGAGATGTGGTGCTCGACCCCGTGCCCGTCGGTGTACTGCCAGGTACCTTCGGTGTCGTCGAGAGAAACCATGGCCGCAGAGATCGCGGCCGACTCCGCGAACGCACGCACGATGAGCAGATTGTCATCGTTGTGGTCGCTGTTCATGTGGGCAAGGACGGCGGAAACGATTTCTGCGCTGAAAGTGGTCACGGGTCTACGGTAGCTGCTCGCGAATGGCAGCGGTGGAGATTGTTGGGCGTCTGTCTGAGAGGTGCCGCGGCGCGCGTCGTGGAATACGACGGCGTCCTGACTGGTTTTCCTTCGCAAGCACTCGCGCGCCCCGCGGCACCGTGCCGCGTGCGCGCTCTCAAGGAGGAAAGCATGACACTCACCCGGCAGCTCAAAGAACGTGCCGACGCTACCGCAGCAACGAAGTCTGCCGATGATCTTGCGACTCTTACGCACTCGGTGACGGCTGTCGAAGCTGCAGGGATCGTGGAGAATGCGCTCACGGTAGGCGACCTTGCGCCGGACTTCACTTTGGCTGATGCCGCCGGAAACGCCGTGACTCTCAGCACGCTGCTGCAGGCTGGCCCCGTCGCTATCGCGTTCTATCGCGGAGCGTGGTGCCCCTATTGCAACCTTGAGTTGAAGGCATTGCAGGCGGTCTTGCCAGAGTTCACTGCTGCGGGGGCAACGCTCATCGCGATTTCTCCTCAAACTCCCGATGAGTCCCTTTCGAGTGAAGAGAAGAACAATCTCGAGTTCCCTGTGCTTTCCGACACCAACTTGACCGCGATCAAGGGCTTCGGGCTCCTTCATCCGGTGGATGACCGCACCAAGGACTATTACGAGAACGCGGGCATCGACCTCGTGCGCAGAAACGGTGCCGCAGGCTGGCAACTGCCGCTGCCCGCGACCTATGTGATCGCCCCTGACCGCCGCATCCGATTCGCATTCGTCAATGCCGACTACAAGCTTCGCGCCGAGCCCGCCGATGTGCTGGAAGCAGTGAGCGCCATCTAGTGCCACCCAGCGTTGATTAGACGTGGGTGAGCTCAGGGCGAATCCTCGCGTGTCGCTCTCGCACTCCACGTAATGTGGGAAGCGACGATTCGCCCCTCGGAAAGCAGATACCGCATGACTCACCAGTTCTCCAGCTACGTTGCCATCGGAGACAGCTTTACCGAGGGTGTCGGAGATGAACTGCCGGATGGTCGGGTGCGCGGTTGGGCTGACCAAGTGGCCTTGGGGCTTGCGCTCGCCTCGCCGAACCCCGTCGGGTACGCCAACCTTGCCATTCGCGGGCGGCTCCTCGCTCCCATCGCGGGGGAGCAACTGCAGGCGGCGGTCGCCCTCCGACCTCAGCTGATGAGCATCAACGGTGGCGGTAACGACATCATGCGCCCCAAAGTTTCGCTGGAATCGATCACAGACCAGCTATTGGCCGCTGTTGACACGGCTACGGCCAGCGGCATCCACGTTCTCTTGCTCAGTGGCGGAAACCCGAGCAACCACTTGCCGTTCGGTTCACTCATGGCGACCCGAGGTGAACGACTGGCGCAGTCGGTGATGGATCGCCTGCCCCAAGACAACGTGACGTTTGTGAACAATTGGGCTGACGAAGAGCTGGCAACGCTGCGTTACTGGTCGGTCGACAAGCTGCACCTCAATGCACGAGGCCACGCCCGGGTCGCGAGCAACGTGTTGTCGGCGCTCGAGATTCCGGTGCCCGACTTTGCGGCAGATGAGGGGCCAGCGGATGACGCCCGCCCCCGCACCGCAGCCTACTGGCGTGAATACGTGCTCCCCTGGATCGGCCGCCGTCTCACGGGCCGCTCCTCGGGCGACAACCGCGAACCCAAGAGCGCAACCTTGCAGCCCGTGGAGATCGCTGGGCGTTAGCTTTCGGCTTGGCTCGCTCCGCTTGAGTCGCGGCTCAGCGCTGCGCGCTAGTTGCGCGCGGCGAGCAGTTCCGCGAGGCGCGGCAACTGAGTCTCATCGGCGAGTGCTGAACCGACCGCTACAACCTTGGCGCCTGCGGTGAGGTATTCGCCGGCGTTGCCCGCATCCATGCCGCCAGTGGCAACGAAACGCATCGCGGGGAACGGTCCGCGCATTGCTCCGAACCAACTCGTGCCCAAGAGGGATGCCGGGAACGCTTTCACCCAGGTGAGGCCAGTGGTCTGGGCAGTTTGAACTTCAGTCGCGGTGGCGACGCCGGGAAGCGGCGGCATGCCGGCGTCGAACGAGGCGCGAACGACGTCGAGGTCGAAGCCGGGGCTCACGGTGAACGCTGCTCCGGCATCCGCTGCTTGACGCACGTGCTCGAGGGTGACGACGGTTCCGGCGCCGACGGACTTGCCGAGGTCCTTGCCTGCTGCAACGACCGCGCGCAATGCTTCGACATCCTCGTCGCTCTGGATGGGCACCTCAACGGAGTCGATGCCGAGTTCCCAGGCGGTGCGTGCCAGAGCAACACTGCGCTCGACGCCGAAGCCGCGAAGGATTGCCATGAGGGGCTGACCGTCGAAGAGCTGGTCGAGCGATTCGTTAGAGATCTGAGCCATGAGAGAGCCTTTCAGAAGCGAGCGAGGGTGAGGAGGGAGGGGTTGATGAAGTGAACAGTTAAAGCGTGGGGAGATCGGTGGTGGACTTCAAGACCAGGGCGGCGCGGTCGTGGCCGAGACCCAATCGCTGCTCGGGGGAGAGGCCGCTGAGGTAGCCGCTGAGGTAACCAGCCGCGAAGGCATCTCCGGCTCCGACGGCTTCGACGACATCCACCGTGTGGGCTGGCACGAACACGTGGCCCTCCGCATTGAACTCAGTAGCGCCGACATCGCCGTCTTTGATCACGAGAAAGTCGGGGTTGTCGAGCAGCGCGCGCACTTCTTCGGGAGTCGTCGTGCCCCAGAGCACTTCGGCTTCATCGAGGCCGACGAGCACGATGTTCGCACGGCGGGCGAGGGCCAGCAGCGTGGGGCCGGCTTGTTCGACCGGCCACAGAGCAGCGCGGTAGTTCACATCGAAACTCACGACGGTGTCGCTCTGCTGCGCGCGATCGAGCACCGACTCGATGAGCGCGGCACACGTGGCCGAGAGCGACGGCGTGATCCCCGAGATGTGGGTGATGGCAGCCTGCTCGAATGCAACGCCAGCGAGATCATCCGGCGTCATTGCTGATGCGGCAGATCCGGCGCGATGGTAGATCACGCCGTTGCCGGGATCTTTGAAGTAAAAGCCGGTGGGGGCATCCGGAGTGAACTTCACCAGACTTGTGTCAACACCGCGCTCGCGCAATTGGCGTTCGACGCGACGGCCGAAAGCATCGGTGCCGAGGTGGCTTGCCCACGCGGCGTGATGGCCGAGAGCCGAGAGATGTACGGCCACATTCGATTCCGCCCCGCCCGTTTCGAGACGGAACAGTTCGGCGGTCTCAAGCGACTCAGCGACGGTTGGTGTGATGAGCACCATGGTCTCGCCAATTGTGATGATCTCCGGCTGCGTTGTCGTGTGCACGGTTCCACTATCGACTACGCACACACTCTGTGCAACACTGTTGCAGATAGTGCAACATGCGCAGGCGGGACGAAACTCCGGATGCGTAGCAACGAGAGGGAGCCCGGATGTCGCAGAGCGTTCGTCGTGCAGCACGCATCGTCGATTCGATCGCCCGTCGCCCGGCGAGTGTCAGTGAACTCGCCGAAGAGTTTGGAGTGCACCGCTCGACGATGTTCCGCGAAGTGCAGTCGCTCGAAGAGGTCGGCTACCTACGCAAGCGAAAGAACGGCGAGTACGTGCTCGGGCTGCACCTGATCGCGCTCGCCCACCAGGCATCCGACAGCCTCGATTTGCGGGAGATCGCCCACGACCGCCTACTGAAACTCCATCGTACGGTCGGCAACACCATTCACCTCGCCGCCCTCGTTGACCACAGCATTGTGTACGCCGACAAGGTTGAAGACACCAGCGGAGTGCGCATGTATTCGCGAATTGGCAGCCCGGTTCGCCCCTATTGCAGCGGCGTTGGCAAAGTGATTCTGGCCGAACTGCCCACCAACGATCGGGATGCCGTGCTCGCCGACGTCGTGTGGGAGAAGTTCACCGACAAGACCCTGACCTCGCGCTCCCAACTGGATGCCGAACTCGCCACCGTGGCTGCGCGGGGTTGGGCGGTCGACGACGGCGAGTTCGAAGACTTCGTTAATTGCATCGCCGTGCCGATCCACGGACCGGCCGGTGTGGTTGGCGCGCTCTCGATCACCGCGATCCGGATGGCGGCCGACCTGAACGCGCTCACAGCGCACCTGCCGCTGCTGCATTCCGTCGCCCGCGACATCTCGGCGGAGCTCGGCGCGGCCTGAGTCGAGCCGGGCCTGCGGTCGACCAGAGCTAAGCGAGCGAGGCGCGCACGCGGTCGCGCTCTGGCTGAGGCAGGCGTTCCGTGGCGCGACGGATGGCGGGCCGCGGCATGCTCGCGGCGTGCGTCTCAAGAAACGCGAGTACGGCATCCGGATGCACGGCCAGCAGTTCGCGCAGTACCCACCCGAGCGCGCTCGAGACTGTTTCGCGACGGTCGTCGACGCAGTTGGCGAGCACACGAAGGCTGGGCTCGATCGGCAGGAAGACGGCGTTCTTGCCGCTGTAGTGGATGAGGCTCACCATTGCGATGCGGCGTTGCCATTCGTTGTCGGCGAGGCTCCACTCCTCGAGCGTCAGGTACACGAGTTCCGGTTGGTCGGCCAGCGCAAACGAATACAGCCGGGCAAGGTCGTCGGCGTGAGCCCAGTTGTCGATGCGCTCGATCCAGCCCACTGCGGTGCCCCAGAGTTCTGCGCTGTCAGCAGGGGCCCATGAGCGCGACCCGATACGACGCCGATAGAAATCGAGCACCGCAAACATCACGTCGCCGTTGTCGGCGAGGTTCCAGATCTCATCCCACGCAGCGAGTACGGATGCCGGATCTTGGTCGGTGAACGAAAAGCCAGCCGCAACCCGGCGGCGTCGATCGGGCGTGCGGAGACCGAAGTACTCGAACTCGGAGCGACGATCGGCCCGCACTAGTTCACCGCGTTCGGGCGAGATCCCCGTTTCGCGGGCAAGCGCGGAAAGCGCGCCGAGTACTTCGTCGTGGTGCTGCTGCGCCGTGGGAGAGCTCACGCTTTACCCTCCCACAGCGACTGCAGCTGGTGTGCGGTGGCGGTTTAGGAAACCGCGCTCGATGCTGCCCACAGGTTGATGCCGGCATCCTTGGCGTGCTCATCGATCGCAGCCAGTTCAGCATCCTCGAAAGTAAGGTTCTGAACCGCGGCAAGGTTCTGCTCGAGCTGGGTCACGCTTGAGGCGCCGATGAGGGCCGAGGTGACTCGGTGGTTGCGCAGCGCCCACGAGATGGCGAGCTGGGCGAGCGACTGGCCTCGCCCGGAAGCGATCTCGTTGAGCGCCTTCACGCGACCGAGGGTTTCG
>Ga0209344_10002370_pt1 | contig 21186 bp, 14 predicted proteins | sample Cruoilmetagenom6_FD_187293 | JGI IMG/M metagenome (GOLD analysis project Ga0209344, IMG submission 187293) | Oil polluted marine microbial communities from Coal Oil Point, Santa Barbara, California, USA - Santa Barbara Oil Seep Sample 6 (SPAdes)... | ecosystem: Environmental > Aquatic > Marine... | reverse complement strand
CCTATATCGGCTACGAGGCGGCCGACGCCGCCCTTGACGCCGCTCGCGAGCGGACCAAGGCCGCCGGCGAGGCATACCGCCAGGTCGAGGCCGCCTTCCGCGTCGGTGAGGCCTCGTCGGTGGATCTCCTTGACTCCACCACCGAAGCCGTGGATGCCGAAACCAGCCACATCATCGCGCGGGCGCAACGCGAGTTCCAGGCGATCTCGCTGCGCCACGCCATCGGACAGTTCCCCCTCCCCGATCTGGACTACGCCGATTTCGAGCCCGAAAGCCAGGAGTGACCACCATGAAACGCCAACGACTCCGTCCCCTCTTCATCCTCTCCACCGTCGCCCTCGCGCTGGCCGTCGGCGCCTGCCACCAGCCCGACGAAAACACCGACGGCATCAAGAACGCCGACGAAGCACTCAAGAAGGCCCTCGCCCCGCGTGAGGTCGAACTCGTCACACCCGAGATCCGCAACGAACAGCCTTCGGTCCAGCTTGTCGGCGAGATCAGAGCCTCCGATATCGTGCTCGTCTCGTCGGAGGTCGGCGGCAAGGTCGACCGGGTCCTCGTCGAGGTCGGAGATCGTGTCGCCAAGGGCGCCGCCCTGATCGAGGTCGATCGCGAGACCTTTGCCCTCTATCAGGCCCAGGCCGAAGCCAATCTCAAGGCCGCTGAAGCCAATCTTTCGCTTGCGAGCAAGGATCTCGAGCGCAAGAAGGACCTACGGTCCGACGAGACCATTCCCCAGGCCTCCCTCGACCAGGCTCAGGCGGGTTTCGAGCTCGCCACTGCCGAGGTTGCCGCGGCCCAGGCCTCGCTCGGGCTGGCCAACCGGAACCACGAGCGCAGCGTGATCAGGGCCCCGGCCGCGGGCGCCATCACCGAGCGCACGGTCGTCGCCGGTCAGTGGGCCGAAGTCGGCGCCGGGCTGCTCGAGTTGGCGCTGGGTGGCAATGTCAAGATCGCCGCTCGGGTCCCCGAATCCTGGGTCGGTCGCTTTGCGGGTCTTGAGACCTTCAGTTTCACCGTCGGGAACGGCTCGAAGACCCACACCGCCAAAATCTACAGCCTCCAACCAGTGGTCCGAGAGGCCAGCCGGTCCTTCGAGATCGTGGGGACCGCACCCAATGACGGCACCATGAGACCGGGGATGTTCTCCAACGTCACGCTGACCTCACCGGAGGCCACCGCCACGTTGTGGTTACCCGCCTCCGCCGTCGCCACCTCGGATCTACCCCAGGTACTCATGGTCGTCGATGACGAGATCGTCTATCGAAAGGTCCAGATCGGCCGTCGCGACTCCGGGACCATCGAGATCGTCTCGGGTCTGGATACCGGCGAACAGGTGATCCTCGACACCTCCGGTCTCGCGCGCGGTCTTCCCGTCACGATCATCGGTTGAGGAAGCAAACATGAAATTCTCAATTCTTAATTCTCAATTTTCAATTTCGGGCTCTACTGATTCCCCGGAAGTCGCCGGCGTCTGTGACGGAATTCAAAATTCAAAATTCAAAATTGAGAATTCTCCGCGAATGGAAACGCCATGAATCTGTACGATATCGCCATCCGCCGGCCGGTCTTCACCGCCATGCTGATGATCGCCCTCGTGGTCTTCGGCATCCTCGGCTACCAGACCTTGCCCATCAACCTGCTGCCGTCGCTCGACATCCCCATCGTCACGGTGATCACGGCCCTTCCCGGCGCCTCGCCGGAGGTCATGGAGTCCGATGTCACCGATGTCATCGAGTCCGCCGTCAACACCATCGAAGGCATCAAACAGCTCACCTCCTACTCAGGGCAGGGTGTGTCCTGGGTGACTGTCACCTTCACTCTCGAGCGTGACATCGATATCGCGGCGCAGGATGTGCGCGACAAGGTCTCAGGCGCCATCGGCGAGCTGCCGCTGGACGCCGAGCCGCCCATCGTCCAGAAGTTCGACGCCAACTCACAGCCCATGTTGTGGATGGCGCTGGCCGGGCTCGACGCACGCGAGCTGTCGGACTATGCCGACCAGGTGGTCAAACCCCGGCTCCAGTCGGTTCCCGGGGTCGGCAACGTCCTCATGCCGGGTTTCCGCGAACCCATGATGCGGATCTGGATCGACCGCGATAAGCTCGCCGCCCACCGGCTGGCGGTCAACGACATCATCATGGCCCTGGGGCGCGAGAATCTCGAACTGCCCGGTGGCTTCATCGAAGGTCCGGAGATCGAGCTGGCGATTCGAAACCTCGGTCTCTTCGAGACCGTGGAGGAATTCGATTCTATGATCGTCTCCACGGTCGACGGCCGCCCCATCCGACTCAAGGATGTGGGCTTCGCTCAGCTCTCCGTAGCCGACGAGCGCGGCGGTGCGCACTACAACATGACCCCGACCCTGGGACTGGGAATCGCGCCCCGCTCGGGGGCGAATCTCGTGGATGTCAACAAGGCCGCACGGCAAAGGATGGAAGAACTCTCCAAAGATTTCCCACCGGGGCTCTTCTATGACGTCGCCTTCGATGGCGCTGAATACGTTGAACGATCCATCGAAAACGTCCAGTTCGACATCATCTATGGCGCGATATTGGCAATCCTCGTCGTCTTTGTCTTCCTGAGATCCTGGCGGTCGACCTTCATCGTCTCGTTGGCGATCCCGACCTCGCTCATCGCCACCTTCGGTTTCATGCGGATCTTCGGGTTCTCGCTCAACAATCTGACCACCCTGGCCCTCGCGCTGTCGGTGGGGGTCGTGATCGACGACGCCATCGTCGTGCTCGAGAACATCTACCGCCACCAGGAAGAGGGCGAGAGTCCGTTCACCGCCGCCATGGAGGGCACCAAGGAGATCGCCCTCGCCGCCATGGCAGCCACCTTCGCCATCGCGGCGGTCTTCATCCCCGTGGCCTATATGAAGGGGATGATCGGCCAGTTCCTCTTCGAGTTCGGGATCTCGGTGGCTGCTGCGATTCTGATCTCGCTCTTTGTCGCCCTGACCCTGACCCCCATGCTGTGCTCCCGAATTCTCACCGTCAAACCCAAACACGGCAAGCTCTACGACATGCTCGAAAACGCATTCAAGGACCTTGAACGCAGCTACTCGCGATCGCTCAGTTGGGTGTTGCGCCACAAGATCATCACCCTCGTGACGGCGTTCGTAGTGCTCGGTTCGAGCTTCCTCCTCGTGCCCTTTATCGGCGGCGAGTTCGCTCCGCCCGAGGACATGTCGTCATTCATGATCTCCACCAAGGCCCCGGTCGGCACCTCCCTCGAGGCCATGGAACGGTTGATGATGAAAATCGAGCGCATCACCCTGGAGCAACCCGAGATTCAGTCTGGTTTCATGGCCATGAACTTCGAGGGCCGCGGGCAGATCAACACCGGCATCCTCTTCCTCAAGATGAAGAAACCACACGAACGCGAGGCGACGCAGAACGAGGTCGTCCAACGCCTCCGCCGCGAGTTCGCCGAGGTCGAAGGCATCCAGGCCTTCGTCACCGAGTTCAGCTTCTACGCGGTGTCGTCGGAGGGCGGCGAGAAGGCCCTCGCCTACTCGCTCCGTGGTCCCGATCTGGTTGAGCTCGAACGGGTCGGCACCGCGGTCATTGACCGGCTGTCGGCCGAGCCCGGCTTTGTCGATCTCGACCACAATCTGGATCTCGAGCAACCGCAGCTTTTCGTGACGGTGGATCGGGAACGGGCGCACGATCTCGGACTCGATGCCGCGACCATCTACGAGACCGTCTACTCGCTCGTCGCCGGACGCGAGGTGGGAGCCTACACCACCCAGGGCAAACGCTACGACGTCCGGATCAAGATCCGACCCGACCAGATCCTCTCGCCCGAAGATATCGGCGCGCTCCAGGTTCGAACCCGGACCGGCGAGATGATTCGCCTCGACTCGGTGGTCACCATCAGCCACGGCGTCGGCCCCATCAACATCAACCGCACCGATCGCGAGCGCTCTCTGCTGCTCACCGGCAACCTCGAGAACATCCCCCTGAACCGCGCACTCGAGCGGGTCGACGAGGTGCTCTCCGAGGAACTCCCTGAAGGCTACTACGCCAAACCCACCGGCCAGGCCGAGGAGATGGCCGAGAGCATGGGCTCGCTCTTCTTCGCCCTCGGTCTCGCGGTGCTCATCGTCTACATGTTGCTCGCGAGCCAGTTCGACTCGCTGATCCACCCCTTCACCATCATGTTTGCGCTGCCTCCGGCGCTGGTCGGAGCCCTCCTCGCCCTGCTGGTGACAAACAACACCATCAACATCATGTCGGTCATCGGGATCATCCTGCTCTTCGGTCTCGTGACCAAGAACTCGATCCTCCTGGTCGACTTGACGATCCAGAAACAGGAGACGGGACTCGACTGCGAGGCGGCGCTCCGCGAAGCCTGTCCCATCCGACTCCGGCCCATTCTGATGACCGCGGTCTCGATGATCTTCGGCGTCCTGCCGGTGGCCCTGGCCTTCGGCGAGGGCGGCGAAGCGCGCGCCCCAATGGCCGTGGCGACCATCGGCGGGATGGTGACCTCGACGCTTCTCACCCTCTTCCTAGTGCCGGTGATCTACGCCTACATGGACAGGCTCGCCACCAAGTTGCGCGGCCACGAGTCACGTTCACGGCAGGAGATTGCCGAGAATGGAATCGAGGAACTCACCGAAGAGGTGGTGGAGTCTGCTACTGCAACAGACGATCATCTGGGAGGCCGTCGAGGAGCTCACTGAGGAGCAAGAATTCTCGCCTGGTGATGCAGGAAGAGGTATTCCCGGTCCCGGTCGGGACCCGACCCAGTTCGACCGGCACGGGTAACCTGGGTCACGGTGGTTCGGACCGTGAAATCCAATCGCAATATCCTAGGGAAAAATGCGCGGTTACAATCGGAAGATCAGTTCCATCGGAGACCTCGCCCATGAACCACCGGTTGTGGATCGCAGTGTTGACGGCCATCGCGCTTGTCTGCCCCGGCCCGGGCGGCGCTGAAGCGGCGATCCCGGCGTCGGAACGAGATGCCTTGATCGCCCTCTACATGAGCACGAACGGGGATTCGTGGCACAGCTCCACGGGATGGCTGGGAGACCCCGGGACCGAGTGCGGCTGGGAGTACGTCACGTGCGACCAGGACGAGACCATGGTGATCGAACTCGATTTCTATAACCGCGGGCTCACCGGCTCGCTCCCGGCGGAGATTGCCGACCTGACTCATCTCCGAAAACTGTACCTAACATACAACCAGATTGAGGGCGCGATTCCTCCCGAGATCGGCAGCCTCTCGGAGCTCGAGATCCTCTATCTCTCAGGCACCCGATTCACCGGTGTGATTCCCCCCGAGATCGGCAGCCTTGGCGCATTGACGCATCTCGTCATGGGAATCCCAACCATTACGGGCGGACTCCCTCCGGAAATCGGCAACCTCACATCCCTCCAATTCCTGGAGGTCAGAGACATCAACGGACCCATTCCGCCTGAGCTGGGAAACCTCGTCCATCTCGAGACCCTGCGGATGTACGGGTGCGAGATCACCGCCCCCATCCCCAACGAGATCGGCAATATGGCTTCGCTGACATGGCTCTCTCTCAGCAACAACGAAATCAACGGTCCCTTGCCTCCGGGGCTGGGGTCCCTTGCCAGCATCGAATTGCTCTACTTCGAAGACAGTGGGATCACCGGCTCGATCCCCGCGGAAATCGGCAACCTGACGACGCTGACTGTCCTCGATCTTCGGGAGAACCAGCTCACAGGTCCAATCCCTCCGGAGATCGGGAACCTCCCGGCGCTGGTGAGTTTGATTCTCTTCGACAACTCTCTCTCTGGGGGAATCCCTGCCGAACTCGGAAGCCTCCCGTCGATTGGGACCATCAACCTGGATAGTAATGAGATCACCGGTGAAATCCCCCCGGAAATCGGCAATCTGACCTCGCTGAGATGGCTCAGTCTCAGCGACAATCACCTCTCCGGAATGCTCCCACCAGAGCTTGCTGGCCTCGCCGGTATCTGGGGATTGGACCTCAACAACAATCGTCTCCAGGGTGAAATACCAGCCTCATTTGCCGATTTCTGCCAAGTGAGCAATGTCGACCTCGAATACAACGGACTCTGGACATCCGATCCGGCCCTGGCCGCGATCTTCGACACCTGCGGGTCGTTTCCCGGCTGGCGCGTTCAGGGGATCCCCCCCACCGATCTCCACGTTGTGGCGGTGACGCCGCGATTTGTAACCATTGAATGGACCCCCATCAGCTGGAGCGCGGATGGCACCTTCGAGATCTTGGTCGGCCCGGCCCCTGGAGGTCCCTACCGGCGTGTCCCCAGCACCGCCCTGCTCTTTGACAAGGGCTTCGGAACGGCGATCGCCGGTCCGCTGGAGCCCGGAACCCCATATGTCGCGGTCGCGAGGTCCATGAACTACCCCAACAGGTTTCAGAGACACACCATCGTCAGCATGCCCAGCGCCGAGGTGGCTTTCTCGACTCCTCCCGCGACGGACTACCACGCGGCCGTCTCGGGCAATGATCAGAACGATTGCCTGACGCCGTCGTCCGCATGCAGGACCATCCAAGCCGCAATTGACAAGACCGTATCCGGCGACACAGTGGTGGTCGGGCCGGGGACATTCTCGGAGAATCTCACGATTGACAGAGATCTGGTGATCGAAGGGGCAACGAGTGCTCCGACCATCATCGATGGCAGACGCCTGGGATCCGTTGTTTCGGTGGGAAGCGGCATCACCACGGCCTTCGACCGCTTGATCATCACAAACGGAGATGCCGAACAGGGCGGGGGGCTTTTCAACGGCGGCGGCAAGCTCTTTGTTCTCAACACCGAGATCTCGGGCAACCGGGCCACTGCCGACGGCGGCGCCATCCACAATCGCGGCGGCGCAGTCGTGGTGGAGTCCTCCACCATCGCGGAGAACACGGCCGGGTCCGATGCGGTGGTCTCCCGACCCCTCGGCGAACTCGAACCCGGCGCGGTCGGGTTTCGAAGCTCGACGCTCAGCGGAAATGTCGCCACCGACATCTTCAGCCGGATCATGGGGCCTGCAACCCTGATGAACAGTACGGTCACCGACAATCGGGCCAGCAGCCAGGGCTACATCATCGAGCAGGATGGGAGTCGTTTTCTGCACACCATCGTCGCAGCAAACCACTCACCAAACTGTCTCGGGTCTGGGACCTACGGTGGTTCATTGGGACGCAACATCACGGACTCGGGGGGGTGTTTCAGGTTTTGGAATCGACAGGGTGATCTCATGGTCACCGACGCCATGCTCGGGCCGCTGGCGGATCACGGTGGACCCACCAGGACCCACTCCCTGCTTCCCACCAGCCCCGCCATCGACGCCGGTAACAACACAGGGGCGCCGACCCACGACCAGCGTGGGTTCATCCGCCTCGTGGATGGGGACGGCGATGGAGTCGTTGTGGTCGACGCCGGGGCCTTCGAGTTCGGCAGCCTCCCGGTGTCGGTCTTTGCCGACGGCTTCGAAACCGGCGACCCAACCCGATGGTCGATCACGGTTCCCGAAAGATCACATGGTCTCGGATCGGCCAAGGACGGTCACCGATGAAGCGCATGATCTCCAGTTCCCCGAGGCCCGAATCCGCGTCAGAGTTCAACGTCTCCCGCCGAGTCCGGTCGGTGTTCATCGTTGCGGCGGTCGTCTCAGTTTTACTGCCGGCCAGCGCCGAGTCGGCCATCCCCACCGCTCAGCGCAACGCCCTGATCGCCATCTACAACAACACCGATGGTCCCTTCTGGCGCGACCGCGACGGCTGGCTGGGATCATCCGGTACCGAATGTTGGTGGCACGGAGTAACCTGCAACGCGAGCTCGACATCGGTGAGCGAAATCGATCTCACCTACAACAGGTTGGAGGGAATCCTGCCGCCCGAGATCGGAGATCTCGAGGATCTCGAAGTCCTGATTCTGAGAAGCAACTCTCTCGACGGCCCGCTGCCTGATGAGCTTTTTGACCTCACAAATCTCAGGATTCTCTCCCTCTACGGAAATTCGCTCCACACGACGTTACCGGCGGAGATCGGCAACCTCACGCAGTTGGTCGAGCTCGATTTGAGAAGGTGTTTTTTCAGCGGTTCGCTCCCACCCGAAATCGGCAACCTCGGCCAGCTCGAATTCCTGGATATCTCAGAGTCCTTCAATCTCTCAGGGCCGATCCCGCCCGAGATCGGCAATCTGTCCAATCTCAGGTCCCTGAACCTGGGCACCAACAATCTCCAAGGGTGGATCCCGCCCGGGATCGCATTCCTCGAGAACCTCACCCATCTTTCGCTCTATCGGAACGCACTCACGGGACCGATCCCGCCAGGTCTTGGAAGTCTCGCCCACCTGGAGAGCCTGACTCTTTCCTACAACCTCCTCTCAAGCGAGATCCCGGCCTCACTGGGGACCTTGCCGCAGCTCAAGTTTCTCTCGCTGGACAACAACGATTTCACCGGAACCATCCCGCCGGCTCTGGCAAGCCACCCGGAGATCCAAGCCCTCGACCTCGCGAGGAACAGACTCGGCGGCGAGGTCCCATTTGTCCTGGGTCTGATGCCGAACATCGGGTCCATCGATCTCACCGACAACAAGTTCAGGGGGGAGATTCCCGCATCCCTGGTGGCCTTCTGCGAGAACGGCGGTTCTCTGGCCATGGACCGGAACGCTTTGTACACCTCGGACCCGAGCATGGCCGCCGCTCTCAACGCCTGCGGCGCCGAGTGGGAGACTCAGGGAATCCCGCCACACGACCCGGTGATCCTCGATGTCGGGTCACGAACTGTCACCCTGGGGTGGACGCCCATCGAGTGGACCGACGACGGTACCTACGAGGTCTTGGTATCCACCACCACAGGCGAGCGCTACCACAGGATCGCCACGACCGCTCTTGTTGATGATAAAAGCGCCAGTCGGATGATCGCGGGTCCCCTTCAACCCGCGACGACGTACTCCGCGATCCTCCGTTCGCTCACCTACCCGGGTGGATGGAATCCCAACACTGTCGTCAGCGACCCGGGTCCCGAACTGGTCTTCACGACCCTGCCGGCCGACACCTTCCACGTCGCTGTTACCGGCGACGATCTCAATCCATGTCTCAGTCCTCTGGCCCCGTGCCGAACGATCCAGGCAGCGGTCGACAAGGCCCAATCCGGCGACGCCGTGAAGATCGCCAGCGGTACCTACGAAGAGAACGTGGTGGTCAACAAGGATCTTGTTCTTCAGGGATCGAGCGGGACGCCACCGGTGATCGATGGTCACGAAACCGCCCCCGCGGTCTTCATCGGCAACGGATCCACGGTCACCCTGCAGAATCTCCACATCACCAACGGTTTGGCTTCGTATGGTGGGGGCATCTACAACAGCGGCGGCACCGTCTTTGTCCTTGACTCCGAAGTCCATGGGAATCGGGCCCTTTTCGATGGCGGCGCTTTCTTCAACCAAGGCGGCCTGCTGATCGTCGAGAATTCCACCATCGCCGAGAACCTCGCGGGCTCGGATGCGGTCATCGGAACCCCAGCGACCGAGGTTCAGCCCGGGATCACCGGTTTTCGCAACTCGACTCTCAGCGGAAACACATCGACCAACGCCTACAGCCGGGTCATCTCGCCTTCGACGCTGATGAGCTGTACGATCACGGACAACCGAGCCGGGGCCTTCGGCTTCATCCTCGAAGGCGGCTCCCAGTGGCCCTACTACGAACCCGTCAGCACTGTGCACAACACGATCATCGCCGACAACCAGTCACCCAACTGTCGGGTTTCGAGCGGGGTGTTCTACCGCCCCAACATTTCCGACAGCGACGAGTGCTTCTACCCCTACAAATCGAACCGGGTTGTCTTCTCGGCCCTCCTCGAACCCCTCGCATCGAATGGTGGGCCGACTCGAACCCACGCACTCGCGCCGGGCAGCCCCGCCATCGACGCCGGGGATGACGACGGAGCGCCGGCATCAGACCAACGAGGGATTCCACGTCCGGTGGACGGCAATGGCGACGGAGTGGCACGGATCGACCTCGGCGCCTTCGAGTTCGGTGAAACGCCCGAGTTGGTGTTTTCGGACGGTTTCGAACGTGGCGACGCGACGGCATGGTCGGTGGTCGTCCGATGACGGACCATCGATCTTCGAAGGGGGGAACGGCAAGAATGACTCGCAACCGGGAGCCGCTCATGTCCGCCCATCGCCGTTTGCTGGCACTTCTCGCCGCCGGCCTGCTCTCACTGCTCCCTTCGATCGGGGACGCTGCAATCCCCGCTTCGGAACGCGCAGCCCTCATCGCACTGTATGACAGCACCTCCGGTCCGAACTGGAGTTACTCTGGGAACTGGCTCGGTCCGGTGGGAACCGAGTGCTCGTGGGACGGAGTGCTCTGCGACGCAAACCAAACGACCGTCGAGTGGATCTATCTGTATTACAACAACCTCAGCGGGCCGCTGCCCCCTGAGATCGGCGACCTCACCGGTCTGCAGAGCCTCGACCTCACCGAGAACCTCATCACAGGCTCGATACCACCCGAGATCGGAAACCTGAGCCAGCTCAGTGGTATTGGCCTTTTTCGAAACCGGTTGTCCGGTCCCATCCCGGCGGAGATCGGCAATCTGACCTCGCTCGAGTACTTCGATCTGGGGGAAAACCATGTAACGGGAGCCATCCCCACCGAACTCGGCAATCTGGCCAATCTCGGGTGGTTGTATTTACAGAACAATGAACTCACCGGACCGCTCCCCGCCTCCCTCGGGAATCTCTCGAACCTGGAAACACTGTATCTGCATTCAAACCGTCTCTCGGGCGAGATCCCTGCGGCCGTCCGGGGTCTGACCTCCCTGAGAAAACTCGATCTCACCGACAACGACTTCACGGGGACGATCCCGCACGAGCTGATCGCGATCCAGACCCTCCGGGAACTCGATCTCGCGCATAATCGACTCGGCGGTCAGATCCCACCCGCGCTCGGAAACCACCCGAGTCTCTACCAGCTGAATCTCGGCGCCAACAAACTCGAAGGCGAGATCCCCGCATCCTTGGGGACCTACTGCGACGGCGGCGGCTCGCTGAGGATCAGCGGGAACGCTCTCTTCGCCACCGACCCGGTTCTGATCGCCCAGCTCGACGCCTGCAACGGCTATTGGCGAGGGCAGAGTGAACCGCCAACCGATGTGGAGCTCGCCGCACCCGCTTCAAGCTTCGTCGCGTTGAGTTGGACACCCGTTTCGGAGAGCGAATACGGGATCTACGAGACCTTTGTCTCGGCCTTCCCCGAGGGACCATGGTTGCGGATGGCCACCACATCCATCATCGGCGACGAATCCTGCACGGGCGAGATCATCGGGCCCCTCGATCCGGATACGACCTATAGCGTTCGTGTTCGCGCGACAAGGTACCCATCCACCTACAACAAGAACACCATCGCCAGCAGGGGGAGCACCGAGATTGAGTTCACCACCGCTGCGGCCGAGACCTTCTACGCCGCCACTACGGGTGACGATCAGAACGACTGTCTGTCGGAGGCGACACCGTGCCTCAAGATCCAGGCGGCCATCGGCAGGGCCTCGACAGGCGACACCATTGTTGCGGCCCCCGGAGTCTACGAGGAGAACCTCGCGATCGACAGGGACCTCGTGATCCGTGGATCGAAGAGTTCGGCGACGGTCGTCGATGGTGGAGGAGCCGGATCGACGGTCTCCGTCGAGGGCGGACCGACCATCGCCCTCGAGCGTCTGCACATCACCAACGGCCATGCCTCACTCGGTGGCGGCGTCTTCAATGGCGGCGGCATCCTCTTTGTCCTCGACTGTGAGATCTCCGGCAACAGCGCCGTCTTCGATGGCGGTGGGATCTACAACAGCGGCGGCACCTTGATCATCGAAGACTCCTCCATCGTCGACAATTCAGCGGGCTCCGACGCCGCCATCGCCAATCCGCCGATCCCGATCGAGGAAATCACGACCGGTCTTCGAAACTCCACCGTGAGCGGCAACATCTCCACCGATGCCTTCAGCCGAATCCTCGGCCCGGCGCAGCTCATGAACTGCACCGTCGCTCGGAACCGGGCCGGAACCTTTGGGTACGTTCTCGCGACCGATGACAATAAAATGCAGCACACCATCATCGCCGAGAACCAATCGCCGAACTGCATCGACCGATCCATCACCTCGCTCGGAAACAACATCTCCGACACCGACACGTGCTTCGCCGATCATCATGAGAGAAGAGACCGCATCGTCCCCGATGCGGGTCTCGGACCACTCGCCTACCACGATGGAGCAACCCGAAGCCACACGCTTCTGCCGGGAAGTCCCGCAATCGACACCGGCGACAACGACGGCGCACCGCACCGCGATCAACGGGGCGCCGGCCGGCCGTTTGATGGCGACGGAGACGGCGAGGCCGGCATCGATATCGGCGCCCATGAGACCGGATCGGACCCGTCGTCCCTGTTTTCCGACAACTTCGAAAGCGGCGACACCTCCGCCTGGTCGAGCGGCTGACGACTTCACGGGGTCGGCGAGCCGACGACAGACGAAATCTCTCTCCACATCTCGAGCGGACCTCGAGGACCCCACCGGGTGCGTATGCCGGCTTTCTTGGGTGGATCAATTTCGCGGTCGCTGCAACTGAATCGGTTTCCGGCCCCCGTTTGCTGCGGCTGATCGCTGCCACTGGTTGGCGTCCCTGAATACAGCCGCCAATAAATGGACCTCTACTGAACCCCGATGCCTTCTTTATCAAAGTGCCGGTCGAAGGCCTCGAGGATCCTGTGCTCGCGGATCGCCTCGAAAGACACGGCATCCACCAGGCTGAGTCCTTGCGGTCCGTTCTCCAGGCGATCGAGCCCACGGTCGTGCAGAGCCGCGTCCACCCAAATGACCCTCAAGAGGGGAGCAAAACTCTCGCGGAACGAAGTCAACGCACCCCGCCCCAGGCGTGGGTCAATCAAGGCGTAGGCTTCGACGAGCACATATGAGGTGGTCACGAGTTCAGCCCGTCGGTCACGAAGCCTGGCAAATGCCGCGACCGCGTCAGCGTGGGCCCTATCGGATCCGACCAACAGCGCAAGCACCGCGCTGGTATCGACGAAGACCGTGCTCACCGGTATGCCTCATCCAGATATCGATCGACACAGAAAAGTAACTCCGATAGCGATAGCAAACTGGAACACACGCCATCAGAAGCCCCGTTCCTGATCTCGATTTTTCGTGCAACCTACGGGCCGTGCTATGGTCTTCTCCATGGAAGTCTATCTGTTTTCATATCAATAGTTTGCACTCTTGATCAAAGGAGAAATCAATGCGTTCAACCCTCAGAATCTTCGGACTCTCAATCGCCCTTATTGCCGTCTTCGGCTGCTGTGACTGCGAGGAGGCGGCGCCCGTCGAACCCGTCGAGCCGCCGACGGACGGCGTCTTCCTTCACATCTCGAGCGGACCCGAAGAGCCCCATCGGGTGCTCATGGCCCTCAAGATGGCCGAGCTCATGGCGGCCGACAAAGAAGTGCTGGTCTATTTTGACATCAAGGGCATCGAGGTGGTTCTCGCCGACGCTGACGACATCGCCTACACCGAGTTTCTGTCCTCGAAAGCCCAGCTCGCCAATCTCATGGAGCTTGGCGTACCGCTTTATGCTTGCCCCGGTTGTCTGAAGGCCGCTGGAAAGACCCCCGAAGATCTCGCCGAGGGAATCCAGGTCGCCAACAAGGACGCCTTCTTCGATTTCACCGAGGGCAGGATTTTGTCGTTGGATTACTGATGGGAGCTTGAGGGAAACGCCGCAGTTTCCTCCCACAACCGTGGCAGGAGTGTTTCCAGGCAATTGCTCGGTCATCAGATCGGGGGCTCTGGTGAAGACTGGGTTTGCCTGGCTCCATTGAACATCGACTCGTGATGACCCTGGTCTGAGCTGGAAACACGTCTCGGGTGATGGCGAGGGCCAACAAAATGAAAAATTGAACCGGATCGGGTCACGAGTGTGGCTCGATGCCGAGGCTCGTGCGATGATCATTTGATGCCGGGGACGATTCCCAAACCGCTCGAGCCCATGCTCCGCCAGTTCGCCGAGGTGACCGGTCACATCTCGGACCTCGGGTGGGCCGAGGCCGGCGCCGGAAACATCTCGGTCGATGTCACACCGTTGATCAAGGTCCCCCCGGGGCCGGCCGGCAGAAATGCCTTGGCGCTGCCAAGGCCACTCCCGTCTCTCGCCGGTCATCGATTGCTCGTCACCGCCACGGGCTCGCGGTTCCGCGACTTCCACAAAGCGCCGGAAGACAAGGTGTGCCTTGTCGAGATTTCACCGGATGGTTCTCAGGTGTCCTGGCGCGGACTCGTCTGGAGCGCCAAGGGTGTCGCTCCGACGTCAGAGCTCCAGAGCCATCTCGAGATCCATTCGACCTTGCGCGACCTGCACTCCGAGAACCGCGCCATCGTCCATGCCCACACAACCCACCTGGCGACCCTCAGTCACCTGACACGCTGCGCCGATTCGGCCAGCCTCAACCGGCTGCTGTGGTCCATCCACTCCGAGGTCAAGGTCTTTGCACCGAGGGGGGCCACCCTCCTGCCGTATCTCCGGCCCGGATCGGATGAGCTCGGCGCCGCCACCGCCCGGGCAGTCCGGGAGGGCGCCGACACCATCTTGTGGCGGTATCACGGGTCCATCTCCCACGGACTCGATCCGTACACGGCCCTTGATCGACTCCACGTCCTCGACAAGGCGGCGCAGATGGTCCTGCTGTGTTTCTCCACCGGGGAACCGTGGGAGGGCCTCGACGAGGCACAGCTGGCCGAGCTCGAGAGGGTTTTTGGGAGCTGAGCGGGCTGGATGCTGGATCATCGCATTCATCTCATCGCAACCCACAGATCACACGGATGAACACAGATTCCACTTGTCACGGCGAAGCCTGTGGCGAAGCCGGATCGCATGCATCGCATACGGAAAAACCGCAGATAGACCCGTCGCACCATCGCGGTTGAGAGTGGGCGCGACATTTCCGGTACGACGTCAGACTTCGTGGTGAGGCTGTCTCGACCGGGATGAGACTGAAAAGCAGGCTGGAAACCTGCCCCCACAATCATCGCAATACGCTGCAACCCGGTGATCTGAGATGGTGCGACGAGTCAATCTCTGTCTATCTGTGTGATCTGTGGTCTGCGATGGGATAGTGCGATGAATTCTGCGATGACCCTATCTGCGTTCATCTGCGCTATCTGCGGTTTCTCCGTGCGATGGATACTGCGTCCATCTGCGCTATCTGGGGTTCTCCGTGCGATAGATCCAGCATCCAGTATCCAGCATCGAGCTGCGAGTGATCCTCTCTAGCAGCTCCTAAGCCACGGCGCGCTGATCGGTGACGACGACGCCATCGCGGATCTCGACGAGCCGGCCGGCGCGTTGGGCGAGGGTCTTGTCGTGGGTGACGACCACGAGGGTGCGCCCCTGCCCCCAGAGCTCGCTGAGCAGGCTCATGACATCGGACCCGGAGCCCGTGTCCAGATTGCCGGTGGGTTCGTCGGCGAGGATGATGTCGGGCTCCATGGCGAGGGCGCGGGCGATGGCCACCCGCTGCATCTGGCCACCCGAGAGCTCGGTGGGCCGGTGTTCCACCCGATCGCCGAGACCGACCTTCTCGAGGTGTTCCATGGCGCGCCGCCGACGCTCGCGACGAGAAACGCCACCGAAGAGCATGGGCATCTCGACGTTCTCCAGCGCGGTGAGCTGCGGCAGGAGATTGAAGTTCTGGAAGACAAACCCGACCCGGCGATTGCGCACATCGGCGAGTTGGTCGCGATCGAGACCGGCCACCGCCTCGCCTCCGAGCATGTATGCACCACCCGTGGGTGTGTCGAGACACCCGACGAGGTTGAGCAGGGTCGATTTCCCCGAGCCCGACGGACCGACGATGGCGACGAATTCGCCCTTTTCGACCACGAGATCGATCCCCTTGAGGGCCTCGACCTTGATCTTGCCCGTGTCGTAGACCTTGGTGGTCCCAATCATCTCGATAATGTGTCCGTTCGAGTTGCCGTCGCCGTTCGTCTTCTTTTTCAATGGCCAGTTCATGACTTCTCCCGTGCCCGTGCCCGATGAAAACTACTCATACCGCAACGTCTCCGCCGGATCGACGCTCGCCGCTCGCCGCGCCGGGAAATACCCTGCGAGAATCCCGATAAAGCCCAGTAACGCCGCCGTCGCCATCGCGATCTCGACGTTCAAGGTCGGTTTGCCGAGGAACTCGAGGGCATCGTTGCCTTCCACCGGCACCATCTGGAAGAGAAGGACCAGCACGATGGCGATCACCAGACCAAAGGCACCGCCAAGCAACGTGTACGTCATCCCCTGAAGGACGAAGGGTCCGGTGATCCAACTGCTGTGTGCGCCGATGGCCATCTGGACCCCGATCTCCCGGGTCTTCTCCTTGACCACCGCATACATGATGTTGGCGACACCGATCCCGCCGACCAGAAGAGTCAGGGCGCCGATCACGCCCAGGAAGATCTGAAAACTGCGCATCTCATTGGCCAGGGTTTTGCCGCCCTCGGCGGTGTCCCACAGCCCCGTCACCTGTTCGTCCTCGGGGTCGAAACGATATTTGGCGGACAGTGCCTGGGCGAACTGGTCGCGCGCCATCGGCATGTCCTCGGGCCGACCCACCTTGAACACCACATTGTGGAGCCACTGCCGGCTCCACTGGGCCGAGAACGTGGTGATGGGGATGACGGCGCCCTTCGAGTCGGGACCCTTGTAGGTTCCCATCTGAAGCTTGGGCTGCAGCACTCCGATAACCAGGTAGGGAACGCTCGAGACCTGCAGGATCTCGCCCACCGGGTTGACGTCGCCGAAGATGTCCTCGGCGAGCCGGTTGCCGAGGAAAATCACCCTTTTCTTGTCACGCTCGTCATTGGCGTTGAAGAACCTCCCGCCGGGTTGCGGGTAGTGGTGGCGCATTTCGCCATACTGCCAATTGGCGCCGGTCACCCGACCGGTGATTGTGCTCATCCCCCAGGTCAGGGTGGTCTGCCACGAGGTCATCTCACCGACGATCCCGGTGGAGGACGGCATCTTGGCCCGGAGATAGTCGAGGTCGTCGAGCCGGGCTCGGATCCTCCGCCCCTCGGGCAGACCCTGCCAGACCTTCGAGGTCTCTCCCGACCACCACACGGCAATGTTCTCGCCCATCCCGCGGCGGGCCTTGATCATCTGGTTGCGCAGCCCCTCACCGAAGGCGAGCAGCATGAGGATCGCCACCGTGCCCCAGGCGATGGCGGCGACGGTGAGAATCGCACGCTTCTTCTGCAGCGACGACGCTTTGAAAAAGAGTGAGAGGATGACGGAAAAATCTCTACCCATGGTCGGCCCCTACATTTTCATCGCGACAACGGGGTCGAGGCGGGAAGCATCACGTGCTGGGAAGAAGCCAGCGAGGAAACCGACGAGTCCGAGGACACCGGCGGTGAGCATTGCGATCTGCGGCGACAGAACCGGGGTTCCGATGGCACTTTCTGCCGGTGACCCGACAACCACGCTGCAAAAGCCCCAGGTGATGGAGAGCCCGATGACGCCCCCGATGGCGGTCAAGACAAAGGTCTCGAGAAGAAACTGAGACAGAACGGTCCGGCTTTTGGCGCCAAGGGCCATCTTGATCCCGATCTCGCGAGTCCGTTCTTCCACGACGACATTCATGATGTTCGACACACCGATCCCACCGACGGTGAGGGTGAGGATCCCCATGAAACCCATGAAGAGCTTGAAGGCGAGCATGAAGTTGTCGAAGAAGACAAACATCTCGGTGGTGTCCCAGATCCCGAGGGCCTGTCGGTCGGCGGCGTCAAAACGCTTGCGTTCGCCAAGGGCCGCATAGACCCTATCGGTCAGCGCCTTGTTTTCATCCGGTGTCGCGGCCTTGAAGATGAAGAGATCGACATAGCGCTGGCCGGTGAGAGCCTGAAAGGTGGTCGAGGGGACGATCATCTTCGAGTGGTCGCGACCCGAGTAGGACGAGTCCTGATCCTTGGCCTGGAGAACTCCGATGACCAGGAAAGGCGAACCGTGAACCATGACCTTCTCACCAACCGGATTGATCTCGCCAAAGAGATCCTCGGCGAGCTCGTTGCCGACAAAGACCACTCGGCGACGTTGCTCCATATCGGTGGGGTTGATGAATCGCCCACCCTCGGCAGGCACCATGTTGCGCATTTCACCAAAGACCGGCGAAACACCAGAGACATCCACCAGCCTGGCACGGTCGCCAAAGGTGGCGCGGAGATTCTGCTCGTACTCGCTGGAGATCCCGGTCAGACCCTCAACCCTCTTCTTGAGAAACTCGATGTCGGTCTCGTCGACCAGAATTCGGCGTCCCTTCCCGAGACCTTCGAAGGGCAGTGACGTCCTCGACGGCCAGGCGATGACGATGCGATCCCCGAGACCGGCAAAGGCTCGGATCTGCTTCCGGTGGACGCCCTCGCCGACCGCGAGGAGCAACGCGACGGCCACCGTGCCCCAGATGATCCCGAAAACGGTAAGGAATGTCCGCAGCTTCTGCGACCAGATGTCGCGCGCGAGTTGCCGGAGAAAGGATCCGAAGGAAGTCACCGGCGCACCTGCTCGAATTCTAAATTTTGAATTTTGAATTTTGAATTCGCCCACCGCTCCACCTCGATGCACTGTGGGAACGATGGCGCGAGCTCGAAATTCATAACTAAGAACTCATCATTCATCATTCGTCAGCTGATTTCTTTGGGAGGCCGCTGGACGATCTGATCGCCGACCGCGAGGCCTTCGACAACCTCGACGTTGAGGCCATCCGAAAGACCGAGCTCGACAGCCACCTTCTCCGGTTCCGCCTCGGGTCCGACACCCGGAATCTCGACAAAGGTCTCGAGGCCGTCATCGGAGAAAAAGACCAGGCGCTCGGGGATGAGGACGATCTCGGTCTTCTCACGGATCACCACATCGGCGTTGGCCGAGTACCCGGCGCGGAGGGTTACTTCCTGATTCGGGTCGAGTTCGATTTCCACATCGAAGAGAGTCGCGCCTTCGCTGCGCTGGGCCTGCGGCGCGATGCGGGCAAGGCGGCCTGTGACGATTTCGTCCGGCAGGGCCCCGACCTTGATTCGGCACGACAGGCCGGCCGCGATCTTCCCGACATCGATCTCATCGACGGTGCCCTCGAAGATCAGATCGCTCATGTCGGCGATGCTTGCGAGCTCGGTCCCCGGCTGGTAGGAGGTCAGGGGCACGACGGGATCGCCCACATCGACCGTCCGGCCCAGGACGGTGCCGCTGGCCGTCGAACGGATGATTCGTTCGACTTCCGTCGTGCTTCCGGAAACGATGCCCTGGCGGGTCAGCTCGCGATTGTCTCGCGCCTGTTCCACCGAGACCTGCGCGAGTTTGTAGGATTCCTTGAGTGCATCGAGATCTCCCTTGGAAAGGAGACCTTCTTCATGCAGTTCGATTCCACGATCGTAGTCCGCTCGCGCCTTCGTAAAACTGACATCGGCCGAGCGCACCCGGTGATCGACGTTGAGCAACTCCTGAGGCGTCGGGTCCGGGGCGATCTCGAAGAGTGGATCCCCGGCGCGGACCACGTCTCCGACCTCGACATAACACCGGGCAACGATGCCCGAGATCTTGGATTTGACCTGGAACCGCTCGCGCGGTTCTATCTGACCGACGGCGAGGGCCTTTTCGGTGATGTCACCGAGTTCGGCCTCGACCATGGTCAGACCGTTCTCGACGGTGCCCCGGTTTCCCACGAACGCATAGATGGCACCCGCGGCGGTACCAATCACAATCACGATGACCAGCAACCTCAACAGCTTGCCCATGGCGGTTTTCTCCCTCGCAATGCTTTACGTAAATTGGGTCCTATCGGTTCCCATCATTTGTTGGACACCGCCCGGGCGCTTGGGGTTGGAATCGCCACCCGTGTCCGTCTCCAATCTCGTTTCCGTTTCCGGTTCCGTTTCCGCGATGATCCTCTCCCTCTCGATACTCCCTTGCAGCGCCCCATCCCGTGCCCGTGCCATGACCTGGCGCCTCCTCCACCCGAATCACTGACCCCTCTGAGAACGCGGGAATATGGCGCTCAACGGGGCGTACCGGGCACGGAATGTGCCGGTACGACCTTCCTGCTATGCGATTTGATCCACACAATGGCGCTGCCGGGCAACCCTCGCGGCAAAGCGTTCAAGTGCATCTCTTCCGGTTCGGAGGGAGGCCGCCGGCGTGCCATCGGCGTGGTCGCAGACTCTCAATCCGCCACTGAGCGACCACGCCGATGGTGCGACGCTGGGACGCCGGGCCGCCCGGCGTCCCAGAAGGCCGGAGCTCCGGGACGCCAGGCCACGCGGACCCTACTCCGCATCCCGGTGCGTCCCTCTGTCTCTCGGACACGCGAATCCAACCGCTGCGAGACTGATGGGCGGGCGGGACGCCCATCCCCACAATGTCGGACCAGAAGGCCGGTGTTCCCGGACGCCGGCTAACGCGGAACATCTCCCGCATACCGGTGCGTCATCCGCTGCGGCTCTGAAGGTGGGGCCAGCGGGACGCCCGCACCCACAATACGGGCCAGAAAGCCGGAGTATTTGGATCTCTAGCGCATTGGGGAAATCTCACGCAGCGCAACGATGGACTCCGGCAGCGATCCGCGTAGAATTGCGGGGCTCGACAAACGACACGGGAGAGCAGCATGCGCAAACCAGTCATCCTCATCACCGGCGCCAGCGGCGAGATCGGCCACGGTCTGATCGAGAGCCTCGCAGGCGACGACGACGCTTCGATCGTCACCATCGACCTCCAGCCCCTGCCGCGGGAACACCGGGATCTGGTTGACCGCGAGTACCTGGGTTCGATCCTGGAGATCCACCTTCTCGAGCGCATCCTCGCCGAGTTCGAGGTGAGAAAGATCTACCACCTCGCAGCCCTGCTCTCGACCCGCGCCGAGTTCACCCCCCTGGCGGGTCACCAGGTCAACGTCGAGGGCACCCTCAAGCTTCTCGATTTTGCTCAATCACAGGGGGAGTCGCACGGCCGGCCGGTGGTCTTCATCTACCCGAGTTCCATCGCCGCCTACGGACTTCCGGATCTCGAAACAAAGAAGGCCGCAGGCCCGTTGTCGGAGCACGAGTGGAACCAGCCGACCACCATGTACGGCTGCAACAAGCTCTACTGCGAGCACCTCGGAAAGTACTATGCGGATCACTACAAACAACTGGCGGCA